>Ga0265327_10000381_pt1 | contig 83617 bp, 89 predicted proteins | sample 41621metaG_FD_202089 | JGI IMG/M metagenome (GOLD analysis project Ga0265327, IMG submission 202089) | Rhizosphere microbial communities from Carex aquatilis grown in University of Washington, Seatle, WA, United States - 4-16-21 metaG | ecosystem: Host-associated > Plants > Roots > Rhizosphere...
GACCTGGGTGTTGTCGAGCTTCAGCTCGTCCTTCATCAGTGGCGCGGCGGTGGCCAGGTTGCCGCGGTCGACCAGCGGGCGCGCCCTGCCAAGGGACAATCTTGATCCGGCGGGTGAAGGCTCAGGCGACGGCGGGGCGCCGCCTCGGCGCGCGGACGAACTGGAAATGCGCCAGCAGCAGCAGGCTTCCGGCGGCGGCGAAGAAACACCAGACCGACTGGAAGGCGTGCCAGTAGGCCACGTAGGCGACCACCGACCCGACCATCACCACCGCGCCAAGGGCGACCACCGACTTCAGCGATGACAGCAGCAGCGGTGCGCAGGTGGCGGTCAGATAGGCCAGGGCGACCAGGCGCGTGTGCCGCCGACGGGTCACATAGACGATGTGGTCGTCCATCAGCACCGCGCCGTGCGGGCCGGCGATCAGACGCCAGAGCAGATAGGCGCTCACGGCCGCGCCGATGGCCAGGGCGGCCAGCATGGCCCGGCGGCGGGACCGGTCAACCTCGGTCAGGATGACGGCGACGGGCGCATAGAGAGGCCAGAAGACCTGCGCCAGGATCAGGTAGAGGACGGTGAGGCCCTGGGCGGCTGGGCCATGCGGCGCGTCCGGCAGGACCAGCCACAGCGCGCCCTCGATGGCCTGCTGCAGCGCGAAGAGCAGGGGCGTGGCGGCCAGCAGACTCTCGCGTGGGCGATTGACGCGGGTGAGGCAGACGAGGCCGATGGCGCCGGTGACGCCGGCCGCCGTGAAGCTGGCCGTGGCGGAGAAACACATGTGCCTGGCGCCGCCCCTGGAGAGCGGCCAGGCCGCACGACGCGGCCTTGGGCGGCCCCGGCCGATGGGCCGACCCTGCGCCTTCACGGGGAGCCTGTCGAGGCGCATCGAGGCTGTACGCCTCCCCGCCATCCTGCTGACAGGTTCGGGACCGGACGCCCCTATCTTGGGCGGTGCGCAAGGCGTTGAACGAGTTCGTGATTTGTTCTTGCTGTTCTGGCGACTCCACGTACTAGATTAGGGGGCTGGCCCAGGTCCCTCGGGCCGGTTTCGAGCGAGCATGATGTCCGATCCCTCCCGTTTCATCCGCGTGCGCGGCGCGCGCGAGCACAATCTTAAAGACGTCAGCGTGGATATACCGCGCGGCGAACTGGTGGTGCTGACGGGCCTGTCGGGGTCGGGAAAGTCGAGCCTGGCCTTCGACACCATCTACGCCGAGGGACAGCGCCGCTATGTGGAGAGCCTGTCGGCCTACGCCCGCCAGTTCCTGGAGCTGATGAGCAAGCCGGACGTGGACCTGATAGAGGGCCTCTCGCCGGCCATCTCCATCGAGCAGAAGACCACCAGCCGCAACCCGCGCTCCACCGTCGGCACGGTCACCGAGATCCACGACTATATGCGCCTGCTGTGGGCGCGGGTCGGCGTGCCCTATTCGCCGGCCACGGGCCTGCCCATCGAGAGCCAGACCGTCAGCCAGATGGTCGACAAGCTGACCGCCCTGCCCGAGGGCACGCGGCTCTACCTGCTGGCCCCCGTCGTTCGCCGGCGCAAGGGCGAGTACAAAAAGGAGATCGCCGCCTGGCAAAAGGCCGGCTTCCAACGCCTCAAGGTCGACGGTCAATTCTACCCCATCGAGGACGCGCCCAGCCTCGAGAAGACCTTCAACCACGACATCGACGTGGTCGTGGACCGGCTGGTCACCAAGGCCGGCCAGGAGACGCGCTACGCCGACAGCCTGGAAACGGCCCTTCGCCTCGCCGACGGCATCGCCGTCGCCGAGTGGGCCGACGTGGCCGAGGGCGAGAGCGAGCCCCGGCGGCTGATCTTCTCCGAGAAGTTCGCCTGCCCGGTGTCGGGCTTCACCATCGCCGAGATCGAGCCTCGCCTGTTCTCGTTCAACAATCCGGCGGGCGCCTGCCCGGCCTGCGATGGCCTGGGCATGAAACTGAAGTTCACCGCCGACCTCATCGTGCCGGACAAGGACAAGACCCTGCACAAGGGGGCGGTGGCGCCGTGGGCCAAGGGCCCCTCCCCGCTCTACACCCAGACCCTGCAGGCCCTGGCGCGGCACTACGGCTTCTCCATGGACGAGCCGTGGTGGAAGCTGTCGGACAAGGCCAAGGACGTGGTGCTGAACGGCTCCGGGTCCGACAAGATCAAGTTTGTCTACGACGACAACGCCCGCAAATACGAGGTCAACAAGACCTTCGAAGGCGTGCTGCCGAACCTCGAGCGCCGCTGGCGCGAGACGGATTCCAGCTGGGTGCGCGAGGAATTGGCCCGCTTCCAGTCGGAAACTCCGTGCGAGGTCTGCGGCGGCGCGCGCCTCAAGCCCGAGGCCCTGGCGGTCAAGATCGCCGGCAAGAACATCGCCGAGGTCTCCATCCTGGCCATCCGCCCGGCGCGCGACTGGTTCTCCGGCCTGGAGGACCAACTCACCGACAAGCAGATGGAGATCGCCCGGCGGATCCTTAAGGAGATCAACGACCGCCTGCGGTTCCTGGTCGACGTGGGCCTGGACTATCTGAACCTGTCCCGCGGCTCGGGCACCCTGTCCGGCGGCGAGAGCCAGCGCATCCGCCTGGCCAGCCAGATCGGTTCGGGTCTGACCGGCGTCCTATACGTGCTGGACGAGCCGTCCATCGGCCTGCACCAGCGCGACAACACCCGCCTGCTGACCAGCCTGAAAGGGCTGCGTGACCTGGGCAACTCGGTGCTGGTGGTCGAGCACGACGAGGAGGCCATCCTCACCGCCGACTATGTGGTCGACATGGGCCCGGCCGCCGGCATCCACGGCGGCGAGATCGTCGCCGAAGGCACGCCGGAAGAGGTGATGCGCAACCCGCGCAGCCTGACCGGCCAGTACCTGACCGGCATGAAGCGCATCGAGGTGCCCGAGCAGCGCCGGCCGATCTCCAAGAAGAACGTGCTGCGCGTGGTCGGCGCCACCGGCAACAACCTCAAGGCCGTCACCGGCGAGATCCCGGTGGGGACCTTCACCTGCATCACCGGCGTCTCCGGCGGCGGCAAGTCCACCTTCACCATCGAGACCCTGTACAAGGCCGCGGCCCGGCGGCTGAACAACGCCTCCGACGCTCCGGCGCCGCATGAGCGAATCGAGGGCCTGGAGAACTTCGACAAGGTCATCGACATCGACCAGAGCCCGATCGGGCGCACGCCGCGGTCCAACCCGGCCACTTACACCGGCGCCTTCACCTCCATCCGCGACTGGTTCGCCGGCCTGCCCGAGGCCAAGGCCCGCGGCTACGGGCCCGGCCGGTTCAGCTTCAACGTCAAGGGCGGCCGTTGCGAGGCCTGCCAGGGCGACGGCCTGATCAAGATCGAGATGCACTTCCTGCCGGACGTCTACGTCACCTGCGACGTCTGCAAGGGCAAGCGCTATAACCGCGAGACGCTGGAGGTCCTGTTCAAGGGCTCCAGCATCGCCGACGTCCTGGACATGACGGTCGAAGAGGCCGCCGAGATGTTCAAGGCCGTGCCCCCCATCCGCGACAAGATGGAGACGCTCAAGCGCGTGGGCCTCGGCTACATCAAGGTCGGCCAGCAGGCGACCACCCTGTCGGGCGGTGAGGCGCAGCGGGTGAAGCTGTCCAAGGAACTGTCGCGCCGGGCCACCGGTCGGACCCTCTACATCCTCGACGAGCCGACCACGGGCCTGCACTTCGAGGACACCCGCAAGCTGCTGGAGGTGCTGCACGAGCTGGCCGACCAGGGCAACACCGTGGTGGTGATCGAGCACAATCTCGACGTGGTGAAGACCGCCGACTGGATCCTGGACTTCGGGCCCGAGGGCGGCGACGGCGGCGGCGAGATTGTGGCCGTCGGCAGTCCGGAGCAGATCATGGCCAACGAGGCCAGTTGGACCGGTCGCTACCTCAAGGAGCTCATGGAGCGCCATCCGGCGCACACCTCCGAGAAGTCGGGCAAGGCCAAGAAGCTGGTCAGCGCCTGATCGCTTGACGGCTGCCTCGAAGGTGGATGCGCACGGCTTCGGCGAGCGCTATGACCGCGCCGGCGTCATGGACGACTGGCAGGGGGAGACCGAATGAGCACCGCTTCCGACTCCCAGAGGGCGCTGCTGCAGCGCCTGATCGAAGTGCTGGGCGCCGATGACCGCGTCGAGAGCGCCTGGCTGAGCGGCAGCTTCGGCCGCGGCGCCGGCGACATTTGGAGCGACATCGACGTCACCGTGGTGGTGGATGAGGAAGACCTGCCCCACTGCGTCGGCGAGTACGGCGGTGTGCGCAATCCGGTGGGCGAGACTGTCGTGCTCTACACCCTCTACGGCCGGGTGATCAGCGCCGTGCGCCCCGACTGGGAACGCTACGACCTGGTCTTCGCCACGGTTCCGGAGTTTCGCACCCACGACAAGGCGGCCCTAAAGCCCCTGGCGCTGGCGAGCCTGGAGGCCCCCACTCCGGCGCCGCGCGAGCCCAAGCCCTACCAGCCCTCGGCCGACGCCCTGGGCGCCATGGCCCAGGAGTTCCTGCGCATCCTCGGCCTGTTGCCGGTGGCGGCGGGGCGCGGCGAATGGCTGGCCGCCCAGGAAGGCGTCGGCCTGATGCGCAAGGCCCTGATCGAGATGATGATGGAGGCCAACGGCATCGGCCGCGGCCAGCGCGGCGGCGCCAAACGGCTGAACCCCTTCCTCACAGACCCCCAGCGCCAAGCGGTCGAGGCCATCCCGCCGGCCGGCGCCGACCGCGAGTCCCTGCTGGTGGCCAACCAGGCCCTAGCCGCCCTGTTCCTGCCCCTGGCGAAGGACACCCTGGCCAAGGCCGGCGCGCCCTGGCCCCAGGCCCTGGAAGACGCCACCCGCGCCCACCTGGCCCGCACGGTTGGCCTGACCCTCTAGCGCCGGATCCCCTACGCCGCGTTCCGCGCACGTGAGTTTTCCTAGGGTTGACCCACCTGGCCCTGCTCGCCCAACTGCGGCAAAACGAGATGGGGAGTGGACCATGAAGCTCTATGGCGCGCCGATGCCGGCGCCGAACCCGCGCCGCGTGCGGATCTTCCTGGCCGAGAAGGGCGTCGACCTGCCCGAGACGCCGGTCGACATGATGAAGCGCGAGCACAAGTCGCCCGAGCACCGCGCCCGCAACTCCCTGGGCCAGGTCCCCACCCTGGAACTGGACGACGGCACGCACATCTCAGAGACGGTGGCCATCTGCCGCTACTTCGAGGAGGTCCGGCCCGAGCCATCGCTGTTCGGCCGCACCGCCGCCGAAAAGGCCAATGTCGACATGTGGGTGCGGCGCATCGAGTTCCAGCTCATGACGCCGGTGGGCAATTTCTGGCGTCACGCCCATCCGCGCACCGCCGCCCTGCTGACCCAGTACAAGGACTTCGGCGAGAGCAACCGGGAGGCCTATTCCAACGCCCAGAAGTGGCTGGACCGCGAACTGTCCGACGGTCGCCCCTTCATCGCCGGCCAAGCCTATTCCATGGCCGACATCTGCGCCCTCTCGACAGCGGACTTCGCCGACTGGATCGGCCTGCCGCTGGAGGACGACAAGCCGCACCTGAAGGCCTGGCGCGAGCGCGTCACGGCGCGGCCGAGCTCGGGGGCCTGAAGCGCCGGCTCAGCCGTCGACGTGGTTGGGGTCAGGCGCCCAGGACATGCCGTAGACCGTGGGGCTGTCGTCGGCCAGGGCGCGAAACACGTAGGCCTGGCAGGCGCAAATCAAGGTGGACGGCACCACGAACAGCATGGCCGCGAACACGGCCGCCACCCCAGCCAGGCCCAGCAAGGCGACGCGGCGCAGCACGTCGGCGCCCTGCGGCATGCCGACCGAAGCGGTGATGAAGGTGAACAGAAAGACGGCCGCCAGGCTCGCCACGAGCAGGGAAACGACCTCGGCCGCCACCACCAGATAGGCCGCAAACAGGCGCCAGAACCGCCCGCGCGCCAGCGGCCAATAGGCCGTCAGGTGAAACCGGCGCTCGGCGAACGTCTCAACCGCGATCAGCGAAAGTCGCACCGCGATCCAGATCTCCAGGCAGACGGACAAGATCGCCCCGACGATGGCGATGTAGCGCGCCATGGTTGGCACGGCGGCCAGCAACGGATTGAGCAGAAAGAGCAGCACCGACGCCGGCACGCCGCCCAGCACCACCACCAGGACGCAGGCGACCGCTGTCATCAGGGCTAGACGCACCTCGTCCATGCCGAGGCGTATGAAGAACAAAGCCTTCTCGTCAGGGCGCAGGACGGCGCGGAACACCGCCGCCGTGGTCACCACCCACAGCCCGAGGAGCGTGGGCACCAGCACCACGGCCAAAGGCCCGAAACTCTTCAGAATCTCGGCTGAGTTGCGTTGCGTGGCGGTCACCGCGCTGACGCCGCCCGTCAACAGCTTGATCAGGCTGACAAGAGACAAGGCGACGACCCAGAGAACCGTCCAGACTACAACGGCCTTCGGCTCGCGCCGCATCACCCTGAAGCCCTCGGTGGCGGCGGTGACGGGCGAGAAGCGGGACAACTTGCGGTGCTCAATCCGTTGGCGAATGTCGATAGAGATAGGTCATGAGTCCCGCGTGCAAGGGAAGAGTGACGCCGATGGCGACAAGTCCGGCGGCGAGGTCCCCGGCGGCGGAGGCCAGCATCCCCGCCTGGTCCAGACCCCACGCCGCCGCCAGGGTCGGGATTGCGCTGATGATGATGGCGGCGAAGCTCGCGAGGACCCGCCCCTTGGTCAGGGGCCAGGCGCTGAGCACCTGCACCGCCTGGCGGTCGACCGTGGCGGCGGCCGAGAAGGCCAGACGCACGACCACCCAGGCGACCCCGGCCAGGCCGGCCACCGCGACGATCCCGGAGACCAGCCTGCCCGTCGGCCCCATGGCCGGCAGCCAGGTGGCCGGCTCGGCGGCGGAGAACCCCTTGCCCACCGACGCCGCGCCATAGGCGACCGCTCCCACAACGGTCAGCATCAGGCCGGTGATGATGCCCAGCAGGATCACCTGCAGGACGGTGACGATGACCAGGCGCGGCACATCCCGCGTGACCCGCGACCCGGCCAGCGCCGGCGCCGGCAGGCCCAGCGCCAGGCGATAGCAGACCGCCTGCGCCTGGATGACCCACAGGGCCGCGCCGACGAAGAGGAGCGGCCCCAGGGGGTCCTTGCCCAGCGCGCGCGCCGCGGCCAGCAACACCGCGGCCGGCGCCAGGGCGGCCCAACCGCGAGTCCAGGCGGCGACGAGATTGGAAAAGGCCGCGCGGGCGGCGTCGGACGCTGAGAGACCGGTCATGCCGGCCTCCTATCAGGCCTTGCCCTGATGACGAAGCGACTCAGGCGCAGCGACTCAGGCGCAGCCACTCAGGCGCAGCGCCTCAGGCGAAGGTCTTGGCGACGTCGTCCGGCGGGTTGAGCTGCAGATACATCCGCGCCACGGCGCCCCAGGTCATGGCGTTCATCACGCCGGTGAAGATCACCATCAGGATTCCGCCGATCGCGATCACCGCCGCGAACCGGCCGATGATCGCCCCTGGCGCCAGCGCCGCCAAGACGGCCGGATCCTTCAGGTCGGCATTCGCCATGGCCGTACCCGCCACGCCGCTGAACATGATCACCGCGGCGACGATATAGAGCACCGCCAGCATCAGCACGACGAGGAGCATGACCAGGAACATCTGCAGGCCGTGGCCCTTGGTCATGGACCACGACTCGAACAGCCGGAACTGTCGTTCGCGGAAGCTGATCACCGTGCCAAGGCACAGGCGCACCCAAAGCCAGCCCGTGACCACGGCGATCACCAGTTGACCGATGATGCGGATGCCGACGGCCCCGGCCAGGAAGGACATCGAGGCGCCAGGGTTGTGGTTGTCGGCCCCCAGGCCGGCGCCGCTGACTCCCAGCATGACGGTGATGATGACCAGCGGAATGCTCATCACCAACTGAGCCACCCACAGCACTACGCCCATGACGAAGTTGACCGCGATCAGCCACAGCTCCTGCGATCCGAACTGCAGATAGGCGACACCGCGTTTCTCGGGGCTCAACTCGGCGCGGAAAACCGCCCCTTGGATCATCGCCCCGATGACGGTCAGTCCGACGATCAGCAGGAGCACGGCGCCCATGATGCTGCCGACCAGGCCGAAGACCTGGGCCGGGTCAGGTTCCGCGCCCCTGTTTCGCATAAGATCGACGACCGCCGCCGCCAGACCGCCGCCGAACAGGAGCAGGATCAGGGCGATGAAGAGCGCGGTCACCAGGCCCCAGGCCAGCACGGAGAGCGGCCTGCGCCCCACCAACTTGAAGCCCGCCATGGCCGCATCGCCGATCTGGATTTCAGCCATGGTCGCGCCCCTCGATGTTTCCAAGCGCCAGCATAGGCTCGAATCCTCGCGTTGCGCCACTTTCACCCGCACGCGGGGGAGCGTAGAACCGCCGGCCATGTCGACCCCCACCGCCACCCAAGCGCCCATCCACATCATCGGCGGCGGCCTCGCCGGCTCCGAAGCCGCCTGGCAGGCGGCGCAGGCCGGGGCCCGGGTGGTGCTGCACGAGATGCGCCCCGTGGTCGGCACCCCGGCCCACCAGACCGACAAGCTGGCTGAGCTGGTCTGCTCCAACTCCTTCCGCTCCGATGACTGGGCCTACAACGCCGTCGGCCTGCTGCACGCCGAGATGCGCCGTTGCGGCTCGCTGATCATGGCCTGCGGCGACCAGCACCAGACTCCCGCGGGCGGCGCCCTGGCCGTGGACCGCGAGGGCTTCTCCCAGGCCGTGACCGACCGCCTGCTGGCGCACCCCAACATCACGCTGGAACGCGGCGAGGTCGCCGGCCTGCCGCCGGCGGACTGGAGCAACGTGATCGTGGCCACCGGCCCCCTCACCTCTCCCGCCCTGACCCAGGCGGTGCTGGGCCTGACCGGCGAGGACCAGCTCAGCTTCTTCGACGCCATCGCCCCCATCGTGCATGCCGAGACCATCGACATGGACGTGGCCTGGCGCCAGTCGCGCTACGACAAGGAAGGGCCCGGCGGCGACGCGGCGGCCTACATCAACTGCCCGATGACCCGCGAGCAGTACGAGGCCTTCGTCGACGCCCTGCTGGCCGGCCCCAAGACCGAGTTCAAGGATTGGGAGAACGTTCCCTACTTCGACGGCTGCCTGCCCATCGAGGTGATGGCCGAGCGCGGCCGCGAGACCCTGCGCTATGGCCCGATGAAGCCCATCGGCCTGACCAACCCCCACAAGCCGGGCGAGAAAGCCTGGGCGGTCGTCCAGCTTCGCCAGGACAACGCTCTGGGCACCCTGTGGAACATGGTCGGCTTCCAGACCAAGCTGAAGCATGGCGCCCAGACCGAGATCTTCCGCACTATCCCGGGGCTGGAAAAGGCCGTGTTCGCGCGCCTGGGCGGACTGCACCGCAACACTTTCCTCAACAGCCCGCGCCTGCTGGACCGGCAGCTTCGCCTCAAGGCCGATCCGCGCCTGCGCTTCGCCGGCCAGATCACCGGCGTCGAGGGCTATGTGGAAAGCGCCGCCATCGGCCTGATGGCCGGCCGCTTCGCCGCCGCCCAGGCTCGGAGCGAGACCCTTGAGACGCCGCCGGACACCACCGCCCTGGGCGCCCTCATCGCCCACGTCACCGGCGGGCACCTGGAAGGCGGCAAGGGCTCGTTCCAGCCCATGAACATCAACTATGGCCTGCTGCCGCCCATGGAGGCGCCCAAGCGCGACCCCGAGGGCAAACGCTTCGCCCGTGGCGACCGCGGCCGGGCCAAGAAGAAGGCCATGAGCGAACGGGCGCTGGCGGACCTGGCGGCCTGGCTGGGTGAGCCAGCCGCGGCGGACGCCGCCTAGCCTCGCTAGACCCGCCCCCGCAGCGACGCCCAGAGCAGGCGCACGCGCTTGCCGAAATCGGATCCGGCGCCCGGACGCAACGCCAAGGGCGCCAGCGCGCCGACCGCGGCGGCGGGGAATGCGGCCGTGGTCGACGCCTTGGCGCGTCGATGGTCGGCCAGGGCCCGCCGGAGCATCGCCTGGGCCGCATCGGGATCGGCCAGGTTCAGCCGGACCGCATGGCCCAGCGCCCAGGCCGCGGCGGCCTGTGCGGCCGCCTCGTCCGGGCTGGCCGGGTCGAGCAGGCGGACGCTCAGTCGCGCCACCGCGCCGGCCGTTCCTGCCGACCAGGCCGCCAGTTCCGCCGGTTCCAGCACCCGTTTGTCGAGTTCGACGTAGCGGGCGTCGATCAGGCCTTCCAGGGGTTCGCGCGGCAGGCCGTGGCGGCGGATCAGGTCGGCGAGGGCAAGCGCCGTCGGGTGGCGCCGCACGTGTCCCTCGCCGAAGATCTCGTCCAGCGCTTCGCGCCACCAGGTCAGGCGGATCTCTCCCACCAGGGCGTTGGAGGCGCGGCGGGGCGCGCGGGAGAGTTCCAGGTCATAGGCCAGCAGGGTGACCACATCCGCCCGCGCCTGGGGATCGACGATCAGACGGCTGGCCAGCCAACGATCCGGGTCGCCCCGGCGCACGCCTTCGTCCAGGTCATCCAGCGCCTCGATGTCGTCCGGCTCGGCCATGGCCCCTCAATAGCAAAGGGCCCGCCGGTTGGGGCGGGCCCTTCAGTTCGTTTCAGACGAGGACGGCCTAGCCGAACAGCGTCTGGTACATCGCCATCGCGGTCAGCATCGGCAGCGACAGCAGGGTGTTGATGCGCGAGGCCAGCATGGCGATTCGACCTGCCTTGGCCTTCGCGTCGGCGTCGGCTTCCTTGATGCCGAGGGCGATCTTCTGGTTCGGCCAGATCACGCCCCAGACGTTCAGGAACATGATCAGCGCCAGATAGATGCCGATGCCCATCAAGGTGTAGCCACGGTCGTCGGGGCCGTAGCCGCCGGCGAAGCCGAAGGTGAACACCTTGGCCGCGTACTCATGACCACGCAGGCTGGCGAGGCCGATGCCGGCCAAGACGGTGAAAAGCGCCGCCCAGCGGAACCAGAACAGCGCCTCGGGCGCCACATACTTGGAGACCGCCGGCTTCAGTTCGGCCGGGATCGCGGGCATCACCCGGATCTGCACGAAGTTGAAGTAGTACAGCAGCCCGATCCACAGGATGCCGAAGAAGACGTGCATCCAGCGGAACACTGCTTGCCAGAACTGGCCGTCGAAATGGCCATGCACCTGGCCGAACGACCCGATCATGATCAGCGCCAGGATGACGCTAAGGATCATGGTGTTGCGGAAGTTGGAAAGTAAGCCGGCCATGCCGCGCCCCCTGTAAGCGAGTCCTTGCCCTGTTGACCTTGGCATAGCGCCTTTCCCGGCGAGCGCAAAGGTTTCGCGAGCGCCTCGCAGGATCAGACGGCGATGAGGGCGGTGGCGAACCGGCGGCCTTCGGAGGCCAGCACATTGTGCATTCGCGCAGCGGCCTCGGTGGACATGAACTCCAGCCCCAGGCGGACGGCGCGCAGGGCCTCGCGAATCTCCCGTGGCGGCAGCGCCTGGGTCGCGCCCGTGCCCAGAAGGACGAACTCCGAGACCGCCGGCCCCGCGTCGATCACCGCCCGGAGGGCGTCCAGGGTCAGGGCCGAGAGCGAAGCCACCGGCCAGTCCATCGGCGCATCGTCCAGGATCAGCAGAGAGCCCGGCCGCCAGACGCCGGAGACGCGGAACCCGCCGTCGCCATAGGCGTCGATGGAAGGGGGCTGGCGCATCCTAGAGACGCGTGCGCACCGGCTCGATCGGCGTGGCGTCGGCGTCGTCGCGCCTGGCGCCCCACAGCAGGATCACCGGCAAGGCGACGTAGATCGACGAATAGGTGCCGATGATGATCCCGAAGGCCATGGTGAACACCAGGGAGAACAGCGGGTTGCCCGGGTCCACCAGGGCGCCCGACAGCGCCAGAAGCGCCGTGGTGCCGGTGATCAGGGTGCGCGACAGCCGCTCGTTTTCCGACAGGTTGATGACGTCCCGCAGGGGCGTGGTCTTGAACTTGCGCAGGTTCTCGCGAAGCCGGTCGAAGCTGATGACCTTCTCGTTCATCGAATAGCCGATGACCGTCAGCAGGGCGGCGATGGAGGTCATGGAAACCTCGATGCGCGTCACCGACAACAGGCCGATGGTCAGCACGATGTCGTGGAACAGGGCCAGGATCGCGCCCAGGCCGAACTGAAGCTGGAAGCGGAACCAGATGTAGAGGAGCATCAGGAAAAGCGCGATGCCGAGGGCCTTGATGCCGCCCCACATCAACTCACCCGACACCTTGGGACCGACGGTCGACTGGCCGGTGACCTTCAGCCCCGCGAACTTCTGCTGCAGCTTAGTCGCCACAAAGCTGGCCGAGGCGTTGGAATCCAAGGCGCCCACCGAGCGGAACCGCACCTCGAAGGTATTGGCCGCGCCGACGCCCTGCACCTCGGGGTCGTGGGCGCCGATCTGGACCAGGGTCGAGCGGATGTCGCCCAGCGGGGCCGGACCGGGGGTGGTCGCCTCCAGGGTGGTGCCGCCGGCGAAGTCGACGCCGAAATTCATGCCCTGGGTGGCGATCGAGACCACCGAGCCGATGATCAGGATGGCCGACAGGATGGCCGCGAAGGGCGCCAGGCCCACGAAGTTGAAGTGGGTGTGACGGGGAACGAGCCGGATGAGAGGCCAGAACTTCATGACTTGGTCCTCACGCGATCGGCAGGGCCTTGGGCCGCGCGAGGCGGAACCAGAGGCCGATCAGGAGCTGGGTGACCACGATGGCCGTGAACACCGACGTGACGACGCCGATGGACAGGGTCCAGGCGAAGCCCTTCACCGGCCCCGCGCCGAACTGGAACATGATCAGCGCCGAGATCATGGTGGTGACGTTGGCGTCCAGGATCGAAACCATCGCGCGCCTGTAGCCGGTATCGGCCGCCGCCATGGGCGTCCGCCCGGCGTTGGCCTCGTCGCGCATGCGCTCATAGATCAGCACGTTGGCGTCCACGGCCACGGCCATGGTCAGGATCAGGCCGGCGATGCCCGGCAAGGTCAGGGTCGCCTGGGTCATGGACAGGGCGCCGACCATCATCAGCACGTTGATGACCAGGGCGATGGCCGCATAGACGCCGAACATGCCGTAGGCGACGATGATGAAGGCGAAGATCGCCGCCGCGCCGATGGCCAGCGAGATCTCGCCGGCGCGCACGGCGTCGGCGCCGAGCTGGGCGCCGACCGTGCGCTGCTGCTCCACCTTCAGCGGCGCCGGCAGGGCGCCGGACTTCAGCAGGATGGCGAGCTGGGTCGCGCTGTCGGGGGTGAAGTTGCCGGTGATGATGCCGCTGCCGCCGGTGATCGGCGAATTGATCACCGGGGCGGAGATGATCTTCTTGTCGAGGACGATGGCGAAGGGCTTGCCGATGTTCTCGGCGGTCACCTTGCCGAACTTGTGGGCGCCTTCGCCGTTGAAGGCGAAGCTGACCGCCGGGCGGCCGTTCTCGTCGCTGGCGAAGCCGGCCCGGGTCAGCATCTCGCCGGTGACCACGGCGCGCTTGGCCACGACATAGCCGGCGGAATGGCCGTCTTCGCTGGGCAGGTATTCGTCGTAGGCCGGAATGCGGCCCGCGGCGATGTCTTCCGGCGGCACCGTCTGGTCCACCATCTGGAAGGTCAGCTTGGCGGTCTTGCCGATCACGGCCTTCAGCTTTTCGGGATCGCTCTCGCCAGGCGCCTCGACGACGATGCGGTTGGTCCCCTGCTGGGTGATGCCGGGCTCCTTGGTGCCCAGGGCGTCGATCCGCCGGCGGATGATCTCTATGGACTGCTTCACCGCCGAGCGGGCCGCATCGTCGGCCGCCTCCGGCACATAGGCCACCTGGATCGACTGGTCGGCGGCGGTCCTGACGGTGAGGTCGCGCGCGCCGCTGGCCAGCTTGCCGCCAAGGCCGGTGTTCAGGTCCTTGTAGGCCGCCGCGACCTGGGTCGGATCCTTCAGCCGCACCACCACCGTCTCGCCCACCAGGCCGAGCTGGGTGGTCTCGAAGTTGAGCGTGCGCATGTGCTGGCGCACGTCCTCGGTGAGGTTGGTCAGGCGCTCCTTGTTGAGCGCGTCGGTGTCCACCTCCAGCAGCAGGGACGACCCGCCCTGCAGGTCGAGGCCGAGGTTCAGCTTCTGGTGCGGCAGCCATCCCGGCATGGCGTCCAGCGTCGCCTGGGGCAGCACGTTGGGCAGGGTGAACAGGATGCCGAAGACCAGCGACAGGGCGACGGCGATGATCTTCCAGCGGGAAAGGGCGAGCATGGTCTGGGTCGGGCCCGGATCAGGACTTGGCGTCGTTCGCCGGCGCGGGCTCTCCGCGGGTGCGGACGTCCTGCACCATCGACTTGATGACCTTGACGGTGACGTTCTGGGCGATCTCGACGCCCAGCTCGACGTCCTCGACCCGCACGACCTTTCCCAGCATGCCGTTGTTCAGCACCACGGTGTCGCCGCGCTTGATCGCCTTGATCTGTTCGGCGTGCTCGCGCGCGCGCCGCTGCTGCGGACGGATCATCATGAAGTAGAACAGGCCGACCAGGATGATCGGAAAGCCGATCGTCGAGAGCATGTCCGGGCCGAACAGGCCTCCCAGCCCGCCGGCGGCGGGTGCGGCGGCGGCCAGGACGAGGGCGGTCGTAGCGGTCATTGTCTCTCCGGAATCCCGATGGCGAGGCGCGGTCCCGGCCGCCCCTCGCGAAGTCGGCGGAAGCTATGCGCTCGCCTCCCCTTTTGCAATGCGGCCATCAAGGCTAGTACCGCGCGCATGGAAACGGACCTCTCCGCCGAACTGAGGCGCATCGCCGAAGCCCTGGAGCGCCTGGCTCCGCCGGCGCCGCCGCGACCGGACTTCGCCGGCGCCCGCCTCTTTCGGCACGACGCCGCCACGGGCGCCTTCATCGCCGCCCCGGACTACGCCCTGCCCCTGGATCTGCTGATCGGGGTGGAACGTCAGAAGGGCCGGCTGGTGGAGAACCTGCGCCGGTTCTCGCTCGGCCTGCCGTCCAACCACGCCCTGCTTTGGGGCGTGCGCGGCACCGGCAAGAGTTCACTGGCCAAGGGCGCGTTCATGGAGGTCTCCCAGGGCGCGCCGCTGATGCGCCTGGTCGAGATCGACCGCGACGAGGTCGCCGCCCTGCCCGCCCTGTTCGAGCTGCTGCGGGGTCGCGACGAGCGTTTCGTGGTCCTGTGTGACGACCTGTCCTTCGAGGACGGCGCCGCGGCTGCAAAGGCTCTGAAGTCGGCCCTGGAGGGCGGCGTCTCCGGCCCGCCCGAGAACACCCTGTTCGTCGCCACCTCTAACCGCCGACACCTGATGCCGCGCGACCATGTCGAGCACCGGGGCGCCATCGCCGCCGCCGAAGACGCCGAGGAAGAGGTGTCCGTGTCCGACCGCTTCGGCCTGTGGATCGGCTTTCCACCCATGGACCAGGCCGCGTACCTCGCCGCCATCCACGCCTACGCCGACCGCTTTGGCCTGCACCGCGAGGATCTGGAACGGCGCGCCCTGCAGTGGTCACAACTGCGCGGCAGCCGATCGGGCCGCGTCGCCTGGCAGTTCATCCGCGACCTGGCCGGCGAAATGGGCAGGACCCTTCCGGTCTAGGGCCATCCAAAGAAAAAGCCCGGACCGATCGCTCGGTCCGGGCCCTTCCGTTGGGTCTTGATCAGGCGGGGATCAGAACTCTTCCCAGCCGTCTTCGATCTGGGTCTGCAGGGCGGCGGCCATGGCCTGGCGACCTGACCCCACGGCCTTCAGCACGCGCTCGTTGCGAGCGGGCTGAGGCTGGTGGGCCGGGGCGGCCGGGCGGCTGCGGGTCGCCTGCATGTCTTCGCCGGACTGGCTGATGGTGAACCGGCCGAGCAGGCGGGCCAGCTCGTTGGCTTCCTGCAGCAGGGAGTGGCTGGCCGCGGTGGACTCTTCCACCATGGCCGCGTTCTGCTGGGTCACCTGGTCCATCTGGTTGATGGCGGTGTTCACCTGGCCCAGGCCGTCGGCCTGTTCCTGGGCGGACGACGCGATCTCGTTCACCACCTGATTGATCTCGTTGATCTGGGTGACGATGCGTTCCAGCGCCTTGCCGGCCTCGCCCACCAGCTTCACGCCCTGGTCGACCTGGCCGCTGGAGGCGGTGATCAGCTTCTTGATTTCCTTGGCCGCCTCGGCCGAGCGCTGGGCCAGGGCCCGCACTTCGGAGGCGACGACCGCGAAGCCGCGTCCCGCCTCGCCGGCCCGCGCCGCCTCGACGCCCGCATTGAGCGCCAGGAGGTTGGTCTGGAAGGCGATTTCGTCGATGACGCCGATGATCTGGCTGATTTCCTTGGAGGAGCCCTCGATCTCATTCATGGCCGACACCGCCCCGCGCACCACTTCACCGGAGTGGGTGGCGTCGGTCTTGGTGGCGGTCACCACTTCACGGGCGTGCTTGGAGCCGTCCGCCGTGGTCTTCACCGTCGCGGTGATCTCGTCCAGGGCGGCGGCGGTCTCTTCAAGGGCGGCCGCCTGCTGCTCGGTGCGGCGGGACAGGTCGTCGGACGCGGCGCTGATCTCGTTGGAGCCGCTCTGGATGCCGGCCGTGGCGTGGGAGATCACCCGCAGGGTGTCTTCCAGCTGCGAGATGGCGCCGTTGAAGTCCGTGCGCAGCTTGGCGTACTCGCCGGGGAACTCGGCGTCGATGCGGTAGGTCAGGTCGCCGGAGGCCAGACGCTCCAGGCCACCGGCCAGGTTCGACACCACCAGCGCCTGTTCCTTCGCCTGCTGGGCGGCGGCGGCTTCCTTGGCGCGGCGTTCTTCCTCGGTCATGTTGCGGGCCGCTTCCTGGTCGGCGCGGAGCTGTTCCAGGTGAAGCTGGTTGTCGCGGAACACCACCAAGCCCTTCACCACGGCGCCCAGCTCGTCCTTGCGGGCCAGCGAGGCCAGGTCGACGCTGTTGTTGCCGGCCGCCAGGGTCTCGGTGGCTTTGGCGATCTGCATGATGGAGCGACGGGTGGTCAGAACGGTGATGGCGGAGATGGCGCCCACCACGGCCAGGGTCGCCAGACCGGCGAGGATGGTCATGGTCACCGCCGTGTTGGCGTTGTCCTCGGTGGACTTGGCGCGGGCGTTGGTGGCGGCCTTGGCGGCGTCGAGCGCCTTGCCCAGGGTCACCGTCATCTGCGCGTAGCTGTCTTCGAAGGGCGAGACGAAGCCGGCGGCGGCCTGGAAGTCGGCGCCGACCATGCCGCCCACCACGTCCACCGCGCTGCGGGTGTCGCTCAGCTGCTTGATCAGTTGGTCGAAGACCGGGCGCTGGCTGGCGGGTTCGGCCGCCCGGATCGCCTTCACCTCGGTGGAGATGGCGTCGAATTCCTTGAGCAGGCCCTGCATCTGCCCATCGACCTTGTCCTTGTCGATGTTGGCGGCCGCGTGGGTGAGGATCATATAGAGCTCACCGTGCGCCGCGGCGATGCGGCGAGAAACGTCCTGCATGCGCATGGCCGCCGGCATGTCCGACGTCACCACGTGGCTCAACGCCGACGCTTCATTCTTCTGCACGAAGATGCTGCCGCCCGCGAGCAAGGCGAACATCATCAGTGCGATAGCCGGCGCGAACCCGATCTTTACGATCATCGGCACGTCCGAAAGCCGAAACCCCTTCATTATTCCGCCCCAAGCGAGTCGCCGGCCCAACTCCGGCTCGGGCATATTCAGGGTACATTGCTAACGGAACCTAACCATAGCTTTTATAAATGGTAACCGAGGCCAATTCTCTATCGTAAATGAATAGTTACCGACTGCTCCAGAACACTGTTCTCTATAGTTCGTGTCAAAAAATTGGCGGTGGTGTTTGTTATTAACCTTTGCATGGCATCAAACGGCACCGTCCAATTTTATCGAGGAGAAGCGGATGAAAAACTCAATCGCGATTGCCGGGGGAATTATCGGCAGCTTTCTTATCGCCGGCACGTCGCTGGCTGACGGCGGGTTCTCCGCCCACGTGAGCCAATGTGTGGAAAAATTCGCCAACCCGGCCATGGGCGCGAGCGTCATGCTCGAATGCACGGCCACGGATGGCAAACTCGCCGACTGCAAGGTCGTCGAAAACAGCGTGCCCGGTAAGGGTTTCGACAAGGCCGCCATGTGTGTGGCCACGTTCCTCCCGATGGGTTCCAAGACCGGCACGGTCCGCGTGCCCGTCAAGTTCCAGCCCGCGGCCTAAAAGAGCCGATCGGTCCTGGACGGGGCTGAAGCGCCCTCCGACGCCGCACGCGTCGGGGGGCGTTTCGCATCTGGGGCCCAGGGCCGGCGAACGCCCCGCCCGACCAGGAAGAGCCCAGATGCGAAAAAGGCCGCCGGGCGTCAGCGCCGGCGGCCTTTTCGTTTTGACGGAGGGATTCCGCGCTCAGGCGGCGGCGGACTGGGGCGCGCCCTTCGGCTTGGTCCCGATCCTCAGGCGCTTCTCCGCCTCCACGATCCGCGCGCACAGCACATCCAGTTCGGACTCCAGCGAGAAGCTCGAATAGGCCTTCACTTCGCTGAGCGCGACCTGGGCCCGGGGCAACATCTCGCAATAGCGCTTCCAGGCGATGTGGGCCTCGCGCGCGCTCCATTTCGAATGGGTCAGCGGCTTCCACAGGTCCAGGCGCATCAATTCGTCGCGGCTGTCGCGCATTACCGGCAGGCAGGTGTAGAGGAACAGGAACGCGGGCGTCGCGTGCGACTGCACCTCCGGCCGCACGGCCAGGCGCCAGGCGCGGAACGCCATCAGGAAGCCCTCACGGCGCTTTTCGTCGGCCGGAAGCCAGATGGCCTTGCGATTGACCAACTGGTCGGCGGCCTTGACCTCGTTGGCGACCTTGTCCGGCGAGGCGCCCTCGTTCATGGCGCGCAGGATCGGCTGCAGCGGAGTCGCCAGTGTGTCCGACAGGGCGCTGACGCTGACGGTCTCTCCGTTGAGGGTCGCCCACTGGCCGAAGCCGCCATTGGAGGCGCTCGGCGGCCGGGGCGGCGCGGGCTTGGGTTTGGTGCCGGGCGGCGCCCAGTGCACCTTGCCGGGGCCATAGCTCTTCTCGTGCTCGTAGATCGGCATGAGCAGATGGGTCGGGCTCGGGCACGGGCCCACGTCCAACAGGAACTGCTTGAACGTCTTCCACTCGGAGGCCACGCCCAGGCCGCGACGGAGCATCATGCTGCGATGAGTGTCCGCCTCGCGGCGGAACTTCTCCATCAGCTCGCGCATCTCCATGCGGCTGACCTGTCGTCGCCAATCCGGCGACACGTTCTGCTCTACGGGTTCAGACAACGCGGCGCTCCCCAGTTCGGGCAGAATGACGCACTAGTCTTAAGCAACCTTTAGGGCGGAACCGGCCTAAGCCCCTGATCGACAAATGCTTTGGCGAACTTTTGCTATGTCCGCCTTGGCCTGGAAATGCAGGGCCCGGATCAACCGCACTTGACCGATGTGACGAGCCCCGTGGCGGCGTCGAACAACACCGTCTGGCGACCTGGCGCATAGTCCTGGGTCATCGGGCAGGTGGTGCAGACCACCCGGCGCATGCCAGGCCGCAGCGGGATCGGGATCTCGGTCTTTGGCTTGCCGACCAGGTATTGCAGATCGGCGGCCCCGCACTGGTCGGGCGCGGGCGGCGGCGGCTTCGGCGGCGGCGGCGGCGCGGCCTGCGCCACGGGCGGCGGCGGCGCCGCGGGCGCGGGAGGGGGCGGCGCCGGCGACGCGCACGCGGCGAGCCACGCCAGGACGCCCACCGCCGGCGCCAGCCTCAGGCCTGCTTTTCCCATCCGCGCGTTTCTCCTTGCCGCCAATAGGACACCGGGGCGCCCGCCGACTTGAACTGCGACCAGCGCCGCCTCGCCTCTGAAAGCGCCGATTCGTCGCGCCCGTCGAACAGCACGATGCACCGTTCGAAGGCCGAGATGTCGCCCGGCTCGGCGCCGTCGAGCAGGAACAACGCCTGGGCGCCGTTCGCGTTGTCGCCGCCGCGCGTGATCAGCACCGGCTGGCGCTCGGCCATGGGTTCGCCGTCATGGCCATGGGGCAGGAAGCTGTCGTCGCGATAGGACCAGAGCCAGCCGTCCAGGTGGTCCACCCGCGCCGGGTCGGCCGTGCGCACCAGAGCGCGCCATCCACGCGCCAGGGTCTTCTCCAGCAGCTCGGGCAGGACCTGTTCCAGGGTGGAACGCTCGAGATGGTAGAACCAGACCTCGCAGGCTTGGCCGCTCATGAAGTCACCAGGCTCTCCGCCACCGCCGTCAGGACGTCCGCCATCCTAGCAGGGTCGGTGACCATGGCGAGGTGATGGGCTTCCTGCCGCACCACCTCCCAGGCGCCGGCGCGCGCCGCGATGGCTTCCCGGGCATAGGTCTCGCTGAGCTGCACATAGGCGCAGGGCGCGGCGATCGGCGGCCAGTCCGGCGCGTGGGCGGCGAGGTAGGCCAAGGGGATCGACGGCAGGGCCGCGACCAGTTCAGCCCGCGCGGCCGGATCGGCGACCAGGCGCGCGACGGGATCGTCGGAGACCCAGCGGTTCCACGGCGGCAGGCGCCCGTCCACGGCCATGCCTTTCAACCGCTTGCCGAACGCGGGCGTCATGGTCTCCAGCCAGCTGCGCCCCGGATGCGGCAGGATCGCGTCCACGAAGATCACGCCGGCCGGGTCGCTTCGTCGGGCGATCCCGGCGAGCAGGCCGCCGGCGCCGCTATGGCCCACAAGGACCAGCGGCTCCTGGCCGGGCGCGATGGCCGCCGCGGCCCGGTCGGCGATGGCGTCATAGGTGTCATCCGCTGCGACATCGCCGAAGTCCGCCACAGCCGCCCTCTGGCCGCGCGCGGCCAGGGCCGCGGCCGCCGGTCGCCAGCTTGCGGGCCCCAGCAGCGGGCTGGCGACCAGGGCGAATCGAAGTTCGCTCATGCCTGGACCGTCTCGGCGCTGAGGGCGACAAGCTGCTCGGCCACCGCGTCTGGGTGACTGGCCATGGCCAGGTGATTGAGCCTGAGACGGCGCACCGGCCACCCGCGCGCCGCCGCTGCATCGGCCGTCGCCTCATAACCCTTGCTGAGTTGCAGATAAGCGGCCGGCAGCCGCGTCCAGGCCGCATCCGGCGGGGCGACCGCCTCCAGGAAGGCGAAGGGGAGGCGCGGCAGGTCGGCGAGGAAAACCGCCCTCGCCTCGTCGTCCGGGATCAGCCTGGGCGTCGGGTCGTCGCCGAACCACTGGTTCCAGGGCGCCAGCAGGCCGTCCGTGGTCAGGGCGCGCAGTTGCGCCGCCAGGGCGTCCGGGGCCGTCGCCAGGCAGCTTCGCCCCGGATAGGGCATGACCGCGTCGACAAAGATCAACCCGGCCAGGTCGGCGGCGGCGGCCGCGATGGCCGGGGCGAAGCCGCCCGCGCCGCTGTGCATCACCGCCAACCAGGGCCGGCCGTCGGCCTGGGCGGCGATGCGGCGCGCCGGGCCGGCGTACCAGTCCGGGCCGCTGACGACGCCATAGTCCGCCGCCAGGGCGCCCGGCAGCGCCGCCGCCGTGGCGGCGCAGGAACTCGGCCCCACGAAGGGGCTCGGGACCAGGACCAGGCGCGCCACGCCGTCGGCTCAGCCTTCGTAGAAGTCGGCCACCAGCCTATCCAGCAGCCGCACCCCAAAGCCGGTCGCGCCATTGGGAATGGTCGGGACCGTCGAGCTGGGCTTCCAGGCGGTGGTGGCGATGTCCAGGTGCGCCCAGGCCGTGTCCTTGATGAACCGCTGGATGAACAGGGCCGCCGTGATCGAGCCGCCCGGCCGGCCGCCAGTGTTCTTCACGTCGGCCACATTGCTGTCGATCTGCTTCTCGTAGGCGGGCGGCAACGGCATGCGCCAAAGGGCCTCGTCGGTGGCCTTGGAGGCCGCCATCAGGTTCTCGGCCAGGCCGTCGTTGTTGCTGTAGAGGCCGGCGATGTCCTTGCCGAGCGCGATGACGATGGCCCCGGTCAGGGTCGCCAGGTCGATCAGGAACTTGGGCTTGAAGCGCTGCTGGCAGTACCAGACGGCGTCGGCCAGCACGAGCCGGCCCTCGGCGTCGGTGTTGATCACCTCGATGGTCTGGCCGGACATGCTGGTGACCACGTCGCCGGGACGCTGGGCGTTTCCGTCCGGCATGTTCTCCACCAGGCCCAGGATGCCCACCGCATTGACCTTGGCCTTGCGCGCGGCCAGCGAGCGCATCACCCCAGTGACGGCGGCCGCGCCGCCCATGTCGGTGATCATCTCCTCCATGCCGTCGGCGGGCTTGAGGCTGACGCCGCCGGTGTCGAAGGTGACGCCCTTGCCCACGAAAGCCACGGGCTGGGCGTTCGGGTCCTTGGCGCCCTTCCACTGGATGATGGCAAGCTGGCTCTCGCGCACGCTGCCCTGGCCGACGCCCAGCAGCGAGCCCATGCCCAGCTTCTTCATCTCCTTCTCGCCCAGGATCTCGACCTCGAGGCCCAGGTCCGTGAGCTTCTTCACCCGCCGGGCGAATTCCTCCGGATAGAGGACATTGGCCGGCTCGGAGACCAGGTCGCGGGCCAGCATGATCGAATCGGCCAGGGCCGAGACCGGCTTGAACGCCTTGGCGGCCGGCTTGGGCTCGTCGAGGGCGATCTGGACCTTGGACACCGAGGGCTTCTTCTCGGGCTTCTCGGTGGTGCGGTACTTGTCGAAGCGGTAGGCGGCCAGGGTGATCCCGAACGCCGCCCGCGCGCCCTGCTCGGCCGTGGAATCGGCCATGCGCAGCACCAGGCTCTCGCAGCCCGAGGTCTTGACGGCGTTGAAAGCGTGGGCGGCGGCCAGCTCGGCCGTGCGGTCGTCCCAGGCCGACTTCTTGCCCGCGCCCACCAGCACCAGGCGCGCGGCGTCCAGGCCGCCAGGAGCGACGATGTCGAGCGTCTGGCCCATCGAGCCCTTGAACCGGCTGCCGGCGACGGCTCGCCGCAGCAAGCCTCCCAGCGCCTGGTCCAGGGCCTCGGCGGGGGGAGACATCAGGCCATCTTCAAACGCCAGAACGGCCAGGGCGCTCGCGGCGCCAGCCGGCGCGTCGGCGGCAACGAAATCGATCTTCATAAAGACCTCCAGAAGGGGATCAGGCGGCATAGTCCAATGCCGACGCCGGGGAAAGGACGCCGTGCGGGTCGCGGACCGTCAAGACGGGGTCGAAGGGCTGGGTCCGAAGCGATTGGCCCCCTGTTCGCCGGTCATGACGCCCAGCTCGATCAGGGTCCAGATCAGGATTGGCGCGGCCACCACCGCCGCCACCGGCCGCGCCTGGGGCCAGACCGCGGCGAAGGCCAGCAGGACCATCGCCGCCCACCAGCCCGACCGTCCCCGATCGTGCAGACGCTTGGCGACCACGCAGACGGCCGAATATATCAGGCCCGGATAGACGAACCAGAAGGTGGCCAGCCGCACCGCCACGCCGGCCAGACCCTCGTACAGCGCCGAGGCCGCCAGCAGCACCCCCACCGCCAACCACCAGGGCCCGCGAGAGACGCGTCCGGACGCCGACCAGAACAGCGTCCGCCAGTCGTTGTAGCCGCCGTTCATCCGCCCGGTCCCGACCCGATCCGTCCCAACCCGAAGGGGCGAGCTTAGGGCGCGCCGCAACGCGGCGGAAGGCGTTCGAAGGCCGGGGGCCGCCCGCTGCTCAGTCCAGTTCGGCCAGGACGTCGTCGGCGGCGACGCTGTCGCCGGCCTTGGCGCCGATCATCGAGATGACCCCGTCCTTTTCGGCGCGGATGATGTTCTGCATCTTCATCGCCTCGATGACGCAGACCACCTGTCCTTCTTTGACCTCCTCGCCCAGCTCCACGTCCATGGAGACCACCAGGCCCGGCATCGGCGAGATCACCAGGCGGGAGGTGTCGGGCGGGGTCTTCTCGGGCAGGCGCTGGTGCAGGTCGGCCGACACCGGGGTCAGCACCAGGACCGACGCCTTGGCCGCGCGGTGGCGGATCACGAAGCCCTCGGCCGCCGACGAGGCGGTGACCGAGAATTCCTTGCCGTCCAGCCGCGCCTTGAACAGGGCCCGGCCCGGTCGCCACTGGACGTCGCCCAGGGTGAGGGTGCGCTTCTCGTCGGTCAGCTCGACGGTCATGATGTCGCCGGTCTGCACCAGGCGCACCGGCCGGCGGCGCTTGCCGACCATGATCACCCAGTCCTCGCGGCTCAGGGGCGAGGTCAGGCCGTTGCCGATCTTGCGCGCCCGCTTGGCCAGGGTCAGGTGCATCCAGGCCGCCGCGGCGGTCAGCAGGTCCGCCTGGGCCGCGCTTGGCTCCAGCCCGTGGAATCCGTCGGGGAACTCGTCGGCGATGTAGTTGGTCGACAGCTGGCCCGATGCGAACCGCGGCTGGTCCATGACCGCCGACAGGAAGGGAATGTTCTGGCCCAGGCCTTCGACGTGGAAGTCCTCCAGCGCCCTGGCCATGCCGGCCAGCGCCCCCGCCCGGTCCGGCGCCCAGGCGCACAGCTTGGCGATCATGGGGTCGTAGAACATCGAGATCTCGTCGCCCTCCCGCACCCCGGTGTCGTTGCGCACCACATAGCCGTCATGTTCGCCCTCGACGGGCGGCTCATAGCGAACCAGGCGGCCGATGGACGGCAGGAACTTGCGGTAGGGATCCTCGGCGTAGATGCGGCTCTCGATGGCCCAGCCCTTGATGGTCAGGTCGTCCTGGCCAAAGGCCATGACCTCGCCCGCCGCCGAGCGGATCATCTGCTCCACCAGGTCGACGCCGGTGATCAGCTCCGTCACCGGGTGCTCCACCTGCAGACGGGTGTTCATTTCCAGGAAATAGAAGGACTTGTCCTGGCCGGCCACGAACTCGACCGTGCCGGCGCTGTCGTAGCCGACGGCCTTGGCCAGGGCCACGGCCTGGGCGCCCATGGCCATGCGCGTGGCGTGGTCCAGCAGGGGCGACGGCGCCTCCTCGATGACCTTTTGGTTGCGGCGCTGGATCGAGCATTCGCGCTCGAACAGGTGGACGACGTGGCCGTGCTTGTCGCCCAGCACCTGGATCTCGACGTGGCGCGGGTTCTCGATGAACTTCTCGATGAAGATGCGGTCGTCGCCGAACGCGCCCTTGGCCTCGGCCCGCACGGCGGGAAAGCCTTCCTCGACGTCGCGGCGGTTCCAGGCGACGCGGATGCCCTTGCCCCCGCCGCCGGCGGAGGCCTTGATCATCACCGGATAGCCGATCTCTTCCGAGATCTTGATGGCGTGCTCGACCCCGTCGATCTCGCCCACGTGGCCGGGCACCACCGACACCTTGGCCGCGGCGGCGAACTTCTTGCTCTCGATCTTGTCGCCCATCGCCTCGATGGCGTGGGGATTGGGGCCGATGAAGACGATGCCGGCGTCGGCGCAGGCCTGGGCGAAGGACGCCTTCTCGGACAGGAAGCCGAAGCCCGGGTGCACGGCCTGGGCGCCGGTGTCCAGGCAGGCCTGGATGATCTTGTCGGCCAGCAGATACGACTGGGCCGCGGGCGGCGGGCCGATGAACACCGACTCGTCGGCCATCTCCACGGCCAGGCTGTCGGCGTCGGCCTCGGAATAGACCATCACCGTCTTGATGCCGAGCCGCCGGCAGGTCTTGATGATCCGCACGGCGATCTCGCCGCGGTTGGCGATCAGGATTTTAGAGAACATCAGCTTCCGTGGGCCCGTTTCGGCATTATGTTTCGCCGGTTAGACGCCATCCGCCTCGCTGACAACAGTGCCGCCGCGTCATACGCCAGCCTGCTCCCCCAAAGGTGACCCCATGACCGACACCGCCGCCGCCCCGCACATCTCCAAGTCCGGCTTCGACCTGACGCCGCCCTCGCCGGAGGAACGCAAGGTCCTGGAGGCTGGCCTGACCCGCGAGGAATCCGACGTCCTCCTGCATCACGGCACCGAGGCGCCCTTCTGCGGCGGCCTGCTCGATAACAAGGAGGACGGGGTCTACTGCTGCCGCCTGTGCGGCCTGCCGTTGTTCCAGGCCAAGACCAAGTTCGAGAGCGGCACCGGCTGGCCGAGCTTCTTCGCGCCCTTCGACGAGGACCACGTCCGCGGCGTGCGCGACACCAGCTACGGCATGATCCGCATCGAAACCCGCTGCGCCCGCTGCGACAGCCACCAGGGCCACGTCTTTCCCGACGGCCCGGCCCCCACCCGCCTGCGCTATTGCATCAACTCAGTGTCGCTGGAGTTCGTGATGAACGGCCAGCCGCTGCGCGACCCGCTGAAGCGCGGCGATCACATCGCGGGGTGACCGCGGACGCCCGACCCTCACGGAAAATAGCAAAACGCCGCCCCAGCCATCGCCAGGGCGGCGTTTCATGTTTCGGAGCTTGCCGCCGCCGCGAGAGGGCGCCGGGCCGATCCTACTTGTGCTTCTTGCGCTTATCGCCGTCCGTGATGTCGGCGATGGTGCCGCTCAGGGGTTCGCCGCCGGCGCTGGTGACGATTTCACCGGCGTCCACAACGCCCTTCTTGGCTTGATGGTATTCTTCGTGCTTCGGCGCTTCGTCCGCCGGCTTCTTCTCGTCGGCCATGATGGCTCTCCCTCAGATCCCGATCGCAAATATGGACAAACTCCGGGCCGCGAGCCCCTGTGTGTCGACATCCAACATCGCACGCCCGCAAACGGATGTCAGCCTTCGGCGAACATCGGCGCGCGAATGACTCGCGTTCAGAGCGGAATGTTGTCGTGCTTCTTCCAGGGGTTGGAGAGCTGCTTGTTCTTCAGGCTCTTAAGCGCGCGCACGATCCGCCGCCGCGTGCCGTGCGGCATGATCACGTCGTCGATGTAGCCACGCGAGGCCGCCACGAAGGGGTTGGCGAAATGGGCGCGGTACTCCGCCTCCCGCTCGGCGAGTCGCTCCGGCGCGTTCATGTCGGCGCGGAAGATGATCTCCACCGCCTGCTTGGGCCCCATCACCGCGATCTCGGCCGTGGGCCAGGCGTAGTTGAGGTCGCCGCGGATGTTCTTCGAGCTCATCACGTCGAAGGCGCCGCCATAGGCCTTGCGGGTGATCAGGGTGACCTTGGGCACCGTCGCCTCGGCATAGGCGAACAGCAGCTTGGCGCCGTGCTTGATCAGCGCCCCCTGCTCCTGCTTGGTGCCCGGCATGAAGCCCGGCACGTCCACGAAGGTCACGATCGGGATGTTGAAAGCGTCGCAAAAGCGCACGAAGCGCGCGCCCTTGCGGCTGGCGTCGATGTCCAGCACCCCGGCCAGCACCTGCGGCTGGTTGGCCACGAAGCCCACCGTCTCACCGTCCATGCGGCCGAAGCCGATGATGATGTTCTTGGCGTAGTCCGGGCTGATCTCGAAGAAGTCCGCCTCGTCGACGACCTTCAGGATCAGCTCCTTCATGTCGTAGGGCTTGTTGGGATTGGCCGGGACCAGGGTGTCGAGCGACTTCTCGTCCCGATAGGCTTCGTCGTAGCTTTCGCGGACCGGCGGCTTCTCGCGGTTCGATTGGGGCAGGAAGTCCACCAGGCGGCGCACCTGGGTCAGGGCCTCAAGGTCGTTCTCGAAGGCGCCGTCGGCGACGCCGGACTTCAGCGCGTGGACGCGGTAGCCGCCCAGGTCCTCGTGGCTGACATCCTCGTTGATGACCGTCTTCACCACGTCCGGGCCGGTCACGTACATGTAGGACGTGTCCTTCACCATGAAGATGAAGTCGGTCATGGCCGGCGAATAGACGTCGCCGCCGGCGCATGGGCCCATGATCACGCTGATCTGGGGAATGACCCCCGACGACAGCACGTTCTGCAGGAAAATGTCGGCGTATCCGGCCAGGCTGTCGACGCCCTCCTGGATGCGCGCGCCGCCGGCGTCGAAAAGGCCGATGATCGGCGCCCCATTGCGGGCCGCCATCTCCTGCACCTTCACGATCTTCTCGGCGTGGGCCTTGCTGAGCGAGCCGCCGAACACCGTGAAGTCCTTGGAGAAAACATAGACCACGCGGCCGTTGATGGTGCCCCAGCCGGTGACGACGCCGTCGCCCGGGATGCGCTGGGCCTCCATGCCGAAGTCGTGGCTGCGGTGCTCGACGAACATGTCGAACTCCTCGAACGAGCCCTCGTCCAGCAGCAGGTCCAGGCGCTCGCGGGCGGTCAGCTTGCCCTTGGCGTGCTGGCTGTCGATCCGCCGTCCGCCACCGCCGGCCCGCGCCTGGGCGCGCCGCTTCTCGAGCTCCTCGAGGATATGCTGCATGGGACGTCTTCTCCCGCCGAACCTGGCCGTCAAAACAAGCCGCAAGCCCTAGACGCGCGCCGTTCCGGTGACAAGCTCACGCCAGGGCGCCCCCCGGCCGGCCCTCGCCGGACTGAGCGGCGGCGGCATCGAACAGCGCCCGCACGTCCCGGTATCGGAACGACATGGTCCGGCCGGTGTCGCCGACCTGGTAGATCGAATCCTTGGCCGCCCCCACCAGGTGCAGGATGTGGATCTCCTCGTGCGGCGGGGTCGGGACCAGCAGCCGCCGCCGCTGGAAGTTCAGCACCGGCATGGCCATCAGGACCATCCAGTTGTTGACCGCCCTCAGGGGGCGGACCGTCAGCGCCCCGGAATGGATCAGCCGGTGCAGCGGAATCTGGTCGGAGTAGAACGTCTCGGTCCTGCCCGTCTGGCGCTCCCGGGAGTCCATCAGCGCCTCGCGCCACCGCGCCCACAGCGGCGATCCGGCCCGCGCGGCGAAGACGCCGGAATTCACCATCGGCCGACGGGTGTAGAGGCGCGCCTCCTCCGGGCCATAGATGCGATCATAGACCATCAAGGTGTAGTCGTTGGGGACCGGCTGGCTCAGGTAGTGAACGTCCAACTCGGGGTGGATGGCGATGTCCGCGTGCGCCGAAGCCTCGGCCAGCTCGGGAATCCCGGCGGCGTTCTGAACCCAGGTGTCGCCGTCCAGCCAGACGTAGATGTCGTAGCCGGGGAACAGTTCCGGCAGGCGCGCCTTCAGCCCCCGGAAGGCCAGCTCGAAGCCCTTGGCGCCGGGGATCCAGCCATCGTCGCGCGGAGGCATTGCGAGGCGGTCGACGCGCGCGGCGATGGCGGCGGGTGCGTGATCGCCGCCCAGCCGGACATAGGCCAAGTCGAAGGTCCGCTCGGCGCGCCCGGGCAGCGAGTCGATCAGGTCTTCAACGAGATCGTCGTAATTGGCGTCCCCGGCGGTGACGACGATGACCTTTTCGCCGGCCCTGCCCTCCCCCCGCGACATCTAGGCGCCGCCGTCCAGGGCCCGGAACCATTGCTCCAGCATCTGCGCCTCCAGGGCCAGGGCGGCGGTCCGCTCGGCGGCTTCCTCGTCGATCCCCCATTGCTCTTCCTGGAAGGCTTCGTCCACGCGCGACAGGGCGAAGGCCTCCGCCCCGGTCAGGCGTCCGCGCTCGAGGGCCAGGGTGAGAACCGTCGATCCGAACAGGGCCGCGCCGAACGCCAGGCCCGCCAGGCGGAAATCGTCCGCCTCCAGCGCGAGGGCCCTGGCCCGCGCCAGGCTCTCGGCCGGCTGCGGCCGGTGAAGGATGCCCTGGGCGCGCGCCAGGGCGATGCCCATCTCGGTGTCGGCCCAGTCCAGCAGCGGGCTCCAGTGGGTCTCCTGCCGCGCCACCAGGGCGCCGGGCGCCTCGGCGAAATAGCAGACCAGGTCCGACCCGGCGTAGGCGGCGATGGTCTCGGCCGTGGCCTCCCGGGCGGCGGCCACCCCGTCCAGGGCCGTGAAGGCCAGCCGCGTGAGGGGCATGGTCGCCATGTCGATGACCTGGTCCTGGGCGCGCCACTCGCCGGCGATCAGCTCGGCCAGGGCTTCGGTGGGAGCCTCCAGCTTCTTGCCGCCCGGCGAGCGCGGCGAGCGGCCGTCCAGGCGAATGGCGAAGCCCACCTCGGCCGGCGCCACATCCACGGCCTCGTAGAACTTCCGCGGCTTTTCGAGGTTCTCGACGGGCTGGTGCAAGGCGGTCTCATTTCACAGGCTGGCGGCGGCGTTGGGCGCCGCGGGGGGCGGCGCCGCGACGGAACCTTCGCTCCCTCGCGTGCAACGATCAAATTCCTGGGCGGTCCGCAAGCCGCCGCGTGTCCGGGAGCCCCGCTTGGCCATCGATCGTGATCTCAAGGCGGCCATCGCCGCCACCCGTTTCGGCCTCGGGGCCCGGGCCGGAGAGATCGACGCCGCCCGCGCCGATCCGCAAGGCTGGCTGATCGCCCAGATCCGCGCCGAGGGCGCCGACCAGCCCCAACCCGGCGCCCCCACCGCCGCCCAGCGCTTCGCCGAGTTCCGCGACTATGCCCAGGAACGCCGCGAGGCAAAGGCCGAGGGCGGCGTCCAGAAGGGCGACCGGACCGACCCGGTGAAGATGGCCGCGCGGCTGCTGCGCGACGACGCCGGCGCCGACTTCCTGGCCCGCGTCCAGCTGGCCGCCCGAACCGACGCCGACTTCCGTGAGCGCTGGGCGCTGTTCTGGTGCAACCATTTCACGGTCTCGGCCACAAAGCTGGTCACCGCCACCCTGGTCGGCCCCTTCGAGCAGGAGGCCATCCGTCCCCACGTGTTCGGCCGCTTCGAAGACCTGCTGGTCGCCTCGTCCACCCATCCGGCGATGCTGACCTATCTCGACCAGGCCCAGTCGATCGGGCCGGACAGCCTGGCGGCCGGGCGCATGGCCCGCGGCGGCAAGACGGGCGGCCTCAACGAGAATCTCGCCCGCGAGATCATGGAGCTGCACACCGTCGGGGTCGACGCCGGCTACGGCCAGGCCGACGTCACCGAGTTCGCCCGCGCCATGACCGGCTATTCCGTCGGCGGCCCGCGGCAGGACTCCGACCAGATCGGACGCTTCATCTTCCGCGCCGCCGCCCACCAGCCGGGCGCGCGCACGATCATGGGCCGCCGCTATGGCCAGGACGGCGAGGCCCAGGCCCTGGCGGTGATGAGGGACCTCGCCGCCAGCCCCCACACGGCCCACCACATCGCCGTCAAGCTGGCGACGCACTTCGTCGCCGACGATCCGCCGCCGGCCCTGGTAGAGCGCCTGCGTCGCAGCTACCTCGACACCCAGGGCGACCTCGCCGCCCTCGCCCGCACCCTGGTCGCCGCGCCCGAGGCCTGGGACCCGCAGGCGCGCAAGTTCAAGACCCCGTACGAATTCATGGTCTCCGCCTGGCGGGCCGCGGACACGGTCCCGCAGGACCTCAAAGGCGTCGCCCCGATCCTGAACGGCATGGGCCAGAAGGCGTTCAGCGCCCCCTCCCCCAAGGGCTGGCCGGAGGAGGCCGCCGTCTGGTGCGCGCCCGACGCCATCATCAAGCGCATGGCCTGGAGCGAGGGCTTCGCCGCCGGCGCCATCGCCGGCCGTGATCCGTCCCAGCTTGCCCGCGACGCCCTGGGCGCGCGCCTGACGCCGCTGGTGGCCCAGGCCGTCGCCCGCGCCGAGACCCGGCCCGAGGGCCTGGCGATCCTGCTCATGTCTCCGGAGTTCCAGCGTCGATGAGCGTTCCCAAGCCACCCGCCGATCCCCGCGTCCTCAATCGTCGCGACGCCCTGCGCGGCGCCCTCGGCCTCGGCATCGCCGTGGAGTTCCTGGGCGGCCGCGCCTTCGCCGACTCCGAAGGCGTCCAGGCCGGCAAGAAACTGGTGGTGATCATCTGCCGGGGCGGCATGGACGGCCTGTCGGTCTCGCCGCCCGTCGGCGACCCCAACTACCAGGCCCTGCGCGGTCCGATCGCCATCGCGGGCTTCGGCCAGCCGGGCGGCGCCCTGCCGCTGGACCACACCTTCGGCCTGCACCCCGCCCTGGCCTCGGTCCACGCCCTGGCGCTGAAGGGCCAGGCGCGCATCGCCCCGGCCGTCGCCACCCCCGACCGCGCCCGCTCCCACTTCGAGGCCCAGGACGTGCTGGAGAGCGGCGGAACCGTCGTCTACGGCACCAGCAGCGGCTGGCTGAACCGCGCGCTGCAGGCCATGGGACCGGCCGGCCGCGTCCAGGCTATCTCCATCGGCGCCACGGCCCCCCTGCTGCTGCGCGGCAAGATCGAGACCGCCTCCTGGGCGCCCGGCGGCGCGCCCGAGCGCGACCACCGCCTGCCCGGCATCCTGCAGGATCTCTATGCCCATGATCCGCTGCTCAGCCAGGCCCTGGCCAGCGGCCTCTCGACTGAATCCATGGCCAGGATCGCCGCCGCCGACGCAAACCAGCTCCTGATGGCGGACGCCCCGGCCCCGGCCATGGCCGCCGCGACCGCCCGCCCGGCGGGGGACGCCGCCATGATGGCCGCCAGCACCGCCCAGACCCAGCCCGCCGCCGCCGCCCTGGCCCGCTTCAATCCGCGCCAGAACGCCGACCAGGCGCGCAAGCTGGGGGCGACCCTCGCCGGCCTGATGATCCAGCCTGACGGCAAGCAGATCGCCGGCGTCTCCTTTGACGGCTTCGACACCCACGCCAACCAGGGCGCTGCCCAGGGCCAGCTGGCGAGCCGCCTGGTCTATCTGGACGCCTTCCTCGACGGCCTCGTCACCGGCCTCGGCCCGGCCTGGAAGGACACCGTGGTGGTGGCGGCCACCGAGTTCGGCCGCACCGCACACGTCAACGGCACCGGCGGCGCCGACCATGGCACCGCCTCGACGGCCCTGGTGCTCGGCGGCGGCCTCAAGCGCGGCGGCATCGTCGGCGACTGGCCGACGCTGGAGCCCGCCTCCCTGTTCGAGAGCCGCGACACCGCCCCCACCCTCGACATGCGCGGCCTCTTCAAGGGGGTGCTCTCCGAACACCTCGGCGTCGAGCGCCGGGCCCTCGACACCCTCGTCTTCCCCGACAGCGCCGCCGTCGCTCCGGCGGCGGGCCTCGTCGCCTGACGGGGCCAGGAACAGGACGCCGGCTTGAGTCTCCTGCCGGTTCCGGCCCGCGATCTCCCCCCAGTCGCCCGGCCGGAGCGCCCCCTCCCGGGGGCGCGTCCTCCCCGGGGGGGCCTAGAAGAGCTCGTCGAGGATCCGATAGAACTCGAGCTTGGCCGGGTCGAGCCTGGCCAGGGGATAATGCTCGGCCACCAGGGCCGGCACGTCCAGGTGCGGCGCGTTGCGCCGGCCGGAGCGGACGAACAGGGCCAGGTCCACATAGCGGTCCGCCACGCCGGCCCGCCCCAGGTCGATCAGGCCGGCGGCGTCCCCGTCGACGATGAAATTGGGCCAGCTGGCGTCGCCGTGGGTGACCACCAGGTCCTCGTCCGCCGGCCGCAGCCGCTCCAGGTCGGCCCAGACGTCGGCGACGGTTCGGCCCAGGTTGTCCGGGTCGAAATCGGCGCCGGTCACCTCGCCCAGGGCGATGCGCAGCCTCGCCTCGGCGAGCTTGCTCTCCAGCCGCTCGTCGAAGGGACAGTCGCCGATCGGCAGCGCGTGAAGGGCGGCCATCGCGCGGATGGCCGCGACGGCGCCAGCCCGCGACTCATCGCCCGCCAGGGCGTGCAGGGGCGTTCCCGCCAAGCGTTCCATCAACAGCGCCGGCCGGCCCTCGATATCGCCCGACCAGACCAAGCGCGGCGCGCCACACCGCCCGCCCAGCCAGGCCAGGACGGCCGTCTCCCGCGCCATCTCCTGGCGACTGATCCGGCGGTCTGGCGCGGCTACCTTGGCGAAAGCCGCCAGCGGCGCATCGATGCGAAACACCAGGTCGCCGGACATTCCGTGGTCCAACCGCTCACCGGCCAGCCCGTCGGATTCCATGCCGGCGGCGACCAGCATGGCGCGAACCAGCGCCTCACTGCCGGCGTCGCCGGTCACCTGGGGCGGCGCGCCCGGCGGCCGAAGGGCTCCTCGTCCGCCTCGTCCACCGAAAAGCCGAAGCGCGCGAAGCCGGCCTCCAGCTCCGGACTGATCGGCGCCTCCAGGGTCAGGGTCCCGCGCGACGGGTGCGGGATCACCAGCCGCCGGGCGTGAAGCTGCAGCTTCAGGTCGCCGGAAAGCTGCGCCGAGGCCTCGGTCTTGTACTTGGGATCGCCCAGGATCGGATGGCCCATGGCCAGCATGTGGGCGCGGAGCTGGTGCGTGCGGCCGGTGTGGGGGCGCAGGGCCATCCACGTGGCCCGGGGGCCGGCGCGCGAAAGGGTCACGAACTCGGTCTCAGCCGGATCGGCGCGCGGGTCCTTGGGATCGGCCGGGATCACCAGCTCGCGGTCGCCGACCCCGGACTTGACCAGGTGCAGCTCCATCACGCCCTCGCCCGGCTTGGGATTGCCCGCGACGATGGCCCAGTAGGTCTTTTCGGCCCGCCGCCGCGCGAAGCTGCCCGACAGGCGGGCGGCGGCGTTGGGGGTCTTACCCAGGATCAGCACCCCGGAGGTGTCGCGGTCCAGCCGGTGGGTCAGGCGCGGACGATCGACCCCCTCGCCCCAGGCAGACAGCAGCCGGTCGATGTGCCTGGTGGTCTTGGTGCCGCCCTGCACGGCCAGGCCGGCCGGCTTGTTCAGCGCCAGCACCTCGTCGTCTTCATAGATGACCAGGCGCTTGGCGAAGGCGATGTCCCGGTCGCTGATCGCCTCGCGCTCGCCCTTGGGCGGCGCCTCCGGCAGAGGCGGCACGCGCACCTGCGCCCCGGCGGCCAGGCGCGTGTCGGCCTTGACCCGGCCGCCGTCGACGCGGATCTGACCGCTGCGCGCCAGCTTATGGATCTGGATCTGGCTGAGATGCGGCCAGCGGCGCTTGAGCCACTTGTCCAGGCGCGCGCCGTCCTCGCCGCCGCCGACCGTCAGGATCTTGACCTCGGCCATCAGGCGAACAGCCTGCGCGCTGTCAGGAGCCCGCCGAACAGGGCGAAGATCGACAGGGTCACCGAGGCGGCGATGTAGACCGCCGCCGTGGCGTAGTCGCGCCGCTCGATCATCAGGGCCGCATCAAGCGAGAACGACGAAAAGGTCGTGAAGCCCCCCAGCACGCCCACCGCCAGCAACACCCGCAAGCGGTCCTGGTCCGCCCCACCCCGGTGCGCCAGGAACCCGACCAGCAGGCCCATCAGGCAACCGCCGACGATGTTCACCGTGAACGTCCCGGCCCAGCCGACATTCGGCCCCATAACCCGGGTCGCGCCGATCCCGGTCAGGTATCGGCACACCGATCCGAAGGCGCCCCCCAGGGCCACGAACAGCAACTTCTCCATCGGCCCCATATGCGCCAACCGGTCGCAGGGCGCAAAGGGGAGCGCCGCAACGAGCGATTAAGCAGCGAAGCTCAGAATTGGCACATCGTTAAGTTGCATCGGATCAGACGCCCAGTCCATGCCAGCCGCCGCCTTCGCCAACGACATCACCCGTGACGGTCCCACCACCTTTGAATCGCGCGACGGCCGACGCCTCTGGCTCGACTTCGCCATGGAGACAGTGACCAGCCTGCGCCACGGCACGCCGGCGGCGGGACGCCTGGCCCGGGCCGTGTGCGACGCCCGCAGCGGCGCGATCCTGTCCAGCGCCGACTTCGGCAGGCTGGCCGACGAAGATCACCTGCACATCGACCTGGAGACCGTCGCCTCTGCGAAGACGATCCTGGAGGCGCCCAATGCCCCGGCCATCCTCATCCTGCCGGTCTCCTTCCACACCCTGTCGGCGCGCAAGGGCCGCCGTGACGTCACCGAGAGTCTGGGAGCCGCCCTCAAGGGACGGGTGATGCTGGAACTCATGGACGTCGACCGCGGCACGCCCCTCAGCCGCCTCAGCGAGGTGGGCGGCGTCGCCGGGGCCCTGGGCCGGGGGGTGCTGGTGCGACTGTCACCGGGCCGCGACGCCGCCGCCGCGGTCAAGGGCTACCGCCCCCACGGCGTCACCGTCGAGGCCTCGGGCCTGGGCGAAGGCGACAGTGAAATGGCGGCCGGCATGCTGGCCTTCGCCGAACAGACCCGCGGCGCGGCGCCGACCGTGATGGTCTTCGGCCTGCCCAGCGAGGATTTCTTCGCCGTCGCCGGGGTCGGCGGCGTCACCCATGCATCGGCGCGTCGGGCGGCCTAGGAACCGGCAGACCCAGGCGTTCCAGCGCCGCCGCGAAGGCCGGCGGGACCGGCGCCGAAATCCGCATCGACCGCCCGTCGGGATGGCGGAACTGGATCGAGAAGGCGTGCAGCATCAGCCGCTCGCAGGGTGCGCCGCACAAGGTCAACGCCCCGCCATAGCGCGCGTCTCCCGCGATCGGGCGGCCGATGGAGGCCAGGTGGACCCTCAGCTGGTGCATGCGCCCGGTGTGCGGCGACAGCTCCACCAGCGCCGCCCCGTCGGCCGCGCCCAGGGTGCGATAGCGCGTGAAGGCCGCCTCGGCGTCCGGATGGTCGTCAGGACAGACGCGCATGTGCGCCTCGCGTCCCTGTTCCACGCGTCTCAGGGCGCTCTCGATCGTCCCCTCGCGCGGCTCCGGCGCGCCCGGGGTGACCACCGCCAGGTAGGTCTTGCGCACCCGCCGGTCCATCAGCGCCTTGCCCAGGGCGGCCGCCGCCGGCTTGGTGCGGGCGGTCAGGATCACGCCCGAGGTGTCGCGGTCCAGCCGATGCACCAGGCGCGGGCGGTTGCCGCTGGCCTTGGCGAAGGCCGCCAGCAGGTCATCCAGCGTGTGGGCCTTGATCCGCCCGCCCTGGCTGGACAGGCCCGACGGCTTGTCGAGGGCGATGATCTGATCGTCCTGAAAGACGACCATGGCCTTCACGGCCGCGATCTCCTCGGGCGTCAGCTCGACGGGGCCCCTGGCCATCCTAGCCCTGGCCGCCCTTGCGCGCCCGCAGCGCCGCCCAGCGTTCCAGACGTTCCTTCACCCGCGCCTCGGCCCCCTCGCCCCTGGGCGCATAGAAGGTCCGCCGCTCGACGCCCTCCGGGAAATAGTCCTGGCCCGAGAACCCTTCCTCGGTGTCGGGGTCGTACTGGTAGCCCTTGCCGTAGCCCAGATCCTTCATCAGCCGGGTCGGCGCGTTGCGGATGTGGGCCGGCGGCATCAGCGAGCCGGTCTCCTTGGCCATCCGCCGGGCCGCGCCGAAGGCCTTGTAGACGGCGGTGGATTTGGGCGCGGCGGCCATGTGCACGCAGGCTTGCGCCAGGGCCAGCTCGCCCTCGGGGCTGCCCAGGAAGTCGTAGGCGTCCTTGGCCGCGGTGGTCAGCAGCAGCGACAGGGGATCGGCCTCGCCGATGTCCTCCACCGCCATGCGCACCAGGCGCCGGGCGATGAACAGCGGATCCTCGCCCCCCTCCAGCATCCGCGCCAGCCAGTACAGCGCCGCGTCCGGGTCAGAACCCCGCACCGATTTGTGCAGGGCCGAGATCAGGTTGTAGTGCTCCTCGCGGTCCTTGTCGTAGGCCGGGCTGCGCTTCTGCAGCACCTGGCCGAGGCCGGCGGGGGTCAGGGGCTGGGCGACGCCGATGTTGAACAGGGTCTCGGCCAGTGTCAGTAGGTAGCGGCCGTCGCCGTCAGCCATGGCGATCATGGATTCGCGGGCGGCCTCGTCCAGCGGCAGGGCCCGCCCCTCGTGCGCCTCGGCCTTTGCCAGCAGCCCTTCCAGGGCCGCCTCATCCAGCCGCCGCAGCACATAGACCTGGGCCCGCGACAGCAGCGCCCCGTTCAGCTCGAACGACGGGTTCTCGGTGGTCGCCCCCACCAGGGTGACGATCCCCTCCTCCACGAAGGGCAGGAAGCCGTCCTGCTGGGCGCGGTTGAAACGGTGGATCTCGTCCACGAACAGCAGCGTCGCCTGGCCGGCGGCGCGGCGCATGCGGGCCGCCTCGAAGGCCTTCTTCAGGTCGGCGACCCCTGAAAAGACGGCGCTGAGCTGCTGGAATTCGTAGCCGGCTTCCTTGGCCAGCAGCCGCGCGATGGTGGTCTTGCCCGTGCCCGGCGGGCCCCACAGGATCATCGACGACAGCCGGTGCGCCTCGGCCATCCGCCGGATCGGCCCGCCGGGCCCCAGCAGATGCTCCTGCCCCACCACCTCGTCCAGGCTCTGGGGCCGCAGCCGGTCGGCCAGGGGGCGCGGCGCCTCGGGCGTGAGGCCGGCGGCTTCGAAGAGGTCGGTCATGCTTGGAGTCTAGCAGGAACCGGCGCGCGGGCGACAGCGGAGCTGTAGACTCAGCCGCACCTACCCCCGAACCTGCGCCGTGATCAGCTGGCCGTTGCGCTGGATGGTCAGCGTCCAGGTCCGGCCCTGGGCCTGCAGCAGGCTGGCGAGGCCCGCCGTGGTGGTGACCTTCTGGCCGTTGACCTCGCGCACGAAGTCGCCCGGCTGCACCCCCAGGTTCTGGGCGAAGCCCTGGTCGACCTTGGTCACCAGCACCCCCTGGCCCGCGAACGGGTCGAGGCCCAGTTCGGACGCCTTGGCCGGCGAGAAGTTGACCACCGTGGCGCCGCCCAGGGGGTTGCGACCGGCGATGGTGCGCTCGTCCGGCGCGGGGCTGGAGGGCGGGGCTTCCACCCGCACTACCACATTGCGCGGCGCGGCGCCGGCATGGCGCACGCTGAGGGTCAGGCTGTCGCCGCCCCGCCGCGTGCCGACGCGGTAGTTCAGCCCCGCCGGGTCGTTCACCGCCTGGCCGTCCACCGAGACGATCACGTCGCCCTGGTCGATGCCGGCGCGAGCCGCCGGGCCGCCTGCCCAGACGTCGGCCACCATCACCCCCTGGGGACTGGGCAGGCCCAGGCTGCGGGCCATCTCGCCGGTCAGGGCCTGGGTGCGCGCGCCGATCCAGGGCCGCACCACCGCGTGGCCCCCGCCCAGCGCGGCGGCGACCACCTGCTTGGCCATCACCGCCGGGATGGCGAAACCGATCCCCGACGAGGTGCCCGAGCGCGACAGGATGGCCGTGTTCACCCCGATCAGGTCGCCATCCATGTCCACCAGCGGCCCGCCGGAGTTGCCCGGATTGATGGCCGCGTCGGTCTGGATGAAGAAGGAATAGTCGGTGATCCCCACGTCCGAGCGCGCCTGCGCCGAGACGATGCCGTTGGTCACCGTCTGGCCGACGCCGAAGGGGTCGCCGATGGCCAGCACCAGGTCGCCCACCTGCACGTCCTCATGGTCGTCGATGGCGATGGTGGGCAGGCTCTCGCCCTTGGTGTCGATCTTCAGCACCGCCAGGTCGGCGCGGGCGTCGTCCAGCAGCACCGTCGCCGGCCACTCGCGCCGGTCGGCGGTGACCACCATGATCTCCTGGGCGTTCTCGATGACGTGGTGGTTGGTCAGCACCACCCCGTCGGCCCGGACGATGGAGCCCGATCCCAGCGACTGCTCGACCCGGTTCTGGGGAATGCCGCCGCCCATGAAGAAGCCCCAGAAGGGATCCACCTGCTGGCGCACCACCCGCCGCGAATAGACGTTGACCACCGCCGGCGCCGCCTTCTTCACCACCGGGGCGAACGACATCTTCATCGCCGCCGCGTCGGTGGGGACATGGCGCGTGGCCTGGGGCAGGTCGGCAGGGGCGCCCAGGTTCTGCGCCCGCCCGCAGGCGGCGGGACCCAGCCCGGCGACGATCATCAGCAGAAGCGGGAGCAGGCGGCGGGTTTGCATGGTCATTCCAGATGCCTTGGCCAGATGTCGCGGCAAGATGGCGGCCCTCGAAGCTTGACCGCACGGCGGCGGTCGGGCGGCCAACCATCGGGCCGTTTTGGGCGCAAAAATGGCGCGGATCGCCGACAAGGCAAGCGATAGCATGAATTCGAAGACAGGTTCGGCCGCCGCTCAGAGCCCGGCCAGAGTCTCGTGAAGGTCCGCCATGAAGCCGTCGATGTCGGCCAGGGTGGTGCGGTGGTTGAAGATCGCCGCCCGCACCACCGTCCGTCCGCCGCGTACGGTGGTGGACGGCGCGGCGCGCCCGCTCTCATGTAAGGCCATCACCAGCCGCCGCGCCACGGCCCCCTCGGCATCGCCACGCACCCCGAAGCAGACGATGTTCAACCCCGCCGGCGCCGCCAGCTCGAACCGGTCCGAGGCCTCGATCCGCCGCGCCAGGTGTGCGGCGGCCTCGCAATTGGCCTCCATGGCTGCGCCCAGGGCGTCGGTCCCCAGGGTCTGAAGGGTCACCCACACCTTCAGCGCCCGGAAGCCGCGCGACAGGTCGGGACCGAGGTCGCAGGGCCAGGTCTCCCCGGCCGCCAGGCCCGCCGGCTCACGCGAAAGATAGTCCAGCGGATTGGCGAAGGTCGCCCGGTGGGCGGCCGCGTCGCGCACCAGCACAAAGCCGGCGTCATAGGGGACATGGGCCCACTTGTGGAAGTCGAAGGCCACCGAGTCCGCCCGCTCCAGTCCCGACAGCCGGGGCTTCAGCCTGGGCGAGAAGGCCGCCAGGGCGCCGAACGCCCCGTCCACGTGGAACCACAAGCCCTCGGCCGCGCAGACCCCGGCCAGGGCGGCCAGGTCGTCGAAGGCGCCGGTGTTCACCGTCCCGGCCGATCCCACGACCAGGAAGGGCGCCAGGCCCGCAACCCGATCCGCGGCGATAGCCGCCTCAAGCGCCGCCAGCGACAGGCCGCCGTCCTCGTCCGTGGGGAGGCGGCGCAGCTGGTCCGAGCCCAGACCGGCGATGTCCATGGCCTTGGCGACGCAACCATGGGCCTCCGCCGAGGCGTAGGCGGTCAGCCGCGGCCGCCCAGCCACGCCGCCAGGCCTCACCTCCACGCCCAGCGCGCGGGCCCTGGCCACCAGCACCCCGACCAGGTTCGCCTGGGAGGCGCCGGTCGTCAGCAGGCCCGAGGCGTCCGCGGGAAAGCCGAAGGCGGCGGCCATCCAGGCCGTGACCTGGCGCTCGACCACCGGCCCGATGTGATTGCGCCCGCCGCAGTTGGCGTTCAGCCCGGCCGCCAGCATCTCCGCCACCATGCCATAGGGCGTGCCCGCGCCGTGCACCCAGCCCATGAACAGCGGGTGGGTGTTGCCGGTGACATAGGGCGCCACCAGCCGCTCGACGTCGTCCAGCACCGCGCCGAACGGCCGCGCCGCCGCGGGGGCCGGCGCAGTCAGGGCCTGCAGCACGTCGGCGGGCGCGGGCCGCCACACCGGACCATCGCGGACGTCGCGCAGGCGCGCGATGGCGCGGTCGAGGGCGGCGTGGGCCTGGGCGCTGAAGGCGTCCCAGTCGTCGGGGTCGAGACTCATGCGGTCTCGTTCAAGGCAAGCTCCAGCCGGGTCAAGGCCCGATAGATATCCGCCTTCATCGGGGTCATGGCCAGGGCCAGGTCACGGCCCTCGGCCAGGCGCTCGGCGACGGCGCTGATCATGGGCATGCTGGCGCACAGGCGCAGCACGGTCTCGTCCCCCACCGCCACGGGCTGACCCAGGTGGCACGGCGCCGCGAGGGCGCCGGCGGGCCCGGATTCGGACAGGCGGCTCCAGGCCGTCCTGACGATTTCGGCCGGTCGCCCGCAGCGGATGGCTACGATCGATGCGATCCCCTCCCCCGGTTCCATGAGCAGGCCCAGGCCGGGCGCGGCGGCCACGCGCGCGCGCACCGCGCCCTCGAAGGCGTCCAGAATGGCGCGCCGCGAGGCGGGCGCCAGCGCTTCGAACGCCTCGATCTCCGCCAGGGCGGCGCTCCAGCGCAGGCCAAGGCCGAGATTCACCGGCCAGGCCAGAGATCTACCGACCGCCGCCCGCCACGCTTCCGGCCAGTCCAGCCTGGCGCTGTAGTCCGAAAGGCCGGCCGGCAAGACGACGCCGGCCTCCAGCCGCTCCGCCCAGGCCGGCGGAACCAGCAGGGCGCCGCAAAACGGCGGCCCGCCCGCGAACTTCGAGCCCGTGATCATCACCGCCAGACCATCGGCCAGATCGGCGCGAACCTGCGCCGCGTCGCAGCGCAGCTGGCAGGCGTCCACCACCGCCAGGACCAGGGTCGGATCAAGGCTGACGATGGCGCGCGCCGCCTGGCGGCTGACGCCGGACAGACCCGTCTTCGAGCAGTCCAGAACATGCAGCAGCACCCCGCGTCCGGCCGCCAGGGCCTGGCGGGCTGCCGCCTCGGCCTCGCCGTCGACGGCCGCGGCCGGCCTCACCGCGCCGTCCGGCCCCCGGATCTCCAGGGCGCACGTCAGGATGTCCGCCCGCTCCAGACCTTCCAGCCGTTGGCTCGCCAGGGGCGCGCCGCCCAGGGCTGTGCTGGACAGGAAATGGCGGCCGTCCGCCGCGGCGGGCACGCCGCTGCCGGTCTCCGCCGGCGACACAACCAGGCTGGTCAGGGAATCGCCAGCCAGGCGCCTGGCCAGCGCCACTGCGATGAACTCGGCCTCGGTGCCGGACGCGCTCAGCACGCATGCCGCGCCAGGGACGCCATAGATCTGCAGCAACCGACCCCGGACGCCGTCCATCAGGTCCGCCGGCCCGTTGTCCGCCAGGGCCGTCAACGCCTCGTCGGCGGCCCGCCATCCGCGTGCGGAGACCGCCGACGCGGTGGACGAGGCCAGCCAGATCTCATCGTCCGCCGGCCCGGGCGGGCAGCCGTAGCGGTTGCGGCCGGTGGCCGGGTCGATCCAAAGCCGCTCGTCCCCTCCGCTGTTCAGCATCAGGCCCAGCCAGGCTGCGGCCGACGGCAGGCTCAGACGCGGGGACCGGGCCGATGGGCCAGGTGATCGGTGGACCGGCTCTGGAACGGCGCCCGGCAGGGGCATGTCGGCCTCGACTCTGGCGAAGGCGGCGTCATGCGCCTGCGTCCAGGGCCAGCTTTGGCGGTCATGGCTAACGAAAGGTTGCGGAGGAGCGCCTTGGACACGCTTGCGTCAAGGCGCCGCGGCGGCCCGTTTAACACCACTTAGCAGAGATTAGCGGGCGCGCCCTCGCACCCTGCGCCATGGTCGGCGCGGATCGGGCGGTCCCCCCGTCGCCCGCGCACCGGTGGAGGCGTCATGTCGACCGAAGTTACCCCCAAGACAAACCGCGCCGAGGCCGAGCCCTGGCCCAACGCGGTCATCGTCATGCAGCTTCTGGACAAGGGCCTGCGTGACATGGACGGCGACGCCGGCGCGGCGCGCGGCGCGCTGGAGCGGGCCCGCTCCCTGCTCGAGGCCCATCGCGCCCTGCAGGCCGTTCCGGAGGGCGCCGCACGGCCGGGGTGCCTCGCGCCCTGGCAGGCGCGCCGGGTCAAGGCCCACATCGAGGCCAATCTGGAAACCGCGCTGTCGACGGCGGAGCTGGCCGCCATCGCCCGCCTCAGCCCCCACTACTTCGCCCGCGCCTTCAAGCAGAGCTTCGGCGCCGCGCCGCACGCCTACGTCCTGGGCCGGCGGGTGGAACGTTCCAAGATGATGATGCTGACCACCGACGACGCCCTCAGCCACATCGCGATCGCCTGCGGCTTCTCCGACCAGGCCCATTTCACCCGCCGCTTCCACCAGGCGGTGGGCGCGACCCCGCACGCCTGGCGCATGCGCATGGCCGGCCCGGCGCTGAGGGCCGCCGGCTAGGCGACCGCTGCTTCCGGCTTCGCCTCGCCCAGGGGCTTGGCCACGAAAATGGCGGTGAAGAAGGCCGCCGCGATCAGGGCCGATCCCAGCAGCAGCGACAGCCCCGGCAGGCCCAGCGCCTTGCCGGGTCCGATCGACCAGGCGAACACCCGCGTGAACAGGATCGGTCCGAAGAAACCGGTCACGCCCAGGAAGATGGTCAGCGCCCCCTGCAGCTGACCCTGCTCGTCCACGCCGACCCGCTTGGACATCAGCGCCTGGGTGCTGGCGAACGAGATGTTGCCCAGGATGCACACGCCCATGCCGCCCCAGAAGACGGCGACGCTGGGCGCGAGCGCCAGCACCGCGAACCCCGTCGCCCCCAGGGCCAGGCCGACCAGGATGGCGCCGCGCTCGCCCAGCCGCCGGGCGCTTTCCCCCGACAGGAAGCTCTGCACCACCATGTTGCCGCCGCCCAGGACCATCAGCAGCACGCCCACCTCCCGCGGCCCCCAGCCGAAGCGGTAGTGGGTGTAGAACTGGAAGACGCTGTTGAAGGCCATGCCCGCGAACTGGGTGAAGAAGGGCAGGAAGGCCAGGCCCACCAGCGCCGGCCGCCCCAGCAGGCGAAACGCCCCGATCGGATTGGCCCGCGTCCAGTGGAACGGCATCCGCCGCTCAGGGCTGAGCGATTCCGGCACCACGAACAGGCCATAGAGGCCGTTGGCGAACGACAGGGCCGACGCCACCCAGAACGGCGCGCGCGGGTCCAGGTCGCCCACCAGCCCGCCCAGGGCCGGCCCCAGGATGATCCCGGCGCTGGCCGCCGCCTGGAACCGGCCGAAGTTGCGGGCGCGGTTCTCCTCGGTCGATACGTCCGCCACATAGGCGCCCGCCGCCGAGGAACTGGACGAGGTGATCCCCGAGATGATCCGGCCCACGAACAGCCAGCCGATCGAGGGCGCCAGGGCCATGATCACATAGTCCACCGCCAGGCCGAACATCGACACCAGCAGCACCGGCCGACGGCCGAAACGGTCCGACAGCGACCCAAAGATCGGCGCGAAGATGAACTGCATCACCGCCCAGGCGGCGCCGAACACCCCGGCGATCTTGGCGGCGTCGGCGTCGCCGGCGTGGGCCAGGGTCTTGATCAGCACCGGGATCACCGGCGCGGTCACGCCCATGGAGACCACGTTCATCAGGATCGCGGCGTAGACGAAGCCAAGCGCGGCCTGGCGCGGCCTTCCCTGCCTGGCGGTGAACACGGCGCGACTCCCCTGCCCGCTTCGCGCGGGGCGCGAGGCTTAGCAGATCGCCCGCCCTTCTCGAAGACCGCGGGCGCCGGCCCTATTCGGCGGCGGCCGCTGCGTGTCCCCGGCGCATCACCGGCACGGCCAGCGCCGACGCGGCGACGTGCAGCAACGCCGCCAGCAGGAAGGCCGCGCCCGGCGCGACGATCCCGTGCCCGCCCACGAACCAGGCGTAGGTGGCGCCGAACAGGGCCGGGCCGATGATCCCGGCGGTGGAGTCGATGCTGGCGTTGGCCCCGCGCAGGCGCCCCTGCTCCGACGGCGAGACGTGGCGGCTGATCAAGGCCTGATAGCCGGGCCCGAACAGGCCGATGAAGGCGAACACCGGCGTGCCCAGCAGGAACAGCGGCCCCGTCGGCGCGAGGCCATAGATGGCGAAGCCCAGGCCGCCGCTGACCAGCCCCGCCAGCACCGCCCCACGCTCGCCGATCCGCGCCACCACCGGCCCCACCAGCAGGCTCTGCACGACGATGTTGCAGATCCCCGTCAGGGCGAGGGCCGAGCCGGTGAAGGCCGGGCTCCAGCCATAGCGGTTGGAAGCGTAGAGCACGAAGGTGGTCGGCAGCACGTTGTGCGCCAGCTGCATCAGGAAGTTCACCCCCGAGAGCCCCCAGAGCTCCGGGTGGGAGCGCAGCAGCGTCAGGGAGCCGACCGGGTTGGCCCGGATCCAGGCGAAGGGCGAGCGCCGCGCCTTGGGCAGGGACTCCGGCAGCACCACCAGGCCATAGAGCGCGCCCACCAGGGTCATGGCCGCCGCGCCGAAGAACGGCAGCCGCACGCCGAAGGCCCCGATCCATCCACCCAGCGCCGGCCCGATGATGAAGCCGAGGCCCCAGGCGCTGCCCATCCAGCCGAACACCCTGGCGCGCTTGTCCGGGTCGGTGGTGTCGGCGATGTAGGCGCCGGCCGTCGCCCCCGTGGCCGCCGTCACCCCGCTGATCACCCGGCCCACGAACAACCAGCCCAGGCTCGGCGCCAGGGCCATCAGCAGGTAGTCGCAGGCCAGGCCGAACAGCGAGATCAGCAGCACCGGGCGCCGACCGAAATGGTCCGACAGCGCGCCCAGCACCGGGGCGGCGAAGAACTGCACCAGGCTGAAGACAGCGCCGAACAGGCCGATGGCCAGGGAGGCCCGGCCCGCGTCGCCATGGCTGAACGCCTGGATCAGGGGCGGCAGCACGGGGATGATCACCCCCAGCGCCAGCACGTCCAGCCAGACGTTGACCAGGATGAAGCCAAAGGCCGCCCGGCGCGGCGACGCGCTGCCCTGGGCGGCCATCCCCGCCCCCTACTCCGCCGCGGCCCGCATCGGGGCGGGCTCGCTCCGGGCGACGTTGAGGGCGGCCACGAAGGCCACCATCAGCAGGCCGGAGGCGATCAGGATCGGCAAGCCAGGCGCGGCCGGCACATGACGCAGGGCGAAGGCGAAGGTCAGGGGAAAGACGGTCGGACCGACGATGGCGGCGATGCCCCCCGTGGACTGGTTGGCCCCCTGCAGCCGCCCCTGCTCGTTGGGCGAGACGCGCCGCGTCATCAGCCCCTGCAGCCCCGGCTGCATGAGGCCCATCAGGGCGAAGATCGGCATGCCGAAGAAGTAGATCGTCCCGGTCGGCGCCAGCGCATAGATCAGGAACCCCGTCGCCCCGCAGGCCGCTCCCAGCAGCACCGATCCCCGCTCGCCCACGCGGGACACCACGGGCCCGACCACGAAGCTCTGGACCAGGATGCCCAGCGCCCCGGTGATGAAGAAGGTCACCCCCAGGAACTGGATCGGCCAGTGGTAGCGCATGGTCGTGTAGAGCACGAAGATGTTGGGCAGCACCTGCTGGCTGAGCTGGAACAGGAAGTTCACCGACGCGAGCGGCAGCAGCTCATGGTGCGAACGCAGGAGCGACAGGCTGGCGATGGGATTGGCCCGCGTCCAGTTGAACGCCGCCAGACGCCGCTCGGGCGGCAGGGACTCCGGCAGCACGAACAGGCCATAGATCCAGTTGACGGCGCAAAGGCCCGCCGCGGCGATGAAGGGCACGCGCAGCCCGCTGACGTGCAGGACCCCCAGGTGCAGGTCCTGGGTCGACAGGAATCCGCCGGTCATCGGGCCCAGCAGGAAGCCGATCGAGAACGCCGAGGCCATCCAGCCAAAGTTGCGCGCCCGCCGATCGGGCGTGGTGATGTCGGCCACATAGGCGTTGGCGGTGGCGAAGCTCGACGCCGTCGCGCCGTTCAGGATCCGCCCCACCAACAGCCACAGCAGGGTCGGCGCGAAGGCCATGATCAGGAAATCCGCCGCCAGGCCCAGGATCGAGATCAGCATCACCGGCCGCCGGCCGAACCGGTCGGACATCATGCCCAGCACCGGGCCGATGATGAACTGCATGAACCCCCACGTGACGCCGAACACGAACTGCCAGAACGCTGCCGACGCGGTGGCCGCGGCCGTCGCCTCGCCGAAGAACGAGCGGATCAGGCTGGGCAGGATGGGGATCATGATCCCGAACGACAGGGCGTTCATCACCGCCGTGGCGTAGATGAAGCCGAACGCGGCGGTGCGTCCCGTCTCCGCCACCGTGGGCGGGCCATGATGATGGGGCGCCCCGGCGGGAGGCGGCGTCTCTTCGGTCATGCGTCTCTCTTCCCTGCCGCCATCTTGAAGGAGGCGAGCAGGACCTGCCACCATTCGGCGTGGCGGCGAAGGAAAATGGCGTCCGGAAAGCCATGCTTGGCGACATGGGTCTGAGGCACGCTGTCCCATCCGACGTGCTGGACGGTGACCCGGGTCTCCTCGCCCACCGCCTCGAAGGTCACTTCCACCTCGGTGTCCTGGCCGGGCGCGAAACTCGCCTGCCGCCACCCGAACACCAGCCGCCGCGGCGGCTCCCAGGCGCGCACCTTGCCGATCTCGAACACCCTGCCGCTCGCCAGCGTCTCCACCAGCCGCCCCTCGGGGCCCGGCTCGAACGACAGCACCCCCGGGCTGCGCGGGGTGAACTGGAAGAGGCCGTTCGGCCGCCACCACTGGCCGATCTCGGCGGTGAAGGCCTCGAAGGCGCGCTCGGGGCTCGCCGGCACGCGCAGGGCCACCAGGACGCGTGAGCTCATTCGGCCGGCTCGCCGTCCTTGGGCGCGGAGGCCGGCGGTCGGTCCCTGGCCAGGTGGTCCCGCAAGGCGCCGAGCTGGGCGCTCCACAGCCGCTCGGTCTCCTCCAGCCAGCGCAGCAGTTCGATCATCGGCTCGGGCCTCAAGGCATAGACGCGCACCCGGGCGTCGAACGCCGGATGCGATTCCTCGACCAGGCCGCTTTCGCGCAGGGTGCGCAGGTGCCGGCTCATCGCCGACGGCGCCAGTCCCACGTCGCGCGCCAATTCTCCCGCCGGCCTTGGCCCCTCGCGCAGCAGGTTGATCACCCGCCGCCGATGCGGATCGGCCAGGGCGGCCAGGGTGCGGTCCAGGGCGCCGTTCACACCCACCCCGTGATCTTCATGCTGTCGCCGACCCGTTCCTGGGCCAGGTCCGCCGAGACCTCCTCCACAGACTGGGCGATCGACCAATAGTGCCCCTCCAGGTCGCGGCAGCGATAGGAGCGGTCGCCATAGAACTGGTTGGCCGGCTCGGCCACGATCACCGCCCCGGCCGCCCGGGCCCGCGCGCAGTGGGCGTCGACGTCGGTCTCGATATGGATGGCGGTGAGCTGGGTGTTCTTGCCGCCCAGCTTCAGCGGGCTCTGGAAGTCCGCGTCCCACTCGCTGCCGACGGAGATCAGGCTGTCGCCAAAGCGCATCTGGCAATGGAGGAAGGCGCCGTCGTCCCCTTCGATGTAGAGGGCCGTCTCGAACCCGAAGGCCTCTTCAAGCCAGCGCATGGCGGCCTTGGGGTCCTGATAGATGACGGAGGGCTGAAATCCCGCGGTCTTGGCCATGGCGCTAGTTCCCTGTGTTCGCGGCGGTCTGGACCCTCAGGCCGCTGCGCCGTTCCATTTCCTCATGGGACACCTGGGCGACGGTCTGGCGGAAGCACCAGACGTGCCCTTCCGGATCACGGGCGCGATAGGTGCGGTCGCCATAGAACTGGTCGGCCGGGGCCTGGGCGATCATCGCGCCGGCCCCGGCCGCGCGGGCGTGGTGCTCGTCGATGGGCTCGGAGACCGTCAGCCAGATGAACTGGGTGCCGACCCCGCCGGTGCTGGCCGGGCTCTTCATCTGCGCCCCGCCCAGGGCCTCGCCGCCCCACTCCCCCGCCACCCCGATGGTCGCGTCGCCATAGGCCATCTCGGCATGACCGACCTTGCCGGCGTCGTCGGTGAGCAGCATGGCGATCTCGAAGCCGAACGCGGCCTGCAGCCAATTCAGGGCGGCCCCGGGATCTTGATAGAAGACAGTGGGGGTGATGGCGGACATGGGGCGCCTCTCCGTTGCGACATTCTGCAATATTTCACTCATATTGCAATTATATGTGCCTGACTAGCCGCCTGTGCCCGTCCCGCCGACAAAGAAAAAGGGCGGCCCTTGCGAGCCGCCCTCTTCGTATCGCGATGTGCGCGAAGACTAGTCTTCGGCGCCGACCTGCACCGGACCGGAGTCCTTGCCCTTGGCGGAGACGTCGCGGTCGATGAACTCGATCACGGCCAGGGGGGCGTTGTCGCCATAGCGGAAGCCGGCCTTCAGCACCCGGGTGTAGCCGCCGTTGCGCGCCTTGTAGCGCGGGCCGATGGCCGCGAAGAGCTTGCCGACCTGCTCCACATCGCGGACGCGGCTGATGGCGATACGGCGGGCGTGCAGGTCGCCACGCTTGGCCAGCGTGACCAGCTTGTCCACGAAGGGCCGCAGTTCCTTGGCCTTGGGCAGGGTCGTGACGATCTGCTCATGCTTGATGAGCGAGGCGGCCATGTTGGCGAACATCGCCGTCCGATGGCTCGTCGTGCGGCCCAGTTTGCGGTGCGCTACGCCGTGGCGCATGGAAGTCTCTCCTCAGGGTGCGGGCCGTCTCTCGACGGGCCGCGGCAAAAGCTAAATCTGGTCTTCGAACTTCTTGGCCAGATCTTCGATGTTTTCGGGCGGCCAGTTGGGCACGTCCATGCCCAGGTGCAGACCCATGTTGGCCAGCACTTCCTTGATTTCGTTCAGGGACTTGCGGCCGAAGTTCGGGGTGCGGAGCATCTCCGCCTCGGTCTTCTGGATCAGGTCGCCGATGTAGACGATGTTGTCGTTCTTCAGGCAGTTGGCCGAACGGACCGACAGTTCCAGCTCGTCCACCTTCTTCAGCAGGGCCGGGTTGAAGGGCAGTTCCGGCTTGGCTTCGCCGTCCAGCTTCTTCTTCGGCTCGTCGAAGGTGATGAACACCTGCAGCTGGTCCTGGAGGATGCGGGCGGCGTAGGCCACCGCGTCCACCGGGCTGACCGCGCCGTTGGTTTCCACTTCCATGATCAGCTTGTCGTAGTCGAGGCTCTGGCCCTGGCGGGTCGGCTCGACGCGATAGGCGACCTTCTTGACCGGCGAGTAGAGCGCGTCGACCGAGATCAGGCCGATCGGCGCGTCTTCCGGACGGTTGCGCTCGGCCGGGACGTAGCCCTTGCCGTTCTGGACCGTGAACTCGATGCGCACCGAGGCGCCTTCGTCCAGGGTCAGCAGCACGTGGTCGCCGTTCAGGATCTCGATGTCCGACGGGGCGTCGATCTGGCTGGCGGTCACCGCGCCGGGGCCGGTGGCGCGCAGGGTCATGCGCTTCGGGCCCTCGGAGTGCATCCGCACGGCCAGTTGCTTGATGTTCAGGACGATGTCGACCACGTCCTCGCGCACGCCTTCCAGCGACGAGAACTCGTGCACCACGCCATCGATCTGGATGGCGGTGACGGCGGCGCCTTGCAGCGACGATAGGAGAACGCGGCGGAGCGAATTGCCCAGCGTCACGCCAAAGCCGCGTTCGAGGGGTTCGGCGACGATCCGCGCCTTGCGGGCGGCGTCAGAGCCAGACTCGATCTGCGGCTTCTCGGGACGGATGAGCTCGTTCCAGTTTCTTTCGATCACGGGCGAATGTTCCTCGAACGCGGATGCGCCGGCCGCGGGGGGAGCGGCCGGCGGGGAGGATGTGGGTCGTAACTACTCTAGACGCGCCGGCGCTTAGGCGGCCGGCAGCCGTTGTGCGGAATCGGAGTGACGTCTCGAATGGTGGTGATGGTCATGCCGGCGGCCTGCAGGGCGCGCAGGGCCGATTCGCGGCCGGAGCCGGGGCCCGACACATTGACTTCCAGCGTCCGCACGCCGTGTTCGGCGGCCTTCTTGCCGGCGTCTTCCGCCGCCATCTGGGCGGCGTACGGCGTCGACTTGCGCGAGCCCTTGAAGCCCATCATGCCGGCGCTCGACCAGGAGATGGTGTTCCCCTGGGCGTCGGTGATGGTGATCATCGTGTTGTTGAACGAGGCGTTCACGTGCGCCACGCCCGAAGTGATGTTCTTGCGCTCGCGCTTTTTGACGCGGGTCGGTTCCTTGGCCATCGGCGGGTCTCTTTACTTCTTCTTGCCGGCGATCGGCTTGGCCGGGCCCTTGCGGGTCCGAGCGTTGGTGTGGGTGCGCTGGCCGCGGACCGGCAGGCCCTTGCGGTGACGCAGGCCGCGGTAGCAGGCCAGGTCCATCAGACGCTTGATGTTGACCGCCGTCTCGCGACGCAGGTCGCCTTCGACCTGGTAGTCGCGGTCGATGGTCTCACGGATCTGCAGGACTTCCTGGTCGGTGAGCTGGTTCACGCGACGAGCGTCCTCGATACCGACCTTGCCGACGATTTCCTTCGCCTTGGCCGGGCCGATGCCGTGAATGTACTGAAGCGCGATGACGACGCGCTTGTTGGTGGGAATGTTCACCCCTGCGATACGGGCCACGCAGCAAATCTCCTGGTCACGACAACAAGCGCGAAAAGCACATCCGGCCCTGATCCCCTGGAGGAAGAGCCGACGCGCCATTCGCGCCCTTTCGCGGAAGGGGCTTCTTATAGGGATAGAGGTAGTTGCGTCAATGCCGGAGCCCGCGATTTCGCTCCAGAATTTCGAGGGCTTAAGTAGGCGCCCTCATGTCCAAATCAAGGACGCGCGCGAACGGCCCCCTTCCCTCCCCTTGGCGGGGAGGGTCGGTCGGCTGGGACCGGAGTGAGGAGCACCGCCTGGGGCAGGACGATTCGGGAAGCAGGCGGGGTCCCTGAAGACGTTCCCCGCCCTGGCCGCGCGCGCGGCCCTGCCTCCCGTGAAGGGAAGGCAGACGGTTCCTAGACCGTGACGCCCGCCAGGGCTTCGTCGATGGCGCGGGCCACGACGTCGATGGAGCCCATGCCGTCCACCTCCACCAGCTTGCCCTGGCCCTTGTAGTAGGGCAGCAGCGGCGCGGTCTGGGTGTTGTAGGCGTCCAGGCGCACCTTGAAGGATTCGGGATTGTCGTCGGGGCGGCCCGATTCGGCGAAGCGGCCGGCGACCCGGTCCATCAGGGCGCCGTCGTCCACCTTCAGGCGAACGACCACGTCGATCTTGCGGCCGCGGCCGGCCAACATGGTGTCCAGCGCCTGGGCCTGGGCCAGGGTGCGGGGGAAGCCGTCGAAGATGGCGCCGCCGGCGGCGTCGGCCTCGGGCAGGCGCTCCTCGATCAGGCCGACGACGATCTCGTCGGTGACCAGCTCGCCGCGCTGCATGATGCCGGACACCTTCTGGCCCAGCTCGGAGCCCGAGGCGATGGCGGCGCGCAGCATGTCGCCGGTGGAAAGCTGCACCATGCCGCGTCCGTCGACGAGACGCTTGGCCTGGGTTCCCTTGCCCGCGGCAGGCGGGCCGAAAAGGATCAAATTCAAAGTCCCCTCCCTATGCCTTCAATAAAGGCGCGCCCGAGGGTCGATGGCTTAGCGGCGGCCGCCGCGCAGCTTCGACTTCTTGATCAGGCCTTCGTACTGGTGCGCCAGAAGATGCGACTGGATTTGCGCCACCGTGTCCATGGTCACGGACACCACAATGAGGATCGAGGTGCCGCCGAACTGGTAGGCCGCCTGGCCGCCGCTGTTGGCGATGAAGAATTCCGGCAGCAGACAGACCGCGGCGATGTACGCCGCCCCGATCAGCGTCAGGCGGGTCAGCACATAGTCGATGTACTCGGCGGTGCGCTTGCCGGGCCGGATGCCGGGCAGGTTGCCGCCGTATTTGCGCAGGTTCTCCGCCGTGTCCTCCGGATTGAACACCACCGAGGTGTAGAAGAAGCAGAAGAACACGATCATCACGCCATAGGCGACCATGAAGGCCGGCTTGCCGTGGGTGAACTGGCCCACCGCGTCGGGCAGCCACTGCGCCCAGGGCGGCAGGTTGGTCTTGGCCAGGAAGGTCAGCACCGTGGCCGGCAGCAGCAGCAGGGACGAGGCGAAGATCGGCGGGATCACGCCCGAGACGTTGATCTTCAGCGGCAGGAACGAGTTCTCCCCGCCGAACATGCGGTTGCCCACCTGGCGCTTGGGATAGACGATCAGCAGCCTGCGCTGCGAGCGCTCCATGAACACGATCGCCAGGACCACGCCCACGGCCAGGGCCAGCAGGCCCACCAGCTCGGGGACGCTCAGCTCGCCCACGCGGGCGTGCTGGAACATCTCCCAAAGCGCCACGGGCATGCGGGCCACGATGCTGGCGAAGATGATCAGCGAGGTGCCGTTGCCGATGCCGCGGCTGGTGATCTGCTCGCCCAGCCACATCACGAACATGGTGCCGCCCGTCAGGGTGACCATGGTCGACAGGATGAAGATCGCGCCGGGATTGTCGACCACGCCCTGGCTGTTCGACAGGCCGATGGCGATGCCGGCCGACTGGAACAGGGCCAGGGCCACGGTCAGGTAGCGGGTGTACTGGTTGAGCTGCTTGCGCCCCGCCTCCCCGCCTTCCTTGCGCAGCTTCTCCCACGGCGGATAGACGCTGCCCAGGAGCTGCACGATGATCGAGGCCGAGATGTAGGGCGTCACGTTCAGGGCGAAGATCGCCATGCGCGAGACCGCCCCGCCCGAGAACATGTCGAACATGCCCAGGATGCCCTTGGCCTGGCCTTCGAAGGCGTGGGCGAAGGCGGCGGCGTTGACGCCCGGGATGGGGATGTAGGTGCCGAGCCGATAGATCACCATCGCGATGACGGTGAACCAGATACGCTTGTGAAGATCGGTCGCCTTTTGGAAGGCGCCGAAGTTCATGTTTGCGGCGAGCTGTTCTGCGGCCGAAGCCATTCAATTCCCCACGACTAATCCGGGATCGCCATCACATAGGACGCTTGTGGCCCAGGCTCCAGCCCGCAGGCAAGATCACGTGGCGACAGGCCCGCCGGGCCCGCGGGCTCGGCGGCTCTGGCGTCAGGCCTCGGCGGCGGCCGGCTTTTCCTTGCGGGTGGTCGTCACCGAGCCGCCGGCCTTCTCGACCGCGGCGATGGCCGAGGCGGTGGCCGCATAGACGGTGATGTTGATCTTGGACTTCAGCTCGCCCTTGGCCAGCAGCTTCACGCCGTCCTTCTGGCGACGCAGCACGCCGGCGGCCACCAGCACGGCGCCGTCGATGGGCTTCTTGGCGTCCAGCTTGCCGGCGGCGATCGCCTGCTCCAGGCGCCACAGGTTCACTTCCGCGAACTCCAGGGCAAAGGGATTGTTGAAGCCGCGCTTGGGCATGCGCATGTGGAGCGGCATCTGGCCGCCCTCGAAGCCGTTGATGGCGACGCCGGAGCGCGCCTTCTGGCCCTTGACGCCGCGCCCGCCGGTCTTGCCCTTGCCCGAGCCCGGGCCGCGGCCGACGCGCATGCGGTTCTTGGTGGAGCCTTCGCGCGGGCTAAGTTCGTTCAGCTTGGTCATGTGCCTTCTCCTTGGAGGTCATGCGCCGGAGCCAGGCTCCGACTCGGCGATATGGAAATGCGAAGAACCCGCCCCTCGCGGGGCGGGCTTTCGGGATCTACTCGACCACTTCCACCAGGTGGTGGACCTTGGCGATCATGCCGCGGATCGAGGGGGTATCCTCGTGCGTGGCGGTGCGGCCGATGCGGTTGAGGCCCAGGCCCACCAGGGTGGCGCGCTGGTCGCTCTTGCGTCGGATGGGGCTCGCCGTCTGGCGAACGGTGACCTTGGCCATCAATCTCTTCCTTAGGCTTCGGCGGCTTCGGAGGCGCCGTCGGTGCGGCGACCCACGATGTCGCTGACCTTCTTGCCGCGCTTGGAGGCCACCTGGCGCGGAGACGCCTGGACCTTGAGGGCTTCGAAGGTGGCGCGCACCATGTTGTAGGGATTGGACGAGCCCATGGACTTGGCGACCACGTCCTGGACGCCCAGGGTCTCGAGCACGGCGCGCATCGGGCCGCCGGCGATGATGCCGGTGCCGGCGGGGGCCGAGCGCATCATGATCTTGCCCGCGCCCCAGCGGCCGGAGCCGTCGTGGTGCAGGGTGCGGCTCTCGCGCAGAGGCACGCGGATCATCGACTTCTTGGCTTCTTCCGTCGCCTTGCGGATGGCTTCCGGCACTTCGCGCGCCTTGCCGTGGCCGTAGCCGACGCGGCCCTTCTGGTCGCCGACCACCATCAGGGCGGCGAAGGAGAACCGGCGGCCGCCTTTGACGGTGGCCGCGACGCGGTTGATGTGCACCAGCTTCTCGACGATCTCGGAATCGGCGCGCTCTTCGGGAGCATTGCGGTCGCGCCGGTCGCGCCGGTCGCCGCGTTGTTGTTCGCCACGGGCCATGTCTGGGTTCCTTAGAAGTTCAGGCCGGCTTCGCGGGCTGCGTCCGCGAGCGCCTTGATACGGCCGTGATAGATGTAGCCACCGCGGTCGAACACCACGTCCTTGACGCCCTTGGCGATGGCGCGCTCGGCGACCAGGGCGCCCACCTTGGCGGCGGCGGCCTTGTCGGAGCCCTTCTTGCCCTTGCCTTCGCCTTCCAGCGAGGACGCGGCGGCCAGGGTGACGCCCGCCTTGTCGTCGATGACCTGGGCGTAGATGTTCTTGTCCGAGCGGAACACGGACAGGCGCGGCCGGCCGTTCGCCACCGCGCGCAGGCGGGTGCGGGTGCGCTGGGCGCGACGCTTGGAGGTGTCTCGAGGGGAAAGCGCCATGGCCTACTTCTTCTTGCCTTCCTTGCGGCGAACCTTCTCGCCGGCATAGCGGACGCCCTTGCCCTTGTAGGGCTCGGGAGGACGGATCTTGCGGATGCGGGCGGCGATCTCGCCGACCATCTGCTTGTCGATGCCGCTGACCGTGATCTCGGTCTGCTTCGGCACGGCGAAGCTGATGCCTTCCGGCGGATCGAGGTCGACGTCATGCGAGAAGCCGAGCTGCAGCGACAGGACCTTGCCCTTCAGCGCGGCGCGGTAGCCCACGCCGACCAGCTCCAGCTTCTCCTCATAGCCCTGGGTGACCCCCTGGACCATGTTGGCGACGAGGGTGCGCGACAGGCCCCACATGCCACGGGCGCGCTGGCTGTCGTCGCGGGGCGACAGGGTCAGTTCCCCGGCGCCCTGGTTGATGACGACGTCGTCGACCACGGTCCAGGAGAGCTGGCCCTTGGGGCCCTTCACCGAGATCGTCTGGCCGTCCACCGTCAGGGTGACGCCGGCCGGGATCGCGATGGGTTTCTTGCCGATACGGGACATATCAATACACCTGGCAGAGCACTTCGCCGCCGACGTTGGCGTCTTTGGCGGCAGTGTCGGACATGACGCCCTTGGACGTCGACAGGATGGCGATGCCCAGACCGTTCTTCACCGGCTTCAGGTCGCCGATCGACGAGTACACCCGGCGGCCAGGCTTGCTGACGCGGCTGATCTCGGCGATCACCGGCTCGCCGTCGAAGTACTTGAGCTCGATCTCGAACTCGGGGAAGGCGCCCGGCTTGTGCACCAGGGTGTAGCCCCGGATGTAGCCTTCGGACTGCAGCACGTCGAGGACGCGCTGGCGCATCTTGGAGGCGGGCGTCAGCACCTTGGAACGCTTGCGGGTCGCGGCGTTCTTGATGCGGGCGATCATGTCGCCGATGGGATCGTTGACCATATCTCCAGCCCTTCCCTACCAGCTCGACTTGACGAGGCCGGGGATCTGACCATGCGAGCCGAGTTCGCGCAGCGCGATCCGGCTCATCTTGAGCTTGCGATAGAAGGCGCGCGGACGGCCCGTCACCTCGCAGCGGTTGCGGATGCGCGTGGCGGACGAGTTGCGCGGCAGCTTGGCGAGCTTGAGGCGCGCCTCGAAACGCTCTTCCAGCGACAGCGCCTCGTTGTTGGCGGTCTCCGTCAGAGCCTTGCGCTTGGCGGCAAACTGCTTGACCAGCTTGCGGACCATTTCATTGCGGTTGACGGCGCTTTTCTTGGCCATGTGAGGTTCCTAACCCGTCGCTTAAGCGTTGAACGGGAACTGGAATTCCTTGAGAAGCGCACGCGCTTCGTCGTCGGTCTTCGCAGTAGTGCAGACGATGATGTCCATGCCCCAGACCTGGTCGATCTGGTCATAGTTGATCTCGGGGAACACGATGTGCTCCTTCAGACCCATGGCGTAGTTGCCCCGGCCGTCGAAGCTGGTGGGCTTCAGGCCCCGGAAGTCCTTCACCCGCGGCAGGGCGATGGTGATCAGCCGGTCCAGGAACTCGTACATGCGGTCCTTGCGCAGCGTCACCTTGGCGCCGATGACCATGCCTTCGCGCAGCTTGAACGTGGCGACGGACTGGCGGGCCTTGGTGGCGACGGGCTTCTGGCCGGCGATGGCGGCCAGGTCCTTGATCGCGGCGGCGGCCTTCTTGGAGTCGGCCACGGCTTCGCCGATCCCCATGTTCAGGACGATCTTGTCCAGCTTGGGGATCTGCATCTCGTTCGTGTAGCCGAACTGGTCCTTCATCGCCTTGCGGATGCGCTGGCGATAGTCGGACTTCAGCCGCGGTTCGTAAGTGGTTTCGGTCTCAGCCATTGATCACCTCGCCGGTCGTCTTGGCGATGCGGACTTTCTTGTCGCCGTCGATGCGGAACCCGACGCGGGTCGGCTTCCCGTTGGAGTCCACGAGCGCGACGTTCGACACGTGCAGGCTCGCTTCCTTGGTCTTGATCCCACCCTGCGGGTCGGACTGGCTCGGGCGCGTGTGGCGTTGCACCAGGTTCAGGCCCGACACGATGACGCGGCCTTCCTTGGGCATGACCTTGGCGACGGGGCCGGTGCGGCCCTTGTCCTTGCCGGTCAGAACGATGACGCGGTCGCCCTTCTTGATCTTGGCGGCCATCACAGCACCTCCGGTGCGAGCGAAATGATCTTCATGTGGTTCTTGGCGCGCAGCTCGCGCGGCACCGGGCCAAAGATCCGGGTGCCGATCGGCTCGTTCGCCTTGTTGACGATCACCGCCGCCGACTTGTCGAAGCGGATCAGCGAACCGTCCTTGCGCTTGATGCCCTGGGCGGTGCGCACGACGATGGCGCGCAGGACGTCGCCCTTCTTCACGCGGCCGCGCGGGATCGCTTCCTTGACGGAGACGACGATCACATCACCGACGCTGGCGTAGCGACGCTTCGCCCCGCCCAGCACCTTGATGCACATCACTCGACGCGCGCCGGAATTGTCGGCCACTTCGAGGTTGCTCTGCATCTGGATCATGGTCTGACCCTTCTACTTAAGCGCTGGCGCCCTGGTCGTCCTTAGGCAGGACTTCCCAGGTTTTCAGCTTGGACTTCGGCGCGCACTCGATGATCCGGGCGGCTTCGCCGGCCTTGTAGGCGTTGGCCTCATCGTGAGCGTGGTACTTCTTGGACCGACGGACGGTCTTCTTCAGCAGCGGGTGCAGGAAGGTCCGCTCGACCTTCACGATCACCGTCTTGTCGCCCTTGTCGGAGACGACCACGCCTTCCAGAATTCGCTTTGGCATCTGTCGATCTCTCTCTTAGGCCGTGGCGGCCTTGGCGCGCAGGACAGTCTGGATGCGCGCGATGTCGCGGCGCACTTCCCGCACACGGTGGGTCTTCTCGAGCTGGCTGGTGGCCGCCTGGAAGCGCAGGTTGAACTGCTCCTTCTTGAGGCTCAGCAGCTGTTCGGCGAGCTGGTCGGAGGTCAGCCGACGGACTTCATCGATCTTCATTGGGCATGCTCCACACCGGCGTCGAGGCGCGTGACGATGCGCGTACGCACGGGCAGCTTGGCGGCGCCGAGGCGCAGGGCCTCGCGGGCCACATCATCCGGCACGCCGTCGACTTCGAACATGATCCGGCCCGGCGCGACGCGCGCGGCCCAGTATTCCACCGCGCCCTTGCCCTTGCCCATGCGGACTTCGGCCGGCTTGTCGGTGACCGGCACGTCCGGGAAGATGCGGATCCACACCCGGCCCTGACGCTTCATCTGACGCGTGATGGCGCGGCGGGCCGCTTCGATCTGGCGGGCGGTGATCCGTTCCGGTTCCACCGACTTCAGGCCGTGCGAGCCGAAGTTCAGCAGCGCGCCACCCTTGGTCATGCCATGGATGCGGCCCTTGAACTGCTTGCGGTACTTGGTTTTCTTAGGGGACAGCATGTCTCTGAGCCTTAAGCGTTCGCGTTGTCGCGACGGTCGCGGCGCGGGCCACGATCGCCACGGTCGCCACGGCCTTCGCGATCGCCACGACCGCCGCCTTCACCAGCCGGACCGGACTCGCTGGCCAGGCGCTTGTCCAGGGCCATCGGGTCGTGCTCCAGCACCTCGCCTTTGAAGATCCAGGTCTTCACGCCGATGATGCCGTAGGTGGTCTTGGCCTCTGCGAAGCCGTAGTCGATGTCGGCGCGCAGGGTGTGACGGGGGACGCGGCCCTCGTGGTAGGATTCCGTCCGCGCGATTTCCGCGCCGCCCAGGCGGCCGGCGACTTCGACGCGGATCCCCTTGGCCCCGAGGCGCGTGGCGGACTGCATCGAGCGCTTCATGGCGCGGCGGAAGGCGACCCGGCGCTCGAGCTGCTGGGCGATGTTCTCGGCCACCAGCTGGGCGTCGGTTTCCGGCTTGCGGACTTCGACGATGTTCAGGTGAATCTCACCCTCGGTCATCCCCGACAGGTCCTTGCGGAGCTTGTCGATGTCCGCGCCCTTCTTGCCGATGATCACGCCGGGGCGCGCGGCATAGATGGTGACGCGGCACTTCTTGTGCGGACGCTCGATGATGATGCGCGACACGCCGGCCTGACCGAGGCGCTTCTTCAGCTCGCGGCGGACCTTGATGTCGGCGTGCAGCAGACGGGCGTATTCGGCCCCGTCGGCGAACCAGCGGCTGTCCCAGGTGCGGTTGATGCCCAGGCGCAGACCGATCGGATTGACTTTCTGACCCATTAGGCGGCCTCACCCAGCTCGCGGACCACGATCGTGATCTCGGAAAACGGCTTTTCGATCCGCGACGAGCGGCCCCGCGCGCGGGCGGAGAAACGCTTCATGACCAGGTTCTTGCCGACATAGGCTTCGGCGACGACCAGGCTGTCGATATCGAGGTTGTGGTTGTTCTCGGCGTTGGAGATCGCCGAGTAGAGCGCCTTGCGCACATCCTTGGCGATGCGCTTGTGGCTGAACTCCAGTTCGTTGAGGGCGCGCTGCACCTTCAGGCCCCGGATCGATTGGGCCACGAGGTTCAGCTTGCGCGCGCCGGTGCGCAGCGAGCGCACCTTGCACATGGCCTCAACCGGCTTCAGGCGCCGCTCTTTGGCTTTCTTGCTCATGGCTACTTCCTCTTGGCCTTCTTGTCGGCCGCGTGACCGGGGAAGTAGCGCGTGGGAGCGAACTCCCCGAACTTCATGCCCACCATGTCTTCCGAGACCAGCACGGGAACGTGCTTCTGGCCGTTGTGCACGCCGAAGGTCAGGCCGACGAATTGCGGCATGATGGTCGAGCGGCGCGACCAGGTCTTGATCACGTCCTTGCGCCCCGAGGATTGCGCGGCGTCAGCCTTCTTCAGAAGGTAGCCGTCGACAAAGGGGCCTTTCCAAACCGAGCGGGTCATCGCTTAGCGGGCCTTCTTCACGTGGCGGCTACGGATGATGAACTTGTCCGTGGCCTTGTTCGTACGAGTCTTCTTGCCCTTGGTGGGCTTGCCCCAGGGGGTGACCGGGTGACGGCCGCCCGAGGTGCGGCCTTCGCCGCCGCCGTGCGGGTGGTCGACCGGGTTCATGGCCACGCCGCGGACGTGCGGGCGGCGACCCTTGTGGCGAACGCGGCCGGCCTTACCCAGCACCTCGTTCATGTGGTCCTGGTTCGACACCGCGCCGACCGTGGCCATGCAGCCGTCCGGCACCATGCGCAGCTCGCCCGAGTTCAGGCGGATCTGGGCGTAGCCGGCGTCGCGGCCGACGAGCTGGGCGTAGGCGCCGGCGGACCGGGCGACCTGGCCGCCCTTGAGGGGCTTCAGCTCGATGTTGTGGATGATCGTGCCGATCGGCAGCGAGCGCAGCGGCGAGGCGTTGCCCGGCTTCACGTCGACCTTCTCGGCGGCGATGATCTCGTCGCCGGCCTTCAGGCGCTGCGGGGCCAGGATGTAGGCCAGGTCGCCGTCAGCGTACTTGATCAGGGCGATGAAGGCCGTGCGGTTCGGATCGTATTCCAGGCGCTCGACCGTGCCGACCACGCCGAACTTGCGGCGCTTGAAGTCGACCATGCGGTACAGGCGCTTGGCGCCGCCGCCACGGAAGCGCACGGCGATCCGGCCGCCGCCGCCACGGCCGCCGGTCTTCGTCAGACCTTCGACCAGGCTCTTCTCGGGACGCCCCTTGTGGAGCTCCGAGCGATCGACCAGCACCAGCCCGCGGCGGGACGGCGACGTCGGGTTGAATTGTTTCAGAGCCATGACCTAGAGCCCCGTCGTGATGTCGATGGATTGGCCCTCGGCGAGGGTGACGATGGCCTTCTTGACGTCGGAGCGGCGCGTCTTGATCCCGCGGCGGACCTTGGTCTTCCCCTTCTGGAGGATGGTGTTGACCTTGGTCACCTTGACCTTGAACAGCTCTTCGACGGCGGCGGTGATCTCGGGCTTGGTGGCGTCGAGCGGCACGCGGAAGACGACCTTGTTCTGGTCGCTCAGCAGCGTCGCCTTTTCGGTGATCACCGGCGCGAGGATCGTGTCGTAATGACGGGCGGTGGGCATCAGGCGGCTTCCTTCTGGGCGAAGCGGGCCTGGATGGCCTCGACCGCATCCTTGGTCAGGACCAGGGTGTTGCGGCGCAGCACGTCGTAGACGTTGAGACCGGCGTTCGGCAGCACATCCACGTTGGGGATGTTGCGCGCGGCCAGCTTGAAGTTGGCGTCGACTTCCGCGCCCGTGATGAACAGGGCGTTGGTCAGGCCGATCTTGGCGAAGTTGGCGCGCAGGGCGGCCGTCTTCGGTTCGGCCAGGACGGCGCTGTCAAGAACGATCAGCGAGCCGCTCTTGGCCTTGGAAGACAGCGCATGGCGCAGGGCCAGGGCGCGGATCTTCTTGTTCAGGCTGAACTCGTGGCTGCGGACCACGGGGCCGTGGGCCTTGGCGCCGCCGACGAACTGGGCCGCCCGGCGCGAGCCGTGACGGGCGCCGCCGGTGCCCTTCTGCTTGTACATCTTCTTGCCCGTGCGAGAGACCTCGTTACGGACCTGGATCTTGTGGTTGCCCGAGCGGCGCTTGGCGAGCTGCCAGGTGACGCAACGCTGCAGGATGTCGCCGCGGATCTCGTCGATGCCGAAGATGTCGTCCGGCAGGTCGAGCGAACCGCCCTTGCCGCCGTCCAGTTTGATCACGTCGATTTTCATTGGTCTTCGCCCCCGTTCGAGGCTTCGGGAGCCTGGGTCTCTTCAGCCGGGGTCTCGGCCGGAGCGGCCGCCGCGGCGGCGCCCTTGGACTTGATCCCGCCCGGGGTGGGGACGCCGGCCGGAGCCGCGCCCTTGATGGCGTCGCGGATCTTCACATAGGAGCCGTCCGAACCCGGAACCGCGCCCTTGAGAAGAATAAGACCGCGCTCCACATCGACGCGGAACACGGTCAGATTGAGGGTGGTGACAGTTTCCTGACCCAGGTGACCGGCCATCTTCTTGTTCTTGAAGGTCTTGCCGGGGTCTTGGCGGTTGCCGGTCGAACCATGCGAACGGTGCGACACGGACACGCCGTGGGTAGCTCGCAGGCCGCCGAAGTTCCATCGCTTCATGGCGCCGGCGAAGCCCTTGCCCACCGTCACGCCCTGCACGTCGACCTTCTGGCCGGCGACGAAGTGGTCGGCGGAGAACTCCGCGCCCACGTCGATCAGGTTGTCCGGCGATACGCGGAATTCCACCACGTGGCGCTTGGGTTCGACGAGGCCCTTGGCGAAATGGCCGCGCTCGGCCTTGGAGGTGTTCTTCGGCTTCTTGGCGCCGGCCCCGAGCTGGAGCGCGACATAGCCGTCCTTGTCCTGGGTGCGCTGGGCCGTGACCTGGCAGCCGTCGAGGCTGAGGACGGTCACGGGCACGTGCGATCCGGTCTCATCGAAGAGCCGGGTCATGCCCACTTTCTTGGCGATCACGCCGGTACGCATCGGCTGGTCCCCTTAGAGCTTGATCTCGACGTCCACGCCGGCGGACAGGTCGAGCTTCATCAGCGCGTCCACGGTCTGCGGGGTGGGGTCGACGATATCGAGCACGCGCTTGTGCGTGCGAATTTCGAACTGCTCGCGCGACTTCTTGTCGATGTGCGGCGAGCGGTTGACGGTGAAACGCTCGATGAGCGTGGGCAGGGGGATCGGGCCCCTGACGGTCGCGCCGGTGCGCTTGGCCGTATTCACGATTTCGCGGGTGGAATGATCCAGCACGCGGTGATCGAAGGCCTTGAGCCGGATGCGGATGTTCTGACGATCCATATCGCTCGATAATTCCCCTTAGGCTTGCGCCCGCGTGTGCCAGACCGTTCAAAGACCAGCCCGTTTGGTCCAAAGGACCGCTCGGGACGCGTAAGCCCGCAAAAACGAATGATAGCCCGCGCGGAATTCCGCGAGGGCTTGTCCCCCGATGTCGACGGCCAACAAAGCCGCCTATGCCAGGTTCGTCTCGCGAACCGCGTCTGCCCCGAAGGACACAGCCGGTTCAACAGAGGGGCGGCTTCTAGACTCACGGGGCCTTGCCGTCAAGGCCCTGGACGTAAAGAGTAGGCGTCACGAATCCGCCGCAGGCGTTCGTCAGTTTGTCGGTGCGCAGGTCACGAGGGGGCGCTGGGTTTTGAGTCGCGGTCCAAACTCCCGGCGCGATCCGCTGGCCGCCTTCATTGAGCGCTGGGACCGGTTCTTCGGGGACCTGCAGGTGCGCGTCGAGCGCTACCTGGGTTTTCCCAAGCCCGACAAGCGCCGCACCAACGGCGTCATCCTGTTCCTGTCGGTGCTGTTCCACGTCATCCTGATCGGGGTCATCGCCGACCAGCTCACCCCGGTCTACCAGCTGCCGGCCGAGCTGCCGCCCATGCAGGCCGAGATCGTGCCCGAACTGCCGGAGGAGCAGCCGCCCCTTCCCCCGCCTCCGCCGCCCCCGAAAGTCGAGCCGCCCAAGGTGGAGCGCCAGGTCGAATCGCCGCCGCCCCAGCCCGTGCCGCCCAAGCCCACGCCCCAGCCGCCCAAGCCGACGCCGCAACCGGCCCCCTCGCCGCCCGCGCCGCAGCCGCCGGCGCCCACGCCGCCCGCCCCGAGCCCGCCGAAGCCCGCGCCGCCGAAGCCTGAGCCGCCCAAACCCGCGCCGCCGAAGCCCTCTCCCCTGCCCGCCCCGGTCGCGCCGACCCCGGCCAAGCCGACCCCGGCGCCGGCGGCCCAGCCCACCGCCGCGCCGCCGCGGCCCAATCCGGCGCCGACGCCGGCCATCAGCCCCGCGCCGCCGACGCCCCAGGCCGGGCCGCCCAAGCCGTCGCCCTCCACCAGCGTCTCGCCCAGCCCGCTCAATATCCACAAGCCGGCCCAGAACGCCCCCAGCAGCGTCCCGTCCCTGCCCATGGCGCCCGCGGGCGGCCAGCCCGGCAAGCCCGGCTCCGCCGCCGCCGGCGGCGCGCCCGGCGCCCCGGGGTCTCCCGGCTCGCCAGGGGCCCCGGGAACCACCGGAAGCCGCCTGAACGGGCTCAATCCCTTCCCGGGCGGCGCCATGCCCGGCGGCGGCGGCGGCCTGCGGGGGACCCTGGTGGGCTGCGCCAACGCCGACGCGGTCAGGCTGAGCGGCGTTGAGCGCAACAACTGCGCCGAGCGTTTCGGGTCACGGGTCGGCGCCGCCCCGGTGATCACCGGCATCTCGCCGGCCAAGCGCCAGGAATACGACAACGCCGCCGCCCGCCAGGAACGCGACCGCAAATACCGCGACAGCGCCCCCGTCGGCACCACCACCTCTGGCCAGGACGCCGGCATGGGCGCCGGCCTGGGGCCGCAGCACTAGCCGGGGTCGATACCCAACCGGCTTGCTCCCCCTCCCCGCCGTCACCCCCGGGCTCCAGTCCCGGGGGCCCATGACCGCGTGAGGACGTGTGGCGCGCTTCGGAGGGCGCGCCAGGGCAGAGCCTCGCCGCGCGCCGCTCCGCTGCCGCTGCGCGACCCCCTGGAAAGGCGCGTATGGGTCCTCGGCACAAGGCCGAGGATTGCGGTGGGGAGGGGGCGGTGAAGGAGCGAGGCGACGGACGGTCCCCCGCGCACCATCGGCCATCCCCCCAAAAGCAAACGGCCCGGGATCGCTCCCGGGCCGTCGCATGTCGCAGTGAGGCGAACCCCTAGGCTTCGGCCTTCTCGGCCTCGGCTTCGGCGGCGATCTCCATGGGCAGCGGCTCCATGGCTTCCTCGCGGCTGGCGGCCAGCTGCTCGTCGCGCTTGGCGGCGATGCGCTGCAGGCCGCGCAGGTAGGAGCCCGTGCCCGCCGGGATGAGCCGGCCGACGATGACGTTCTCCTTCAGGCCTTCCAGGGTGTCGCGCTTGCCGTGCACGGAGGCGTCGGTGAGCACGCGGGTGGTTTCCTGGAACGAGGCCGCCGAGATGAAGCTGCGGGTTTGCAGCGACGCCTTGGTGATGCCCAGCAGAACCGGCTGGGTCAGCGCCGGACGGCCGCCGCGGGCTTCCGCCTTGGCGTTCTCCTCGTCCACTTCGGTCTTGTCGAGGTGGTCGCCCTTGATCAGGCCGGTGTCGCCGGGCTCGAGGATCTCGACCTTCTGCAGCATCTGACGGACGATCGTCTCGATGTGCTTGTCGTTGATCGGCACGCCCTGCAGCCGGTAGACCTCCTGGATCTCGTTGACCAGGAAGTTGGCCAGCTCCTCGATGCCGAGGATGCGCAGGATGTCGTGCGGGTCCGGGTTGCCGTCGATGATGTACTCACCCTTGCGGATGATGTCGCCATCGTGGACCGCGATGTGCTTGCCCTTGGGGATCAGGAACTCGACCGCCTCGCCACCGTCTTCCGGGGTGATCTTGATGCGGCGCTTGTTCTTGTAGTCCCGGCCGAACTCGACCCGGCCGTCCATCTCGGCGATCACCGCGCAATCCTTGGGACGGCGGGCTTCGAACAGCTCGGCGACCCGCGGCAGACCGCCGGTGATGTCCCGCGTCTTGGCGCTTTCCGTCGGCAGGCGGGCCAGCACGTCGCCGGGCCGGACCTCGTCGCCGTCGCCGACCGAGAGGATGGCCCCCACCGGCAGCAGGTTCTTGGCCTCGCCGCCGTTGTTCAGGCGCTTGTAGGCGCCGTCGGCGTCGAGCACGGCCATGGCCGGACGCAGGTCCGACCCCTTGGCCGAGGCCCGCCAGTCGATGACCACGCGGTTGGAGATGCCCGTCGCTTCGTCGGCTTCCTCGCGGAAGGAGAAGCCTTCCACCAGGTCCTCGAACCGCACGCGGCCGCCCACTTCGGTGATGATCGGCGTGGTGTAGGGGTCCCACTCCGCCAGGCGCTGGCCGCGCTTGACCTTGTCGCCGTCCTTGACCTTCAGGCGCGCGCCATAGGGCGGCTTGTAGGATTCACGGTCCTTGCCGTCGACCTGCACGGTGACGACCAGGTTGCGGCTCATGACGATGATGTCGCCGTCGGGCGCGATGACGGAGTTGCCGCCGCCGACGCGCGCGACGCCTTCGTTGGTCGCCTCGAAGAACGACTGCTCGGCCACCTGGGCGGTGCCGCCGATGTGGAAGGTCCGCATCGTCAGCTGGGTGCCCGGCTCGCCGATCGACTGGGCGGCGATGACGCCCACTGCTTCGCCGATGTTCACCGTGGTGCCGCGGGCCAGGTCACGGCCGTAGCAGTTGGCGCAGACGCCGACCTTGGCTTCGCAGGTCAGGACCGAACGGACCTTCACCGCCTGCACGCCGGCGGCCTCGACCAGTTCGATCATGTTCTCGTCGAAGTAGGTGTCGGCCGGAACCACCAGCTCCTCGCCGCCCGGCTCCTTCACCGCCTCGGCCGAGTAGCGGCCCAGGATGCGCTGGCCGAGCGAGACGATCACGTCGCCGCCCTCGACCACCGCCCGCAGGGTGATGCCCCGGGTGGTGCCGCAGTCTTCCTCGGTGATGATGCAGTCCTGCGCCACGTCCACCAGACGGCGCGTCAGGTAGCCTGAGTTGGCCGTCTTCAGCGCGGTGTCGGCCAGGCCCTTACGGGCGCCGTGGGTGGAGTTGAAGTACTCCTGGACGGTCAGGCCTTCCTTGAAGTTCGAGATGATCGGGGTCTCGATGATCTCGCCGGAGGGCTTGGCCATCAGGCCGCGCATGCCGCCCAGCTGCTTCATCTGCGCCTGGGAGCCCCGGGCGCCGGAGTTGGCCATCATCCAGACCGAGTTGATCTCGAGCTCGCGCCCGGTCTTCTCGTCCTTCAGGCTGGTGGAGATCTCCGCCATCATCTCGTCGGCGACGCGGTCGGTGGCCTTGGACCAGGCGTCGACCACCTTGTTGTACTTCTCGCCCTTGGTGATCAGGCCGTCGGCGTACTGTTGCTCGTACTCCTCGACCAGGGTGCGGGTGGTGTCGACGATGCCCTTCTTCTTCTCGGGGATGATGATGTCATCCTTGCCGAAGGAGATGCCCGCCTTGGCCGCTTCCTTGAAGCCCAGGCCCATGACCTGGTCGGCGAAGATCACCGTCGCCTTCTGACCGCAGTGCCGGTAGACGGCGTCGATCAGGTTGGCGATTTCCTTCTTGGTCAGGTTCTTTTCCACCAGCCTGTGGCCGATGTTCGGGTTCTGCGGCAGCAGGGCGGCGATCTTCATGCGGCCCGGCGTGGTGTCGATCACCTTGCGCACCGACACGCCTTCCGGATTCATCTCCGTGTAGCGGGCCTTGATCTTGGTGTGCAGGGTCACGACCCCGGCGTCCAGCGCCGCGTCGATCTCGCCGAGGTCGGCGAACAGCTTGCCCTCGCCGGGCTCCTTGTCCTTGGCCATCGACAGGTAATAGAGGCCCAGCACGATGTCCTGCGACGGCACGATGATCGGACGGCCGTTGGCCGGCGACAGGATGTTGTTCGTGCTCATCATCAGCACGCGCGCTTCCAGCTGGGCTTCCAGGCTCAGCGGCACGTGCACGGCCATCTGGTCGCCGTCGAAGTCGGCGTTGAAGGCGGTGCAGACCAGCGGGTGAAGCTGGATGGCCTTGCCTTCGATCAGCTTGGGCTCGAACGCCTGGATGCCCAGGCGGTGCAGGGTCGGGGCGCGGTTCAGCAGCACCGGGTGCTCGCGGATCACCTCTTCGAGGATGTCCCACACCTGCGGCTGCTCGCGCTCGACCATGCGCTTGGACTGCTTGACGGTGCCCGACAGGCCCTTGGCGTCCAGCCGCGCGTAGATGAACGGCTTGAACAGTTCCAGGGCCATCTTCTTGGGCAGGCCGCACTCATGCAGCTTCAGCTCCGGGCCGACCACGATGACCGAACGGCCCGAGTAGTCGACGCGCTTGCCGAGCAGGTTCTGGCGGAACCGGCCCTGCTTGCCCTTCAGCATGTCGGCCAGGGACTTCAGCGGGCGCTTGTTGGCGCCGGTGATGACCCGGCCGCGGCGGCCGTTGTCGAACAGGGCGTCGACGGCTTCCTGCAGCATCCGCTTTTCGTTGCGGATGATGATGTCCGGCGCGCGCAGCTCGATCAGGCGCTTCAGGCGGTTGTTCCGGTTGATGACCCGGCGGTAGAGGTCGTTCAGGTCCGAGGTGGCGAAGCGGCCGCCATCCAGCGGCACCAGCGGGCGCAGCTCGGGCGGGATCACCGGGATGACCGTCATGATCATCCATTCCGGCTTGTTGCCGCTCTCCAGGAAGGCCTCGATGATCTTCAGGCGCTTGGACGCCTTCTTCAGCTTCATCTCGGACGTCGTGGTGATCAGCTCCTCGCGGAGCTTGTCGGCTTCCTTTTCCAGCTCCAGGCCCTTCAGCAGGCCCTGGATCGCCTCGGCGCCGATCTCGGCGGTGAAGCTGTCGTCGCCGAATTCGTCCTGGAAGCGCATGTACTCGTCCTCGCTCAGCAGCTGGTGCTGCTTCAGCGAGGTCAGGCCCGGCTCGGTGACGATGTAGTATTCGAAATACAGGACCCGCTCGATGTCCTTCAGCGGCATGTCCAGCATCATGGCGATGCGGCTGGGCAGCGACTTCAGGAACCAGATGTGGGCGACCGGGCTGGCCAGTTCGATGTGGCCCATCCGCTCGCGCCGGACGCGGGCCAGGGTGACCTCGACGCCGCACTTCTCGCAGATGATGCCCTTGTACTTCATGCGCTTGTACTTGCCGCACAGGCATTCGTAATCCTTGGTCGGGCCAAAGATCCGCGCGCAGAACAGGCCGTCACGCTCGGGCTTGAACGTGCGGTAGTTGATGGTCTCCGGCTTCTTGATCTCGCCGAAGGACCACGACCGGATCTTCTCGGGGCTCGAGAGCGAGATGCGGATCTGGTCGAAGGTCGGGGCGGCGACCACCGGATTGAAGATATTCAGGACTTCCTGGTTCATGCTTTTAATCTCGTCATCCCGGCCAAGGAGCGAAGCGACGCCGAGCCGGGACCTCGTTGAGAGGGAAAGTGTCCATTTCCCCGGGGCGCGGCTTCACGCGCCCCGGGGCAAGTTCAATCCTCAGGTGTTCTCCAGCTCCACGTTCAGGCCCAGGGAACGCATTTCCTTGACCAGCACGTTGAAGCTTTCCGGGATGCCCGCCTCGAAGGCGTCGTCGCCACGGACGATGCTTTCGTAGACCTTGGTCCGGCCGGCCACGTCGTCCGACTTCACCGTCAGCATCTCCTGCAGGGTGTAGGCGGCGCCGTAGGCTTCCAGGGCCCACACCTCCATTTCCCCGAAGCGCTGGCCGCCGAACTGGGCCTTGCCGCCCAGCGGCTGCTGGGTGACCAGGCTGTAGGGGCCGATCGAACGGGCGTGGATCTTGTCGTCCACCAGGTGGTGCAGCTTCAGCATGTAGATGTAGCCGACGGTTACCTTGCGCTTGAAGGGCTCGCCGGTCTGGCCGTCGTACAGCTGAACCTGGCCGGAGGGATCGAGGCCGGCCGATTCCAGCATGTCCTCGATGTCGCTGATGTGGGCGCCGTCGAACACCGGGGTGGCGATCGGAACGCCCTTGGAGAGGTTGCGCGACAGCTCGATCAGCTCATCCTCGTCGTCGGGGATGACCTCGTCCGGGCCGTAGATGGTGCGCAGCCGGTCCTGCAGGGCCTTCTTCTCACCGCCGTTGTGACGCCACTCTTCCAAGAGGCCGGCGATCTGCTTGCCCAGGCCCGCGCAGGCCCACCCCAGGTGGGTCTCGAAGATCTGGCCGACGTTCATGCGCGAGGGCACGCCCAGCGGGTTCAGCACCACGTCGACGGCGGTGCCGTCTTCCAGGTGCGGCATGTCCTCGATCGGCAGGATCTTGGAGATGACGCCCTTGTTGCCGTGACGGCCGGCCATCTTGTCACCCGGCTGAAGCTTGCGCTTCACCGCCACGAAGACCTTGACCATCTTCATCACGCCCGGGGGCAGTTCGTCGCCGCGCTGCAGCTTGTCGACCTTGTCCTCGAAGCGGCGGTCCAGACGCTTGCGGGCCTCGTCGAACTGGCGGCGCATGGCCTCCAGCTCGCCCATGGCCTTCTCGTCGTCCAGGGCGATCTGCCACCACAGGCCCGGCGCGATCTCTTCCAGCTTGTCGGCGCTGATCTCGCCGCGGCCCAGGCCCTTGGGCCCGGAGACGGCGGTCTTGCCGATCAGCAGCTCGCGCAGGCGGCCGGTCATGTTGCGGTTCAGGATCGCGAACTCGTCGTCGCGGTCCTTGCCCAGGCGGTCGATCTCTTCGCGCTCGATGGCCATCGCCCGCTCGTCCTTGTCGACGCCGTGGCGATTGAACACGCGCACTTCCACCACCGTGCCGGCGACGCCCGGGGGCAGCCGCAGGGAGGTGTCGCGCACGTCCGAGGCCTTCTCGCCGAAGATGGCGCGCAGCAGCTTTTCTTCCGGCGTCATCGGGCTTTCGCCCTTGGGCGTGACCTTGCCCACCAGGATGTCGCCCGGCAGCACTTCCGCGCCGATCGCCACGATGCCCGCCTCGTCGAGGTTGCGCAGGGCTTCCTCGCCGACGTTCGGGATGTCGCGGGTGATTTCTTCCGGGCCCAGCTTGGTGTCGCGGGCCATGACCTCGAACTCCTCGATGTGGATCGAGGTGAACACGTCGTCGCGCACGATCCGCTCGGAGATCAGGATCGAGTCTTCGAAGTTGTAGCCGTTCCAGGGCATGAAGGCGACGAGGGCGTTGCGGCCCAGGGCCAGTTCGCCCAGGTCCGTCGACGGGCCGTCGGCGATGATGTCGCCGGCGTTCAGCTTGTCGCCCACCCGCACCAGCGGACGCTGGTTGATGCAGGTGTTCTGGTTCGAACGCTGGAACTTCGACAGGCGGTAGATGTCGACGCCCGGCTTGGTGGGGTCGGTCTCTTCCGTGGCGCGGATGACGATCCGGGTGCCGTCGATCTGTTCCACCACGCCGGCGCGGCGGGCGGCGACCACGGCGCCGGAATCCCGGGCCACGACGCCTTCCATGCCGGTGCCCACCAGGGGGGCGTCGGACTGGACCAGCGGCACGGCCTGGCGCTGCATGTTCGAGCCCATCAGGGCGCGGTTGGCGTCATCGTTTTCCAGGAAGGGGATCAGGGCCGCGGCCACCGAAACCACCTGCTTGGGCGACACGTCCATCAGGTCGACCTGGTCCTTGGGCAGCAGCGAGGGTTCGCCGTTGATCCGCCCGGGCACCAGGTCCTCGACCACTTCGCCGCCATCGATCTTGATGTTGGCCTGGGCGATGACGTGCTTGGCCTCTTCCATGGCCGACATGTAGATCACCTCGTCGGTGATCTTGCCGTCCTTCACGCGCCGGTACGGGCTCTCGATGAAGCCGTACTTGTTGACCACCGCGTGGGTGGCCAGCGAGTTGATCAGGCCGATGTTCGGGCCTTCCGGCGTCTCGATGGGGCAGATGCGGCCGTAGTGCGTCGGGTGCACGTCGCGGACTTCGAAGCCCGCGCGCTCGCGCGTCAGACCGCCCGGGCCAAGCGCCGAGAGGCGGCGCTTGTGGGTGATTTCCGACAGCGGGTTGGTCTGGTCCATGAACTGCGACAGCTGCGAGGAGCCAAAGAACTCCCGCACCGCCGCGGCCGCCGGCTTGGCGTTGATCAGGTCGTGCGGCATGACCGTGTCGATGTCGACGCTGGACATGCGTTCCTTGATCGCCCGCTCCATGCGCAGCAGGCCGACGCGGTACTGGTTCTCCAGCAGTTCGCCCACCGAGCGGACCCGGCGGTTGCCCAGGTTGTCGATGTCGTCGATCTCGCCGCGGCCGTCACGCAGGCCGACCAGGGTCTTGAGGACCTCCAGCACGTCTTCCTTGCGGATCACGCGCATGTCGTCCGGGCAGTCCAGCTCCAGGCGCATGTTCATCTTCACGCGGCCGACGCTCGACAGGTCGTAGCGCTCCTGGTCGAAGAACAGGCTCTTGAACATCGCCTCGGCGGCTTCCACCGTCGGCGGCTCGCCGGGACGCATGACACGGTAGATGTCGAACAGGGCGTCTTCGCGGGTGACGTTCTTGTCCACGCGCAGGGTGTTGCGCATGTAGGCGCCGACCGTGACGTGGTCGATGTCGAGCACGTCGATGGTGGTGAAGCCCTTCTCTTCCAGGCCGGTGATCGCCGCGGCGTCCAGCTCGTCGCCGGCTTCCGCGTAGATCTCGCCGGTCTGCATGTTGACCTCGTCGCGCGCCAGGTAACGGCCCACCAGGGCGTCCGGCGACAGCAGCAGGGTCTTCAGGCCGTTGTCGGCCAGGCGCTTGGCCTGGCGGGCCGAGATCTTGGTCCCGGCCGGGGCCACTTCCTCGCCGGTGTCGGCGTCGATCAGCGGGAAGTCCGGCTTCACGCCGCGCCAGCGTTCCGGCTTGTAGGGGGTCGCCCAGCCGCCGACGCCGTTCTTTTCCGTGCGCTTCTCGAAGGGCACGACGTCATAGAAGGTGGTCAGGATCTCTTCGCCGTCCATGCCCAGGGCATAGAGGAAGGTCGTCGCCGGCAGCTTGCGGCGGCGGTCGATGCGGACATAGACGATGTCCTTGGCGTCGAACTCGAAGTCCAGCCAAGAGCCGCGGTACGGGATGATCCGCGCGGCGAACAGCAGCTTGCCCGACGAGTGGGTCTTGCCCTTGTCGTGGTCGAAGAACACGCCCGGCGAACGGTGCATCTGGGAGACGATGACGCGCTCGGTGCCGTTGACGATGAAGGTGCCCTTGTCCGTCATGAGCGGGATGTCGCCCATGTAGACGTCCTGCTCCTTGATGTCCTTGACCGAGCGGGCCTGGGTCTCTTCATCGGTCTCGAACACGATCAGGCGCAGCTTGACCTTCAGCGGCGCGGCGAAGGTCATGTCGCGCTGGATGCATTCCTCGACGTCGTACTTCGGCTCCTCGAACTCGTAGGAGACGTACTCGAGCGTGGCGCGCTCGTTGAAATCCTTGATCGGGAACACCGACTTGAAGACGGCCTCGATGCCCTCATCCCGGCGCTGGCCGGGGCGCACTTCGCGCTGCAGGAACTGTTCGTAGGAGGATCGTTGAACCTCGATGAGGTTCGGCATCTGCACAGCTTCGGGGATGCGGCCGAAAGACATCCGGATCCGCTTCTTGCCGGTGAACGATTGCGCCATCGTGGCTCCCTTGGGTGCGCGGGATAAAGACCCCGCGCGTGATCTGGTCCGACGCGTCCACCCTCGGTGCGAACGGGGGGTCCCTCGAAGGACCGCATGCCGTCCGCCCGGACGCTCGAAATCCCCGGCCGGACTGGGATGTCCGGCGGGCGCCCCTTCGCGCTGGTCAGAGGGCGGCGACCGCGCCTCGGGGCGTCTTTGCCAACGCGTCCCGATAGCGGGCGCGCGCGTGCGACTCATGTCTCTGGCTTTGAGAGAAAGGCGTATTTAATGCGTCGCCGCGGACATGGGAAGTCCCTTTCCGCGCGAATTTCGCCCTGAGGGGCAGGAAAGATCAATTCGGCCCCCGAAGCAAGGGGTCCGGCCCTCTTGGTTGTGGGCAAATGGGGACCCGCCCCTGCGGCCGTCCGCCGCGACGGTCAGGTCAGCCGCGACGGTCAGGTCCGGTGTGGCGTCAGCGCGCCCAGCCGCCACAGCGCTTCCAGATCGCCGGCCAGGGTGGCTTCCTCCGCCGCCAGATCGGCCCCCGCCGGGACGAGCGCGCGCGCGGCCTGCAGGCCCTGACGCCAGCTCGCGGCCTCGGCCTGGGTCGAATCCAGAAAGGCCGCGGTCAGGGGCGTGCGGATCGTGAAGTTGAGGTCGCGGACCTTGTCCAGGAACACCGCCCTCCCCTCGGAATTCGGCTCGCCCCTCGTGAGGGTGTTGCTCCAGGCCAGTCCGGGTGCGCGCACGTCGGGAACGATCCCCGTCGCGGGCCGGCGCATGAAGATGCTGAACCGATAGCCGCCGCCGCCGAAGTCCTCCAGGTCGGCCTCGGCCGCCCGCGCCTCGGCCGTCTCGGCCCGCGTTGCGGCGGGGGCGTCGAGATAGGTGATGAACTGCACGCCGTGCGCACCCAGCCCGGCCTGCAGCTCGCTCGTCCGGCAGGGCGCGAAGGTCTGGTTCAGCGCCTCCAGATAGAAGACGTGGTCCGGATAGGCCTCCATGGCGTCAAGCAGAGCCAGCATCGGCGGCCCGAACACCGGGTCGCGGACGGCCGCCCGCAGATGCGGAATCCGCGCCCGCGCCTTCGCCAGCGCCGTCTCAGGGCTGTCCCCCGGGCTCACCGTGGCGCGCAGGTCTCGATAGAGCAGCGCGCGCAGCTCGGCGACCGGCCCGGCATAGTAGGACATCACCGCCACGCCGCCCGGCCGCAGCGCGCGGCCGATCACCTCCAGCAGGCGCGCCTGCACCGGCGGCGGGGCCACATAGTAGACGCCGTTGAGATAGATCAGGTCGAACTGCCCCAGCGCCTCGGGGTCCAGGTCCAGCAGGTCGGCGTTGCGGATCTCGACGCGATCGCCGAACGGCGCCAGGCGTTCGCGCGCCAGGGCGCAGGCCGAGGCCGACAGATCGACGCCCACCAGCCGGCCCGTCACCTGCGAGGCCGCCTTCGCGAGCTGCCCGCCGGTCCCGCACCCCAGGTCCAGCACGTCCTTGGCGATCCGCCGCGACCCGAACAGGGCGCCGACCCCGGTCAGCCGGTCCGCGTCGAGGTCGCGAAGCGTCGGCGGGTCGTAGGCGACGGCGTCATAGGCCGACGCGATGGCGGCGTTCAGCGTCCTGATGTCGTCCACGCGATTCCCCCTGGTCCGGCCGCCAACCTAGGCGATGGACATGGCCCAAAGCAAAAGGCCCGGGCATCGCTGCCCGGGCCTTCGCAAGGTCCCTCGATGAGGCGACGGCTTACTTCACCTGGACGGTGGCGCCGGCTTCTTCGAGCTTCTTCTTGATCTCTTCGGCTTCCTGCTTGGAGATGTTTTCCTTCACGTTCTGAGGAGCGCCTTCGACCAGGTCCTTGGCTTCCTTCAGGCCGAGGTCCGGACGGACCGAGCGGACTTCCTTGATCACGTTGATCTTCTTGTCGCCGCCGGCGGTCAGCACGACGGTGAATTCGGTTTGCTCTTCCGCGGCTTCGGCCGGGGCGGCAGAGGCGCCGCCCGGAGCGGCGACGGCCATGGCCACCGGAGCGGCGGCGGAGACGCCCCACTTTTCTTCCAGCAGCTTGGAGAGTTCGGCGGCTTCCAGAACCGTCAGGGCGGAGAGGTCTTCGACCAGCTTTTCGAGCTTAGACATGATGTTTCAGTTCCCTTGGGAAAGGTTGGATGACGTTGGGGAGATGACTTACGCGGCGTCCTTGGTGGCGTAGGCGTTGAACACCCGCGCCAGCTGGCCGGCCGGAGCCTGGAGCACGCCGGCGACCTTGGTGGCCGGGGCTTGCAGCAGGCCCAGGATCGAGGCGCGCAGTTGGTCGAGCGAGGGCAGCTTGGCCAGCGCGTCGACGCCCTTGGCGTCCAGAACCTGTTCGCCCATCAGGCCGCCAATGACCGTGAACTTGTCATTGTCCTTGGCGTACTGGGTGGTGATCTTGGCGGCGGTCACCGGATCGGGGGCGTAGGCGATGGCCACCGGACCCTTGAACAGGGTGTAGGTGTCGCCGCCTTCGGCCGCCGACAGGGCCTTTTGGGCCAGCCGGTTCTTCACCACCTTCAGGGCGGCGCCTTCCTTGCGGAGGCGCAGGCGAAGGTCAGTCATTTCCGCAACAGTGAGACCCATGTAGTGGGTCACGACGACGGCGCCGGCGTCGGCGAAGACGCCCTTGAGCGTCTCGATCGACTCCGCCTTTTGAGCGCGGTCCATTGCGGTCTCCATACTCAAGCGCGTCCGCCGGACCATCCGACGGACGAAAGCCGGACGACGACACACGGGATCGCTCCCGCGCGCGGCGGCCGGATAGACCTGTCCCAAGGAATTGCAGGCGACCGTCCATGCCATGGGCATCGGACCTGTGGCCTTCGCTTCCCCGTCTCCCAGCGGTGAGGAAGGGCTCTTCCTCGCTTATGGCCCGGGTGACCCCCGAACGCCGCAGTTCTCGGACAGGATCGACAGGGCAAGCCCCATCGGAGGCGCGCTCATACACGCAAAGGGGGGTTGAGGCAAGTTTGGGGGGGCCGCCAATCCCTTCCCTAGCACTTTCCATTCGTCACCCCGGACAAGGGCGCGGCAGCGCCCGCCGATCCGGGGCCAGCCAGGCCGACTCCTCATGCCAGTCCGTCTAGGCTCCGGCGGGGCCGGCCCCGGCTCTCCGCTGCGCTCCGGCCGGGGTGACGAAACTGGGAACCCATGACAACCTCAGGTCATGTCCGACCGCTATCCGTGCATCGCCACCTACATCCTCGCGAGCCGGCCATTCGGTGTCCTCTATGTCGGCGTCACCAATGACCTGCCTCGACGCGTGTTCGAGCATCGCGAACGTCAGATCCCGGGCTTCTCTCGTGACCATCATTGTCACATGCTCGCCTGGTACGAAGTCCACGACCTCATGGCGGAGGCCATCGTGCGCGAGAGGCGCATCAAGCGTTGGCGCCGCGCCTGGAAGTTTCAGCTTATCGAACAGATGAACCCCGACTGGCAGGACCTCTATCCGACGCTAAATCAGTAGCGCAGCCGCGCTCCCCCAACCTTCGTCACCCCGGACAAGGCGCAAAGCGCCGCCGATCCGGGGCCGGCCGGGCCGGCTCCTCATGCGATTTCGTCTGGGCTCCGGCGGGGCCGGCCCCGGCTCTCCGCTTCGCTGCGGCCGGGGTGACGAGGTGAGAGGACGCTGATCTCCGACCAAAGCTCGGCCCCCTCCCTTCGTCACCCCGGACAAGGCGCGCCAGCGCCGCCGATCCGGGGCCGGCGCATCCGGCGCCAAGACGACCGCTCTTTGTGAAGCGGCCGTGCGATGCCGCTCCGTCCGGGATGACAACCCATCTCAGCCGTTCAGATACACCGGATTGCCGATCACAAGCGTCCGCTCCCCGTCCGCGGACCGCGCGTCGACCCGCAGCCAGTGGCGCGCGCCGTCCCCCGGCAGCTCGAATTCGAACTCGGCCTCGTCGCCATAGACCTCGACATCCGCCAGCGCCGCGCCGTGGCGGCCGTCCACCACCACGTCCAGCCGCGCGCCCGACAGGCCGTCGGCCGCCACCCGCACCGTCACCGCCGATCCGGCCGGCGCCGCCAGGACCCCGCCCATCATCGCATTCGCCCCGTCGCAGGCGGCGGTCAGCGCCAGCGCCCTGCCCTGCACCCCCTCCACGTCCACGAACACCCGGCCGGCGCGGATGGCGTCCAGCACCGCCCGTTCCGACAGGTTGTCGGCCCACACCACCGTCGTCGGGCTGCCCACCGCCGGCGCCGCCTCGGGATCGCCGTCCGGCTTGTGGTTGTCCGAGCCGCCGATGGCGGTGATCCGCCAGCCCTCGTTCAGCCGCGCCTCCCAGTAGGGCACGCCGGAGAAGACGCCGTCGGCCCCGCCGCCCTGGGCCTGCATGGCGCCCCCGTTGACAACCTCGATGGCGTCCACCCGCGCGAAGTCGGTGCCCTGGGCCGTCCAGCCACAGCCCATGCAGTATTCGTTGGACGGCAGGGCCGGATGGTTGATGGCGAAGAGGCCGTGCTGGCGCGCCACCGCCGCCTGCAGGTCGCCCACGGTGGGCAGATGCCGGCTCTCCAGCCGGAACTCCACGGCCCCGATCGCCCCCAGCACCCCGGCATGGCCGCGGAAGGTGGTGATCTCCACCCCCGGGATCAGCAGCAGCCTGTCGAAGTGCGGCTGCAGTTCGCGCATCGCGTGGTGGTGCGAGACGGCGTTGTGGTCGGTGATGGCGATGAAGTCGCAGCCTCGCGCGGCGGCCGCCTCCACGGTGCGATAGACCGGCCCCGGCGCCCGGCGCGCCCCGCCCTGCGTCGCCACCGTGCCGTCCGAGTGGCAGGTGTGCATGTGCAGGTCGCCCCGGTACCAGCGCGGCCCGACCTCAAGCGGCTCGTCCGCGAAGGCCGAGACCGTTGTCGCCTCCCCCCGCCCGAAGCCGATCGTGGCGGTGTAGGCCGCCACCACCCCGGGGCGGATGTTCGGCACCCCCAGCAGCAGGGTCCACCGCCCCGGGACGATCGGCCCGGGCAGGTACGACGGCGTCGCGTCCAGTTCGCCCACGGTGAAGCGCATCTTGTCGCCGCCGCTCCAGCCCCGGAACCGGTCGGGATCCAGCAGGCCGAGATCGATGGTGGTCTTCTGCTCGCGGGTGGTGAAGTCGAAGCTGACGGTGATCCGGCTGACCCCCGGCGGCACGTCGAAGCCCAGCTCCTTGTAGGTCTCGTGGTCGGCGCGGGTCAGCACCCCGGTCAGCACCACCTCGCGCGGCTCGCCGCCCTCCGCCGCGGCCGCCGCCGCCTCGGTCGCCGGGGCGTCGGTGACGCTCATGACGCCTCGCCCTCGGCCTGCCGGGCTTCCACCGTCCCCATCGCCAGGGCCGGAGCCTCCAGCGCGCCGGCGGAAGCCGGCCCGTCCACGGCCGGCGGGACGGCCGCGCCCGGGCGCCCGGCCATCGCCGCCTTGGCCGCCCTGCGCGCCTTGCGCTCCTGGCGATAGTCGTGGAACTGGGCGAGCTGGTTGACCAGCAGCGCCGCCTGGAAGGCCACGAACAGCGACAGCTTCAGCACGCTGTCCGAGCCGATGTCCTCCGCCAGCTGCTGCACCGTCGCGATGATGCCCAGCACCAGACCGACGCCCAGCGCCGCCAGATAGGGCCGCCCCAGGTGCTCGCGCAGCCAGGCGTCGAGCACGCTGGACGCCTTGAGGACCGTCTCGATCATCTCGCCTCCGTCCGGGCCGCCAGGGTGGGCATCATCCCCGGTTGCGCGCGCCGATCAAGTCGCTGGACGGGATTGTTCCCGGCCCCTTGCCCTGCCGGCCGAATGCAGTTCTGCTGATGAATGGGCCTGGGGAAGATTTTCCCCCGGGCCGGCGCCGCCCCCCACCGTTCCTACGGTGATCTGCGGGGCGCCCGCCCGGGCGAACCGCGGCGCTCGGGGCACGCCATGCCCCCAAAGCAAAAGCCCCGGAGGCGGACCCCCGGGGCTTGGCTAGTCTTGTCGCTTCAGACGCCAGTCTGGCGCCGGTCAGGCGGTGATGCTGGCCGCGTCGACCTTGAAGCCGGGGCCCATGGTCGAGCTGAGGCTGATGCGCTTGACATAGGTGCCCTTGGCGCCGGCCGGCTTGGCCTTGTTCAGGGCGTCCACCAGGGCGCGGGCGTTGGCCAGCAGCGCCTCGTCGGTGAAGCTCGCCTTGCCGATGCCGGCGTGGACGATGCCTTCCTTCTCGACGCGGAACTCGATGGCGCCGCCCTTGGCGTCCTTCACGGCCTGGCCGACGTTCGGCGTGACCGTGCCGACGCGCGGGTTCGGCATCAGGCCGCGGGGGCCCAGGATCTTACCGAGGCGACCCACCAGGGCCATCATGTCGGGGGTGGCGATGACGCGGTCGAAGTCCATGAAGCCGCCTTGGATGCGCTCCACCAGGTCTTCGGCGCCGACCACCTCGGCCCCGGCCGCCTTGGCTTCCTCGGCCTTGGCGTCCTTGGCGATGACGGCCACGCGCACGTCGCGGCCCGTGCCGGACGGCAGGGAGACGACGCCGCGGACCTGCTGGTCGGCGTGGCGGGGATCGACGCCCAGGTTGACGGCGATCTCGATGGTTTCGTCGAACTTGGCCTTGGCGTTGGCCTTGACCAGCTTCACGGCGTCGGTGAGCGCGTGGGTGGCGTCACGGTCGCCCGTCCAGGCTTGGACGCGCTTGGGTTGCTTGGGCATGCTCTTAGGCCTCCACGACCTTGAGGCCCATCGCGCGGGCCGAGCCTTCGATGATCCGGGCCGCGGCCTCGATATCGTTGGCGTTGAGGTCCTTCATCTTCTTCTCGGCGATCTCGCGCAGCTGGGCGCGGGTGATCTCGCCGACCGACGTGCGGCCGGTGGTGCCGGAACCCGACTTCAGGCCGGTGGCTTCCTTCAGGAAGAAGGTCGCCGGCGGGGTCTTGGTGACGAAGGTGAAGCTCTTGTCCTGGTAGACGGTGATCACCGTCGGCAGGGGCGTGCCCTTCTGGACGTTCTCGGTGCGGGCGTTGAACTCTTTGCAGAACCCCATGATGTTGACGCCGCGCTGACCCAGCGCCGGCCCGATGGGCGGCGAAGGCGTGGCGGAGCCGGCAGGGACCTGCAGCTTGATGTAGCCCAGGATCTTCTTGGCCATATGGTCCTCTCAGGGCCCGGGATCGCCGGGCCTTCGGTTGCAGAGCCGTGGTAGTTGGGCTTGGCGACCCTCCCACGGATTTGACCGCCGCGAACGGCGGACCTCGCGCGGCAAGCGCGCGAAGGGCGGGCGTGTAGCAGGTTGGCGCCGACAGGGCAATGCGGCGCCGGCGACGCCGTCCCTCCCCTTCACGGGGAGGGTCGCGATCAGGTCGTCTTTTCGACCTGGGCGTACTCCAGTTCCACCGGCGTCGCGCGGCCGAAGATGGAGACGGTGACGCGCAGGCGGGCGCGCTCCTCGTCCACCTGTTCCACGCTGCCGTTGAAGCTGGCGAACGGGCCGTCGATGACCTTCACGGTCTCGCCGATCTCGAACTGGATCGTCGGCTTCGGACGCTCCACGCCCTCTTCGATGGCGCCGATGATGCGGGCCACTTCCTTTTCGGACACCGGCATGGGCTTGGAGCCCGAGCCCAGGAAGCCGGTCACCTTGGGGGTGTTCTTGACCAGGTGATAGGCCTCGTCCGACAGGTCCATCTTCACCAGCACATAGCCGGGGAAGAACTTGCGCTCGGCGTTGACCTTGCGGCCCCGGCGGATCTCGACCACGTCCTCGGTCGGCACCAGGATCTCGGAGAAGGCGTCATCCAGGCCCTGGGCGTGCGCCTGTTCCTTGATGCTCTCGGCCACCTTCTTCTCGAAGTTCGAGTAGGCGTGGACGATGTACCACTTGTGGCGGGGATTGGAGACCGGAGCGGTCGCGGTGTCAGTCATTCGATTGGTCTCTATTCCCCGCCGGCGAGCTTCAGGATCAGGCTGATGCCGGTGCTGAGAAGGGTGTCCACGCCAAAGAAGAAGGTGGCGGTCACCACCACCATGATCCCCACCATCACCGAGGTGATCCAGGTTTCCTTCCAGGTGGTCCAGGTGATCTTTTTCGCCTCGGCCTGGGTCTCTTTCCAGAACTGGACGGGATTGAACGGCTTCTTGGCCGCGACCTCGACGTCCGAACCGCCGCCGGACCGTCCGCCGCGCAAAGGCGTGCGCGGGCGAAGGTTGGTCTGGACGATGCCTTGATCCTTGGCCATGGGGCCTTTCAACTCGCTTCTTCAGGATGGGCATGGCGGCGGCTCGCCGCTGGCCCGGTACGCTTCATATAGTGGCAGGAGTGGAGGGACTCGAACCCACGGCCCTCGGTTTTGGAGACCGATGCTCTACCAGCTGAGCTACACTCCTATACGCACTATCCCCGGACAATGAACAACGCGCCGGAGAGCGGCCAGCCCACCGGCGCGTTCGGCTCATCGCCGTAGGGCGCGTGGTTTAGCAAGGGTCGGCCTTGGGAGCAAGCGGCAGCCGCACCGACGCACAGAGCACTTCCCTCCCCTCCCCCATTCTGTCATCCCGGAATCGGCGCAGCCGATATCCGGGACCGCGGCAGGCGCCGACGTCCAGAACGGCCGTCTCCGAACAGCGTCTGCGGCGGTCCCGGATAGGCGCTGGCGCGCCTTCCGGGATGACAGGCAGTTGGACTCAAGACGGCCGCCGGAGGTTTCCCGCCGGCGGCCGCCAGATAGTCGCTCGTGTGGGCGGTGAGGCCTACTCGACGATCTTGGTCACCACGCCCGAGCCGACCGTGCGGCCGCCTTCGCGGATGGCGAAGCGCAGGCCCTGGTCCATGGCGATCGGCGTGATCAGCTCGACGTCCAGCTCGGTGTTGTCACCGGGCATGACCATCTCAACGCCTTCCTTCAGCTTGATGATCCCCGTCACGTCCGTGGTGCGGAAGTAGAACTGGGGACGGTAGTTGGTGAAGAACGGCGTGTGGCGGCCGCCTTCGTCCTTGGTCAGGATGTAGGCCTCGGCCACGAACTTGGTGTGCGGCGTGATCGAGCCGGGCTTGCACAGCACCTGGCCGCGCTCGACGTCCTCACGCTTGGTGCCGCGCAGCAGCACGCCCACGTTGTCGCCCGCCTGGCCCTGGTCCAGCAGCTTGCGGAACATTTCCACGCCCGTGCAGGTCGTCTTCTGGACCGGACGGATGCCGACGATCTCGACTTCCTCGCCAACCTTCACAACGCCCTTCTCGATCCGGCCCGTCACCACCGTGCCGCGGCCCGAGATCGAGAACACGTCTTCCACCGGCATCAGGAACGGCAGGTCGATCGGACGCTCCGGCTGCGGGATGTAGGCGTCAACCTGGGTCATCAGCTCCAGGATCGAGTTCTCGCCGATGATCGGATCACCGCCGTCGATGGCCACCTTGGCCGAACCCTTGACGATCGGAATGTCGTCGCCCGGGAACTCGTACGAAGACAGAAGCTCGCGAACCTCCATCTCCACCAGCTCCAGAAGCTCGGCGTCGTCCACCAGGTCCACCTTGTTCATGTAGACCACCAGCGCCGGCACGCCCACCTGACGGGCCAGCAGGATGTGCTCGCGCGTCTGCGGCATCGGGCCGTCCGCCGCCGACACCACCAGGATCGCGCCGTCCATCTGCGCCGCGCCCGTGATCATGTTCTTCACGTAGTCGGCGTGACCAGGGCAGTCCACGTGCGCGTAGTGACGGTTCGCCGTCTCGTATTCCACGTGCGCCGTGTTGATCGTGATCCCCCGCGCCTTCTCCTCCGGCGCAGCGTCGATGTCCTCGTACTTCTTCGCCGTCGCACCGCCCGTCTTCGCCAGGATCATGGTGATCGCCGCCGTCAGCGTCGTCTTGCCATGGTCAACGTGACCAATCGTGCCAATGTTGCAGTGCGGCTTCGTGCGTTCGAACTTTTCCTTGGCCAT
>Ga0265327_10000382_pt1 | contig 83557 bp, 74 predicted proteins | sample 41621metaG_FD_202089 | JGI IMG/M metagenome (GOLD analysis project Ga0265327, IMG submission 202089) | Rhizosphere microbial communities from Carex aquatilis grown in University of Washington, Seatle, WA, United States - 4-16-21 metaG | ecosystem: Host-associated > Plants > Roots > Rhizosphere...
TTGCAATGGCAGAAACCACGGGCCGCGCAGTTCGACTTCGCCCAGGATCGAGGGCCGGGCCGGATCGTCCGCGTCCACCACCACATAGATTAGCCCATCCCTGCCGCAGGCGGGGCAAAGCCCTTCGATCTTTTCCGCGACCAAGCCGCCGTCCGGATTCCGCAACTCGATCCAGCGGCCCGCCTTGGCATAATCCAAAATTCCAAGCGCCGAGCCGGTCACGACGCCGTCGCTGACCGCGTCTTTTGAATCTTCCGCCGCCGCCGTATATAACAGGCCGGCCGCGGTGGCGGCCGCGTCCGTGAAGGTGAGCTTTGAACCTCGCAGATCGCCGAGCTCATATTGCAGGATGTCCCGCAAAGCCGGAACCGCTTGCGGCACGCCGCCGCGCAAATACGCCTCGAACTCCGCCCACGGGATTTCGCCACTCGCGTTCCTCGGCGGTTCGCCGCCGCGCCACGCGCCATTGCCGCGGTTGAACAGCCGCACCCGCCCATCGACCAACACCGCGCCCTCCACGTTCAGCTCGCCGCCGCTGAACGCCTTTTCAGCGCGCAGGCGGGCGTACAGACCGCCGGCCTGGAATAACCTAGCCTGTCCGTAGGCGTCGATGACCGCCACCATCTCGCGCCGCAGGCTGGAGCCCGAGCCTAGCGCCACCAGGATTTCATCTTCGCCCAAGCCGACACTAAAACAGGCCTCCAAATCCAGCTTGAAGCGCTTGTTGCCGCGCAGGTCGTCAAACTGGCGCAACCCGCCCTCCCCCGCCGGCAGCGGCCAGGCGTCGACCTGCCCGGTTTCAGGGTCGATCAGCGCGACGAAATTGGCGTCGTCCTGGATCGCCGCGATCCGCCCACCGAACCAGGCCAGGCTGGAGGCGGCGCGGACATGCGCGGGACGATCCTGGGCTTCGTCCGCCCCGGCCGAATAGCGCAGTTCGCGCCGCGACAGCAGCGTGGCCGACAGCGAAGGATCGCGGGCCGAGACGATGGGCGCGGCCACGGCTTCAAGCCTCCGCGACAGACACCGGCCCCACGCTCCAAATGTCCCGGCAGTAGTCGCGGATCGAGCGGTCGGAAGAGAATTTGCCCATGCGGGCGACGTTGAGGATGGACGCCCGCGTCCAGGCCGCCGGATCTTGCCACAGGGCGCTGGCTTGGGCTTGCGCGTCCACATAAGCCTGGTAGTCGGCCAGTACCAGGAACGGGTCGTGGTCGAGCAGATTGTCCACCAAGGGCCGGAACAGCCCCTCATCGCCGCCGGCCAACGCACCGGAGGCGATGAAGCCCAGCACCTCGCGCAGTTCGCCGTTGCGCTCGTAATAATCGCGCGGCCTATAGCCCTGGGCCTTCAAGTCTTCGACCTGCCGGGCGTCCAGGCCGAACAGGAAGAAGTTCTCCGCGCCGACCTCCTCGCGGATTTCGACATTGGCCCCGTCCAGCGTGCCGATGGTCAGCGCGCCGTTCAGCGAGAATTTCATATTGCCAGTGCCCGAGGCTTCCTTGCCGGCGGTGGAAATCTGCTCGGACAGGTCGGCGGCGGGATAGATGTGCTGGGCGTTTTTGACATTGAAGTCGGGGAAGAACACGACCTTGATCCGGCCCGCCACGTCCGGGTCGTCGTTGACGACCGCGCCGACCGCGTTGATTAGCTTGATGATGAGCTTGGCGAGGGCGTAACCCGGCGCGGCCTTGGCCCCGAAGATGAACGTACGCGCGGGGATCGCGGCGTCCGGGTCGCGCTTCAGGCGCAGATAGAGCGCGAGGATGTGCAGCACGTTCAAATGCTGGCGCTTGTATTCGTGCAGGCGCTTGGCCTGGATGTCGAACAACGAGCCGGGGTCGACATCCACCCCGGCGCGCTGCCTGATCAACACGGCCAGGTCTTGTTTCGCCGTCCGCTTCACCTCGCGCCATCGCGCCTGGAACGCCGGGTCGCAGGCCAAGGGCTCCAACCGGCGCAACTGCTCCAGATCGCGCAGCCAGCCCTCGCCAATCCGCGCGGTGACGAGCCGGGCCAGCGGCGGGTTCGCCAGCGCCACGAAGCGGCGCGGCGTCACGCCGTTGGTGACGTTGCAAAACTTCTTAGGCCACAGCTCGGCGAAGTCGCGCATGACGGTTTGCTTCAGCAAATCGGAATGCAGGCGGGCGACGCCGTTGACATGGTGGCCGCCCACCGTCGCCAGATGGGCCATGCGCACATAGCGCTCGCCGCTCTCGTCGATCAGCGACAGCCGGGCGACCTTGCCGTCGTCGCCGGGGAAGCGCGCGCGCACCTCTTCGAGGAAGCGCCGGTTGATTTCATAGATGATTTCCAGATGCCTGGGCAGCAGCCGCTCGAACAGCGGCACCGGCCATTTCTCCAGCGCCTCCGGCAGCAGCGTGTGGTTGGTGTAGGCGAAAGTCTTGCGGGTGGTTTCCCAGGCTTCGTCCCAGTCCAGACCATGCTCGTCCAGCAGCAGGCGCATCAGCTCGGCCACGGCGATGGAGGGGTGGGTGTCGTTGAGCTGCACCGCCCATTTCTCGTGGAACCGCTCCACGGCGTGGCCGCGCAGCGTATGGATGTGGAGCATGTCCTGCAACGAGCAGGTCACAAAGAAATATTGCTGCCGCAGCCGCAGGGTTTTGCCCTGGACTATGTCGTCGTTGGGATACAGCACCTTGGTGATGTTCTCGGAGAACATCTTGTCCTCCACCGCGCGGTAATAATCGCCATGGTTGAACGCGGCGAAATCGAAGGACTCGACCGCCTCCGCCTTCCACAGCCTGAGCCAATTGCAATTGCGCACCCGGTAGCCGAGGATTGGCGTGTCATAGGCCACACCCTTGACGACGGTCTCGGGAATCCAGCGGATGCCGCCTTCGTGATGCTCGGTGTGCCCGCCGAAGCGGACATCGTAGGCCAGCTCGGGCCGGGGGATTTCCCAGGGATTGCCGAAGCGCAGCCATTTGTCGGTGATTTCCTTCTGCCAGCCGTCTTCGATGGCCTGGTCGAAGATGCCGAACTCGTAGCGGATGCCATAGCCCACGGCGGGGATTTCCAGCGCGGCCAGCGAGTCGAGATAACAAGAGGCCAGCCGCCCCAGGCCGCCGTTGCCCAAGCCCGGCTCCTCCTCCTGCTCCGCCAACGCGTCCAGGTCGAGCTTGAAGTCGAATTTGAAGTCGAGTTCGGCCAGCGCCTGGCGCGTGGCCTCGGTTATCCCCAGGCTCAACAGGTTGTTGGCCAGGTGCGGCCCCGGCAGGAACTCCGCCGACAAATAAGCCACCACGCGGGCGTCCTGCGCGTGGTAGGCATCCAAGGTCTTGACGCCGCGGCTTAAGACGCGGTCGCGGACGCTCAACGCCAACGCCGTGTAGGCGTCGTTCAACGTGGCCGCCAGCGGCACGCGGCCGATGCCGCAAAACAGGTTGTCGATGAAGGACTGTTTCAACTCCGCCACAGACAGGCCGATGCGGACACCGGTTTCAGGCGGCGTTTCCGAGAACTGAGTGAAAGACGGTGGCGGGGTTTTAGCCATGGCGGGACTTCCTGAAAAAAGAGTCGCGCATTTATTTCACCCTGGTCAAAAAATAGTAATAGCTGCAATGCAAGGTCATCTCCGTGTCGGTTTTGTCAATGACTTGGCAGGACTCGTATTTTTCCCGGCCCGGGGCGACTTGCTTGGTAATGCCGCCATTTTCGATAGTATACTTGATCGTGATTTTCATCTCGCTGATCCGGCCTTTGGAATCGGAGGTTATCGTGTCGATGGTGCCGTCAGGCTTGACATTCCATTCCACAGTGACCGGCCTTTTCTCGCCGTTCAGCTTGATCGCCTCATCGTGCAGCTTCCATTTTCCCACAATTTCTGAACTGTCTTTCAACAGGACTTCGGCGTTTGCCGAAAACGCCAGAAAGACGGCAACAACGGGTATCATCTTCGTGTATTTGTTCATTTTATTTCCTGCCTCTCGTTAACCGAAGCCGGACAGGGTGTGCAACCCCGTCCGCGCTGTTTGATAACCACATCAATACGCAAAACAAAGCGACAGGGTTATAAATCCCATCGCGCTTCACCGTAGGCGAGTGCTAGTTTTTGCTGCCGAGTCTTGGCAGCAACCCCTCCCGTATCGCCACATGACGGATCTTCGAAAAGATATCCTCCCAGTTGCCTGAATCATACTGGATCTCATTAATCCCACTGACATTAGTAAAACTTACGCAATCCTTGTGCCGTAGTGGAATTACCTTTTCAAATCCAAGCCTACCCTGAAAAAGCCCGATTTCATGGATGACGTTCTGGCGAGCCCTGAGAGTTTGGTCTTGCTGTTCATCCTCGGCAGACATAACAATAATCGCGAGAGAAGCAGTCGCAAGCATCTGTTCCAACCTAGCGGATACGGTATATCCAAGGGGGGAAGTCTGATCATATTCCTCAACCACTAGATTGAGGCGATTCTGCAGAAAGTCTGCGACCTTCTTCCAATCGTCAGCATGGCCATGCCCAATGAAAACGCGATGCTTGATGTCGGAAACAGCGATCTCAAAGGCGCGATTGTCTCGGACAATGCTGTCGATATCCTTAGCCAACTGTTTAAAATCGCTGATGGCCTTACCTCCGCTGTTCGCAACGTAGAGATCACTCACGTATTCCGAGATACCCCCGGTGCCACACAAAACCGGAACCAAGACGAAGCGCTTGTTGATTTGGGAGAGGACGCGAGCAGCCCACAATTCTCCCATAACATAGGGATGCTGTTCGTTTTCCGGCGTCACCATTATCACAGCGACGTCAGACTTCCGCAGTGCTTCCGCCAGCCGCGAGCGCCAATTGTGGACACGGATGTGCCTATCGACAGGTATGGTAGGCTCATAGCCGAGTTTGCGCATCGCGTCCGCAAGTTTGCTGATGATCGCCCCGTCCCGCGCCAAAGAAAATGAGAAAAAAACGCGCATTTGGCCTCCTTAGCTATCAACCATGCCGGTTATTGAGCCTGAGCGCCCAATCCCTCTCCCACGTAGCCCTGTAGGTCGGGCGCATCTCTTTGCGCCCGACATTTCGGTTAATCGTCGGGCAACGATGAAGTCGTGTAGGGTGCGCATTGCGCACCCTACACGATAAAGGTATCGTTTTAATCATAGTGGCTGCGCAATTGGGCAATCACAATAGTGTCGTCAACCACCTTATAAACGATGCGATGTTCGTTGTCGATTCTGCGCGACCAATAGCCTGAGAAGTTGAATTTTAGAGGCTCCGGTTTGCCAATGCCGCCAAATGGATCACGTTGAATGTCACGGATCAGCGTGTTTATGCGGCGCAGCATCGCCTTGTCGTTTTGTTGCCAGTAAAGGTAGTCGTCCCAGGCTTGTTGGTGAAACGAGAGAATCATTCCTCGATCAACTCGCGTTGAGCCAGATTGCGCCCGGCTTCAATGTCCTCGATGGCTTGCATCAAGCGCATGGCGTTTTTTGGGTTTCTCAGCAAGTGCGCGGTTTCCATGAGCGACTCATAGTCGCGCATCGACATCAGCACACCCGGCTCGGCGTTCTGCCGCGTTATGATGGTGACATCGCAATCATTGGCGACGCGGTCAAGTTCCAATGCGAGATTCTTGCGGGCTTCGGTATAGGTAATTGCACGCATGACGTATTCCTGGTTAAACCATTGATGAGGGATAACACCGCTCCAAGCGGAGTTATCCCTGTTGCTCCAGCCCCTTAGTAAGGCCAGCGCCAATCAGCCGCCTCCGGCAGGTCGACGCCATGCTCGTAGGCGTAGTGGCGGCAGGCGATCTGCTGGTTTCTGAACTTCTCCTTGGCGTGCGCCCCGGCCACTTGCAGCTTCGCCACCCGGTCGATCACGTCAATGGCGAGGCTGTAGCGGTCGATCTGGTTGTTGATCGCCAGCTCCAGCGGCGTGTTGATATTGCCCTTCTCCTTGTAGCCGCGCACATGCAGGTTTGGGTGGTTGTGGCGGCGGTAGGCGAGGCGGTGGATCAGCCAGGGGTAGCCGTGGAAGTTGAAGATGATCGGCTTGTCCAGCGTGAACAGGCTGTCGAAGTCCTTGTCGCTAAGCCCGTGCGGATGCTCGCTGTCCGGTTGCAGCTTGAACAAGTCCACGACATTGATGAAGCGGATTTTCAGATCCGGGAACTCCTTGCGCAGCATCGCCGTGGCGGCCAGCGCCTCCTTGGTGGGAATGTCGCCTGCCGAGGCCATCACCACGTCGGGCTCGCCGCCTTGGTCGTTGCTGGCCCAGTCCCAGATACCGACGCCTTTCGTGCAATGCGTGATCGCCGACTCCATGTCCATGTACTGGAGATGGTTCTGCTTGTCGCTGACGATCACGTTGACATAGTTTTCGCTTTTCAGGCAGTGGCTGGCCACCGACAGCAGGCTGTTGACGTCCGGCGGCAGGTAAATCCGCGTGACCTCCGCGCTCTTGTTGACCACCACGTCGAGGAAGCCGGGGTCTTGGTGGGTGAAGCCGTTGTGGTCCTGCCGCCACACGGTCGAGGTGATCAGCAGGTTCAGCGAGGCGACCGCCGCGCGCCAGGACAGTTGGTTGCAGATCGACAGCCATTTGGCATGCTGGTTGAACATCGAGTCGATCACATGCGCGAAGGCTTCATAGGTCGAGAAGAAGCCGTGCCGGCCCGTCAGCAGATAGCCCTCCAGCATGCCCTCCAGGGTGTGCTCGCTGAGCATCTCGATGACGCGCCCGTCCACCGCCAGCTCGGTGCCGTCGCTGTCCTCGGGGAAGTATTCGGCGATCCAGAATTTCTTGCTGACCTCGTAGATCGCGCCCAGCTTGTTGGAGGTGTTCTCGTCCGGGCCGAACACGCGGAAGTTGCGCATATTGTCTTTCATGATGTCGCGCAACAAAACGCCCAGCGGCGCGGTGTTGCCGGCCTCGATCTGGCCGGGCTTGTCGACTTTGATCCCGTACTCGCGGAAATCCGGCATGCGCAGAGCCTTTTTCAAGCGCCCGCCGTTGGCTTTGGGGTTCGCGCCCATGCGGCGGTTGCCCGCCGGGGCCAAGGCGCGGATCGCGGCCACCGGCGCGCCTTCGCCATCGAACAATTCTTCGGGCTTGTAGCTGCGCATCCACGCTTCCAGCAGGCTCAGATGGGCCGGGTTTTTCTGCACATCGGCCACCGGCACTTGGTGCGCCCGCCAGAAGCCTTCGACCTTGTGGCCGTCGATCTCGGCCGGCGCGCCCCAGCCTTTCGGCGTGCGCAGCACGATCATCGGCCAGCGCGGACGCTGGGCGAGGCCACTTTCCCGCGCCTGGCGCTGGGCGGCTTTGATGTCCGCGACGCAGCGGTCCATGGTCGCCGCCATGGCCTGGTGCATGGACTCGGGGTCGGAGCCTTCGACGAAATAGGGCGTCCAGCCGTAGCCTTTGAACAGGTCTTCCAACTCTTCATGGCTGATGCGCGCCAGCAGGGTCGGGTTGTTGATCTTGTAGCCGTTGAGGTTCAGGATCGGCAGCACCGCGCCGTCGCGGATGGGGTTGAGGAATTTGCTGATGTGCCAGGCGGTCGCCAGCGGCCCGGTCTCCGCCTCGCCGTCGCCGACGACCGCCGCGACGATCAGATCCGGGTTGTCGAACGCCGCGCCGGCCGCATGGGACAGCACATAGCCCAGCTCGCCGCCTTCGTGGATGGAGCCCGGCGTCTCCGGCGTGCAATGGCTGCCGATGCCGCCGGGGAACGAGAACTGCTTGAAAAAGGCCAACAGCCCTTCCTCGTCCAGGCTCTTTTCCGGGTAGACGTCCGAATAAGCGCCTTCCAGATAAACCGGGGCCAGCACGCCCGGCGCGCCGTGGCCGGGGCCGGCCATGAAAATCGCGTCCAGGTCGCCGGCTTTGATGACCCGGTTCATATGGGTGTAGGCGAAAGACAGCGCCGGGCTGGCCCCCCAATGGCCGAGCAGGCGGTTCTTGATATGTTCGGGTTTGAGCGGCTCTTTCAGCAGGGGGTTGTCGCGCAGGTAGATCATCCCCAGGGCCAGGTAGTTGCACGCCCGCCAAAAGGCCTGGGTGGCCTTGGCCTCTTCCTCGCCAAGAGGCGCGCCCGCCACGGTGGCGCGGGCGGGGCCGAAAGCGCTCAAGTCGGCGGCGGGGGTTTGCTCATGAGTCGTAGCCATTGACATCTCCTTGAAAGGGGAAAAAACGGATCGTACTCGGAATCGGCCGCCATTGCCAACAGTATGCGAACCGCCCTGCCACCGCGCCGTCCCCACCCGCCCGGCCGCGCTGGAGACACCGGCCCGCGCGGCACGGACGGCCAGATCCCTGTATCATTCCACTGTATTCAATCAAGGCATGCACACTGTGCCGACAACCGATGGGGACTTTATGAAAAAAACGCTATTGATGATCTTGGGCGGCTTGCTGCTGACGCTGTCAGGCCTTTCCGAAGCCCATGCCGTGGTCTGCGCGCGCGGCGCCTGGCATGCGGGTTGCGCCGGGCCGCACGGGGCCGTGGTCGTGCCGCGCAGGCCGGTGGTCGTCGTCCCCCCGCGCAGGGCGGTGGTGGTCGCGCCCAGGCATTGCTATTGGCGGCATGGGGTGAAGGTCTGCCACTAAAACAGGGATGGCGGACAAACAAAAGCCGGGGCCATGCCCGGCTCACGTCAAAATAACTCAGCGGCCCCGCCCATCCAAAGCCATGGCCCGCCCTGGGCCGCCTAGCGATCCGGCACGATGACGACCGTGCCGGCATTCGTGCCTCCTCTTGCGCCCGGGTTGCCTTTTGCGCCGGTCGCGCCTGCGCCACCGGTCGCGCCGGTGTCTCCCGTCGCGCCGACGCCGCCGGTCGCGCCCGTGTTGCCGGTCGCGCCTGCGCCGCCGGTCGAGCCGGTGTAGCCCTTCGCGCCGGTTTCACCGGTCGCGCCTTGGGGGCCTGCCGGGCCTGCGGGGAGGGTCAAGCATCCACTGATCGCGAAGGCGGCAAATAGCACTATAAACAATTTCGAATATTTCATGACGATTCCCTTAAGGTGTTGATCGTGAGAGTTGTGCAATCTACACTCGTTGCCAGGCTGATTCTGTGCGTTATCGCTCATAACCCGCGGATTATTCATCTTTGATTCATGTGCGCTGGCGTACGGAATAAGTCCTAGTTTGCGCATATCCTGGATGTCGGCGATGGAAACCACCATTCCACGCTTCCGTCGTGGCTATCAAGCCATGGCCAACCCCTACGAGGAAACCATCATGAACAAAGAACAAGTGAAAGGCAGAATCGAAGAAGCCAAAGGCAAAGTCAAGGAAGTGGCCGGCAGAATACTGGACGACCCGGCCATGGAAGTGGAAGGTGGCATCCAAAAGAACGTCGGCAAAGTTCGGGCGGGTGTTGGCGATATCAAAGCTGACGCCAAGAAAAACCGCTAAATCGCATTGGCCGCAGTGTGGCCCACGTCCGGGCAGACTGGATCGCCACGCTGTGGCAACGCGATGCCGACAGGCTTTTTCGCAGGATAACCTTATGATCCTAATCGACTATATCAAAACCGCCATGAGCCGTTTGGCGCACCAGACCGGCGATATTGAAAAATTCCATATCACGCTGAAGCATTCGCCAAGACACCAGACGCTGGACCACCGCGCATTGGCAAGATTGACCGCGGAAGCGGCCTATCACCGGGCCGGCCAGCGTGGTTTTGCGGTCGGCTATGAGCTGCGCGACTGGCTGGAAGCTGAAAAAGAAATATTGGCGCGGTTCCATGCGGCCTAAGCCTTGTGTGCGATACCGCACTGACAGGAACCGGCATTGCGCGCATTATCAGCGCGGGTGATGGGGCAGATCATTCCACCCACAGGCCATGCCTATCGGGCCATGGCTCAATCCATTATCAGGAGTCCGTCATGAACAAAGAACAAGTGAAAGGCAGAATCGAAGAAGCCAAAGGCAAAATCAAGGAAGTCGTTGGCGAAATATTGGACGACAACGCGATGGAAATAGAAGGGAATGTCCAGAAAAACGCTGGCAAGGTCAGGGCGGAGGTCGGCGACCTCAACGAGAAAATCAACGACGAGATTGATAGCAACCGCTAAAACTGCCCGCGCCGGGCTATGCCGCCCAGGCCGGCCGGCCGCGCGGCAACCCGCCAGAAGCCTCAACGCTCTTTTCCACAGGAAACGAACATGAAAGACGCCAACATGAAACTCGCCGGCTTATGGGTCGGCATCGTTTTGACCCTCGCCTCTTATTACGCTTATGCCGCGGAAGGCCACATGGTCGAGGCGTTGACGCATGCGGAGGCCGCAGCCAAGGCCGACGATGCAAAAACCATCGCCGAACACGCCGAGACAGCGAAGACCCATGCGAAAACCGCCGATGAACACCTGGACGCCGGCATTAAGAGCCTGGACGGGGCGGTCAAGCACGGCAAGCTCGGCCATGCTGACTTGGCGAAGAAAGCCGCCGAAGAAGCCGTGACGCATCTGAAAGCCGCGCAATAAAAACCATCCATCCGCCCTCAACCGGCGCGGCGGGCCATATCGGCCCGCCGTTTGTTTGCGCCATCCCAGCGCGCGGCGGCCCGGGGCTCACAAGCCTGCCGGTTCGCGGCGCTCGACGCCGTTGAGTTCATGGCGGAGGCGGGAGACCGTGTCGTAGACGGTCTTGCGCACGCGGTTGATCCCGCCGAGAGGCTGGTGCTCGGGTATCGCATGCCAGGGCGTGAACGAGAGGTTCTCGCAGAATTCCAATTGCTTCAGCGACAGAAAGTTCTGGGCCGGGATGGTGATCTTCGCCACCGGAATGAACGGCGAATCCTTTTCGCTCCATTCGACCGTGGGATCTTCGATGGGCATCTCGGAGGAAAGCTTGCGTAGCTGGACCATAAAGTCAAAGCAGGCGTCGCGCTCGGCGAGATGGCCGCGCAGGTTCTCGCGCAGGAAGTCCTTGGCGGCGGTCTCGGTGAACGGCGAGGCGGGGCCGCAGGGGCGCGCGGAGAATTTCATCGCGGTGCCGCCGAAGCGGGAGGGCGTCGTGCTCCAGTATCGGGCGTCCAGCAAGTTGGCAACCGTCTTGCTCCGGATCGCGTTGGCGATCCCCAGTTCGCGCAGACGGAAATTGAACGGGTTCATGCCGGGAAAAAAGAACGCGGTGGGGCTCCCTCCCGTCAGGGCTTTTTGAAATTCGACATAGTCTGCCGCGTTGCGCACGAGGAACACCGGATGGTTGATCATCAGAAAGTCCTGCGTGCCGGACTCGCTGCGCGCCACCCCCATGAGCTTGACCGCCATCCCGCGGGCGTCGCCTTCCGAGTCGTCCTGCACTTTTCCTGACGAGTTGGAGAAGCGTATCCAAGCCGGGTAGGCGCGGGCTTCGCCGAATAGCCCGGCCCGCAGCTCCTCGGGCAGGTCGGCGAAGACGCGAAACTCCGCATACACACAGCCGTGGGCCTTAGGGTGGGCGTCCCTGTGGGCCTGGCCGTTCTTGGCTTCGGCGCGGACACTGTCCTCGATCATCCGCGCGATCTGCCCGGCCGCCGCGTCTTCGCCCGCAGGGATTTCTTCGTCGCCGGAGGCCCCGGCCGGGAGGGCGGACATCAACGCCAGGCCCAGTGGGAAGACTTTCTTCAATGTGTATAACATGTCCTGTGCTCCTGAAAATTAAGCGGAAAAACCGGTTGCGCCAAGGATTTATCCTGTCTTAAGAATGACCGGCCCGGTCAGCCGCCGGCTTGTCGGCCGCGCTGGCCGCCGCCGGGCGGCGTTGCCGTTCAAGCCCCGCCGCGCGCGGTTGGCGGAGGGATTTCAGCATCAAGGCCATGGGCACCAGCCCCGTGTATAAGGCGCGGGCCGAACCCAGCAGGTTCAACGCGGCGCGCAACGGCGTGGCGCCGGCCGCGCTGGCTTGGCCGGCGGCGCCCTGGGCGGTGGAGACCTGAGGCCGGGTGAGTTCGCCCAGGATAAATCCGGCGCCGCCGGCCAGCAGCAGGCTGGACGGCGCGCTGATCTGCCGGCGCACCGCCGTGGCCAGCGCGGCGGCGCGGACGGCGGCCCGCCGTTGGCGGCTCGACACCTGCCGCTCCGCAGCGCGGATTTGAGCCTCTAGCGAGTTGGGCCGGCTGGGGTTTGGAAACTGGGCCATCGTCACGGCTCCGCGTCCGGACGCCGCTGCCGCGCAGGCTGGAGGCTGCGCAGGGTGGCGGGAAATCTTAGATGGCGGCTCTTGTGGCGTATCAGGCCGCACAGGCACAGCGCGGCCAGCCCGTTGACCGCGACGGCCAGCAGCACCGCGCCACTCGCCGAAGCCCCATGCCCGGCCAGCCACAGCACGGCGGCGGCCAGCAGTCCCAGCCACCCGCCGCCCAGCACGATGGCGAGCACCACGCCCGCCACCATCATCACCACCAGGCTTTCGCCCGCCTGCTGCGCCTCCAGCGCGGCGAGCCTCAGGTGGCCATGGGCCAGTCCGCGCCATTCATGCCATAGCGACTGGGCATTTTCCAGCGCGCCGGCGGTGTCCGCCGGATCGTCGGCCCCTGGGGTCTTGTCCTCTCCGGTGTCCAAGCCCATGGCGTCTGCCCGGTCTAACGGCCGCTCAAGCGGCGGCGCGGCGAGAAACCGACCGCGCCGAGTGCCAGCAGCGCCAGTGTGTCCGGCTCGGGGACATTCTGAATGCCACCGCCGCTGAAGCCGCCACTGCCGTAGTCGGTGCGCCCGCTGCCCGTGTCTCCGCCGCCGGTGCAATCGTTGGAGAGGGTGTTGGTGTCCATGGTCAGCGCGGCATGTAGCGCGATGGCCCTGCCGCACAAAATTTTCGCGGTGGTGTCCAGGGTGATGGACTGGTCGGCGAGAATATTGCCTGCGAACAGCGTGCTGGTGCCTAGCGTCGCGGAGCTGCCGACCTGCCAAAACACGCCGTTGTTCGCGCCGCCGTTGATGACATTGACCGTCGCACCGCTGGCGGTCGTGAGCGCGCTCCCTATCTGAAACACGAAGAGCGCATTGGGATTGTTTTGGGCGTCGAGGGTGAGCGTTCCAGTCAACTGGGCGGCCGAGTCAAATTTATAGACGCCCGGCGTGAGCATGCCCACGGTGCCCAAATCCTGGCCTGTCAAGTCGCTAGTGAACGGCAGGTTAAACAACGTGTTGTACGCGGTGAGGGAGTCGCTTTGGGCCTGCTGCGCGACACCATCGGTTTGATGCACCGCTCCGGTGATGGAAATGCTGCCCAGCCCAGTGATCGAAGACCCCGGGTAGACTCCTAGATCACCCCAGAGGGTGGTCGATCCGGTATTAGTCACCGTCGAAGCGCCCAATGCCGCGAAACTTTGCGCCGACCCCAAAAAGGGCGTCGCCCACGCCGGCGAGGCGCTGCAAAGCACGCCGGCCACTGCCAAGGACAGGGCCGGCCAGTAGTTTGGTGGTTTCATCACATGCCGTCCTAAAGGATGTTTGAAGATTTAACGGCCGCTCAACAGGCGGCTGAGCAAAAAGCCGGCCGCCACCGCGATGCCTAGCGAAGCGATAGGGTTGTCGCGGACATAGCCGCGGCAATTTTCCACCAATTGCTTCTCGGCGTCTTTCAGTTGCCCGCCTTTTTCGCCAATCGCCTCGGCGGCGTGGCTGGCCGCGTCGACGACCTTGTCAACCGCCTCGTGCGCGGACTTGAATACTTTGTCTTGGGTCTCCATGGTCGCTTCCTCTTGTGCCGGTTTAGTCGCTTTGCTTTTGGTGTCCATGACGGTTGTCCTTATTTGAGACGCATGTCATTTTTGACCGACTTGACGCCGCCGACGCTGCGCGCCACCGCGAGCGCATTGTTGATATCGGCCTTGGATTTGACGAAGCCGCTCAATTGCACCACGCCTTTGAAGGTTTCGACGTTGATCTCGGCGGAGCTCAAGCCGGGCTCGTTCAGGATGGCCGCTTTGACCTTGCTGGTGATGACGCTGTCGTCAACATACTCGCCCGTGGCTTCCTGCTTCGGCGTCGACGCGCAGCCCGCGGCGGCCATTAACGTCAGGGCCATAAGGAATGCGGAAAAAAATCTGCTTAGGTGTTTCATGACTCAATCTCCAGTTAACTGCTGATGCCAGTAGGCGGAAGCAACCCTTCGACAGGCCCTAAGGCTTGCCCCAGGATGGCTTGGCCTACTGAAATCAGCGTCTAAATACCCGACCGACTAACCGCTATACGCCAGTTTCGCCGGTTGATGAAATATCTTCCGCGTGGGCCAGCTCGAAGATTTCCTTCGCCTTGGCGCGCTGCTCGGCGCTTTCCGTGTGCACGGAAATCAACGCGCTGCCGCCGACGATCTTGCCTTCGTAGCGCTTGGCCTCATACTCCGGGATGCCCAGGCCGACCAGCGCCCCGGTCAGGCTGCCGGTGGCGGCACCCACCGCCGCGCCGCCTAGCGCGCCCATGATCGGGCCGGCGGCGATGAACGGGCCGAGGCCGGGGATGGCCAGGCTGCCGATGCCCGCCAGCCATCCCAGCACGGCGCCCACGCTTAAGCCTGTGGCACCGCCGATGGCCGCGCCTTCGGGCGCTTTGGTGTGTTTTTCATGGGCGAAGTCCTTGGTGCCCGACTTGTCCGGCAACAGCACGGAAATATCGTTGTTCGAGAAGCCGGCCGCTTGTAAGCGGCCAACAATAATCTCAGCCTGGCTGATGTTTTGGGCGATGCAAAAAACTGCTTTCTTCATGACCTGATCTCCTGGCAGCCGATTAAGGCGTTTTGGGTTCGAGTTGATTGTCAACCTGCTTCACGCCCCGGGTTTTTTCGGCGATGCTTTGCAGTTTGGCTTTTTCCGCCGTGTTTTCGACCGGGCCGCGCAGCGTCACCACGCCGCCGCGGGCGATGATCTTGGCGTTGTGCGCGTCGAGCGACAGCGATTTGACTTTGACGACCGCTTTGCGGATGGCCGCGGTGATCTTGATGTCGGCGCTGGTTTCCTTTTGGTCTTCCGGCGTGAGGCTGGCGCCGCCCCTGTCGCGGGCATTGCGCTCGGTATTGTCGAGTTCGGAACTGGCCGCGAGCACCAAGGACGCCTGTTCGGCGTGGACGTTGGCAGCCGTCATGGCCAGGCTCGCGGTCAAAAGGAATACGGGCAGCCATAGCGGATTCGACAGGGCCGGTTCTTTGCGATCAAGGTTTATCCGGCAGCTTTTCGCGACTGACGCGCCGGTGTTGCTTGCTGTACCTAGGGTTTGCATGAGGATCTCCTTATGCTAAAACGTTAAATCAGGATAAGTGTTTTCTAACAACCGTAAAAACCGTGTCCCATCCTGCCTCGCAGGCGTTTGCGCCTGTGGCTTTCAACTCCGCGTGGCATTGGTGGACACGGCGTTTCGCGTGGCTATTTTCCGAATAGGAGGTAAATAATTACCAGCACAACCATCGGAATGCCCAGCAACCATCCAATCAGATATTTACCCATGACAACTCTCCTGTAAAAAATGACGGTTTGATGTCGCTACCGCGTGTTGTGCGATAACCATCTGGCAATAAGAATACCTATATAACCGGCCTCGGTCTGTACGCTGTCGTACATAAGCTGATGAAGGGGCTGGCAGTTGCCGAGGTTTTGGCGTGGACGTTTTTAGGTGGAAGCCAAAACCCCCTTGTTTCCGTTTAAAGCTGGCGCATGAACGCGACGAGATCCTTCTTCTCCGGCTCGGTCAGTTTGAGTTCAAGCACCAGGTTGAAGAACTCGACCGTATCGTCCAAGGTGAGCAGCCTGCCATCGTGGAGGTAGGGCGGCGAGTCTTTGATGCCGCGCAGCGGGAAGGTTTTGATGGGGCCATCGGCGCTGGCCATACGCCCGTTGACCAGCCGTGGCGTGTAGAAGCGTTCCACCTTCAAGTTATGCGTCAGATTGTCGGTGTAGTAAGGCGCTGTGTGGCAGCTCGAACAGGTGGCTTTGCCGAAGAAAAGCGCTTGCCCGCGCATTTCCGACTCGTTGGCCTTTCTCGGATCCAGCTTGCCGTCAATGCCGAGCTTGGGGGCCGGCGGAAAATCCAGCAGCGCCTGGAACTCCGCCATGAAATGCACCTGGCTGCCGCGGTCTAGGATATTGACGCCCTTCTTGGTCGCGATGACGGGGTCGCCGTCGAAATACGCGGCGCGTTGCTCAAACTCGGTGAAGTCCTCCACGCTCTTCATGGCGCGCTGCGAGCCGAACAAACGCTGGATGTTCACGCCGCGCAAGGACGGCGTGTCCAGGCGGTGCCGAAACGCCTGGGGGCGCGTGTCGCCCGCGAGGTGGGTCGCAGCGTCCGTATGCCCGTTGGCGTGGCAGTCGAAACAGGCGACCCCCCGGCTCGGGCGCTCCGAGCGGCGGTCTTCAGTCTGGTTGAACTGCTGCTGGGGAAAGGCCGTCAACAACAAGCGCAGGCCCTCTATCTGCTTGGGGTTCAAGATGCCGTTGAACAACTCGTAATAGTTGTCCAAGGTCACGAGCCGGCCTTGTGAGACGTCGCCGAGATCGGGCCGCGTGGTCAGGTAGATCGGTGCGGGGAACTCGGGCAAGAATTGATCCGGCAGGTCAAAATCCAAATCAAAACGCACGAGATCCCGTCCCTCTTGCTGCTTGATTTCCTGAATGAGGAACTTGGGGAAGGCCATGCCGCCTTCCGGGTGGTTCGGGTGAGGGAGGGGGAGGAAACCGGCCGGAAACAGATCCTTGCCGCGAATCTCGTCGGGGCTGATGGCCGCGAGCTTGTCCCAATTCATGTCTTTCGGCAGCTTGACCCGCACACCTTCTTGAATGGGCTTTCCGCGCGACATGGCCAGGTCTTTGGCGGGGCGGTCGCCCAGGTCGTAGCGGTCGTTGAGCAAATCCATCTGCCGTTTCATGATGTCTGGCTTCGCCGCCTTCATGCGCGCCATCGCCGTTGCGAAGTCCTCCTTGATGTCAACGGGGGCATAGCTCGAACGCTTCGTCGCCGAGTCCTGGGCGTGACCGGTGCCGCAGACGGTAAGCGCGGCAGCGAGCATCCCTAAACGCATCCAACAGTGTCTTTGTGTTGCCTGTCTCATATCCAGTCCTCCGTTCTTTTAGTTTTCACACCGATTACACTGGGGTTCCGCGTGATCAAACTATGAAGCCGTTTGCCCACCCTAACCGGCTACCCAGATATTACATCCTATGGCGCCATTTTTATTGGCGGCAGCTTGGTGACTGCGACGTCGGCAGCCATCTTTACCTCAATCGGTTTGTCAACAACCAAGTTAACATAAATTGGTTTGTCCGTTGAAACATTCAAATTAATCGTGCAACCCGGCAATGAAAAAGCCATCAAAACAAGAATTATGAATTCCCATTTACAAAATATTTTGATAGACTTATTCATGTCAGTCGCCGCCTTATTATTAGAAAATAATTTTGACTTGATTCCAAAAGAAAATTTGTGGATTTTAGGCCATCCAACACGGTAGGGCGCAATAAGCGTTAGCTGTATTGCGCCGCAGAGATGAAGGCCTATTTTGCGGGGACGCTATGTTCTGGCATGCCATGCATCATCAGTTGCTTGGGGACTTGGTTCAGGTGGTGTTTCATGGCCTTCAGCCACTCGTCTTTTAATCGCGCCTGCTCCTTTTCATCCTTGGCATCACGAATTTGACGTATGAAGTCATAGTTAGTCAGCATGTATTCCTGGACTTGCCGCATGTGGGCATCCATCTTCTCTTCGCTCATGCTGCCCATGCCGCCCATATCCCCCATGGCTGCCATGCCTTGTTGCGGCGGCTTGGGCGTCATGGCCTCTGTCTCGCCGGCGAACGCGGGCGTGTTGAAGGCGGCAAAGCAAAGCAGGGCGGTCATTGTTTTGATTATCGTTTTCATGGTGTTTTCCTGTGGGGGATGGTGGTGTTGGTTTGAGAGGGCATGGGATGCCGATGCGCCCGGGCATGGCGCGCATCAGCCGGCTAGGACATGCGGTTTTTAGGCCGTAAACCTTTGGGCAACCGCGGCTTGATCGCCAGTCGTTTCGCCATGCCCGGATATTGGCCTACAACTCGGCCTGCCGGTTTGGCTCGGCGCCGCCGGCAATCTGCGACAAAACCTCGTGCTCCGCCTCAGCCCAGTCCTGCTCCTCAAAGCCGGGGGCGAACCCTCGTTTTTCCGCCTTGTAATAAGCCGCCTCGGCGATATGCTGCTGGGGAAAATCAAAGTGTATGACTGTGGATGATTGGGCATTCATCGGTTTGGGTTCTTTTTCTGCTCGACTCATGGTGTTCACCTATCATTGTTTTGCGTTCAACAATCCGACAAAGCCTGCCGCTGGCGGCTATGCGAATGCCCAAGCGGACTCCTAGGCGTGAGCATTATTTCCGTACCCCGCCAAGCAATCTGTTCGCTGGCGCACATAAATCCGGATAATTGCCCGGGACGAGACTTTGGCGTTTCCGCGGGAAGCAAACCTCAGGTTTTGAGAAAGGCGAGCAAGTCGGCGTTGAGCCGGTCTTTGTGCGTGTCGGCGAGGCCGTGCGGGCCGCCGGGATAGACCACCAGCGTCGAGCGCTGGACCAGTTTGGCTGTCGCATGGGCCGAAGCGCCTATCGGCACGATCTGGTCGTCGTCGCCGTGGATGATGAGGGTGGGCACGTCGAAGCGGATGAGATCCTCGGTGAAGTCCGTCTCCGAAAACGCCTTGACGCAGTCGAGCTCGTTCTTGAGGCCGCCTTGCATGCCCTGGAGCCAGAACGCGTCGCGCACGCCTTGGCTGATCTCCGCGCCAAGCCGGTTGGCACCATAGAAGGACGTGGTGAGATCCTTGAAGAACTGTGAACGGTCGGCGGCGACGCCTGCGCGGATGTCGTCGAACGCCGCCATCGGCAAGCCACCGGGATTGGCCTCGGTCTTCAGCATCAGCGGCGACACCGAGCCCACCAGCACGGCCTTGGCGACATGTTCGGTGCCATGGCGTCCGATATAGCGGGCGACTTCGCCGCCGCCGGCCGAGTGGCCGACCAGGACGGCGCCGTCCAGGCCTAGCGCTTTGATGAGATCCGCCAAGTCGTCGGCGTAAGTGTCCATTTCGTTGCCGTCAAAGGGTTGATCCGAACGGCCATGGCCGCGGCGGTCGTGGGCGACGCAACGGAACCCCGCGGACGCCAGGAAAACCATCTGGCTTTCCCAGGCGTCGGCGTTGAGCGGCCAGCCGTGGCTGAAGACGACGGGCGGCCCTGAGCCCCAGTCCTTGTAGTAGAGGCGTGTGCCATCGTGGGTGCTTAAGATGCTCATGACGTCGTTCCCCCGCCCGCATGCGCGATGGGTTTTTCGGTGAACACGTAGTCTTTGAGCTTCGCGGAAAATGCCGGATCATTGCGTCGAATCCACTCAAGCAACATCGAGGCGTGTTCTTTTTCCTCGTCTCGATTGTGTTCAAGGATGGCCTTGAGTTCATTGTCCTTGCAAACATCGGCACGTTGGTTGTACCAATCAACGGCTTCCAATTCCTCCATCAAGGACACGATGGCTCGGTGCAAGTCGCGCGTTTCATCGGATAGTTCTTCTATGGGTTCGTGATAACCAACACTGGACATTGTTTTCTCCTGATTGGCTGCGCCCAAGCGTTGGGCAGGGGGGGATTGACGAGATTGGCGCTAAGAAAGCCCGTCAACGTTGGTCGGCATTAGCATTGCCTATGACGCCGGCGGTTGTGACAAAACGCAGGGCATCCTCAACCGTCATCTCTATTTCCACTACATTTTCACGCGACATAATCACCGTGATGCCGCCCATTTGATAACTGAAAGGCAAAAACACGGCAACCTGGTCATCGGCAATAAAAGTAGGCAAGATATCTTCAAATTCAGAAGCGGTGATAAAGCCTATTTGTCGGCCGCCGCCAGGTAGCATTTCAACCAAAACTACTTGTTTGAATTTTCCTTTCTGCCCGCCGGAGAAAAGAGACATAAAATCGCGTGTTGCTATATATACGGTTCTAATAAATGGAACTTGGATCACTAGCGCTTCAAATTTGTTGAACCGTGCGAGGAAGGCCCGAGACTCCAGAAAGCCCCCGACAAAAAACACGACAACAAGCCCTAAAACAAACCCAAAACCTTTTATGTACCAGTTGTCCGGAAAGAACAGCTTGAAGATGTTGCCCAGCGCCAATTCCGCAGTGTCGGCCAGCCAGAATAGCAAATAAAGGGTGAGTGTGACTGGGATGATGGCGATTAGCCCTTTGATAAAGGTTCTGCCGATCGTCTTCATGTTTAATCTCCCATTGTGTGGTTCATAAGTTGGCAGTCCTGCGCAACGAGTGGCAATATCTGGGTTGCGGATTAGGACAAAACCACAGAAACCACTGGCGGCATGCGAATTCCTCGTCCCCGCCCGTCACTCGTTATTCAGAACTGCCGCAAAACCTTGGCAAGTCCGCAATCACATGATCCGCTCATCAATGCGCGGCCTAGTCCCATAGTAGGTGTTGATTTCGTCCACCCAAGACTGGTCCGCCATATCGGGCCAGTCGTTCTTGTCAAACCCCGGCGCACTTTCAAGACGGTCTTTCTCCACGTCCAACTCGAAGCGCTTGTTCTCGGTGTCCAGCCTCAACGCGCTCCAGGGCACCGCAAAAAGCTTTTCCCCCATGGTGAGGAAACCGCCAAAAGACAACACCGCATAACACACTTTGCCGCTGGCGGTGTCCAGCATGATTTCCTTGATGTCGCCCAGGCGTTCGCCTTTTCGATTGCAGACATCATCCCCCACAAGCGTGTCGGCCCCCATCAGGCGGGGTCCTGGCCCTGCGTGGTTTTTGTAAATGCCATAGGTATCGCGATCTTCGTAGTTCATGTCCATCTCCTGTCAAAAATGCTGTTGGCAAAACGTTCTTGCGGCCCGCTTTGTGGCCACCAAAACCCGATGCTCCGAATGTGAATGATATTGCGCATCACTCAGGGCAGAATAATATAGGAGGGCCTGAAGCTATTCAGTGCGGCAACGCACATGGCTTAAGGTATTTTTTAGATGGGCTGATACTAGGGAACCTCGAAAAACCTTTTCCGTTCATCCTTCGACAGGCTCAGCACGAACGGAAAAGGTTGATTTTAAAAGCTCCGCTCGCACTGAGCTTGTCGAAGTGCGGGTTTTTTCGAGGTGCCCACTAGTTGACAGGCTCACGGGGCGCTGGCGATGGCCTTACCGACGCCGCCACGCGCCAGACGGTGTTGCCGACATCGTCGGCGACCAGCAAAGCCCCCTGCTTGTCCAACACGACCCCCACGGGCCTGCCGAACGCCTCGCCATCGGCGCTCAGAAAGCCTGTCAGCACATCAATCGGCTCGCCGAAGGGCTTGCCGCCTGCGAAAGGCACAAAGACGACCCGGTAGCCGCTGCGCGGCTTGCGGTTCCAGGAGCCGTGCTGGCCGATGAAAACGCCGTTGTTGAAGGGGGCCGGCCAGGCGGCGGGGCTGGAAAAAGCCAGGCCGAGCGAGGCGGTGTGGGCGCCTAGCGCATAGTCAGGCACCCGCGCCCGGGCGACCAGGTCGGGCCGTCCAGGCTGCGGCCGCTCGTCCACATGCTGGCCATAATAGCTGTAGGGCCAGCCGAAGAAGCTGCCGTCGGGCACCGAAGCCAAGTAGTCCGGCACGAGGTCGCTGCCGATTTCGTCGCGCTCGTTGACCACCGTCCACAACGCCCCATCCTCGGGGCCCCAGGCCAGCCCGTTGGGGTTGCGCAGGCCGGAGGCGTAGACGCGGTGGCTTCCGCGCCGCAAATCCAGCTCCCAGATGGCGGCGCGGCCGGCTTCTTGATCCATGCCGTTCTCGGCCACATTGCTGTTCGACCCCACCGTCACATAGAGCCGCGACCCGTCGAGGCTGGCCAGGAGGTTTTTCGTCCAGTGGTGGTTGATCGGCCCGGCCGGCAAGTCCAGCACCTTGGCCCCGGGCTGGCTGATCCGGGTTTGGCCCTCGCGGTAGGGAAATTTCAGCACCGCGTCCGAGTTGGCCACGTAGAAATCCTGGCCGACCAGCGCCATGCCGAAGGGCGAGTTGAGCCCTTCGACGAACACCGTCCGCGTTTCCGCCACCCCGTCGCCATCGCTGTCGCGCAGCAGGGTGATCCGATTGGCGCTGGGCACGCCCGCGCCGGCCCGGTCCATGGCCTGCTTCATGAACCAGCCCTTCAGGCCCTTACCGTCTTCGGGCTTGGGCGGCGCGTTGGTCTCGGCGACCAGCACGTCGCCGTTGGGCAGCACATAAAGCCAGCGCGGGTGGTCAAGCCCGCCGGCCCAGGCGTTGACGGCCAGCCCCGGTGCCGCCAGCGGCTTTCCTTTGGCCGGCCAGCCCACCGCCCGCGCGACGTCCACAGTGGGAATCAGCGTCGGATTGGGCGGCGGGAGCCGGGGATGGGGGCCGACGCCGGCCGATAGCGGCCACTGGGCCACTTCGCCGCACCCCGCCAGCGCCATCGCCATCGCCGCCGAGGACAGCCACCCGCCTGCCGGGCGCATGGCCGCGCGCCTAGTACTGGATACCGGCCATTTGCCGGCAACTCACGGCGCATTCGCGGCAGGCTTCGGCGCATTCGTCCATGCCGCCGAGCGTGTCGCAATCCGCCGCGCATGCCTCGCAGACTTCGGCGCAGACTTCGCAAAGACGATGCTGGAAGCGGGAGCCGATAAGCTGGAAATTGGCCGAGGTCTGGCAGATCTCGGCGCAACTCATCATAAGGCGGAAGTGCTCCGGCTCGACGTGCTTGCCGCCGCTATCAAGGCAGTGGTTCATCGCGGTTTGCAGGCAGATCTGATGGCAATGGCTGCAGGCTTCTATGCAGGCTTGCAGGGGGTGTTTGCTGTGGGCGGGGTGGTTCATGGGATTTTCCTTGAGGTATAAGCAATTGACATGGCCCGCGTCGGACAAAGCCGACTTGGCCAAGAGCCAGGCTTCGGGACGGGGTAGGGAATCCGCATTCTGAAGCTTTCGGAGATATTCTATTTACAATACTGGCCGCAGTCGGTGCGTTGGCACACATGACATGCATTTGAAGGGAGCCATGTCGGCGGGTTGGGGAATGCTATTTTCCATGGCCGGCCTTGACTCCGGCCAATAGCTTCTCAAATTCATCGGCGGGCACCGGCTTGGAGAACAGATACCCTTGCCCGTAATCGCAGCCGGCCCGCAGCAGCAAGTCGCGCTGCTCCTGTGTCTCCACCCCTTCGGCGACCACTTTCATGCCCAGTTTGTGCGCCATCAGGATGATGGCCTCGCACAGCGCCAAGTCGGTCGAGTCGTCGCGCATATTGCGGACAAAGTTCTGGTCGATCTTCAAATAATCGATTTGAAATTTTTTCAGGTAGGACAGCGACGAATAGCCGGTGCCGAAGTCATCGAGCGACACTTGAATGCCGGCGTCTCTGAAGGCGAACAGTTTTTCCGCCACGGCGGGGGAGGAGTCCAACAACAGCCCTTCGGTGATTTCCACCACCAGGCATTCCCCCGGCAAGCCCAGACGCTGCAAATACGCGAACCAAGTGTTATGGTTTTTGCCTAGGTTGTGAAACTGGACGGGGGATTTGTTGACGCCGATTTGGAAGCCGGGGTAGTAGTGGGCGCGCCAGGTGCCCACCTGGCTGGCCGCTTGCTGGAATATCCATTCGCCTATTTCAATAATCATGCCGGTTTCTTCGGCGATGGGGACGAATTCGGCGGGGCTGACCAGCCCGCGGGTAGGATGCTGCCAGCGCAGCAGCGCCTCGGCTTTGTGGATTTCGCCGGTCGCCAATTTCACAATGGGCTGGTAGGCCACCCAGAATTGACCGCCGGCCAACGCGCCGCGCAAGTCGTTGGCCACCCGCAGCCGACTGTCCGCCGCTTCCTGCATGGCCGGGGTGAAGTAGCAAAACTGGTTGCGCCCCTGGTGCTTGGCGGAATACATGGCCTGGTCGGCTTTTTTGAGCAAATCCTCCAGGTCGGCGGCGTCATCCGGATACAGCGCGATGCCGATGCTAAAAGACACGTAGCAGCGCTCGGCGCCCAATTGAAAGGGGGCCATCATGCTTTGCAGGATGCCGTGGGCGACGCGGTCAACGCTGGCCAGCCCGTCCAGTTCGCCGATGACAATGGTGAACTCGTCGCCGCCCGGGCGCGCCAGGGTGTCGGTCTCGCGGAGGCAGGTTTTCAGGCGTTGCGCGGTTTCGGTCAGCAAGCTGTCGCCGACATCGTGGCCCAGGGTGTCGTTGACATCTTTGAAATGATCCAAATCCAGGAACATCAAGGCCAGCTTATGCTTCGTCCGGTGGGCTTTGTGGATGGCCTGCTGCAAGCGGTCGAGAAACAGGCGGCGGTTGGGCAGCCCGGTCAGCGAGTCGATGTTGGCTTGTTTGAGAATGGTTTCCTCGGCCTGCTTTTTTTCGGTCAGGTCGGAGAACATGCCGACCCGCTGGATGACTTCGCCGTGGTCGCCATACACCGTGCTGATCGACAAGTACTCAAGATAGATTTCGCCATTTTTGCGCCGGTTCCATAGCTCGCCCTGCCAGCGGCCGGTGGTCTTGAGGCTGTCCCAAAGCGCCTGGTAGAAGGCTTTGTCCTGGCGGCCGGACGACAGCAGGGAACTGATCTGGCCGACGGCCTCTTCCGCCGTGTACCCGGTCAAGCGGGTGAACGCCGGGTTGACGGCGGCAATCCGGTTGTCGGCGTCGACCACCATGATGGCCTCTTCGAGCGCCAGGTAGACCGCCGCCGCCAGTTGCAAGGCGTGCTCGCCGCGTTTCCTGTCCGTGATGTCCAACACCGCCGCCAGGCAGGTTTCACCCGGTTGGCCGGCGATGGTTTCGGCAATGGCCTCGACCGCCACCCACAGCGTGTCCCCGCCGGCCCGCAGGCGGGTTTCGCAGCGCTGCGGGTCGCGGCTGGCAAAAACCGTTTCCAGAAACTGCTTGAACGCGGGCTGATAGTCTTCGGGCACGCTATGGGTAAAAGACTTCCCGGCTATTGTCAGCCGGTCGCAGCCGAGCAGCCGTTCGCCGCGGAAATTCGTCTGCTGGATCAAACCGCCAGGCCCCAAGATAAAATAGGCCACCGGGGCGAAATCGAACAATTCGGCGGCGCGCGCCAGCGCCATCTCAGCCGTGTCGCGCGATTCCCGCAGGGCCTCGTTCTGCATCTCCAGTTCGATCTGGTGGACTTGCAATTCATGCACCAGCTTGTGCGCGTCGGTCAATTTGCCCGTCGGGGGCTTGCGTTCGGCGGCGAGCTTCTGTTCCGCGCGCTGGCGCAGATCGTCGATGGCTTGGGCGGCCTCAGGTGGATTGCTCATGGCCACCCCTTAATTTCGCTTCGAGTTTCTTGGTTTCGGTGATGTCAATGAAAGTGATGACCACGCCGTCGATCAAATTGTCCCGCGTGCGGTAGGGCATGATGCGCACCTTGAACCAGCCGTCGGCTCGGGCTTTGACCTGTTTTTCCGAAAATATCAGCGTGCCCAGCACCTCCCGCGCATCCTGTTGCAGTTGCGGATAGTCCAGGTCGGTGGTGATGTCGGACAGCGGCCGGCCCACGTCGGCGGCAATCAGTTTGAACACATGGGCGGTGTGGCTGGTGAAGCGCCGGATGTTGAGCGCGTTGTCCAGAAAAACCGTGGCGATTTCCATGCTGTTGAGCAGGTTGTCCAGGTCGTTGCTGACCCGCGACAGGTCGTCCAGCTTGGCTTGCAGCTCCGCGTTGACGGTTTGCAGCTCCTCGTTCAAAGACTGCATCTCTTCCTTGGACGTCATCAACTCCTCGTTCGAGGACTGCAATTCTTCATTGGTCGATTGCAATTCCTCGTTGGCCGCGCCGAGCGCCTCCTGCGAGTCCCGCATTTCCCCGCGCAACGTTTGCAATTCTTCGCAGGCCTGCTGCAATTCGGCCTCCAAGGACGCTTCCGCCGCGCCCGCCGGCGGACGGACGATCGTTCTGGCCGCAGGCGTCGCCACATCGGTGAACACGACGATCAGCATGCCGCTCAAGGCTTCGGGCTTGGCAATCGCCTGCACCGTGAGGTTGACGGTTTGCGCCCCGCCGTCGGTGGCCACCTTCAAGCCGGCCAGGTTGACGGCTTCGGCTTGGCGCGCGGCTTTCTTCAAGGCGCTGGCGAGCCCGGGGCGCAGCCCCTCGCGCGCCATGGCGTAAATGTTCCAATTGGCCTTGCCCGCGGCCGGCTCCAGATATTTGCCGGTGCGTCCGTTGATGTAGAGGATGTCGCCGTCGGCGTTGACCAACACCGCAGCCGGCGAAAAGCGTTGCAATAGCAACTGGTCCGCCAGCGTTTGCAGATTTGCGGCCGGTTTGGCGTTTTGATGGGCGTCTTGGGCCAAGGCCGCGACCGGGAAATACGGGGTGGGGAAATCCACTTCGCCGATGGGGCCGGCGTGTTCGGCGCGCAGGTAAAGCCGCGAGGCGCTGTCGAACACGGTGAACAAATAGCTGAACGCGCCAATGCTTTCGGCGCTGCCCAGCAACAGGACGCCCTGGGGGTTGAGCGCGTAGTGGAACAGCGGAATCAGTTTCCGCTGCAATTCCGCGCCAAGATAGATCAGCAGGTTGCGGCAGGCGAGCAGATCCAGCTTGGTGAACGGCGCGTCCATGATGACGTTTTGATGGGCGAAGATGACCATCTCGCGGATGTCTTTGTTGACCCGGTAGCGGTCGCCGTCGGCGCTGAAAAAGCGGGCCAGGCGCTCGGCGGACACATCGCCGGCAATCGTGTCCGGATAGACGCCCAGGCGCGCCTGGGCGACCGCGTCCTGGTCGAGGTCGGTGGCGAATATTTGCAAGGCCGGCCGCTCTTTGCTTGGAATTTCCGCCAAGGCTTCTTTGAACACGATGGCGAGGGAATAGGCTTCTTCGCCGGTCGAGCAGGCCGGCACCCAGGCGCGCAGCGGCTTGCCCGCGGGATGGCCGGCCAGCAGCGCCGGCATCGCTTGGGCCTTGAGGACGTCCCAGGCCAAAGGGTCGCGGAAGAATTGGGTGACCCCGATCAGCAACTCCTTGAACAGCAAATCCAGCTCCTGGGGGTTTTCGCGCAGATAGCGCGCGTACTGGGCGATGGCGTCGATCTGGTGCAGGCCCATGCGGCGTTCGATGCGGCGGTAGAGGGTGTTCTTCTTGTACAGCGAGAAGTCGTTGCCGGCCCGCTCCCGCAGCAAGATGAGAATTTGCTCCAGCGCGCTTTGCGATTTAAGCGGCAGGATCGGCCCGGGAATGGCCTGGGCATCGCGCGGGCCTTGCTTGAGACGGGCGAATATCTGGCCCGGCAGATCCTGCGGCGGCGCGATGATGTCGGCCAGCCCGTCATCAATCGCGCTGCGCGGCATGGCGTCGAATTTGGCCGAGTCCGGGGACTGCACCGCGGCCAGCCCGGCGTTTTCCTTGATGGCGCGCAGCCCCAAAGTGCCGTCGGCCCCCATCCCGGAGAGAATCACGCCGACCGCCCGGCCGCGCCGGTCGCCGGCCAGCGCGCGGAAGAAGCTGTCAATCGGCAGGCGCAAGCCGCGCGGCGCGACGGGTTCGAGCAGATGCAGCCGGCCCTGCAGGATGGACAGGTCTTTGTTGGGCGGAATCACGTACACCGAGTCCGGCTTGACCTTCATGCGGTCGCCGGCCTGGACGACCGCCATCGGCGTGGCGCGTTGCAACAATTCGGGCAGCATGCCGCGGTGGGTGGGATCGAGGTGCTGGATGACGACAAACGCCGCGCCGCTGGCCACCGGGACGTGGGCAAAGAATCGCTCCAAGGCTTCCAGGCCGCCGGCCGACGCGCCGACGGCGACAATCAGCGGCGCGCCGTCCGCCGGGGCGCGCGGCTTGCGCGCCGCCGCCGCGCCAGGGTCGGCGGCGGGTTTTGAGGTGGCCGGGTCGGGGTGGGGCTTGGACATGGATTCATCGCATGGGAGGGTGGTAAACGACACAGGGGGCAGGCCAGGCAACATCCGCGCCGGCGCCATCGAACTCGGTGGCCATCCCCTGCCCTAGCCCAGCATCTGTCCGTAGACGTCCTTTCCGGCCTGGTAACAGCCGCAGGAGGCGGCTTCCAGGCCGGCGCGGTCGAGGATCGTGATATCGCCGCGGTGGTAGCGGATGAGCTGTTGCTGCTGCAGCGAATTCGCCGCCTTGGTGATGCCGACGCGGCGCACGCCCAGCATATAGGCCAGGAACACGTGGGTGACATGGAAGGTGTCGGCATGCGCCCGGTCGTGGGTCATCAACAGCCAACGGGCGAGGCGCTCCTCCACCACATGGAAGCGGGTGCAAGCCGCCGTTTGCGCGAGCTGGCTAATCGACACGTAGAGGTAGCGTTTCAGCTCCCGCTCCAGCGCCGGGCTGCGTTCGAGTTCGCCGAGAAACGCCGCAGCCGACAGCCGCAGCACCGGGCCGGCCCCCTGCACCACGGCATGGAACGGCGCAATATCGACGCCGAGCGTCAAGGTGACGCCGAGCATGCCTTCGTTGCCGACCAGGCCGACTTCCAAACCGGCGCCGCCGTCAATCGGCATCACCAGCGAAATGAGGCTGTCGGTGGGAAAGTAGACATGGCGGATGGGCTCGCCCGGGTTGTCGATCACATCGCCGAGCAGGAGTTCGACCGGCTCACAACGCTCCAGCACGCGCTGGCGTTCTTTGCCGGGCAGGGCGGCCAGCAGACGGTTGGCGGCGGGAACAGCGAGGGGTGTCTGCACGGGGGATCTCCTGCGATAGGTGGGGGAACCCGGCAGGCGGCGGGCGGCGGGGGCAATCCCGCACCGGCGCTTGCCAGGGAGGACGGCTCCACTAGCCAGCGCCTAACTTACCCTGGCCGCCCGCCGCCGTCTGTCTGCTAGCGTACGCACGCCCTTAGGCCGCGCGCCGTCAGTGGGCCATGCCGGGGAGCGCGGGGAGCAGGCGGTCGAATTCGGCCTTGACCACCTGGTAGCACTCGCAGACCCGCGCCTCCAAGCCGGGCCGGTCCAGCACTTTGATGTGGCCGCGGCGGTATTCGATCAGCCCGGCATGCTGCAACTTCCCGGCGGCCTCGGTGACGCCTTCGCGGCGTACGCCCAGCATGTTGGCGATCAACTCCTGGGTCATGACCAGATCGTCGGAGGCCAGCCGGTCGAGGCTGAGCAGCAGCCAGCGGCAGAGCTGCTGGTCCACGGAATGGTGGCGGTTGCAGACCGCCGTCTGCGCCATCTGGGTGATCAGCGCCTGGGTGTAGCGCAGCAGCAGGCGGAACAGCACGCCGTAGCGGTCGAATTCCTGCTGGATCACCGGCCCCCGCAGCCGGTAGGCGTGGCCGGCGCTTTGCACGACCGCCCGGTTCGGCATGCTGCCGCCGCCCATGAACAAGGCGACGCCGACGACGCCCTCGTTGCCGACCACGGCGATCTCCGCCGACGCGCCGTCCTCCATGACATACAGCAGCGACACGATGCAGGTCGTCGGAAAATAGGCGTGGCGCAACGCCACACCCGACTCGTACAGGACGGTGCCCAGCGGCATCGGCACCCATTCCAGATGCGGGAAAAGGCGCTCGAACTCGGCCCGGGGCAGGGCGTCAAGGAGGTGGTTTTGGTGCGGGCTGTGCGGTTCAGTCATAAATCTCACGCGGAGGGTCGGCCAACATCGGTAGGCCCGGCCCCAAGGGGGCCGGGGCGATGTCCGATAGTATACGCGGATCGGCCTGGCTTCGGTGCGCCGCCACACATAAGCGGCAATTCTCACTTTGCCCCCCCCCGCGCCACACAAGCCTCATGCGCACAGAAAAATGCGGCTCAGATGATCGACAGCCGGCAGCCGCAGACCTCGACCGTCTTGCCGGCCGCCGCCCTGATCGCCTCCGCGCAGCGGCGGGCTTGCTCCGGGGTGTTGAAGAAGCCGATCAGCGTGCCATGCGTCTCATGGGTATAGCCTTTGGAGGAATGGATCAATCCGGTGATTAAGTCGTTCATGGTCAGTTGTCCTGGTTTTTGTTGAGGAATGGCAAAACAAAACATTCCTAGTTTACCGCCGGTACTCGAATCATAATCCGGTCAAGCGGAAATGCTTTATGACAGATATACGCTATTTGTTTTTAACCGTCTGTTCGATACCGCACCAAAAATTATCCAGCATCGATTTAAGCCCTTAGGATTGCGCCAGCCGCAACCCTTGCGTAAATAGTTGGCCGGTGGTTAATCGCAAGTTTGGTGCGTTACCGCACAGACAGCCGCCGCGCTTGCGGTTACTTTGACCACCAAGGCAAACCGGCTTGAAAGCGGCTTTCCGCCAAGCTCAAGCCGGGCTGCCCCCGCCTCAAAAAACCCTGTGAAAAACCTAAAACGCTGGAGATAACCTTTATGAAAACCAAAGACGAATACATCGAAAGCCTGGCGGCGGAACTGAAAGAGTGGAGCGCCCAGATTGACGTGCTGACGGCCAAGGCGGAAGCCGCCGGGGAGCAGGCGAAGCTCAAGTACGCCGAAGAAATCGACGCCTTGCGCGCCAAGCACCTGGCGGCCACGGAAAAAATGCGCGAGCTGCGCGAAGAGGGCGGCGACGCCTGGGAAGTGACCAAAGAGAGCGCGGACAAAATCTGGGCGGAGTGCCGGGTCGGCTTCGACAAGGTCGTCGCCCTGTTCAAATAAGCCCTGGGCGGCCCTGTGTCCGACAGTGTGCGAACAAGGCCTGGCATCCCCTTTCGATTCCCAACCCAGCCGCGCTTGGGGCTGACCCAAGCGCCCAGGCCGCGCCTGTTGGCGATGGCTTCAAATCCAACTTTCACTTTACTTTTCTAACCGGAGAACGGCCATGTCACTAGGCACTATTTTACTGATCGTTATTATCCTGATGCTGGTAGGTGTCATCCCGGCCTGGCCGCATAGCCGGAGTTGGGGTTACGGGCCCAGCGGCGGGCTTGGGCTGGTGCTGCTCATACTGCTGATCCTGGTGCTATTGGGCAGGATCTAGCCATGGCGGGGCGGCGCGAACAAAGGCGGCACGCGAGGGTCGAGCATCCGGGCGGGGACGAGACACCCATCCGCTTCGAGTTGTTCAGCACCGAGCGGCTGGAGCAGCATGCGGTGAGCCTGGCCCATGCGCAAAAACTCACCAGCCGCAAGCAAGGGCGGAAACTGATCCCCCGGGTGCGCGACAATGCCCTGGTGTTGCTGGAGGCCTACCAGGCCGTCGCCAAGATGGTGCGCGAGCAGCACGCCATCACGCCGTCGGCGGAATGGCTGCTGGACAATTTCCACGTCATCGAAGAGCAGGTCAGCGACATCCACGCCGACTTGCCGGAAAGCTATTACCGGGAGCTGCCCAAGCTGGCCGAAGGCGTGCTGGCCGGCTTCCCCCGCGTCTACGGCATCAGTTGGGCCTTGGTGGCGCACACCGACAGCCGCTTCGCGCCGGACTTGCTGGCCCACTTCGTCAGCGCCTATCAAACCGTCGCGCCGCTCACGCTCGGCGAGCTGTGGGCGATACCGATCACATTGCGGCTGTTGCTGGTGGAGAACCTGCGCCGGCTGGCCGTCCGCATCCTGCGCTCGCAAACCGGACGCCGGCTGGCGGACGAGTTCGTCGACAATCTTGAACAGGCCGCCGCGCAAATCGACAAGCCCGCCGATCCGCCGCTGTCCGCGGCGGTGTTGCCGGAGCCTCCGCTGCGGCAGGCGTACGCCGTGCAAATCTTGCAGCGCCTGCACGACCCGCACCCCGGCGCCGCGCTGTCGCTGGATTTTCTGAATGACTGGCTGGCCGAGCAGGGGCTGGGCCTGGATGAGATCGTGCACCGCGAGCATGCCGACCAGATCGCCGACAACCTGACGGTCCGCAACATCATCACCAGCATGCGCGCCATCTCGGCGTTCGACTGGCCCGCGTTCATCGAGGACGCGAGCCTGGTCGACCAGTGCCTGCGCAGCCACGAGGGCTACGCGGCGATGGATTTTTTGACCCGCGACCGCTACCGCCACGCCATCGAGGAACTCGCCCGGCGCTCGCCGCACACCGAGATCGAAATCGCCCGCCGGGTGGTCGGCAAAGTGCGGCCTTGCGCGGACGAGCCGTCAGACAACCATGGGCGGCGGCAGGAGCCGGGCTATTATTTGATCGGCGGCGGCCGAGTGGCGTTTGAACAGGAGGTCAGCTACCGGCCCACGGCCAAGCAACGCCTGCTGCGGGCCTATGTCGCCCACGCCGGGCTGGCCTATGTGGGCAGCCTGTTCCTGTTGACGCTGGCGCTGCTGGCGCTGCCGGTGGGCGCGGGACTGGCCGCCGGGCTGGGCGGCATGCCGCTGTTGTTGATCGCGCTGTGCTTCGCGTGGCCGGCCTCGGACATCGCCGTCGGCGTGGCGAACCGGCTCATCATCGCCGGCCTGCCGCCGCTGCATCTGCCCAGGCTGGCGCTGAAAGACGGCGTGCCGCCGACCTTGTGTACGTTTGTCGTCGTGCCGACGCTGTTCGCCAGCGAGGCCGGGGTCACGGAACAAGTCGAGCAGATGGAGATCCGCTACCTGTCCAATCCAGGCGGGGCGGTGCTGTTTGCGCTGTTGTCCGACTGGACGGACGCGGACCAGGAGACGATGCCGGGCGACGACCGGCTGTTGGCGCTGGCCGCCGACGCGGTGGCCGCGCTCAACGCCAAATACGGCGGCCGGCGCTTCTTCGTGTTCCACCGCCGGCGCTTGTGGAATCCCAGCGAAGGCAAGTGGATGGGCTGGGAGCGCAAGCGCGGCAAGCTGCACGAGTTCAACCGTCTGTTGCGCGGCGCGGCCGACACGTCCTTTCTGCCTATCGGCGGCCAGCCGGCCGCCGCGCCACCCGGCGTCTGCTATGTCATCACCCTCGACGCCGACACCAAGCTGCCGATGGGCGCCGTCGCCGAATTGGTCGGCGTGGCCGCCCACCCGCTGAACCGGCCCGTGTTCGACCCCGAAGCCCAGCGCATCGTGGACGGCTACGCCATCCTCCAGCCGCGGGTGACGGCGACCCTGCCGCAGCGGCAGGAACGCTCGATGTTCCACCAGATTTTCGCCGGCGCGTCCGGCACCGACGCCTATTCCAGCACGGTGTCCGAGCTCTACCAGGATTTGTTCGCACTCGGCACTTACAACGGCAAGGGCTTGTACCACGTGGACAGCTTCGAGGCCGCGTTGGCCGGGCGGGTGCCCGACAACACCCAGCTCAGCCATGATTTATTCGAAAGCGTCTACGTGCGTTGCGCGCTGGTCAGCGACATCGAGTTTTTCGACGAGTTTCCGTCCCACACCGAGGTCGCCGCGTCGCGGGAACACCGCTGGGCGCGCGGCGACTGGCAATTGCTGCCGTGGATCTTCGGGCCGGCCGGCAAAGACATGCCGATGATCGGGCGCTGGAAAATGCTCGACAATTTGCGCCGCTCCCTGTCCGCGCCGGGCACGTTCTGCGCGCTGGTGGCGGCCTGGGCCATTCCACATGCGCCGCAGGCCGTCCTGGTCGGCTTCGTGCTGGCGGCCTTGGCGCTCCCCGCGATCCTGGCGTTCTGCGGCGGGCTCGCCCCGCTGCGCCGGGGCGTCTCGCTGGGCACCCATCTGCGCACGATGGCGGAGAACGTGCTATGGGCCTTGGGCAACAGCCTGGTGGCGCTGACCCTGCTCGCCCAGCACGCCGGGCGGATGGCGGACGCTATCGGCAGCACCCTGGTGCGGCTGTTCATCACCCGGCGGCAATTGCTGAAATGGGTCACCGCGCTGCAAGCCAAGACGGCGGCCGGCCACGCGCTGAAAAATCTGATCCGGCCGCTGGGCAGCTCGTCCACAGTCGTCATGGCCGCCGCCGCCGTGGTGCTGTTGTTCAACCCGCCCGGCATCGCCGCCGCCGCGCCGTTCCTGCTGCTGTGGTGGCTGGCCCCGGTCGTCGCCCACGCCTTGAGCCTGCCGCCCCGGCTCGACCGGGCCGAGGCCGTGCTGCCTGAAGACCGGGCCAGGCTGCGCCTGGTCGGCCGCCGCATCTGGCGCTTTTTCACCACTTTCGTGACGGCGGAGGAGCATTTCTTGCCGCCGGACAATTTCCAGGAAGATCCGCAGCCCGTCATCGCCCACCGCAGCTCGCCGACCAATTTCGGCCTCTATCTGCTGTCCGTCGTGGCCGCGCGGGACTTCGGCTGGATCGGCTTGGTCGACGCCGTGGACCGGCTCGAAGCCACGCTGGCGACGCTCGCCGCGCTGCCGCGCCTCAACGGCCATTTTTACAATTGGTACGACACGACCGACCTGCACATGCTGGAACCGCGCTATGTGTCGACCGTGGACAGCGGCAACCTGGCCGGGCATTTTCTGGCGCTGGCCCAGGCCTGCCGGGAGACGCTGGGCCGACCGCTGGCCTTCCCCGCCGCGCTGGCGGGGCTCGCGGACACGCACCAACTGCTCCTGGACGCGCTGGCCAAAACCGCCGCCGACCGGCGCACGCTGACGGTGACGCCGCAGGAGCTGCGGCAAAAAATGGCCCTCCTCGGCGATCTGCTGGCCAGCCGCCCGGACAACGCGGACGGTTGGGGCCGCCTGTGGCGCGAGTTGGCGCTATGCGCCGACACGCTGCTGGATCTGGCGCGCGCCTATGCCGCCGAGCGCGGCGACGCCGGCGACAGCGAAGTGCTGGCCTGGGCAGGCTTGATGCGCGACGACATCCGCTCCCATGTCCGCGATGCCGATAGCCTGGCGCCTTGGCTCCAATGCGTGGGTTATCTGGCCGTGGACAAGAAAGCGCCTTTGCCAAAATATCTGAGCTTGGAAACCAGCCTGGGCGAATTCGCGGGCTGCTACGCGTTGGGCCTGGCCCAGCTTGAAGCGGTGCCGGAGGACGCTTTCGCGCCGGGTGGCCGGGTGGCGCTGGAAACGGCGCTGCGGCGCGGCGCGGCGCAGGCCCAGGCGCTCACGCAACGGCTGAGGGCGATGGCCGCGCAACTGGACGCAATGTTCCTCGCCATGGATTTCCGTTTTCTGTACGACCCCCACTGCCATCTGTTTTCACTCGGCTACCGCGTGGCGGAAGGCACGCTGGATTCCAGTTATTACGACATGCTCGCCTCCGAGGCGCGGCTGGCCAGCTTCATCGCCATCGCCAAGCGCGACGTGCCGGCCGCGCACTGGTTCCACCTGGGCCGCCGGGTGACGCGCGCCGCGCGCGGCACTGTGCTGCTGTCCTGGTCGGGGTCGATGTTCGAATACTTGATGCCGTCACTCGTGACGTTCACCCCGCGCTACAGCCTGCTCGACCAGACCTGCCGGCTGGTGGTGAAGCGGCAGATCGAATATGGCAAAGAACGCGGCGTGCCCTGGGGCGTGTCGGAGTCGGCCTTCAATGGCCGCGACCTGTTCTTCACCTACCAGTATTCCGCCTTTGGCGTGCCCGGCCTGGGGATGAAGCGGGGGCTGGGCGACGAGCTGGTGATCGCGCCCTACGCGACGGCCTTGGCCGCGATGTACCTGCCCCATGCCGCCGCTGAAAATTTCGCGCACTTGGAAGCGGAAGGCGCGCTGGGCCGCTACGGCTTCTACGAGGCGCTGGACTTCACGCCCGCCCGGCTGGCGGAAGGCCAGAAGGTGGCGGTCGTGCGCTGCTACATGGCGCACCACCAGGGCATGTCCTTGGTGGCCTTCGCCAATGCGGCGCATGACGGGGCGATGCGCCACCGCTTCCACTGCGCGGCGCTGATCCAGGCCGCCGACTTGCTGCTGCAAGAGCGCGTCCCCAGTGGCGCGGACACCAGCAGCCTGCCACTGCTGCAGGCCATCGCCGAAGTCAAAGAGTCCGCGCAGCCGCCGGTCCGGCGCATCCCCTCGCCCACGTCCAGCGTGCCGTCCACGCAGCTTTTGTCCAACGGCCGCTACGCGGTGATGGTCACTGCCGCAGGCTCGGGCTACAGCCTGTGGCGGAACCTTTCGGTGACGCGCTGGCGCGAAGACGTGACGCGGGACAGCTTCGGCAGTTATCTCTATCTGCGCGATGTGGCCAGCGGCCAGGTGTGGTCGGCCGGCTACCAGCCGACGGCGGCGGTGCCCGACCGTTACGAGGTGCTGTTCGCCGAAGACCGTGTCCGCATCAGCCGCACGGACGGCAGCCTGTCTTGCACGCTGGAGATCGTCGTCTCGCCCGAGGACGACGCGGAAATCCGCCGCCTGAGCCTGGTCAATGAGGGCCTGCGCGTCCGCGACATCGAAGTCACCTCTTATGCGGAGGTCGTGCTCGCGCCCTCGACCGCCGACATCGCGCACCCGGCTTTTTCCAACCTGTTCGTGCAAACCGAGTGCCTGCCCCGCTCGCGCGGGCTGGCCGCGCAACGCCGCCCGCGCACGGCCTCCGACCCGCCGGTCTGGGCCGCCCATGTGCTGGGCGGCCGCCAAGCGGGCGAGGGGCTGCAATACGAGACCGACCGGGCGCGCTTCATCGGGCGCGGGCAAAGCGTGCGCGAGCCGGTCGCGGTCATGGACGGCCGCCCGTTGAGCAACACGGTGGGCAATGTCCTGGATCCAATTTTCAGCCTGCGCACCCGGGTCCGCCTGGCGCCGGGCGCGACCGCGCACTTGACGTTCACGACCCTGGTCGCCGCCTCGCGCTTGGCGGTGGAGGAGCTGGCCGACAAATACCACAGCGAAGCGGCGTTCGAACGCGTGTCCGCCTTGGCGTGGACCCATGCCCATGTGCAACTGCACCATCTGCGCACCAAGCCGGACGAGGCCCAGTTGTTCCAAGATTTGGCCAACCGCCTGCTCTACGCCGACCCCTCGCTGCGGCCCTCGGCCAAGTTGATGCAGATGAACACCTTGAGCCTCGCCGGGCTGTGGGGCCAGGGCATCTCCGGAGACCGGCCGATCGTGTTGCTGCGCGTGGCGGATCCGGAGAATCGCGGCCTGGTCGAGCAATTGCTGCGCGCCCACGAGTACTGGCGCATGAAGGGCCTGGCCGTCGACTTGGTGGTTTTGAACGAAAAGGAAACCTCCTACGCCGGGGATTTCCAGACCCTGCTGGAGGGCATGGTGCGTGAGAACCAGGCGATTTCCGCCCGCCAGGAAGACGGCGCCCAGGGGGCGATCTTTGTGCTGCGGGCCGATTGGATCTCGACGGAAGAGCGGCGGCTGCTGCAAACCGCCGCGCGGGCGGTGCTGGCCGACAGCCGGGGCACCTTGGCCGAGCAATTGTTGCGGCGGCGGCGGCCCGACGCCGCATTCGTCGCGCCCAAGCCATTGCCCGCCGCCGCCGCCCATTCGCCGCCGTTGGCGATGCCCATGCTCGAATGCTTCAACGGGCTGGGCGGGTTCGCCGAAGACGGGCGCGAGTATGTGGTCGTGCTGGACAAGGGCCAGTGGACGCCGGCCCCCTGGGTCAATGTGATCGCCAATGCCGAGTTCGGCTTCACCGTGTCCGCGGCGGGCTCGGGCTTCACCTGGTGCGGCAACAGCCGGCAAAACCAGTTGACGCCCTGGTCGAACGACCCCGTCAGCGACCCGCCCGGCGAAGTCTTTTATCTGCGCGACGACGAGACCTTTGAATTGTGGACGCCGACCGCGCTGCCGATCCGGATTGACAACGCCAGCTATCTGATCCGCCACGGCCAGGGCTATAGCCGTTTCGAGCATGCCTCCCATGGAATACACAGCGAGCTGTTGCAATTCGTAAGCCCAAACGACCCGGTCAAAACCGCCTCGCTGACCTTGACCAACCTGTCCGGGCAAACCCGGAGGCTGACCGTCGCCGCCTATGTGGAATGGGTGCTGGGCGCCTCGCGCAGCGTGACGGCCCCCCATGTCATCACCGAACACGACCCGGCCACCGGCGCGCTGTTCGCCTACAACCCCTGGGACGTGGAATTCGGCCAGCGCGTCGCCTTCGCCGACCTCGGCGGGCGGCAGACTGGCTGGACTTCAAACCGGACGGAATTCATCGGCCGCAACGGCAGCCTGGCCGCGCCGGCCGGCCTGCTGGGGCCTGGCGGGCTGAAAAGCCGCGTTGGCGCGGGGCTGGACCCTTGCGCGGCGCTGACGGCGGCGGTCGAGATCGAGCCCGGCGGGCGCGTCGAGATCGTCTTTCTGCTGGGCCAAGGCAAAGACCGCGCCGAGGCCGGCGAGTTGATCCTCCGCCACCGGGCCGCCGGGACGGCGGCGGCGTTTGCCCAAGTCAAGCAATCCTGGGAGCAGGTGCTGGGCAAGACCCAAGTGAAAACGCCGGATCGCGAACTCGACCTGCTGCTGAACCGCTGGCTGTTGTATCAAACCCTCAGTTGCCGGATCTGGGCCAGGGCCGGCTTTTACCAGGCCGGCGGCGCGTTCGGCTTCCGCGACCAACTGCAAGACGGCATGGCCTTAGTCGTAGCCCGGCCCGACCTGGCCCGCGCCCATCTGCTGCGCGCCGCCGCCCGCCAGTTTGGCGAGGGCGACGTGCAACACTGGTGGCATCCGCCCACCGGCCGCGGCGTGCGCACCCGGTTTTCCGACGACCGTATCTGGCTGCCCTATGCCGTGGCGCATTATGTCAAGGTCACAGGCGACGCCGCCGTGCTGGAGGAAGGCGTGCCGTTTTTGGAAGGGCCCGCGCTGGCGCCGGGACAGGAGGACGCTTATTTCGAGCCGGCCCAGTCGACCCGGCAGGCCAGCCTGTTCGAGCATTGCGCGCGCGCCCTCGACATCAGCCTGGCCACCGGCGCGCACGGCCTGCCCCTGATCGGCGGCGGCGACTGGAACGACGGCATGAACCGGGTCGGCTGCCACGGCAAGGGCGAGAGCGTGTGGCTGGCGTGGTTCCTGCTCGCCGCGCTGCCCGACTTCGCCGAGCTGGCGCAGGCGCGCGGAGACCACGAGCGCGCCGACCGCTGGCGCGGGCACAGCGAACAGCTAAAGGCCGCCGTGGAAGCGCAAGGCTGGGACGGGGCCTGGTACCGGCGCGCCTATTTCGACGACGGCACGCCCTTGGGGTCGGCCGCCAACGCCGAGTGCCGGATTGATTCGATTGCCCAGAGCTGGGCCGTCCTGTCCGGCGCCGCCGAGCCCGGACGGGCGCGGCGGGCGATGGATTCGGTGCGCGAATACCTGATCCGCTACGGCGACCTGGTGCTGCTGTTCACCCCGCCGTTCGACAAGACCGAGCGCGACCCCGGCTATATCAAAAGCTACCCCCCGGGCGTGCGCGAGAACGGGGGCCAGTACACCCACGCGGCGATCTGGTCGGCCATCGCCTACGCCATGCTCGGCGAGGGCGACCAGGCGGCGGAACTGCTGCGCATGCTGAACCCGATCAACCGCACCGCCACCCGCACCGGCGTTTACGCCTACAAAGTCGAGCCCTACGTGCTGTCGGCGGACATCTACGCCGAGCCGCCCCATGTGCGGCGCGGCGGCTGGACCTGGTACACGGGGGCCTCAGGCTGGTTTTACCGCGCCGGGCTGGAATGGATTTTAGGCCTGCGGATTCGCGGCGGCGAACTGGTCATCGACCCCTGCATCCCTAGGACATGGCGCACTTACAGCATGGCCTACCAGCACGGAAGCACCCGCTATGACATCAGCGTTGAAAACCCGGACGGCGTGGCGCGGGGCGTCAGCATTTTGGAACTCGACGGAGAGCGCCAGGCCAGCGGCAACAGCATCGCCTTGCAGGACGACGGGCGCCCGCACCAAGTGCGGGTGGTGCTGGGGTGATGCCGGGCAATCGTGTTTGCAACCCTCAACCCAATTTACCGGAGAATCGCAATGGACTTAATTTCACTCGTGGTCGTTCTTATCGTCGTCGGCATGCTGCTGTGGCTGGTCAACAACTACATACCGATGGAATACCGCATCAAGCAGATACTGAACGCGGTGGTCGTCATCGTGGTGGTGCTGTGGCTGCTGCAAGCGGCCGGGGTGCTGGGCGTGTTCCCAAGGGCCTTGGTGTCCGTGGTGGTGACCCTGGTCGTCGTCGGCATGCTGCTGTGGCTGGTCAACAGCTTTTTGCCGATGGACGCGAAAATCAAGCAGATTTTAAATGTCGTCGTCATCATCGCCGTGGTGTTGTGGCTGCTCAGCGTATTCGGGATCTTGAACGGGCTGCCCCGGTTTACCACCGGCAGGCTGTAATCGAGATCTGAAAAAATTCCGGATGTTCTGTGCGCTATCGAACCGACCGCCCTAGGCCGAAAGGCGTATAAAAACACTGCCAAACCGTTCGGCGTGGCCATTTCATCAATGCACTTTTTTGAGGAGTCAGATCATGCGGAAATTAGTGTTCGGATTTATATTGCTGATGTCTTTGCCGATGGCAAGCATGGCAGAGGAACCCGCCGCCGACGCGCAAGCCGTGCCGTCCCCCGCCGCCGCGCCGGCCGCGCCTGAAACCCCCGCCGCGCCGGCCGCGCCTGAAACCCCCGCCGCCCCGGTAGCGCCGCCCGCGGCCGTCGCCCCCGCCGCCCCACCGCCTGCGGCCGTTGCCCCCGCCGCGCCGCCCAAGGCTTATCCACCCGGATACCTGCCTTGGCAGCCCGCGCAACCGGCCAAGTGAACGTGTAGCGCCGGGCGGGCAGGAAGAAGCCAGCCGCGCTGGCTTCTTCCAAAGCCGGCCAGCGGCGGGCGCCTATTGGCGCTTGCCGCAAGGGATGAACCGGCTATTTTAGAAAACGTTTCGCACCCCTTTGGCCAGGAGACACGATAATGCTTGAAACTATTGCCGTCGTTTTAATCATCCTTTGGATACTGGGTTTGGTTTCCTCGTACACACTGGGTGGATTCATCCACGTTCTATTGGTCATCGCGATCATCGTGATCGTGCTTCGCGTCATTCAAGGCCGAAGCGCCCTGTAGCGGAACCGGATTGTGCTTAAGCCAGCGCAGCCCGGGATAGAGCGAAGCAGAATTCCGGGCCATATGCCATGCTCCGAACATTCAGGATTCCGCTTCGCTCCGGCTTGGCTTTTACCTTTTACCTTTTACCCCACAAGCGAGGCGATTCCAATTTCGCCAACTTGTTAACCGAAGGAGACACAGCGATGAACCTGTTCAATGACATGTGGTATGGCCTTAAAAATGCGCTGCACGAAATTATCGAAGGGCTAAAAAGGATCTTTAACGCCCTCTATAGCCTGATCCGGGACACCCCGGTGCTTGATGCCGTGGAAGTGGCCACATTGATCTAAAACCGCACAGGCTATGTGGGTCAGCCCGCGTAGCCCGGACAGGGCGAAGCGGAATCCAGCCCCAAGCTGGATATCCGCCTTCACTCTCCCCCGTGACGGGGCTAGGCCAAGAGCAATCAATCAGGAGAAACAGCATGGGCGCAGTCAAGGTTGTGGCAATCGTGCTGGTCATCGCCGGCCTGCTGGGACTGGGGTACGGCCGATTCAGCTATACCCGGGAAACCGAGGAAGCCAAGATAGGCCCGTTCGAGCTGTCGGTCAAAGACACGCAGAATGTCAATATCCCCGTCTGGGCCTGCTTGGCAGTGGTGGCCTTCGGCTGCGGCCTCCTGCTGGTGGCGGGTAAAAAGGGCTAGTTTCTTGAAATTTTTTCAATTAGGAGAACTGTCATGCTGAGGAATATTTTTGTTTTACTGTTGATGTTGGGCTATATGGGCGCGTTGACGGCCTGCAATACGATCGAAGGCGCGGGCAAAGACGTGGAGAGCGGCGGCGAACATGTGCAAGACGCCGCCAAGGACGTGAAAAAGAAAATGTAATCTGCCATCGGCGTTCCTGGGGCAACGAACACTCAAATGGGAAACACCATGCATAAACGGAAATCGACCCAAGTCTTGGGGATTCTCGCCGCTTTCTGCGCAGGCACCGCGCTGGTGTCGGCAGCGGACGAGCTGGTCTATCCGACCGGCGTCTTCGCGCAGCCCGTGGCCTATCAATCCTCCGCAGTAAGCGACGGCGGGGCCGCCGAGGATGCGGCACCGTCCGCGCGGAGCCCCGCCTCCCAGCGGCCGGCAGAAGCGCCGGCGTCGCAGCCTGCCCTTGCCAAACCGCCCAGCGAAGCGGAGCAATCGTTGACCGACCGCTTTGTCGCTTTAGGCGTTGCCGCGGCGCTGTTGGCCTTCGCATTCCTGAGAAAAACCCCCGGGTGCCGCCCCGCCGCGATGAAGCAAGCGGAATCCGAGGAATGCCCCCCGGCGGCGGACAGTGTCGCGGTGGAGGTGCCGGCGAAACCAGCCGCAATAGCACAAGAAGAGGCGCGACCCGTGAAGGCCGAATGGCCAGCCGTGGCCTATTCAAGCGCCGTGCCGGCCATCCGTGGAAACATCGTCGTGCCGGTGGATTTTTCCGCCCACTCAGAATTTGCCGTGCGCCTGGCCCTGGTTTGGGCAAAGCCGGGCGACAGGCTGAGGATTGTCTATTGCATAGACTTGGACAACGCCTTCCCGTCGGCCAATTTGACGCCCTCCGATTTTATCGCCATACATCCGGCCTTTGCCAAGCTCGGCGGCGAAACCGCGTATCACTGGAGCCAATTGCCCTGGGTCGTGGTGCTGCCGCAGGCCATCGAAATCGTCGAGCGCTGGGCGGTCGACGCGTTTACGCGCTTAAGGCAGGCGCTGCCCATGGCAAGCCGCGAAAGCCTGGAGTTCGAGGTTCTGCATGGCGACCCGGTCAATCAAATCGTCAGCTTTAGCGAAGAGGCCGCCGCGAAGTTGATTGTGTTGGTGGCGCATAAGCATTCCCTGGTCGAACGGCTGATTGACGGCTCCCACGCCGACAAGCTTCTGCATGCCTCGCGGATTCCCGTGATCGTGGCATGCGAACCTGTCAACGCGGAGCCCAGCCTGCCACAAGAGATTTTCATCACGACGGATTACAGTCCGGAATCCCTTCCCGTATTCTTGGTTCTCAAAGATCTTATCCAGGAAGCCAAACCGAATATCCGGGTTTTGACAGTGGAGACGGCGCATGAGCGCCACCCCAAAGCGTCCGCCCTGCTGGAGGGGCTGGAACAGGCGTTTCGTTCCTCGGGACTGCCGCTGGTCAATGTCAAAATTGCCGCCTTGGATGTGGAAGACGGGATTTTGAAGTATGTGCAAGCCCATCCGCCACAACTCATCGCGATGAGCTCCCATGGCCGCATGGGCTTTGCCGAATTGATCCATCCAAGCGTCGCCAAAGCCATTCTGCACGAGTCGGGCGTGCCCATTTTAGTGGTTCACAGCCGCTCCATGCCCACGGCGGAAACGAGCGGAAGCCTGTCGGACTTCTTGCGGATTGTCACGGGTTGATGATTAAAGACCCGCCCGCCACGGTGAATGTCGATGAATCGCATAGGATTCATCGAAAAGCCGCGATGTATGCGATATTGGGCGACCTGCTGTTTATCGTGCTTCCCTTGGTCGTGATTTCAATCGTGGACGTGAGTGTCGGCCGGTCGCTGTTTGCGATCATTGAATCCCCGGAATTGTCGTTTGGCTCGGCCGTGCTGTTTGGGCAGACCATCATCAAAGTCGTTTCCGGCTTTGCGCATACGAAACCCTCCGGCGCGGAACAGCCGGTGTTTATCATCGCGCTGATTATCGTGTTTGGCTTGGTGCCGTCGCTGGTGGTGCTGGCATTGCTGCTGAGTGTCAACCCGATCCCCTATGGATTGCAACTGGCCCAGGCGGGCATTTTTGCCTTGGGGGTCATCGTATTCGGCCTGTTCGGCGTGAACGGCCACGCCCAATCACTTCGGTTTGGCGCCCGGCAATAGGTCGCCGAACCGGCTTACCGCCTTCAACACAATGGATTCCACCATGCCACAGCCACAACCAAGCCATACAGCGGACAGTCCAGCCGGGCCGCGACACGGCCAGGCTTATTTCATCGGCGGCGGCATCGCCTCCCTGGCCGGCGCGGCCTTTCTGATACGGGACGGCCATGTGCCAGGCGGGCGCATTCATATTTTCGAGCAGCTTGCCCAGGCGGGAGGCAGTTTGGACGGGGCCGGCTCGGCGGACAAAGGGTATGTCATCCGCGGCGGGCGGATGCTTGAAGAGCACTATGCCTGCACCTACGGCCTGTTTGCCAGCATCCCCTCACTGGCCGACCCGGCTCAAAGCGTCACCGACGAAATCGTCGAGTTTAGCCGGCAGCATGTGTCCTCCTCCCGCTGCCGCTTGCTTAAAGGGGGCGAAAAAGTCGATGTCTCGTCGTTTGGCTTGAGCGCGAAAGACCGCCTGGGACTGCTCGCCCTGCTGGTTCATTCTGAAGATTCGCTGGGAAACCAGCGCATCCAAGACTGGTTCCCCCCCCTGTTTTTCGAGACCCACTTCTGGCTGATGTGGGCGACGATGTTCGCGTTCCAACCCTGGCACAGCCTGGTCGAACTCAAGCGCTACCTGTTGCGGTTCATTCAATTGTTTCCCGATTTCAATCAAATGGGCGGCGTCTGGCGCACGCCTTACAACCAGTATGACTCGATGGTGCTGCCGCTGACGACCTGGCTTCAAGCGCAAGGCGTGCGCTTCTCACTGGACAGCTCTGTCACCGGGCTGGATTTTGACTTCGGCGGCGGCGGGCAGGCGGTGGATGGCATCCGCTATCGCCAAGCGGGCGGGCTTGAATACCTGGCCGTCGCGCCTGAAGACCGGGTGTTCGTGACCTTGGGCTGCATGACGGAAGACGCCAGCCTCGGGTCGATGACCTCGCCCGCCCCCGCCAACCCGGTGCCGGCAGGCGGTTCCTGGGCGCTATGGGAAGCGATTGCCAACGGCGGCCGCCGCGGATTTGGGCACCCTGCGGTATTTTCCCACCACATCGCGCAGACCCAATGGCAGTCGTTCACCGTGACGCTCTACGATCCTGCGTTCTTCGCGTTCATGGAAGGCTTCACCGGCAACCCGGCGGGCACGGGCGGGCTGGTCACAGTGGCCGATTCGAGTTGGTTGATGAGCATCGTGCTGGCGCACCAGCCGCATTTCATCAACCAGCCCGAGAATGTCTTCGTGTTCTGGGGCTACGCCCTGTTTCCCGACCGAATCGGCGACTTTGTCAATAAACCCATGTCCGCATGCACGGGCGCGGAAATTCTGGCGGAGTTGTTCCATCATCTCAAGCTGGGCGGTCAAGCGCAGACTATCATTGACAAGTCCCTCTGCATCCCTTGCATGATGCCTTATGTCACCAGCCAATTCATGCCCCGCGTCAAAGGAGACCGCCCGGATGTCGTGCCGTTCGGGGCGAAGAATTTCGCGTTTATCGGGCAGTTTTGCGAAATCCCGGACGATGTGGTGTTTACCGTCGAATATTCCATCCGCTCCGCGCAAATGGCCGTTTATGCGCTGCTGGATATCGACAAGGAGATCCCGCCGGTATTCAAGGGGCAGCATGATGTCGGCGTGCTGTTCGACGCATTCAAAACCCTGCGCCGGTAGCCGGTTTGGTTGAAGACAAGACAGGCAGTCTAGCGCACCTCATCCGTCCAGACTTTGAAACCCACCAGCGTATTCGGGCCGAAAGTGTTGCTGATCGCGACGTCGGCGGCGTCGCGGCCGCGCGCGATCAGCACGCGGCCAATGCGCGGCACGTTGTTGCGGGCGTCGAAAGTATACCAGTGCCCGCCCAAATAAGCCTCGAACCAGCCGGCGAAATCCATCGGGCCGTAGGGCGGCGGGATGCCGATGTCGCCCAGGTAGCCGGTGCAGTAGCGGGCGGGGATGTTCATGCAGCGGCAGAACGCAATCGCCAGGTGCGCGTAGTCGCGGCAGACGCCCTTCCCCTCTTGGAAGGCCTCCCAGGCCGTCCGGGTGGAACGAGCGTGTTTGTAGCCAAAGTCGATATGGCGGTGGACGAAATCGCAGATGGCTTGCACGCGTCCCCAGCCAGTGAGCGGGCCGTCAAAGAGATCCCAGGCGGTTTGCGACAGCTTGTCGGTTTCGCAATAGCGGCTGCCCAGCAGGAACACCAAGGTCTCCTCGGGCAGGTCTTGCACCGGCTGCTGCCGGGCCGAGGGGTTGACGATGTCCGCCTCGCCGGTGTCGTTCACGATCCCATCCGCCGTCAGCAGGAGCTGGCCCTTAGGCGCGACGATCCGGCTGCACCAGTTACCGAAGCCGTCGCGATAGGCCGTGATGGGGATCGACGGGCGGGTGACGAGGTGGTCGGGGACGACGATATCGGAGACGCGGGTGAAATGGATGTTCAACGTCAATATCATCGGCGTCGGCTGGGGGCAGTCGTAGATCAATTCATAGCCCACTCGGATTTTCATATGGCACCCGTCATGTTGATAGAAATTTGCCAGCGGGATGGCCCCACTGACCAGAAGCTAAATTACCGTGGAAGCTGATCGCCCGTCTGTATGGTAGCGCACATGAAAAAATCGACCGAAAAGTCCAAGGCCGCCCCTCAAAACCCCGCCTGGTGGCTGCAAGCCGTGGACGGGGACGAGGCCGGGCTGTCCAGCGGCGAGGCCCGTTCGCGGCTGGCCCAATCCGGCCCCAACCTGTTCCGCGGCCACGCGGAGCGGCCCTGGATTCTGCAATTCCTCGCCCGCTTCAAAAATCCTCTGGTGCTGCTGCTGTTGGCGGCCAGCGCGGTGTCCGCCTTCACCGGCGAAACGGCCAACTTTGCGATCATCACCGTGATCGTGCTGATGAGCGTGACGCTGGATTTCGTCCAGGAGCGCCGCGCGGGCCAGGCGGCGGCCAGCTTGCGCCAGTCGGTTTCGGTGCGGGCCAACGTCATCCGCGACGGCAAGCCGGTGGAGGTGCCGCTGGCCGAGGTGGCGCCCGGCGACCTCGCCGTGCTGTCGGCGGGCGACATGGTGCCCGCCGACGGCCTGCTGCTGGACGCTCAGGATTTATTCGTCAAACAGGCGGTGTTGACCGGCGAGTCCTATCCGGTCGAAAAACGTCCGGGCCAGCTTGCGCCGGATGCGACCGAGTTGCAAGACGCCGCCAACGCGGTGTTCATGGGCACCACCGTGATCAGCGGCAGCGCCCGGATGTTCGTCGTCAAGACGGGCGCGGGCACCGCCATCGGGGCCATCGCCGACAGCCTGGCCCGCCAGCCGCCGGCCACCGCCTTTGAAGTCGGCACCCACCGCTTCGGCCTGCTCATCATGCGTTTGACCCTGTTGCTGGTGCTGTTCGTGCTGCTGGTGAACGCCTTCACGCACAAGCCCTGGCTGGAGTCCTTCCTGTTTGCCGTGGCGCTGGCGGTGGGGCTGACGCCGGAATTGCTGCCGATGGTGGTGTCGGTCACGCTGTCGCGCGGCGCACTGCACATGGCGGAGAAGCGGGTGATCGTCAAACGCCTGGCGGCGATCCAGAACCTGGGCTCGATGGATGTGCTGTGCACGGACAAGACCGGCACGCTGACCGAGGCGAAGATCAGGCTGGAGCAGCATGTCGACCCGCGGGGAAACCCCAGCCAGCGGGTGCTGGAGCTGGCCTATCTCAACAGCTTCTTCGAAACCGGCATCAAGAACCCGCTGGACGAGGCGATCCTGGCCCACGGCGGCATCGACGTCGGCGGCTGGCGGAAGATCGACGAAGTGCCCTTCGACTTTGAGCGGCGGCGCGTGTCCGTGCTGCTGGAGAAGGGCGGCAGCCGCTTGCTGGTGGTCAAGGGCGCGTCCGAGGAGATCATCGGCCTTTGCACGGCTTATGAGGAACCGGGCGCCGCCGCCCCGATTCCGCTCGATCCGGCCAGCCGGACGCGCATACACGGCCAGCACATCGACCTTGAAAAAGAAGGCTTCCGCGTGCTGGGCATCGCCTGGCGCGAAGTGCCCATGGACCACCCGCACGCCGTCGTCGGCGACGAGGCGGAACTGGTGTTCGCGGGCCTGGCCGGCTTCCTCGACCCGCCCAAAGCCAGCGCCGGCGCCGCGCTGGCCGCATTGAAGGACAGCGGCGTCACGGTGAAGATTGTGACCGGCGACAGCGAGCTGGTGACCCAGCATGTCTGCGCCGAGTTGGGCGTCGCTGTGACGGGGGTGCTGACCGGCAAGGAGATTGAGCGGATGGACGACCAGGCCCTGCGGATTCGGGTGGAGACGGCGAACTTGTTTTGCCGGGTCAACCCGTCGCAGAAAGACCGGGTGATCTTGGCGCTGAAGGCGCGAGGCCATGTGGTGGGGTATCTGGGCGACGGCGTCAACGACGCGCCGTCGCTGCACTCGGCGGACGTGGGGCTGTCGGTGGATTCAGCGGTGGATGTCGCCAAAGAGGCGGCGGACATGATCTTGCTCGACCAAGATTTGCAGGTCTTGCACGACGGCGTGCTGGAAGGCCGGCGCACCTTCGGCAATATCATGAAGTACATCATGATGGGCACCAGCTCCAACTTCGGCAATATGTTCAGCATGGCCGGCGCGGCGCTGTTCCTGCCGTTCCTGCCGATGCTGCCGACCCAGATCCTGCTCAACAACATCCTCTACGATCTGTCCGAGGTGCCGATCCCGCTGGACGAGGTGGACGCGGAAGAACTGCGCAGGCCGCGCGTGCTGGACATGAACTTCATCCGCAATTTCATGCTGGTGATCGGCCCGGTCTCATCGGCCTTCGACTTTCTGACTTTCTACATCCTGCTCACGGTGCTGAAGGCCGACGCGGCGCTGTTCCAAACCGGCTGGTTTGTCGAGTCCCTGTCCACCCAGGTGCTGGTGATCTTCATCATCCGCACCCGCGGCAATCCGTTCAAAAGCCGCGCCCACCCGGTCTTGGTGGCGACCTCGCTGGCCGTGGTGGCGGTGGCCGCCGTCCTGCCGTTCACCCCGCTGGGGACTTATTTCGGCTTCGTGCCGCCGCCGGCCCGGTTCTATTTTATCCTGGCGGCGATGGTGGCGGTCTACCTGGCGATGGTCGAGGCCGCCAAGCGGGGCTTTTACCGCTGGCACAAAGCGCCACATTGAATCCGCGCCGCCGCCCTCCAGCGCTCACAAATCCAGCAAAACCGCCTCCCACACGTTAGGGTCGGTGGTTTCGCAGCGATGCAGGACGTCAATGCCTTGATAGTCGCACAGGCCTTGGTTGACGATATCCAGCGTGACGGATTTCGGACTAACCTGGAACGCGCCAGTGACCTTGCCGAGATCCTGGGATGTGAGCGTCACGATAAAGTCGCCCCCTTCAAATTCCAGTGGAAACAGCGAAAAAATAGTGTCCGCGCCCCGGCCTATAATCGAATAATAGGCGACGCTGGCAGGCAGCGGATGCGACTGCAAGTCGTTTAGCGTGTTGAGGGCCGCGCTGCCCGGCCGAAGGTCGGCCACCGCCGCTGCGGAGGAATCATAGCCCAGCCAGTCGCAAATGGTTCTATACTGCGAGCAGATGTCGGCCAAGTCGCTGCCCTGGTGCGGCGTGCCCACCGTGACCAGCTTATCGACATCGCCCCGGTAAGCGATGTATTGCAGGGTTCTAAAATCCTTGGACAAGCCTTGCACATATTCGCGGGCGACCAAGCCGCCCATGCTGTGCGCCACCAGAATGACCTTGCTCTTGCCCGGATTATTAACCAACACCGCCTGGATGACGGCGGATAATTCGCCACCTTGCACGTCGAGACCGAAATACGTATTGCCGGAAAAGTCCACGGTGTAAAAATCACCATTGCCTAGGATTCCATTGACGGTATTGGTGTTCGGGTCATAGGCGGGGGAGCCGCCAAACGTCCAGCCGCCGTGGCTAGTCAGGAAGTCCTTGAATGACGAGCCAGGCTCCGCCCAGGCCAGCGCGGATGAATTCAAGCCATGGATGAAGATGACCGGAAACGACGGCTTTTCAAAGGTGTTCTGGCAACTGATATTGGGCAACCAATCGGACAAGCGGCCCTCATCCTGTGTTTTTCCATCCGCGCCCATGAAATAGACATGGTTGTCTAGCGAGGAAACCCACAGCCAGGTTTTAGTTTCGGAATAATAGCGATAAGTGTAAACATCCGACACCGTCGCGGGGGAGCCGACCGGCGCAAACAGTGCAGGATAGCTGCGTTCCGCCCAGTCGAACAGGCAATTGATCTGTGGCGGCGTGGGCGCCGGGCACCCCGCCTGGGTCAGCCAGTCGGATAACAGCCCCTGATCCTGTTGCTTGCCGTCCGGCCCGATGTAATAGACATGCTTGTCGGCGGAGGAAACGCCCAGATAAGTATTGGATGCCGGATAATAGCGGTACGTGTAGACGCCCGCCACCACGGTGGGCGAGGCCGACGGGACAAACAGGCCGGGATAATGGCCTTCCGCCCACCCAAACAGGCACTCATCGGTGCTGACCGCCGCCGCAGGCGCGCTGAAGCCGAACAACAAGGCCGCCATCACCGAGGCACAAGCCCACCGTCCGCCGCCTTCACGCCGCTCCAATCCGCCAGCCGGCGCGCGAAGAACCGCCCACGCCTCCTGCCGCGGCAATATACGCCTAAGAAAAATCCCTATCACCGCCAAAATATTCGGTTCCATCGCCTTAACCCTCGTTTTGTTCAATCGTATGCCGTTTGCAAGCAAAGCCTCTCCCGGCCGGCGTCCCTGCGACCGGCGGGCGAAAACCAGACGCTGGTGTCACTTGCCTTTTTGAATATCCTGCTTGAGATCGCCAAAGCCTGCCTGGGCCTTGCCGACATTTTTTTGGATATTGCCTTGAATTTCCATGCCTTTGTCATCCAGCACCTTGCCGGTGATTTCTTTGACAGTACCTTTGGCCTCATCGACCCGGCCGTTGATTTGATCTTTGTTCACCGGGGCCGCTTCTTGGCTTTCCGCCGCATAAGCGCCGAGCGGACACAGTGTCAAAACGAGGCATGCCGACAAACTGGCGAGTTTCATGTGGGGGGTTTTCATCTTTGTATTCCTGTGCGAATAGCAGGGGTTGCCGCCGCGGCGCGGCCCAGTCTGGCTCGACTCGGCCGCGCGGCTCAACAGCTTAGGTTTAGCTATGTTTGCGGATATCTTCTTTGATATCCTCTTTCAAATCCCCTATGCCGGCCTGGGCCTTGCCGACATTTTTTTGGACATTCCCTTCTATCTCCATGCCCGCGTCGTCCAGTATCCTGCCTGCGACTTCCTTGATTTTACCTTTGACTGCTTCGACTCGGCCTTGCGTTTGGTCTTTGTTCATGACGGTCTCCTGATAGACAAGCCATGGCCCGATGGACATGGTCAGAGCTTAAGGATTAGGCATGATGCCTGCCATCGCTCATTGTGCAATGATACATAGCAAACCAGGCGAAGTCTGTGCGATAACGCACAGAAAATCGCTTGACATTTTTCTATCCTTGAACCGTGAGCCGTATTCGCGTGAATGGATGCCGGAAGACCGCTTGCCACTCTAGTCCACCCAATGGAGAAATGCCATGAAGCTTTTACTGTCGATTATGTTTTCTTTTCTGATGATGACCCATGCCTACGGGGAATCGTCCGCCGTCAAGCCGCAGACACAGGGTGATGTCGTGTTTGTCAGCGGCGGCGTCGGTGAAGAGGAACACAAAGCGTTGCGGGCCATCCAAGGCCAATACAATCTGCATTTGACGTTCGCGGTTAAAGGCTCGGGGGAATACGCGTCCGGGGTAAAAGTTAAAATCGAAGACGCGAAAGGCCATACTTTTCTGGACACCACAACCGACGGCCCCAATCTGTTTGTGCAACTGAAACCAGGCCACTATAAGGTGACCGCAAACCGGGATGGGCATGTGATGACAGAGGAGGTCGCAGCCCCTGCAAAGCATGGGGCGGCGGTGGTGTTCCATTTTCCAACCGAGAAGGGCGACTAGCGCGGCCAGGGTTCTAAGCATACCAAGCGAACCGATTTTAAACGCCGTCCGCCCTGAGCTTCGACAAGCTCAGCCCGAACGGGGTTAATAAAATCGACCTCTTCCGTTCGTGCTGAGCCTGTCGAAGGCTCTCCTGAGCGAAGTCGAAGGACATGAACGGAAGAGGTTTTTCGAGGTGCCCTTAGAATTTGCCGAGGGATAGCCAGGACGGGGAGTTGAATGAGCCTGAGGCGCCAGGCTTTGCCTCTAATTGAGTCGGCGGCGGGGAATGAGCCTCCCGAACGCCCGCCGGACGGCCAACCGTTCTTCGGCCTGGCCAAAAACCGCGTACAAAAGCGCAAAAGCCACGACCCCGTAGACCGCGCCAAAGGCGGCCAGGGCAGGAATGACGGCCAGCCGTTCGCTTCCCACCGCCTGCCAAACGCCCTGCCCGGCAAAGGCCAGGCCATAGCCCACGGCATAAGGCGCGACGCCCGGCAACAGCGCCTGCCAAACATACGCCCACTGCCCCACGCCCAGTTGGCTGTTGGTGTAGAGCAAGAACAGCACGCTGCTGACCGCCCGGGCGGCGGCGGCCGCGAACACCACGGCGATGAGGCTGTGCCCCGACAGGCTGAAGAAAACCGCCAAAGCCGCGCCCAGCAATAGGAGCTGCGGCAGGATGAAGGCCCACAACACCCTTTCCGGCTTGCCTATGCATTGGAAATACGTTGTGGCCGGCCCGGTCTGCGCATGGCACTGGTAGCCCACGGCGGCGCAGACCAAGATCATGGCCGAATCGTGGTACAACGGATTCGCCCCCATCCAGCCAGTGATGATAGGCAGCGCGAAAGGGGCCATGAAACCCATCGCCAAACCGTTCAGCAGGTTTAAATACCGGGAGCCGCGCAGGTAAAGCCGGACGATTTCCAGGCGCAGATCCTGGCTGTGCAAATGGGTCAGCGCGCTCAGCAGGCTGTTGTTGGCCGAGGAAAACACCTGGCTGCTCATCATCGGAAACTTCTGGCCGATGTCGAGCAACACCATCGAGGCGACGCCGGTCAGGGTGCCTGCCACCATGCGCTCGCAGGAGTACAGGAAAATGCTCAACAAACCGTTGACCTGCATGATGCCGCCGTAGCGGAAAAACAGATGGTAGACCGGCCAGCCGACGCCCCGGAAACGGATGCGCAGGCCGGGGATGGCCCGGTGGCAGAGGACGACATAAATCAAGGTCGCCAACACATAGCGCGCCACGAAGGCCCACAACAAGCCATCGATCCCAAAGCCGTTCAACAGCAACAGGATCATCAACAGCGTTTCGACCAGATAGCTCAAGATCCACACGGCGGTTTGCTGGGTTATTTTTTGCAAGCCTTGCAAAACATAAGCGAAAGCGCCGAAAGTCATGTCTAAGAGCATGCTCGCCACGGTTCCCAGGATCAAGGTGGCGGCGGTGGCCTGCAAGGCCGGCGGGATTTTGAACGCGGCGTAAAGCCAGGGCAGGCTGAACCACAGCCCCGCCAAGGTGGCGGCGCTGAACGTCAAGGTGATGGTCAAGCCCGCGCCCAGCAAAGCGCCGATGTCTTTTAGCCGGTGGGTGGCGTTGTATTCGGCGACATAGCGGATGTACACATTGGAAACCCCGAAAGCGCCCATGCCGATGTAGCCGATGATGAGGAAGCAAGTGGCCCAGATGCCATATTCCTCCATCGAGACGTGCTGGAGGATGAACGGCGGCAGGCCGACGCGGGTCGCCAAATACAAAATGCGCCCCCCCATTTGCGAGACGGCGTTCCGGGACACTCGTCCTGCACCGGGCTGGGGGTTCGTCGAAGGGCTGGACATGGCGGCGGGTTCCTGGGGATGGTCTACACTCATGCTTCAGTGTGGCACAAAAACCGCCCTCTTTTGTCCTTAAATAAGCAAACGCCATGACCGACCGCCCGCCACACAGCGTCGATTACCTCGCCAGCCTGGGGCATTTTCCCCGCTACCTCGCCAATGCCTGGCATGACCTCGACGGGGGCCAGGGGTATTTTGGCGACCCGTCCCATCTCGAAAACGGCGTCCGCTCGATGGGCAATGTCGTGTTCACCGCCGCGCTGCTGGCCTCCGACCCCGATTACCCAGGCGACGCCGAAGCCATGTCGCGCAAAGCCCGCGCCGGCCTGGCCTATCTGTGCCACGGCCATGTCACCGGCCCGGGCGCTTGCGCCGACGGGCAGCCCTGGGGCGGCGTCTGGCAGTCGTCGTGGTGGGCCACGCGCATGGCGCTGGGCGCCAAGCTGATCTGGCAACAATTGGACGAGGCCGAGCGGGCCGCCGTCGCGCGGGTGGTGGTGCATGAGGCGGATATTCAACTGCCCCGCATCGTGCCCAGCGGCCTCGCCGAAGACACCAAGGCGGAGGAAAACGCCTGGGACACCGAAATCCTCGCGACCGCCATCAGCCTGTTCCCGGAGCATCCCCACCGGCAAGCCTGGTGGGCCAAGCTCTGTGAATTCGCCTACAACACCTTTTCCGTCGCCAAAGACCTTGAGGCGGATGAAGTCGTCGATGGCAAAGCGCTGCGCGATTGGGTCTACACGGTGAACCTGCACAGCGATTTCACGCTGGAAAACCATGGCGCTTATCATTTTTGCTATGTCGCCAGCCCCTTGCATTCGCTGGCCTGGGCCGATTACGCGCTGCGCAGCCAGGGCCTGGCACCCCCCGCAGCCCTGTCCCACCATGTCGCCGAAGTCTGGCAACGGGCCAAGCCGACGTTTTTGGGCAACCGCTTCGCCTATGTCAGCGGGCAGGATTGGGCGCGCTACACCTATGGCGCTTATTTCATCGTGCCGGCGCTGGTCTGGCTGCAAAGCGCCCTGGCCGACCCGGACGCCCGCGCCATCGAACAAGCCCGTTTCAAGGCGCTGCGGGACGAACAGGCGGAAAACGACGACGGCTCGTTTTTTGGCCGGCGCTTCACCCAGCCGCATTACCAAGGCCAAACCGCCAAATACGAGACCGACTGCTACGCCAATCTAGGGCTGGCCTATTGCCTGCACCGGCTGCTGCGGCCAGAGATCCCGGCCACGCCGCCCAAGTCCTTGCCGGCCCGCTTGAGCGCCTGCCATGTCAGCCCGGAATGCGGCGTCGCCTTTGCCCGCAGCCCCGGGCTGTTTGCGTCATTTTCCTGGAAGTCTCTGACCGAGCCGCACCCTTTGGCGCTGTTCGTCCCGCTCGCGGATGAGAGCCTGGCGGAATGGCAGGCGCACAATCTGTGCGGGCGCATCGTCCTGGGGCTGGAAAAGCCCGACGCGGTCTGGGTGCGCAGCATGAAAAGCACCGGCCACGGCTTTCGCGTGCAAGGCACGGTGGTGTATCGCGGCAAGGGCGGGCGCATTCTCTACACCCTGGATCTGGACTACGATGTCGACACGTCCGCGCAAACCGCCCGCATCCAGTCCCGTTTCATAGCGCAAACCAAGCTGTTCGTCCGCCGTGCCGAGGGCCTGCGCCTGGCCGTCGCCAACGACTATTTCAACGGCTTCCACAGGACGCTGGTGTCGGCAGCCGGCCAACAGGACATTGCGTTCGACCCCGCCAGCCGCCCGTTTTGGCTGGCGGGCCGAAGCCTCGCCCATCGCATCATCCGCCGCCTGCTGCGGGCGACCTTGAACGACGGCCCCAAACACCGCATCGAAGGATCATGGCTGAACATCGACGGCGTGCTGGGGATTGTCGCCTTGGGCAAGGCGCGCCAAGGTTTCGTGCTGCGCCGGCCGGCCGGCCGCAACCTGCACGACGGCAGCCTGCATTACGAGCTGCTGTATTCCCCGTTGCACACCCTGAACCGACATTTCCACGTCGGCGAGGAAATCCTCAGCACCGATTTCATGCTGCTGGCCGGCGACGCGCAAACCACCCGGCAACTCGCGGAGAAACTGGCATGAAGACGGCTATTTGGCGTTGGCGCCTGCACCGCGCCGTCGTGGACAGGCTGGGCCTGTTACGGCCTTTTTCCCAACGCGGCGCGCGCAAGCGTTGCTTGTTCATCACCGAGCGCGACGCGATTTGCCAAGCCCAGATCTTCCCGTTTTTTTTCCACGCGCGGGATTTCGCGCGCCAGCATGGCTTTGAACTGCGCGAATTGCCGTTGAGCCGGTTCCTCGAAGACCGCCATCCCTATGGCGGGGCGGTGGAGGCCGTGTGCTTCCAGACCTGGTTTGATCTAAGCCCGGACGCCTTGCTTGAGCTGACGCATAAAATCCGCAGGACTTGGCCTGAAGCCAAAATCGCCTATTTCGACTGGTTCGCCCCCACCGACCTGCGCTACGCGGCCATTCTCGACCCGCATATCGCCGCCTATGTGAAAAAACAAACCTTGAGGGACATCGGCCAATATGACCGGCCCACCTTGGGCGACACCAATCTCACCGATTATTACGCCCGCCGTTTTGGGCTGGACCTCCCGGAAACCCGCTTTGCGCTGCCTGCGGGTTTCGAAGGCAAATTGCTGCTCAGCCCGCATTTTGCGTTCACCGACCACATGCTGCCGTACTTTCTGAAACCTTTTCCGCGCCGGGAAAACCGCTCCCTCGACCTGCATGCGCGCATCGCGGTCAAAGGGACGCCGTGGTATTCCCAGATGCGGCAGGAGGCTTTCGACCTGGTCGCAAAACAAGAAGGCCGGCTCAAAGTCGCCTGCCGGGGGCGGGTGGGACGGGATGAGTATTTCAAGGAACTGTTCGATTCCAAGCTGTGTTTCAGCCCGTTCGGCTACGGCGAGGTTTGCTGGCGCGACTTTGAGGCGATGTTCACCGGCAGCCTGTTGCTGAAGCCGGACATGTCGCATCTGAATGGCTACCCGGAAGCATTCATCCCCGGCGAAACCTATGTGCCCTTGGCTTGGGATTTGAGCGATTTCGAGGAAAAAGTGGCGTATTACCTGGCCCACCCGGACGAACGCGAGCGGATCGCCCGCAATGCCTTCGAGTTGCTCCAACAGTATTTCCAGCACCGCCGCTTCCTGGAGGATGTGTTGCCGCTGCTGCGCCGGCTCGGGCTTGAGACCGCGCCATGAACGCCCCCCGCGTGCTGCTGTCCGCCTACCAATGCGGCCCTGGGTTGGGCTCGGTCTCGCAGATTGGCTGGGAATGGTATGCGAGGCTCTCCGCCAAGCTTCCGGTCACGCTGCTCACCCACGTCCGCAACCGGCCGGCGCTGGAACAAGCCGGCGCCCCCCTGCCCGGCTCCGAGGTCGTCTACATCGACACCGAGTGGTTCGCCGGCCCGTTGTACCGGCTGGCCTTGAGGCTGTTTCCGCGCAGCGAACACCCGGTGTTCCTGATCGCCTCGCTGGATTACTATCTTTACGACTGGACGGCCTGGCGGAGCCTGCGCCGCCGCCAGGCCGGGCAACACTGGGACATTGTCCACCAGGCGACGCCGGTCTCGCCGCTGGCCGCCACCCATTTGCACAAGCTGGGCCTCCCCTTGGTGTTGGGGCCGTGGAACGGGGGCCTGGCCTCCCCCGGCGAATACCCGGAAATCATGCGCGCCGAATCCGGCTGGGTTTATCCCGTCCGCCAACTGGGACGGCTGCTGGACGGCCTGATCGGCTCAAGCCACAAAGCCCGGCTGATCCTCACCGCCACCGCCGCGACCCGGCAGGCCGTCGCCCCCCGCCACCGGGAAAAATGCCGGGGCATGCTGGAGAACGGCGTGGATTTGGAGGTGTTCGCCGCCACGCCCTGGCCTGATCCGCCAGGCGCGGAAGCCCCCTTGGAGATCCTCTTCGCCGGGCGGCTGCTGCCCTTCAAGGGCGTGGGCATGCTGCTGGAGGCCTTGGCCCGCCTGGACTTCCCGTGCCATTTGACCATCGTCGGCGGCGGTTCCGAAGAGGCCGCGCTGCGCGGCCAGGCCGACGCCTTGAATCTGGCCGACCGCGTCGCCTTCACCGGCGCGCTGCCGCTGCCTGAAGTGGCCCGGCGCATGGCCCAGGCCCATGTGTTCTGCCTGCCTTCGGTGCGCGAATCCGGCGGCGGCGTGTTGTTGGAAGCCATGGCCTCGGCCCGGCCTGTCATCGCCCTCGCCTACGGCGGCCCGACGGAAATCGTCGATGACGAGGTCGGCCGCTTGATCCCGTCAACCGGCCGCGCACCGGTTGTCGCGGCGCTGGCGCAAGCCTTGGCCGACATTTTCGAGCATCCCGAGCGCTGGCGGCGGCGGGGCCAGGCCGGCCGGGCGCGGGTCGAGCAGCGCTACGCCTGGCCTGCGAAAATCGACGCCGCCATCGAACTGTACCGGCAATGCCTGGAGTATGCATGAACACACCCGTCCCGCTCGCTTATCTGATCAGCCAGTATCCCGCCGTGTCACACACGTTCATCCTGCGGGAAATCCTGGAACTGCGCCGGCTCGGCTTCAGCCTCCGCGCCGCCTCCATCAACCCCCCCGACCGTCCCGCCGCGCAACTCACCGCCGTGGAACGCGAAGAGGCGCAAACCACCTGGTGTGTCAAAGGCCAGGGCCTGGGCGGGGCCTTGTCGGCCTTGGCGGGCACCTTGTCCGCCAACCCCGGCGGGCTGTGGCGCGGTTTCCGGCTGGCCTTGCACTTAGGCGGGCTGGATGCGCGCAAACTGGCTTTGCATATCGCCTATTTTGTCGAGGCGGTGATGGTGGGCCAGTGGATGCGGCGGGAGGGCTTGCGGCATCTGCATGTGCATTTCGCCACGCCCGCGGCCTCGGTGGGCCTGTTGGCGAAAGCCATCTTTCCCATCGGCTATTCGTTCACTGTGCATGGCCCGGACGAGTTTTACGACGCGCCGGGTTATCGCCTGGCCGAGAAGCTGCTCGGGGCGGATTTCGTCATCTGCATCAGCCACTACGCCCGCAGCCAAGTCATGAAACTCTCGCCGGTGGAATGCTGGGACAAATATGACATCTGCCGCCTGGGGGTCGATCCCGGGCGCTTCGCCCCCGGCGCGCACCGGACAGCCGGGGCGCGCTTTGAACTGCTGTGCGTCGGCCGGCTGACCCCGGCCAAAGGCCAGCACATCCTGCTGGAGGCCTTGCGGCGGCTCAAAAGCGAAGGCCGCGACGTGCATCTCAGCCTGGTCGGCGACGGCCCGGACCGCGCTTCCCTGGAAGCCCATGCCCGCCGTTTGGGGCTGGCGGATTCAGTCGCTTTTGAAGGTTCGGTCAACCAAGACCACATCTTGGATTACTACTTGAAAGCCGACGCCTTTGTGCTGCCCAGTTTCGCCGAGGGGGTGCCCGTGGTCTTGATGGAAGCCATGGCCATGGCCGTGCCCTGCGTCACCACCCACATCACCGGCGTGCCCGAGCTGATCCAACACGGAGTCACCGGCTATCTGGCCGCGCCTTCCGATGTCGAAGGCTTGGCGCAGGCCGTCGCGTCATTGATGGACCATCCCGAAGAGGCGCGGCGCATAGGTTTGGCAGGCCGCGGGAAAGTGTTGGCGGATTACCACCTCGCCGACAACGTGGCGCGCTTGGCTGACACATTCGCCCGGCGCTTCGCAAAACCTGTCACAAAACCCTTTGAGTGAGCCGATGCAAACCATTTGGAATCTGCTGGGAACCCTGCTCACATTGGCCGCCTTGCCCGGCACGCTGGAGCTGGCGTTTCTCACCCTGAGCGGCGCAGCGCCACGCCGGCCAGGCCATGCCCCGACACCGGCGGCACCCTTGCGCCTGTGCGTGGTGGTGCCTGCCCACAACGAAGAAAACGGCATAGCCGATTGCGTCGCGTCGCTGCGCGCCTGCGAAACGGGAATCCATGCCGTCTCGGTGGCCGTGGTCGCCGACAATTGCACCGATTCCACCGCCGAGCGGGCACAGGCGGCGGGGGCGCGGGTGCTGGAGCGGCAACATGACGCGCTGCGCGGCAAAGGCTATGCGTTGGACTATGCGTTTTCCGTCTTGCTGCCGGAAGGCCACGACGCGTTTTTGATTGTCGACGCGGACACGGCCGTGGAGGCCAATTTCATCCAGGCGGCCGCCGCCTTGTTCGGGGAAGGCGTGGACGCGTTGCAATGCCGCTATTTGGCAGGCAATGCGGGCGATTCCATCCGCGCCCGCTTGCAACAGGTCGCCTGGCTCGCCTTCAACATCCTCAGGCTGCGCGGGCGGGAATACTGGGGCCTGTCGGTGGGCATCCTCGGCAACGGCTTCGGCTTGTCGCGCGGCGTGTTGGAACAAATCCCCTTCGACGCCGGTTCGATTGCCGAAGATCTCGAATACCATCTGCGTTTGGTCCGCGCCGGGCGGCGGGTGCGGTTTTGCGAGGCCACCACGGTCTGGTCGGCGGTTCCGAGCCAAGGCGCCGCCGCCGCCGGCCAGCGCGCCCGCTGGGAAGGCGGGCGGTTCAGGATGATCCGCGAACAAGCCCTGCCGCTGGCCTGGGAGGTGGCGCAAGGCCGCTGGCGGCTGCTGGAGCCTTTGCTGGAACTGCTGCTGCTGCCTCTGGCCTTCCATGTCTGCCTGCTGCTGGGCCTGCTGGCCGTGCCGTTTCCGGCGGGCCGGCTGTTCGCGTTGGCGGGCCTGGGCTGGGTGGGGCTGCATGTGGCGGCGGCGCTGGTGGTGGGCCGGGCGGGTTGGCGCGATGTGCTGGCCTTGTTCGGCGCGCCTTTTTATATCGTTTGGAAACTGACCCTGGGGCGGCGCTTGCTGAAATCGGCCCGCGCCGAAGCCGCCTGGGAACGCACTGACAGGAGCGGCCCGGTATGAGCCCCGACATTTCCGTATTGATCGTCTCGTTCAACACCGCCCAGCGCCTGCGGGAATGCCTGAATTCCTTGCAGGCGCGGACGGGCGGCGTCCGTGTTGAAACCATCGTGCTGGACAACGCCTCCCGCGACGGCTCGGCGGACGTGGTGGCCGCGGAATTCCCCGACGTGCGGCTGATCCGCGGCGAAGTCAACCTAGGGTTTGGCAACGGCAATAACCAGGCGCTTAAAGAGGCCGCCGGGCGCTACCTGGTGTTGCTGAACTCGGACGCGGTGTTGCCGCCTTCGGCTTTGGCCTTGGCGCTGGCCCATATGGAGGCGGAACCTGAGGTCGGCATGGGCGGTGGACGCTTGCAGGCTCCGGACGGCGGCTGGCAGCCCTCGGCCCGCCGCTTCCCCTCGCTGCTGGACGAGTTTCTCATCCTCAGCGGCTTGGCCGCGCGCTTCCCGAAATCCCGCTTCTTTGGCCGCTTCGACCGCACCTGGGCCGACCCGGACACCCCGGCGGAGGTTGATTGGGTGCCGGGGGCGTTTGCGATCATCCGGCGGGATTTGATCGAGCGCATCGGTTTTTTCGACCCCCGTTTTTTCCTGTATTACGAGGAAGTCGATTTGTGCCGCCGGATTAAAGCCGCAGGCTTCAAAATCCAGTACTGGCCGGATTTGCGCATCGCGCACATCGGCGGGGAGTCGTCGAAGACGGTGGCAGGCGTCAGCTTCAGCGCGGCCGGCTCGCAATTGACGTTGTGGCGCATGCGCAGCCAACTGCTGTACTACCGCAAATGGCACGGGCCGGCCACGGCTTGGCTGGTCAAGCAATTGGAGCAGCGCTGGCATGGGCTGCGGGCTTGGCGCAACCGCCGCCGCGACGCCGGCAAGGTGGCCGAGTCCGAGGGCATCGGCCGGCTGTGGGCGCAGGCTTGGCGCGACACTCAAGGCGGGGCCGTGTCCCCGCCGCAACCCTGGTGAAGCCGATGTTTGCAAACCTGCGTGAAGACTGGCAAACCTACGAGCGCGACCTGGCCCGGCAAGGGCTTTGGGTCATGGCGGTCTACCGCTTTGGCCGTTGGCGCTACGGCATCCGCCCGGCTTGGCTGCGGCGTCCGTTTTCTTTGGTCTACAGGCTGTTGAAATTGCTCTCGCAGATCCTGACCGGCATCGACCTGCCTTGCGAGGCCACGGTCGGCAAGCGTTTGCTGATCGAGCATTTCGGCGGCATCGTCATCAGCGGCGACACGGTGCTAGGCGACGACGTGGTCATCCGCAACGGCGTGACCATCGGCCTGAAACGCACCGGGGAGCGCGGCGCGCCGGTCATCGGCAACCGCGTGGACATCGGCGCCGGGGCGAAAATCTTGGGCGCGATCACGATTGGCGACGATGTCGCCATCGGCGCGAACGCGGTGGTCATCACCGACGTGCCCGCCCACAGCCTGGCCGTCGGCGTGCCGGCCCGCATCATCGCCCGACGGGGCCAAACCACGACTGCGGAGACGCCTTAAGCCATGCCAGCGCCCACCCCCATCCCCGGCCCCTTAGGCCGCAAACCCAGGCCCACCGGGCTGAGTTGGCGGCGGTGGCTCGCGCAAGCCCACGACGGCGGGTTGCGGGGCTTTGACGTGGCGCTGGCCTTGGCGCTGCTGGCGGGCTTGTCGCCGGTGCTGGCCGGGCGGGCGGCGTGGGCGGCGGCGGCCACCGGCTCGGTGTTTGAATCACAGCCGCGGATCGGACGTTTCGGCCTGCCGTTTCGGCGCTTGCGCTTCGCAGGCGCGGCCCCCGGCGCGGGGCTGGCCGTGTTGCTGAACATCCTCAAGGGGGAGATGGCTTTTGCAGGCCCGAGGGCGCTGGCCGAGGCCGAGGCCGCGAGCCTCCCGCCAGGCCAGGCCCCGCGCTTCGCGCTGCGCCCCGGCTTGTTTTCCTTGCACAGCCTGCGCCGCAAGCTGGGCATCGCTTACGAAGGCGAGCCCCAGGACGACCTCGATTTCTATTACAACGAAACCGTCGGCGGAAACCTCGGGCTGGTCGTCCGCTCGCTGGTCGGCGCTTTGTTGGCCGGTGGCCAATCCGCCCCCGCGCCGGCCATGCTGCATATACTCGGCGTGGACATCGCCAACACGACCATGGACGAAGCCTTGGACTGGATCGTCGCCAGAGCCCAAGCCAAGACGCCGGCTTTGCTGGCCTTTGTCAACCCGGACTGCCTGAACATCGCCTACGGCCATGGACGCTATCGAGACGTGCTGTCCCGCGCCGACCGGGTGCTGCCCGACGGCATCGGCGTCAAGCTGGCTTGCCGGCTGCTGGGCGTCTCGCTGGCCGCCAATGTGAACGGCACCGATTTGTTTCCGAGGCTTTGCGAACGCGCCACGCGCGAAGGCTTGTCGCTGTTCCTGCTGGGCGCAAAACCCGGCGTCGCCGCGGCCGTCGCCGCGAACATGCGGGCGCGCTATCCCGGCTTGAACGTGGCCGGCTGCCGCGACGGCTATTTCAAGCCGGACGAGCTAGAGGCGGTGCTGGCGGAGATCAACGCCTCCGGAGCCGACATCCTGCTCGCCGCCTTCGGCGCGCCCAAGCAGGAGCTATGGCTGGACGAACAGGGCGGCCGGCTCGCGCCCCCGGTGCGCCTGGGCGTGGGCGGGCTGTTTGACTTTTATTCCGGGCGCATCCCGCGCGCGCCGCAATGGGTGCGCGAGATCGGCATGGAATGGGGCTGGCGGCTGCTCCAGGAGCCGGGCCGGATGTGGCGGCGCTACCTGGTCGGCATCCCACTGTTTCTTTACCGCGTTTCGCGCCAACAGGCGCGCCAACAGGAGAATTCGCCATGAGCCATCAACCCTCCCAGCCTGAGCCCGCAGGGCAGGGATTGCACGAAAAACTGCTGGAGCGGTATTCACGCATCGACCGCACCGCGTTCCGCCACGCCCTGGGCCTGCATTTCAAGCGCGGGGCCTGGTATGCGGTGGTGCGCGGGGCGTATTTGTTCAAGCGCCTGCTTGACCTGTCCGCCTCCGCCGTGCTGCTGGTGCTGCTAAGCCCGCTGTTCCTGGGCGTCGCCGCCGCCATCCGCCACGACTCCGAAGGCCCGGTGTTTTTCCAGCAGATCCGCGTCGGGCGCTGGGGCAAGCTGTTTCCGATGTGGAAGTTCCGCTCGATGTACATCGACGCCGAGGCCCGCAAGCAAGCCTTGCAGGACAAGAACGAGATGGACGGCGGCGTGTTGTTCAAGATGAAAAACGACCCGCGCATCACTCCGGTGGGCAGGATGATCCGCAAAGCCTCCATCGACGAACTGCCGCAGTTGTGGAACGTGTTCAAAGGCGACATGTCCCTGGTCGGCCCGCGCCCGGCCCTGCCGTCGGAGGTCAACCAATATTCGCTGGCCGAGCGGCGCAGGCTGGAGGTGATTCCCGGCATCACCTGCATCTGGCAGGTGTCCGGGCGCTCGGACATCCCCTTCGACAAACAAGTGGGCTTGGACGTGGAATACATCGAATCACAATCGTTTTGGCTGGACATCAAACTGCTGTTATTGACAGTGCCCGCCGTGGTGCTGGGCAAGGGGGCTTACTAATGCGCGTCATCATTCTCGCCGACCGGATCGGCCGCGAACTGCTGCCCTTGTGCGATAACACCTGCCCGGCGCTGCTGCCGGTCGCCGGCAAGCCGGTGCTGGAGCATACCCTGGACATGCTGGCCGGCGCGGGGCTCAAACAGGCCGTGGTGGTGATCGGCCCGTTCGCCGAGCAACTGCGCGAATTTTTGGGCGACGGCCGGCGCTGGGGCATGGCGCTGGAGTACTGGGCCACGCGCGGCGAGGAGGAGCCTGCCGCCGTGCTGGCGCAGCTTGCCAAAGCGCCGGGGGACACCTTGTTCGTGCGCGGGGATATGCTGAGGACGCCGGTGGCGGGCGAATTCCTGGCGCGGGCGGCAGGAAGCGAAGACGCGGCCACGTACGCGGCGCTGGGCGGAACCGCCTCGGGAATCGGCCTCTACCGCCCGGCCGCCGCCGACTTCGCGGCGGTGCATTGGCCCGCGCTGGCGGCGGGCGCAAGCCTCGCGGCGTCGGCGGCGGTCGATTTTCCCGAAGCGAGAGCGTCCCTGCTGGAATCGTTCGCCGCCTACCACCAAGCCAACCTGGACGCGGCGGCGGGGCGGTTGGCCGGCTTGCTGATACCCGGACGGCAAACGGCGCTGGGCCTGACACAAGGCCGCAACAGCCAAGTCTCGCCGCGCAGCCTCAAAGTCGGCGTCGCGTTCGTCGGCGCCGGCTGCCGCGTCCATGAGAGCGCGGAATTGAGCGGGGAAGTGGTGATCTGCGACGATGTCATCATCGACGCGCACGCCCGGCTGGCCGACACGGTGGTGTTGCCGCATTCCTACGTCGGCGAACTGGTCGACCTGCGCAACGCCCTGGTGCGGGGCAACGACCTGTTCCGCGTCGACAACGGCGCGTATTTGCACTTGACCGACGCGTTCTTGCTCGCGGATCTGCGGAAAATCTCCGTGGGCCACAGCCTGGCCCCCGCCCTCAACCGCCTGGCCGGCCTGGCGCTGCTGCTGCTGTCGCTCCCGCTCTGGCCCTTGGCCGCGCTGTCCGCTTACGCCCGGCGCTCCCCGGCATTGCTGCGCTCGCGCCGGTTGCGCGGCAACCGGATCGAGCTGACCGAATTCGGCGAGCGGCGGCGCGCCGAATTCACCGCTTGGGAATGGGCCACCCCGCGTCCGCTGTTACGCGCCCTGCCCCGTCTTTGGGGCGTGGTCAGCGGCGACCTGCGCCTGGTGGGTGTGGAGCCTGTCAGCCTGGCGCAGGCGGAACGGCGCGCCGAGGAATGGGAGCGGCTCGCCGACCAAGCGCCGGCCGGCCTGCTCGGCCCGACGCAATTGCGGCTTGCGGACGACGCCCCGGAGGAAGAACGCCTGGTGAGTGACGCGTTTTACGCCGGCCAACGCAACCCAGGCAAACACTGGCATTGCCTCGCCGAGGCAGTCTTGGCGCTGTTTAGCCGCCGTGCCTGGAGCGAATAAAACCGGACGCTCGCTCGCCAACCCTCATCCACACGCCCCATGAAGATATTGCTTGCCGAAGACGATCCGGTGACCCGGTTGATTTATTCCAGGACGCTCAAGTCCTGTGGGTATGACGTGATCTTGGCGGAAAACGGCGAAGTCGCCTGGACGATCTTGCAAAGCGAACCCATCCACATATTGATCAGCGACTGGGAAATGCCCGTCATCAACGGCTTGGAGCTTTGCCGGAAGGTCAAATCCGCCGCCGGCTTGCCGTATATTTACACCATCTTGCTGACCGCGCGGGACGATGTCAGCTCCTTGATACAGGGGCTGGACATCGGGGCTGACGATTATCTGGCAAAGACCGGCGACATCGAAGTTCTCAAGGCGCGGGTCCGCTCCGGCGGGCGCATACACCACCTGACCGCCGAGCTGGAGGCCAAGAACCAGCATTTGAAAGAAGCCAACGAGCGCCTGGATAAAACCTATTCGTACATCAAGCGCGATCTCGAAATGGCGGCCAAGGCGCAAATCGGCCTGCTGCCGCCACAAGACTCGGTCATCGCCGGGGTCAGGTTTAACTGGCTGTTCCTGCCCTCGGCTTTTATCGGCGGGGACACCCTGAATTACTTCAGGCTCAACGAACACCAGCTCGCGTTTTATCAAGTGGACGTGGCCGGCCATGGCGTGGCCTCGGCCTTGCATTCCTTCAGCCTGACCCGGATACTGTCGCCGGATTTCAACATCGCCGGCCCGCGCAAGCAGTCGGCCGAGGCCGATTCCCTGTTCGCCACGCCCGGCTCGTCGGCGGATGTCGCCGCGGAGCTGAACCGGCGTTTCCAGAGCGGCACGGACATGCTAAATTACTTTACCATGGCCTATGGCATCCTTGACATCCCTGGCAAGTCCATCGACATCTGCCTGGCGGGGCATCAAAAGCCCATCTACATCCCGGCTGACGGCAAGCCCGAATCCATAGGCGTCAATGGTTTTCCAATCGGCATATTATTGGAGGCCGATTACCACTCGACCGTGTTTAAATTTGGACGGGGAGACCGGCTATTCCTGCATTCTGACGGCATTGCCGAATGCATGAGCGCGGACGGCCAGGAATTTGGCATCGAACGACTCCAGGGATTCCTGCACGACGCCAGGCATGACGATCTCAGCACGGTCGGCAAGCGGCTCATGGCCGAGTTGCAAACATGGAAAGGGGATGGCCATTTTGAGGACGACATATCGATGTTGTCTCTTGAGATCCTAGAGACTTTATAGCCACCACCATTATAGGGACACTAGAGCATGAGCAAGCTCGCCTTAGTCATAGACAGTTGTTACGAACACGTCAATCTTGTCGGACTGTGCGTCGAATTCCTGGCCTCCCAGCGATTTGACGAGTCGCATAGCTACCAGATCCAAACCTGCGTCGTCGAAGCGGTGACCAACTGCATAGAGCATAGTTATCGCGAGGCTAAAGGCCATACCGTGACCATCGGCTATCAAATGGACGAGGCCGGGATAACCATTGACATATCGGATACGGGGGTCGCGATGGATCCGCGGGTTTTCATGGAGATACCGAAAAAGTTTGACTACGATCCGATGGATATTGAAAACCTTCCCGAAGGCGGCTTCGGCATCAAGGTCATCAAAATGTGGATGGACGAGGTCCGCTATGCCAGCGAGGATGGCCGCAATCATTTGATCCTGGTGAAACGCACGCGCCCCGGTGGCGGCATCCCCGCGGATTGAAGAATGGCCGCGCTGCGACTGCTTGCCCCGTTGAATGGCCTGTTGACCGGCCTCGTCCTGGCCGCGGGGACGGCGCAGGCCCAGGAGCCGGTCAGCGTTGAAGTCCTTGCCGAGATCCAAACACCGGGCGTCCCCCGCATTGGCTTGAACCTCGGCGAATGGAGCATCTACGGCGCGTCGCAATTCATGCGCAATGTGTTGAAGAACCCCGGTTTCGAGGGGCGGATAGACCGTGCCGTGGTGGTCGTGGCCGATGCCGGCCCGCAAGGCTTCGACGACGACACCCGTTGGACGGGCCGGCCCGACGGATTTTGGGCGGGGGCGCGCTTTGACATACGCACCGGCGCGTCGGCGGGTCAAAGCGGAACCTTGGCCGACTCCCGTCGCAAAGGCGTCAACGGCCTGCCCACGTTCACCCCGCAGGGCGCGTCCCCCAGCCTCGCGCCTGGCGATGTGGTCGTGCTCTCGCGCCTCAACGACCAGGCGCTGCCGACGCACTGGGAAGTGCCCCGGGGCACGCCGGACCAGCAAGTCGCGCCGGAACTGGCGGACAAGCGGCCCGGCAGCCCCGGACTGCGCTCGCTCGCGCTGTCCCCCGTCCCCGGCGCGCCGAAACAATCCACGCCGCCGACGAGGATCACCGCCTATCTGGATTCCATCGGCGACCGCGCCGGGAAACTGCTGCCCATCACCGGACGCTGGAAACTGTCCCTGTGGGCGCGCTCCGCGTCGGCCCGGGGAACTTTGCGGATTGTCTTTCAACGGATCGGCTCCCCGCCTTTTCTCAAGGAAAGCGTCCACCCGCAAGATCAATGGCAACACCTGGAGTTCACTTTCGACGCCGAGGACAAAGGGCCGGCCGGCACCCTGTCTTTGGCCTTGGGCGCGGAAGACCAGCGCGTATTGCTGGACGACGTGAGCCTGGAGCAGGTCGGCGCGGAAGCCGGCGCGTTCAGGCATGAAGTGGTCGCCGCGCTGGACAAGCTCAAGCCGGGTTACTTGCGCGACTGGCAAGGGCAGTTGGGCGACAGTTGGGAAAACCGGGTCGCGCCCGCCTTCGGACGCCGCACAGACCGCTACCGCCCTGGCCCGGAAGACCGCTACGGCTATGGCCTGCCGGATTTTCTCGATTTATGCAAACGGGTGGGGGCCAATCCCTGGGTCGTTTTGCCCACCACGCTGGACGACGGCGAATATGAGGCGTACGGCCGTTACCTGGCGGAACGCATCCGGCAAGACGGTTTTGGCGACGCCGTGGTGGAGTTCGGCAACGAAAACTGGAACAGGCTGTTCCGCCCCGGCGGCATTCCCGATCCGAAGTCCCACGGACTCGCGGCACAACGCGCATTCACCCACTTCCTAAAGGGCGCCGGACCGGCGCCGATCCGGCTGGCCGTCAACGGGCAGCATGTGAACCCCAGCGCGGCGCTGAAGATGCTGGATTCGACGCCGGCCGCGCAGGCGTTGGCGGTGGCCCCTTACCTGCTGCTTGAAGCCAACCGCGGCGATATGGCGCAAACCCCCTGGCCCTTGTTGTTCAAGGCCGATCCCGCCCTGCCCGCCATCGCCGCCGGCGTCCGCCAGCGGGGCAAGGAATTGGCCGTCTATGAAGTCAACCTGCACACCACGCGCGGCGACATCCCCCCGGATCTGCGCGAAAAAATCGTCACCGGCCAAGCCGCCGGCAGCGCGCTGGCCAAGCGCCTGCTTGAAGCCTTGAATCTAGGGGTGCGCAGGCAGTGCGTCTACAATTTCGCGCAGCATGACTTCTACCTGGAAGACCGCAACCTCGTCAAATTATGGGGGGTCATGCGCGATCTGGGGGCGAGCCAGCGGATGCGGCCCACAGGCTTGGCCCTGGCGCTGATGAACGCCGCGCTGCCCGGCGACGCCCATGCCTTGCGCGTCAGCGGCCCGCACGCCGACACGATCACCGCCACGGCCATCCGCCGCGCGGAGGGCTGGGCGCTGGCCCTGGTCTCGGCTTCAGCCGAAACGCAGGCGGTCGAGATCAAATTCCCCAGGGGCGGCCAGCCGCCGCGCAAAATGCTCAGGCTGGACGCGGCCCAGCCTTCCTCCTCCAACGAAGACGGGGAAGACGTCCGCATCGTCGAGGAGACGCTGTCCGGGCTGCAGCCATTGAAGCTGACCGTGCCGGCCTGGGGGTTCGTGGTGGTTTCGCCTTGATCCGGCCTTAGCGGTGCGTCGAACGCAGGATCGCCAAGGCGGCCTCATAATCAAACCGCTCGATGTGCAGCCGGAATGCTTCGTAGCGGCCGCCCAGGGCGGCGCGCAACAGGTTGGCCGAGTCGGCGGCGCACTGCCCGGCGCGGGTGTCGCTTAGGCTCAACAGGTTTTCCAACTCCTCCAACACCGGCGCCAGGCCGGCCAGGTCGGCGGGTTCAGCGCTTGCCTCGTCTAGCGCTTGCGGCAAAGCCAAAATCGCCGCGGCCAGGGTGGACAGTTCCAATTCGATGGCCTCGACCAGATCCCCGCCGTCGCCGCGTTGTTTCAAGGCGGCCTCCAGCCGCGCCGCCTGATCCGCCAGCCGGCGGGCACCCAGCATCGCCGCCACCCCTTTGAGATTGTGCGCGAGCCGGCGGGCGTCGTCGAATTGGCCGGCCGCCGCCTGTTCGCCGACCAGCGCCATGTCCGCGCCATGCGATGTGGCGAACAGGCGCAGCAGGCTCAGGTATTTGCCCACCTGGCCGCGCACCACCGAGAGGCCCTGGCTCAAATCGAATCCAGGCAAGGTGGCGAGCTGTGCCAGGGCGGCGGTGTTGCCCATCAGAAGCGGCGTCGGCACCGCGTCGGCCGGCAGGGCCAGCGGCCCGGGGACGGGCTCGCCGACCGGCAACCACTTCAGCAGCGTGGCGAACAAGGCGTCCGGCTCCACCGGTTTCGCCACGAAATCGTTCATGCCGGCCTCCAGGCAGGCGCGGCGGTCATCGTCGAAGGCGTTGGCGGTCACCGCCAGGATGGGCTTGACCGCCCAGCCGGGCAGGCTGCGGATCGCGCGGGTGGCTTCCAGGCCATCCATGTTGGGCATCTGCACATCCATCAGAATCAGCGCATAACCGCCCGCCCCAGCCTTGGCCAGCGCGGCCAGGCCATCCTCGGCGGTGTCCACCACGAACCCGATGGCATGCAGCAGCTCCAAGATCACCTCGCGGTTGATGGGGTTGTCCTCCGCCAGCAACAGCCGGCTACCGGCATGGCTTAGCCGCAGCGTGTGCTCGGCCTTCGGCTCGGGCGCGGCGGCGGCCGGCATGACGCCCTGGCCGCGCGCCAGGGCAGCCGTGAACCAGAAGGTGCTGCCTTGGCCCGGTTGGCTCTCCACCCCCGCTTCGCCACCCATCAATTCGGCCAGATGGCGGGTGATCGCCAGGCCTAGCCCGGTGCCGCCGAACTTGCGGGTGGTGGAGGCGTCGGCCTGCTCGAAGGCGGCGAACAGCCGGGGCGCGGTTTCCGGGTCGATGCCCGGCCCGGTGTCCCGTACCTCGAAGCGCACGGCCAGCGCCCCCGCCTGTTCGCCCAGCAGCCGGGCGCGCAGGACGACGGTGCCGCGCTCGGTGAACTTGACCGCGTTGCTGGCGTAGTTGAGCAAAGCCTGCCGCAGCCGCGTGGGGTCGCCGCGCAGCCACAAGGGCACATCGCCGCCGTCCACCTCCACGCGCAAGCCCTTGGCCAGGGCCGCGTCCTGGACCATCAAGCGCACATTGTCCAGCACCGAGGCCAGGGTGAAATCGCTCTGCTCCAGTTGCAGCTTGCCGACCTCGATCTTGGACAGGTCGAGGATGTCGTTGATGACGGACAGCAAGTGGCGGGCGGCGTTGACGATCTTGGCGAGCCGCCCGGCCTGCTCCGGCGTCACCTCCGAGCGTTGCAGCAAATAGGTGAGGCCGAGGATGGCGTTCATCGGCGTGCGGATCTCATGGCTCATGTTGGCCAGAAAAGCGCTCTTGGCGCGGTTGGCCGCCTCCGCCTGGGTCTTGGCGACCAGCAGTTCGCCGGTGCGCAGGGCCACCAGTTCTTCCAGGTGGTGGCGGTGCCGGTCCAGCTCTTCGGCGGTGCGCTTCTTATCGGTGATGTCCTCCTTCACCGCCACGTAGTGGGTGATCCGCCCGTCCGGCTGGCGCAGCGGGGTGATGACGGCGGACTCGACATACTCGCTGCCGTCCTTGCGCCGGTTGACGAGCTCGCCTTGCCAAGGCTGGCCTTGGCTGAGGGCGGCCCACATGGCCTGGAAAACTTCCGGCGGCGTTTTGCCGGTTTGCAGGATGCGCGGGTTCTGGCCGATGGCCTCGTCGCGGCGGTAGCCGGTGTTCTGCACGAAGGCTTCGTTGACATATTCGAGCCGCGCGTCCAGGTCGGTGATGGCGATGCTCTCCAGGCTCTGCTCGACGGCCAGGGCGAGCTTGCGCACTTGCTCCTCGGACTGCTTGCGTTCGGAAATGTCGGCGACCAGCGCGGCGAATTGCCGGGGGCCGGTCTGGTAGGCGACGATGTCGTACCAGCGCCGCAAACCTTCCGAATAAGCCTCGAAGCGCTGCGCCTCGCCGCTCAGCGCCACCTGGCCAAACAGCCCGATCCAATCGGTGCTGTCCTGGGCGATGGCGGGGAACGCCTCGGTGATGCGCTGGCCGACCAGGGTTTGCGTGTCTAAGCCCGACACCCGGCCATAGGCCTCATTGACCGCCAGGAACACATAATCGACCGGCCGGCCGGCCGCGTCGGTGACGATTTCGTGCAGCGCCAGGCCGGTCTGCATATTTTCAAACAGCGAGCGGAAGCGCCGCTCGGATTCGGCCATGGCCGCCTCGGCGGCTTTGCGGGCGGTGATGTCGCGCGCGGAGTTGAACAACACCGGCTGGCCGCCAAGCTCCAGCGGAAAGCCGCTGACTTCCACGTCCAACACGCTGCCGTCCTTGCGGCGGTGGCGGGTCTCGAATTCGCTGCGGACGGGCTGCTCGAATTGCCGCCTGACCAACGAGAGAAGTTCAACCGAACCCAAGCGGGCATCCCAGCGCGACACGTTCATGCCGATCACCTCCTCGCGGCGGTAGCCCAGCATCGCGCAAAACGAATCGCTGGCCTCGACGATATTGCCGTCGAAGTCGAGAATATGGATGCCGTCGCTGGCATTGCGCAGCAGCGCGAGGTTTTTTTCGCTCTCCCGTTGCAGGGCGAGTTCGGCCTGCTTGCGCAAGGTGATGTCCAGGTTGATGCCGGACAGGCGCACCGGCTGGCCGTCCGCGCCGTATTGGGCACGGCCCTTGGTGACCAGCCAGCGGGTTTCGCCCGAATCCAGGCGCAGGCGGTATTCCACCTCGAACACCTCGTCGCGCGCGATGGCACCTTGCCATTGGGCGTCAATCACGCGCAGATCGTCCGGATGCACGCGCGCGCGCCACTCCTCATGGCCCCATGAAGTGCCTGGCAGCATGCCATACAGCCGTTCGCACTCGGGCGAGCGGTAGGTTTGGTCGCTGGCGATATCCCACTCCCAGATGCCGATATGCGCCCCTTCCTGCGCCATCAGCGAGCGCTCTTCGCTTTCGCGCAGCGCGGCGGTGGCCGCCTCCGCCCGGGCGCGGGCGGCCATGGCATCCTCCATCAGGTTCAGCGCCGCCAGGCGGGCTTGGCGCTGCTCTTCCAAGGTGGCCGCCTGGCTACGGCGCAGCTCGTCTTTGGCGGCCTGGGCGACCCGGCGTTGCTCGGCCTCGTCCACGGCGCGGCGGACGGCGGACGGCAACCGGGCCAGGTTGTCTTTGAGGACGAAATCGCTCAAGCCCAGCCGCAACAGCTCCACCGCCGTCTCCTCGCCGACGCTGCCGGACACCAGGATCACCGGCAGGCCGGGCTTGAGCGCCTGGATCTGCCGCAAGGACTCGCGGAAATCCATGCCCGGCACGCTGTAGTCGGACAGCACCACATCCCAGTCGGAACCCAGCGCCTGCGCCAGCTCCGCCTCGTCGGCGACGCAGCAGAATTTTCCCGCCACCTCGTGCTGGCGCAAGTAGCGCTCCAGCAGCAGGAAGTCGGCGGCGAGGTCTTCGATGACCAGTATGTTCAAGGAGCTAGGCATGGCGGCTTTATGATCTCGGCGGCGGTTCGTTGGTCGCCAGCCAATACAGGCCCAGGCGGACCACGGTCTCGGCGAATTCGGCGAAATCCAAGGGCTTGCGGACGAAGCTGTTGGCGCCGGATTGATAGCTCTGCAAACGGTCGCGCTCCTCGTCGGACGAGGTCAGGATGACCACCGGCAGCAGCTTGGTGCGCGGGTCGGCGCGCAGCCTGGCCAGCACCTCCAGGCCGGACAGGCGCGGCAGGCTGATGTCCAGCAACACCACGGCGGGCAAGTCCGGGCCTGGCCGGTCGGCGAACTCGCCTGCCCGGAACAGATAGTCCAACGCCTGCTGGCCGTCCCGCGCCACGTCCACCCGGTTGGCCAGGTTGGCTTTGCGCAGCGCACGCAGGGCGAGCATTTCGTCCTGGAGGTTGTCCTCCACCAACAGGACGGTTTTGGCAGTCACGGTCATAAAGCCTCTTTACGCGTAGACAGATCGGGTAAGGTAAAACAGAAAACCGCGCCTTTGCCAAGCTCGCCACGCGCCTCGATGGCCCCGCCGTGGCGCTGCACGATGCGCTGCACGGTGGCCAGGCCGATGCCGATGCCGGGGAACTCGTCCTGGCGGTGCAGCCTTTGGAAAGGCTGGAACAGCCGGCCCCCGTGGGCCATGTCGAAACCCGCGCCATTGTCGGCCACGCAAATGCGGCGCGCGCCGGCCGGCTCATCGGCGTAGACGCGGATGCTGGCGGAGGCGGCGTGCAGCGTGTATTTCCAGGCGTTCCCCAACAGGTTGCGCATCACCACCTCGATCATGCGCAGATCGCCGCGCACCCTCAGCCCGTCTTCAATCTGCGTGTCCACCCGCCGCCCGGGGTCGCTTCGCGCCAGCTCGGCCAGCAACTGCCGCGCCAGCGTGGAAATATCCACGTCATCGCGCCGCAATTCGCCCCGCGTGCTGCGCGACAGCGCCAGCAAGCCGTCGATCAAATCGCCCATCTTGCGGCTGGCCAGATCGATCTGCTCCAGGTAGAGCTTGCCCTCGCCCTGCAATTGCCCGCCGTAATCCTCGGCCAGCGCCTGGCTGAAGCCGCTCATCGCCCGCAGCGGCGCGCGCAGGTCGTGGGAGACGGCATAGGCGAAACTGTCCAGTTCGCGGTTGGCGGCCAGCAGCTCGGCGGTGCGCTCCCCGACCCGCTTTTCCAGGCCGGCATTGAGGCGGAGGATTTCCGCCTCGGCCTGTTTGCGCTCGGTGATGTCCATGACGATGCCGGTCAGCAAGGCCTCGCCGGCGTCGTTGCTGCGCGGCTGGGCGCGGGCGTGTATCCAGCGCGCCTGGCCGTCGGCCCGGCGGATCTGGCATTCGAAATCCAACACAGTGCCTCCATCAATCGCCTGGCGGATCATGCCGCCCACCCTGGCCCGATCCTCGGGCATGACATGCTCGATGAACAGCTCGTAATTCCATGCGGGCGACAGGCTGTCATAGCCGAAGATGCGGGCATGGAGCAAAGAGCGGATCGCCGTTCGAGTCGCCAAGTTGAGTTCCCATTCGCCTACTTCGAGGGTGTCCAGCGCGAAGCGGTGGCGCTGCTCGTGGTCGCGGACAAGTTGTTCCATCGCCCGGCGCTCGGTGATGTCGCGCAGGCTGACGACCACGCCCCGCACCTCCCCGTCCTGCCGGAAAGGCCGGTATTCGGCGTCCAGCACCCGCCGCCGGCCGTCGGGAAAGGCCGGCCCAAAGACGAAACGCTGAATCTCCCCGGCCAGCGCCCCGTCAAGACGGGGGCCTATGAAGGCATAGTTGGCCGGGCCTACGATTTCCGCGACCGGCTGTTGCCGCAATTGCGCGGGCGTGGTGTCAAACAGCCCGGCATACGCCGGGTTGACCACCTGGAACCGCCGCTCCGTGTCGATGAACGCCAGCATGTCGCCCGAGGTGGCGACGATTTGCTCATAGCGGTGCAATTCAGCCCGGGCGCGGCGGTGCCCGCTGACCAGCCCGCCGACCCGCGCCAGCAACTCCTCCACCGAAAACGGCTTGCTGAGATAATCTTGCACCCCTTCCTGGAGCAAACGCACGCGCATCGCCTCGTCGGCCCTGGCGGTGAGCATGACGACGGGCAGATCCGCCAGGCCCGGCAGCCGCCGCAGCGCCAGCACCATGTCCTCGCCGCTGAGGCCCGGCATCATCACGTCGCTGAGGATCAAATCAGGCTGCAACGCCAAGGCCATCTCCAGCCCCTCGCGCCCGTCGAAGGCGCAGGCGACACGGTAATGGGGGCGCAGGGTGGCGGCGATAAAGGCGTTCATGTCGGCGTTGTCCTCGACCACCAGCACCCGCGGCGCGTCGGCCACGCCCGCCGGGGCCGCCGCCTCCCGCGGCGGCGGGCGCAGCTCATCCACGGCCTGGCGGTCGATCACCGGGTCGATCCGGCTGGCCGCCGCGCCGATGGCCGTCCCAGCGGGCGCCTGCAACGGCAGCCTGACGGCGAACAACGCGCCGCCGCCTTCGGCCTCGTCCACGGCCACTGAGCCGCCGTGCAGTTCGGCGAACTCCTTGACGATGGCCAGCCCCAGGCCGGTGCCGCCGAAGCGGCGCTGGCTGCCGCCCTCCAACTGGCGGAAGCGCTCGAACACCGCCGCGCGGAGCGCGGCCGGGACGCCGGGGCCGTTGTCCCGCACCTCGATGAGCGCCCGGCCCGCCTCCTCGCGCAGGCGCACCGCGACGCGCCCGCCTGCGGGCGTGAACTTGAAGGCGTTGGACAGCAGGTTGATGACGATGCGTTGCAGCTTTTCACCGTCCGCCTCGACTTCCAGCGGGGCGGACACATCGACGCGGTAGGCGATGCCCTTTTCCTGCGCCAGGGAGTCGAAATGCGAGGCCGTCGCCCGCACCAGCGCGCCGAGGTCGAGGCGGGCGTAGGCGACGGCCATGCGGCCGGCCTCCAGCTTGGCGGCGTCGAGCAGGTCGCTGACTTGGCGGTAGAGCATCCGCGCGTTGCGCAGCATCATTTCGTCTTCGCGCCGCTGCGCCTGTGGCAGGCCGCCTGCGGCCAGCCGCCGGGCCAAAGGGCTTAAAATCAGCGTCAGCGGCGTGCGCAGCTCATGGCTGACATTGGCGAAGAACTGGCTCTTGAGCTTGTCCAATTCCAGCGTCTTATGATACAGCTCGGTGATTTTCGCGTTGGCGGCGCGGGTTTCGGCCAGCGCGGCTTCGCTGCGCCGCTGCGCGCGGCGCAGGCGCTCCCAGGCGTCACTGAACAGACAGCCCATGCCTAAGAACATGCCCACCGAGTAGAGATTGGCAGGATGGGCGATTTTCCAGCTCAACTGCGGCGGGATGAAGAAATACCAAACCAGGCCCGCGCTCAGCACGGTGCTGGCCAGCCCGCCCCACAGGCCGCCCAGCCGCGCGCTGAAAAACACGGCGGGGAAAAACAGGAACCAGACGAAGGGGCTGATCCAAGGCCACAGCGCCCATTGCAGCGCCAGCGCCAGCCAGGGCAACAGCACGGCCAGGGCCAGACGCGCCCTCATGGCGTCCCGTCCGGCACGGGCTCGTCGCCGAGAAAAGCCAAGGGGTAAGGCGGCTCCCGCCCGAGCTGGCGCGACAGCCCGTTGATCTGCTGTTTCAATGCGATCATGTCCATCTCGCGCCCCACCATGGCGTGGTTGAAACGCTCCAATTCCACATTGTGCCGGGCCAGCTCCTCGGCTTGCCGGCCCAGGGCCTCCTCGGCGGCCTTGCGGGCGGTGATGTCCAAGATGGTGCCGACCATCCGCAGCGGCGCGCCCTCGGCGTCCCACTCGACCACCCGGCCTTGTCCGCTGATCCAGCGGAGCTCCCCGGCGGGGGTGAGAATGCGGTAGTCGAACGCGCTGATCGGGATCTTGCCCTGGAGATGCGCGTCGACGGTTTCCAGCACCCGGGGCAGGTCGTCCGGATGCACCATGCGCTGGAAAAACTCGAAATTCGGCGTGACGTCGCCAGGCCGGTAGCCGGTCATTTCGTAGTAACGCGGCGTCAGATAGGCGAGGCCGCTGCGCAAATCCCAGTCCCACAGCCCGGCGTCGGCGGCGTCAAGGGCCAAGTGGAGGCGCTCCTCGCTGGCCTTGAGCCGCTCCAAAGCCTGTTTCTGCTCGGTGATGTCGCGGGAAATGCCGAAAAGGCCGACGACCTTGCCGTCGGCGTCGCGCAACGGCCCTTTGGTGGTGAGAAAAACCCGTTCGCCGCCCGGCACGCTCAACACCTCCTCTTGGCAGATGGCGCGGTTCCCGGCGACCACCTGGCGGCCTGCGGCCATCAGCCTCCCGGCCTGCTCGGCGGGAAACAAGGCGCGGTCGTCAAAGCCCAGCACCGCCTCGGCCGGCTGGCCGGTGATGAGGCTGGCGGCCCGGTTGAACAGGGTGTAGCGGCCTTCGAGATCCTTGGCGAAAATGGCGTCCTCCGAACTGTCGGCGATGGCGGCCAGCAGATCCAGCGCCCGCCGGCGCTCGCCCTCGCATTGCCGCTCGGCCTGGAGCAAAGCCAGTGTGTGGCTCCTGCGCAATAGGATATACAGCAGCCCGGCCGTCACGCCGACAAACAACCCGTCTTTGAGCATGCTGGCCAGCATGATTTGCCTGGGGTCGTCCAAGAGCCTCTGCAACCACTCGTCGGACAGCAAAATCCACACGCCGGACAGCACGGCATAGGCCAGCACGAGCGTCATGATGCCGCGGTGGCTGGCGGGTTCTAGCGAACTTCGGCGGGGGGCGGATTCAGGCGGCAAGGCTTTATCCTGGAAGGTTATTCAACGGTGGCGTCGCGATGGCCGTCGGCGATTTCGCAGAACAAGTTGAAATGGGCGAGGAAGGCGTCGGCCATGTCCGGGTCGAAATGCCGTCCCCGCCCCTGCGCGATGATCGCTTTGGCTTCGTCCGGCGACATGGCTTTTTTGTAGACACGGGGCGAAATCAGCGCGTCGAACACATCGGCCAGCGCCATGATGCGGGCCGACACCGGGATGGCCTCGCCAGCCAGGCCGTCCGGATAACCGGACCCGTCCCAGCGCTCGTGGTGCCAATGGGCGATCTCCTTGGCCAGGGCGAGAAACTCCACCGGCTGCTCGGCGCTCTTCTCGGCCATTTCGATGGCGTCGCTGCCCAGCTTGGAATGGGTTTGCATAATCTTCCACTCCTCCGGGGTCAGCGGCCCCGCCTTTTGCAAGATGGCGTCGGGGATGCCCACTTTGCCGATGTCGTGCAGCGGCGCGGAGCGGGACAGCAGCCGGATGTAACCGTTGTTCAAGATGGCGGCGAAGCGCGGATGCCGCCTCAGTTGCAGGGCCAGTTGGAACACATAGCCCTGGGTGCGCAGAATGTGGTTGCCGGTCTCCGGATCGCGCGTCTCAGCCAGGTAGGCGAGCGCCCGGATGCTGACTTCCTGGGTCAGTTCGTTTTCCATCATGCGCTGGACGATTTCGTCCTCCAGCCAGGCGTTCTGGTCGGCCAGGCGGTCGCGGGCCTGCTTCAGCTCAAGCTGGGTGTGGATGCGGGCCAGCAAGACGGGCGGCACGATGGGCTTGGTGATGTAGTCCACCGCGCCCACGGCCAGTCCGCGCATCTCGGCCTCCGTGCCGTCCATCGCGGTCACGAAGATGACCGGGATGTCGCGCGTGGCGGGGTCGGCGCGCAGACGCTCGAACACCTGGTAGCCGTCCATGTCCGGCATCATCACATCCAGCAAGATCAGATCCGGACGCGGTTCGGCGGCGGCGATGCGCAATGCCTTCTCGCCCGAAGTGGCCACCCGCACCTGGTAATGAGGGAGCAACAGCGTGTTGAGGATCGTGAGGTTTTCGACGGCGTCGTCGACGATCAGCAAAGTGGCGGCATTATGGTCTGGCATGGCGGTGAAAAATCCTTGTTGAAATGGGGGTGGTTGACGGCGGTCTGCGCCGGAAGTCATTGGGCGGGGCAAAGACGGCTATACCACCCGCCTAAAACTGAAAGCCGGCGCCGCGGCCAAGACCGGCTGGCCGGCGCCAAGCGGCGGCACGTCCCGGCCATTGGAGCGCATGAAACTTTCAGCCCATCCGACTAGCATGAACAGCATCGGCACACTGGCCCCGCCCATGTAAACCGTGGCGATGGCGACAGTGTAGCCTAAAAAAATACTGGCCAAGGTAAAGGCCAGCGACGCCCCCTTGCGGGGAGGCGGCGGGCTTCTGGCCGCATGCGCCAAAAGCCTGGCCATCGTGCCGATCAGTATGTAAAGAAAGCAGCCGAACGCGATCTGTCCATGCATTAAGAATAGCAGCAGGAAATGGTTGTCGATGGAGGGCATCGCGGGTATTTGCGGCCACTTGGTCAAACCCCAGCCCCACATGGCTTTCTCCTTGGCGATGTCGATATAGCCAATCACCAATTCGTAGCGGTAGCAAGCGGTCTCCTGGTTGTCGTCTTTGGCGTTGCGGCGGCCCACGGAGGCGTAGTCAATAAACGCCATCGCGGCGGGAATGCCGATAAAGACGACAAAGCCCAGCACGGCCAGCAGCGCCAGCACGCGGTTCTTCATCTTGCCCACATGGACCAGGAAGCCCGCCAGAAAGCCCGCCAGCCAGGAACCCTTGGCGAAGGTTATAAAAAAACCGCCGGTGATGACCAGGGTCAGGAACTGTGGCACGCTAATCGGCAACCAAGCGAACCGCTTGATCTTGTCCGGCCAGGCCGCGGAAAATTGCAGCCAGCGCTGCAGCCGGAAACCCACCATCATCATGATCCCGGCCACCAGGGCATGGCCGAACGGCCCGGCGGTCCGCGCCATGCCAAAGCGGAACGTGACCACCCAGCCTTCCCCCTGCCCTGGGAAAAACCGCCCCAGGATCAGTTGGTAGGGATTCATCCCAAACCGGGACTCATAGAGGTTGATGATCGACAACGCGCACAGGCACAAGACCACTTGCTTGGGAAAGCCAAAACGCAGGCCGCCGGGTTCGATGAAGCTTTTCGCCATGACATAAGGGAAGATGACCGAGAACAGCATGGCGAACATCAAATTTTGCGCGTCGGAGTAACCCGAGGCCTGGTATTCCGAATTGGCGACACAAACCGCGTAAACCCCCACCACCGCATCCAAATGGCTGAAGCGGTAACCCTGCAGCCTGCCGCGCATCAACGCGACGATCAGCAAGGCCACGGCCACGCCTTGGCTGAAGGTGGGGTCGGGCAAGCCGGGCATGACGACCCGGTAATACTCCGGAAGCAACAGCAACGTGGGCAGGTAGACGCGCATGAACGCGGTTTGCACCGAGGTGTTCAGCGCGACGCGGAAGGCGATGATGGCCGGCAGGAAGCCTATAAAAGACAGCATCGGCCTTCCCCGGCCACCCGGGCGGCCACGGCCCCTGCGTTCATTTGTATTCGATCAACAGCCGTTTTTGCCTCAGCCTCAGGTCGCGCTTCCAGGCAAGCTGGCCGAAGAAAATGGGCACCTGCTGGATATGCGAATGCAATCCGTACAGCAACAGCGTGGTTTTGTCGTCCCCGGCTTTCCAGGCCACTTTGCCGGCCGTGCGGACGGCCAAGGCCATCAAGGCGGCGGGCGCGAGCAGCAGCGGCCACCCCGACGACAGCGCCACCGCCAACGCGGCGACACCGGCCGGCAGGGCCAGCAACACCAGCGCATTGACCCGGTTCCGCTGCGACTCCCGCAGCCACAGCGGGAAGGGGCCGTGCTTCAGGCGGTTGGACACCTCCGCGTAGGCATAGCCCGTGCGGAACGCCCTGCGCCAATAGGCCGACCAGCGGGTCATGGCGAGGTCGTGGCCGGTCATGGGCCGGTCCACATGCAAGATGGCGTGGCCTTTCGCGCGCATGCGCTGGCACATTTCCGGCTCCTCGCCGGCGATCAGGCCGGCGTCGTAACCGTCCACGTCTTCCAGCACCGCCCGCCGCATCAGCGCGTCGCCGCCGCAAAAATCCGACAGCCCCAGCGGGGAAATCCAGTCCAGATCCAGCACCCGGTTGAACACCGACTGCCCGGGGTGGATTTCGCGGCGGTGGCCATACACCACCGCGACGCGGGGATCGTCGAATTCAGCCAGGGAATCGGCGACAAAATCAGGGTGCAACAGGGTGTCGCCGTCGAGAAACAGCACATAAGCCGCCCGCGCCTCGCGCCAGCCGGCGTTGCGGCCCAGCGCGGCGGAAGGCCGTTCCGGCTTGACCACGATCACTTTCGCGCCCAAGGCTTCGGCGCGGCTGACGCTGTCGTCGCGGGAGTCGGAGTCCACGTAGAGGATTTCGACCGCGCCGCCGGGGTCGCGCATGGCAAGCACCGATTGCAGGCAGCGGCTCAGACGCCCGCCCTCGTTGCGCCCGATGACGACCACCGACAGCCGCGGCGGTGTGGGGGGGGTGGTTTCAGCCATTGGACAACTCCACAAGCAGTTTTCGGTAATTTTCAAGGCATGCCGAACTGGAATAGCGGGAACGCAGCCGCTCGTCGGCCGCCGCGACCACGGCGTTCAGTTCCGAGGCCCCGGCCAGCCGGAGCCTGGCCAAGGCCGCGGCCAGCGAATCGGCGTCATCGGCGCGGAAATGGAAGCCCGACACCGAATCCTCCACCAACCCCGCCGCGCCGCCGCGATCCGGAGCCAGCACCGGCACCCCGGCGGCCATCGCCTCCAACAGGGCCAGGCCAAACGGCTCGACCGGGCACAGATGCAGCAACAGATCACTGGCCGCCAAGCGCTCCGCGACATGCTCGCTGAAGCCCTCGAACACCACATTGGGATGGCGGCTTTGCGCCCGCGCCCGCAAGGCCTCCAACTCCCAGCCCGTGCCGAAAACGCGGACGGGCAGGTCTTCCAGATCCGGATGCCCGTCCAATGCGTCCAGCAAGAGGCCGATGCGTTTGATGGGGTCGACACGGGAGACGACGGTGACTTCGCGGATGCCGTCTGCGGCGAAAGGAGGCCGGCGCGGCGCGCGGCGGATGCGCTGATCCGGCAGGAAGTTGCCCACCACGGTGATTTGCCCCGGATTGACGCCATGGGCCACAAGCCGTTCGCGCACGAAATCCGACACCGCGACCAGTTTCACCGCGTGTCCGTTGAGCCGTTTTTTCCGCCCGTAGCTCTCCCGCTCGTCCGCGCCGCCATGCACCAGATGCAGGTGGACGGCGCGGCGGCGGTAAAGCAGATTCCAGGCGCTGAACACCAACGAATGCATCACGCCTGTCGCGGCGAAGGCGATGCGCTCGTGCCCGGCCAGCCAAGGCCGCAGCCGCGACGCGAACTGGCGGGCGTTTTGGAAGGGGACGGCCCGGATGCCCAGCCGTTCCGCCTCCGCCAGCGCGGGGCCGGCCGGCGCGAACAGCACCGGCTCAAAGTCCTCTCGGAGGCCGTCCAGGGTATACAAGGCCATGCGTTCGGTGCCGTACAAATTGCCGCTGTGGAGCGCATATAACAGAATGGGCTTCATTCTAAAATCCGCGTTAGGCGATGGGATGGGAGCGGATGATCTGCGTGGCCTCCTCTTCCACCGCGTTGTAGTCCTTGACCATGCCGCCGAAATAACCGCCCCCCCGGTAGATTTGCAGATGGGTGACGATAAAGCTGATGGCAGGCGGATCGACCTTCTGCAAAATCCCCATCGTCCGCCGCAATTCGCCTGGAAGCACCTGTCCCGCGCCGATCAACAGCAAGGTCAAGTCTGCCAGGCTGGCGAGAAACTCCGCGTCGGCCGACAGCGTGATGGGAGGCGCGTCGAGCAGGATGACATCGTAGCGGGCTTTCAGCGCGTCAAGGATTTCTTTTAACCTATTATAGGCAAACAAATACCGGTTGAACGGAATACCGACACTGACCCGGTCGGGCAGCGCCCCCGCCGCCTCGGCGATGGCTTGTTCCGGGCTGCTGCCGCCGCCCAGCAAGTCCAGCAGCCCGGTCTGGAAGGGCTCCGCCAAGTAGCGGGGGTCCGGCTTGAGCGGATTGGCCTCCACGACCAGCGCCTTGACGCCCAGTTCGGCAAATTCCAGCGCCAAGTCGAAGGCCAGGCTGGTGACGCCCGCCCCCGGCTTGACCGACGTGAGCAATAGCAGGCGGGTGCCGCGCCTTTGCCGCTCCCTGTCCAAGGCCAGCGCCAACCGGCGCTTTTGATCCGCGATGACCCGCCGCACATCAATGTCCTCGCTGGGCTCGAACAGGCCGGCCAACGGCCGATGGCCCAAGATTTTCTGCGCCTGGTTGGCGTTTTTGATGCTCCGGTCGCGCATGTCCATGCCGATGGGCACCAACAGGCCCAGCAGGCCGGCCACCGCCAAGGCGATCAGCAAGCGCTTTTTGCGCCCGCCTTTGATGGGGTTTTCCGGCGGGCGGGCATAGGTTTCAACCCGGATGAAACCGGGCGCGCGGGCTTCCATTTCGAAATACTCGATGCGGGT
>Ga0265327_10000383_pt1 | contig 83372 bp, 62 predicted proteins | sample 41621metaG_FD_202089 | JGI IMG/M metagenome (GOLD analysis project Ga0265327, IMG submission 202089) | Rhizosphere microbial communities from Carex aquatilis grown in University of Washington, Seatle, WA, United States - 4-16-21 metaG | ecosystem: Host-associated > Plants > Roots > Rhizosphere...
TTAGCTGCTGCTGCTATTATTTGGTATGCTTCCAAAAAAGGTATTAAAGTTATCCATCTTGCCGATTCAGTTGCGCCGGCTTTAATGATAGCTTATGCAGTGGGAAGAATTGGCTGCCAGGTGGCAGGTGATGGTGATTGGGGCATTTATAACAGCGCCTACAACGTTGATGAAACAGGGAAATCTGTTGTTGCACAAAGTGGTGATTTTCAATATAAATTAAAGGTTGATTCAACTTATTTTTTAAATGGAGAAATAAAAACTCCAGCAGGGAAGATGATTGGCGTTACAGATAGAAAACATGCAAGCCTTGCTGATGTTGCACACGCCAGCTTTAAAGGTCCTTCTTTTTTACCCAATTGGATGTTTGCTTATGCATACCCCAAAAACGTAAACAACGATGGAGTCTTTATTCCAGGCGATTCAGATGAGCATAATCGCATGTTGCCGTTGCCAGTTTTTCCAACTCCATTTTACGAAACAGTTGCCTGCGCCTTCCTTTTCCTTCTTTTATGGACTATTAGAAAGCGCATAAAAACTGCTGGTGTATTATTTGGTATTTATCTCATTTTAAATGGATTAGAACGTTTTCTTGTAGAAAAAATCAGGGTAAATACTACTTATACAATCTTCAATTTTCATCCTACTCAAGCTGAGATAATCTCTTTTCTGTTAATCCTTTGTGGCGGTGTTCTTGTTATAATACAGCGTCAAAAAGCTAAAAAGGAGTTGGCTTAATTTCTAAATTATCCACAAATGATTAATAATTATTAATTAATAATTATTAATCATTTGTAACTATTCCTCCCTTAAAAACGTAATCCTATTCAGGTTACCTTTTTTGAAATTTTACATTGTTTCTACCAATCATCCAGTTATTTTACCGTTCAGTATAAAACAATGTACTATGCAAAACAAAGTACCTACTTTTGTGAAGTAGTTATCAAAGTATATAACTGCAACTTATTCAAAAAGCCGTTCCGGCCTTAGCCACCGGGATTAAAACAAAAAAGTATAGTCATGAAAAAATTTTTCAACCTTTTGGTTGCAAGCACTATCGTCTTGCTCAGCCAAGCCCAAACTAACACATCCGGAAAAGTAACCGGAAGCATTAAAGATGGCGGACAACAAAAAGTAATTGATGCCGCATCTGTCTCTCTTTTAAAAGCAAAAGATTCCAGTTTAGTAAAAATTGCTGTTGCCGATAAGGACGGTAATTTTACGTTTGAAAATGTGAACGAAGGCACTTATCGTGTTTTGGCATCTTCCATTGGTCACAGTAAAGTGTATAGTCCTGTCTTTACAGTCAGTGCAACCGCTCCAAACCAGCAAGTTGGTGTGTTGCAATTAGTACCCATTGAGAAAAGCCTTGCAGGCGTAACCGTTACTTCTAAAAAACCATTTATCGAAAGAAAGATCGACCGTACTATTGTAAATGTAGATGCAGCCATTTCAAATGCTGGAACCACTGCTTTGGAAGTGTTGGAAAAAAGCCCTGGCGTTACTGTTGATAAAGATGGCAATGTTTCACTTAAAGGAAAACAGGGGGTAACTATTATGTTAGATGGCAGGCCAACTTACCTTACCGGCCAGGATTTAACCAACCTGCTAAAAACAATGCCTTCAAGCAGTTTGGAACAAATTGAAATTATGACCAATCCATCTGCAAAATATGATGCTTCGGGTACCGCAGGTATTATCAACCTGAAAACCAAAAAGAACAAACAAAAAGGTTTTAACGGTAGTGCCAATGCAAATTATGGCCAAGGCGTTTATGCTAAAACTTATAATAGCTTAAACTTGAATTATCGCAACGGAAAATTTAATGTATTCTCCAACTTCAGTGCTAATAAGAGCAAGAATTTTAATGACATCTATATATCAAGAAAGTACAAAAACAGCAACGGTGTTATAGACAGGATATTTGAGCAGGAAGCACTTTCTGATAGAAACAATGGTAATGTTAATGGCAAGATTGGCGTAGATTTTTATGCAAGTAAAAAAACAACCATTGGTTTTGTGGCAACAGGTTTTGATGCCAGCAACAAACAGTATGGCAATAACACCACTTATTTTTATGATGGTACACAAACTTTGGATTCTGTAGCCAAATCTGTCAATAAAGATGAAGGTCCATGGAAAAACGGTTCATTGAATTTCAATTATCGTCACACTTTTGATTCTACTGGAAGAGAGTTGACCATGGATGCTGATTATGTAAGTTACAATTCAGCCAGGTCGATGGGATTGTTGAATAGTTATTTCGCTCCCAATGGTTCTAAAACCGGAGGTGATGATTTGGTAGGCGACTTGCCAACCGATGTAAATATTTACACTTTTAAAGCTGATTACAATCAAAATTTGAAGAAAGGTGTAAAATTAGAAACAGGTATTAAGACCGGTTATGTAAATACCAATAACAATGCAGGGTATTTTAATGTAATCAATAATACCAAGTATATGGATTTGAATAAGACCAATCGTTTTCAATACAAGGAAAATATTAATGCAGCCTATATCAATTTATCTAAAGAAATAAAAAAATGGGGATTGCAGGCTGGTTTAAGAATGGAAAACACCAATAACAGCGGCCACCAATTTGGTAACCCACAACACGCTGATTCCTCTTTTGTAAATCATTACACCGGCCTTTTCCCTAATGTATTTGTAAGCTATAAAGTGAACGATAAAAACCAATTGTCTTTTTCTTATGGCCGCAGAATCAGGCGCCCGGATTATGAAGACTTAAACCCATTCTTGTTCTTCATAGATAATTACACTTACGAGCAGGGCAACCCGTTTTTACAACCATCAATTGCAAACACTTTAGAGGCTTCGCATACCTTCAAAGATTTCCTGACAACCTCTTTAAACTACACACACACTAAAGATTTGTTTACAGAAGTTTTTGAACCAAACGGAAATGCCATTGTAGTAACACATAGAAATTATGGTAGTTCAGATAATGCAAGTTTATCAGTTAGTGCACAATTTAAAATTGCCAGCTGGTGGATGGCCATACCTTATGGGGAACTGAATTACAGCAGCTATAAAGGCCAGTTTGCATCAGGTAATGTTAGTGTAGACGCTACCAATTTTACCTTCAACATGCAAAACCAGTTCACTTTCACTAAAGGATGGAGTGCAGAGCTGTCGGGCTTTTACCGCACCAAAGGCATTGAAGCTCAAATTTTGATTCACCCATTGGGACAAATAAATGCAGGAGTACAAAAGATGGTATTGAAAAAGAAAGGTACCATAAAATTAAATGTTCGTGATATGTTTAAAATGATGGTTCCGTATGGCCAAATCAATATTCAAAATACGGATGCCACTTTCCATCAAAACCGTGATAGCAGGGTAGCAACTTTAAGCCTGAGCTACCGTTTTGGTAAACCATTGAAAGGATTGAAAACCCGTAAATCTGGCGGAGCCGGAGACGAGCAGAACAGAATCAAAAGCAGCAATTAGTATTTAATATCGAATGTCGAACATCGAATGTTTTTCAAGATGAAAAACATTCGATGTTCGACATTTATAAATTCGATATTAATTGTATTTTTGAAAAAAATACCACTATGCCATCATTTGATTTTTCAAGCAAAGTAGACCTTCAGACATTGGACAATGCCATCAACACTGTTAGTAAAGAAATTACCAACCGTTTTGATTTTAAAGGGAGCCCTGTTGTTGTGGAATTAAACAAAAAAGATTTTAAGGTAAACCTTGAAGCAGAGAGTGAAATGAAATTGGGGCAGATACGTGATGTGATGATAAGCCGCAGCATGAAGCAGGGGCTTGCAGCAGAGATTTATGATTTTAGTAAAGAACCTTATCAAAGCGGTAAAGTAACCAAGCAGGAAGTGATAGTGAGAAATGGCATTAAACAGGAAGATGCAAAAAAGATAGTGAAGTTGATAAAAGATGGCGGTATGAAAGTGCAAGCTGCCATTATGGATGATATAATAAGGGTTACAGGCAAAAAAATAGATGATTTACAGGATGTTATACAGGCTAGCAAGGGCTGGAGTCTAGGTATTGCGCTGCAGGTGGTGAATATGAAGAGTTAATCCGTTTTCAGTTTAGGTTTTTGGTTGTTTTTTAAGGTTTAAACATTGTTTCGATAGAAAAAGTCTTAAAAATTAGGCCTTTCAACAGAAAACTGTGAACAGAAAACAGATTTTTTTTCCTATCTTTGCAGATAACTAAAATTACACGGCAAAATCCGTGTATAAAAACAAAAAAATTTATGAAAAAAGGAATTCATCCGGAAGCTTACAAAACAGTAGTTTTTAAGGATATGAGTAATGGAACCGCTTTTTTAAGCCGTTCTACAGCATTTAGCAAAGAAACCGTAAAGTGGGAAGATGGTAACGAATACCCGGTAATTAAACTGGAAATTTCAAATACTTCTCACCCTTTTTATACCGGTAAAAACGTATTGGTTGATACCGCAGGCCGTATTGATAAGTTCAAAAAACGTTACGAAAAAAAGGCAAAATAATTGGTATAGATCATTATCTTTATCTCAAGTTTGTTTTTCATGGCTATACTTTAAGTCCCTTCGGTTCTCCGGGGGGATTTTTATTTTCTGTAATTTTACCAACATGCAAAAAATAATTTTTACGGAAGAATATTGTAAACCGAAGAATCTTCATCCGTTTACACTTATCCGCCACATACAGGATATTCGTGTTGGCATTTTAACTATCAGGGAAAAATGGGAGAAATGGCTGAAGCTGCCATCGTTTGATAAATGGGAAGGATATTACCTCGATGATGTACGTTCTGTAAAGATTGATAAGAGTATTGGCAAAGATATTTGTGTGATGATACATGCCAATGTATTGCCAACCAAAAGCCTGGTAAGTAAAATAAAAAAATTGCAATTGGCAGAATTTTTATCTGTGGGTGAAGAAGGTGCAGTGGCTTACAAGTTTTCTCAAAAAGAAGTGGCCGATTCCCACAAAATAAAAATCAGTACAGCAGTACAGCACGAAGAAGATTTAAAAGTGTTGCATTATCCCTGGCAAATATTTCAGCTAAACGATTGGGCCATACGGGAAGATTTTAAATTGATAACAGGTAACAGAAAAAGTAAACCTATTTCCAAAACAAATAAGGTCATCAATCCATCACAAATATTTATTGAACCAGGCGCTAAAGTGGAGCATTGTATTTTGAATGCATCAACAGGGCCAATTTACATTGGTAAAAATGCGGAGTTGATGGAAGGCTGTATGGTGAGAGGTCCTTTTGCCATGTGCGAAGGCAGCCTTGCAAAAATGGGCAGTAAATTTTATGGAGCTACTACAGTTGGCCCTTATTGCTTAGTGGGTGGCGAAATAAAAAATACAGTGCTGATGGCATATAGCAATAAAGCACACGATGGTTATTTGGGCGATAGTGTAATTGGCGAGTGGTGTAATCTTGGCGCAGGTACAAGTAACAGTAATTTAAAAAATAATTGTGGCGAAGTAAAATACCTTGTGCATGGCGATAAAAAAGAAATTAGTGCAGGCAACAAAGGTGGTTTATTGATGGGTGATTATTCAAAAGCATCCATCAACACTTCATTTAATACAGGAACAGTGGTTGGTGTTTGTTGCAATGTATTTGCAACAGGGCTTACATCAAAATACATTCCCCATTTTAGCTGGGGAAGCGATGGCATTACAAAATATAAATTGGCCAATGCCATTGATGATATTCATAGATGGAAACAATTAAAAGGCTTTGTAATTACTGAAAGGGAAACAAAAATTTTGACAGATATTTACAAAAAAAATTAAATCAACATGCGCAAACAAATAGCTGCGGCTAACTGGAAGATGAACTTAACCCTTGAACAGGGAGCAATTTTAATTGATGAATTATTAAATGCACCACACGACCTGGGGGAAAATCAGCTGGCTGTTTTTGCAATTCCTTTTCCTTATTTAATTACTATAAAAAATAAACTGGCAGGAAAGAATAATGTTTTTGTTGCAGCACAAAACTGCTACAATAAAAAAAGCGGTGCTTTTACCGGTGAAGTAAGTGCAGAGATGCTGGCAAGTATCCATATTCAATACGTAATTGTGGGCCACAGCGAAAGGCGTGAATATTTTAATGAAACCAATGCTGTGCTTGCAGAAAAATTGGATTTATGTTTTGCAAACGGCATAAAAGCAATCTTCTGTTGCGGCGAACCGCTTGCTATAAGAGAAGCGGAAACACAAAACAGTTTTGTAGAAACACAATTGAAAGAAAGCTTATTTCATTTAACTGCTGAGCAAATAACAGGCTTCATTATTGCCTACGAACCTATCTGGGCAATTGGCACAGGCAAAACTGCCACCAGCGATCAGGCGCAGGAAATGCATGCACATATACGCAGCATATTAGCCAAACAATACGGTGCTGATGTAGCCAACAGTATTTCTATTTTATATGGTGGCAGTGTAAAGGCAAACAATGCAAAAGAAATTTTTGGCAAGCCAGATGTTGATGGAGGATTGGTTGGCGGTGCATCTTTGGTTGCTGCAGAGTTCAGCACCATCATCAACAGTTTAAAATAATAACAACGTTAATTGTTTACAGCTTTACCGGCAGTATTTACTCTTTCAGAGATATCAGCTTCGGTAAAGCTGTTTAGTTTTTCCAAATCAAGAATGGTGGCATTGGCTCCTTCATTTCTAAAATACATCGGCATAAATTTTGCGCCATACACTACTTCTTTAAAAGTGTACGAGCTACGGGCAACGACTGTGTTGCTGAACATATCATCAAAAGCCTTTACAAAAATTAAAATTTCTCCTCTCGTATTTTCAAAATCTTCTTTACTAAAACCATACAAAGGGCTGTCTTCAGTAATGGGGTGAACGATTGTCCAGCTTAGTGTCAACGCATTAACTTTGCTGTATTCCAGTTCCAATGGGAAAAAACGGTTCACCGATTTGCCATTCTCTTCAACGATCATACCCAATGTTAGTTTTGTTTCGGCATCAGTTAAGGTGGTATTTTTAAAAGGCGCAATGCGAAGCATTAATGCAATGCCATCTTTAAAAGGTGCAATAACTGCATTGTTTGAAAATTTAAGATATGCTGTTGGTTTGCTAAACCTTCCATAAAATAAACCTGTTGCCAATGCTAGGCTTAATAAACCTGTTAATGCTTCAAAGGAAGATATGGAACTAACCAATAAACCAGAAGGGCTTACATGCCCATAACCAACTGTAGTAAAAGTTTGCGTGCTGAAGAAAAATGCATCGCCAAACCTTTGTAATGGCGTACCCGTCAGATCTATGCCAGGCAAATGTTCTAAACCGGCCATACAATAAATACCTGCAAATAAAAGATTGACACCAATGTAAAAGATGAAAATTAATGAAAGAAATTTCCATCTTGGCAAAGCCAGAAAAGAATGATACCAGCTGATGCGTTCTAAAATATTGACACCTCGCTTCTGAATATTCGGCTGTCCGTTCTTGTTTACGAAACGGCCGCCATAATCATTGGTATTGGTTCCGAAACCGGTATTGATTTCTGTTTTAGCTTTTGTATTGAGTTTGCGAAGGAGTGCCATGATTTTATAAATAGTGCTCTAATTTAAGTATAAAATTTGACTAAGAATGATACCAGATGAACACGATAATTCATACCTTGAAATAAATTACCAAATCGGGTATTAAAAAAGATGTTTGTCAAAAAATTATATCAATATAATAAACAAGGTTGCCTTGTATTTGTTGTATTTATTGCAGCATTCCTTTTTATTAATTATAAATGGGGCATTACTGCTACTCCAATATTGCAGTATGGAATGTATAGTAGCCCTGTATACATTAAAGACACACAAACTACTTATGTGGTAATTGCGGATAACGAAATTGTCGACTGTTCCAAACTTTCATTTGTAAATCGTGATATTGTACAACTTTATCCAGCAAATTATGAAAAACATAAAGCGATAAACGAAAATGTGTTTGGAGCTTTCAAAAAATACAAGCTTGGCTCAATTAACAATGATGGAGTTACTGATAGTATTTTTACAAAATGGTATCGTTCTAAATTAGAAACCATTTTAGATAAGCCCATACATTCTCTTCAGGTATACCGGCAAAGTTTTTTATGGACAGATGGTGCATTGCAACCAATTGATTCACCTTATAAATTGCAATCAATTGTACCTTAACAGCACTCACCGAAAAAAGTTTATCTTTTTTTATAGCACCTGCTTTTTGCTTAGTTATTGCTGGCTGGCATTTAACGGTCTGTTGTTACACCAGCTTAAGCCGGTTTTCTTTACCAGCAGGCTAGATGTTTCATTAAATATTTTAGCACTAACTGGCTTACAAAATGCCATAATTGGCAATCATTTTTTACAGTTACTCTTTGACGGTATTTATTTTTTAATTCCTTTATTGTTGGTATTTACTTGTATAATAAATAGTAGAATTCAGTTTTTTATAGCCCTGCTGAATAGCTTATTTAATCTGGCGTATGCATTGTTACTATCGTCATTATCCACTTTAAGTATAGAAGGTTTTGTATGCTGGATCATACTACCATTGATTTTTATATTTAAAAAAGACAGGGCTTTTTATTTTGCCGTCAATTGTACGCGCTATATTTTTCTGCTTATCTTTTTTTCTTCAGGCCTTTGGAAGATTAGAGCAGGAGGGCTTTTTAATACCGAACAAATGGGCGGTGTATTGTTATTGCAGCACACAGCTTATCTAGCCACGGTATCGCATGATTGGTTCTCTTCCTTTATAATTTACCTTATAAAGCATCCGTTACTTTCCTATGCAATTTATTTAGCGGCAACAATGGCAGAACTGTTTTTTGTAGTTGGATTTTTTACAAAAAAATTAGATAATGTACTTATGGTGCTTTTCTTATTGTTCGTAATAACCGATTTGTTTTTAATGCGGATAAATTATTTTGCCTGGATATCTTTTTTAGGTTGCCTTTGGTTTGCGAAATATAAAGAACCTGAAATACTTGAGTTTAAAGATTGAAGTGGACAACAATTTGCTCAAACACAAATAGTGGTTCTATTGAAGTAAGGCATGCAAAGTCTGGGCAAAGCATTGGGTTGGTTACTCTTGAAATATTGGCATTTTTCCAGCTGGAACATGGCCTGCAGGATATTGAGGTACTGATTACTTTATGCGCTGCTGCATCTAAAAATTCATAGCCATATAATTTTTCATTGCTTGCGCCAAAGATGGTTAGTGTTTTTTTACCCAATGCAGTAGCTATGTGCATAATGCCGCTATCTAAACCAATGTAACCATTACTGAAAGCTACAAGATTGAATATTTCTGGTATGGTTGTTTTACCAATCAATGTAGTGCAGTTTTTAAAAGGTAAATTTTCAAAGGCGTTGCTGTACCCTGTTTCAGTGTTATCTCCAACAATAATAAAATTTATTTTGGGATAGTGAGTACACAATGTTTCTGTAAGCTTCAGCCAGTTCTTGATGGGCCAGTTTTTAAAAGGTGTTGTATTATTTCCTGCTGAAATTTGTAGAATGAATGATTGAGATAAGTCTTTGTCAATATATTTTTTTATAAGTTCTTTATCGAGTATTGGTTTTGGTAAATGAAAAGAAGTGATATTTTTTATTGCAGCATTTTCTTTGCTGTATAAAAAATACAGGTTTTCTTCAGCATCAGAAAATCCGGGTACTATATTTTTTATGCGTTTCTTTGTTGGAGTAGAAATATCAACAGCACTTTTTGTTATTTTTCTGCTGCAAATAGATGCTGCTAATTGTATGGCTTTGCCAAAAGCCAAATGGTTGATGTAAGTATTTGTAAAATGTTTCAACCTGAAAATACTGTATAAGAGTAACCCAATTTTAGTGTTGCAATATACTTTCTTATCAACCAGGCTTTCGTCTAACAAGCAATCATTATCGTATTTAGAGTAAAATATACCTGTAATAACAAACTGCTTTTTCTTCAATTCTTTTAAAAGTGGCGTGTATAGGAGTGTGTCACCCAATCCTCCTGTAAAAAGAACGGCAATCTTTCTTTTTTTTACTGTTAGTAGTTTCATTAATTTTATTTCCTGCAAACAAGCCAAATGATAAAAATAATTTCAACCATCAAGAAGCACTATTTCGACAATACGGTTGAATTATCAAAGCTAAGTAAAACATTTTTGCTGTGGGCAATTGGCCTTGGATTAGTTTATGTATCCAATATTTATCTTATTAAATTAATTGGCCTCAATCAATACGGTAAATACACCGTTTTTATTACCTGGGCATCGTTGTTAAGTACCATTTTACTTTTTGGGTGGGATGGTTACCTTATTCAAAAAATTCCCCAGCTAAAAAAAAATGACGATGGTAAAATTATAAATGGCAGCATTTTATATAAAGCTGCAATAACTTTTTTGGTATTGTATTGCATCGCTGTTGCCGTAAGTATTTGTATTATATGGTTTAAAAAAGATAATAGCGGCTTTCTGCAAAAAGATAATTTATTCTTCTTTTTAATGCTCACTTTTTTATTTGCAGTTATTTCTATTTTAAAAGCTTTTTTAAGGGTATTTAATATCATTAGTAAAGTGCAATGGGTAGAAGATATTTTAAAACCGCTGGCTTTGTTTGCAGTGATATTTTTTTATTATAACCGCCAATTGAACTTATCGCTTTCTACTTTATATATAATGAATTGTATTGCATTTTGCCTGGTATTAATTTTATTGGGCGGCTATTGCATCAAGACATATAACAATAATTTTGAGATAAGAAATGCGTATAAATTAAATGAAAAATGGCTGAGTAAATGCTTTTACTTCATGTGTATCTTTTTAGGATATACTGTTTTTTCTAAAATGGAATTATTGTTTTTAGGGTATTTCTCCAATAATGAAGATGCTGCAAAATACCAGATACTACTTCGTATAAGCGATTTGGTGATATTACCCGATTTTTTATTTAATTATTTTTTGCCTCAAAAATTTGCCCATCATTTTGCCAACAACCGGCAGGAAGATGCAAAGCATTTATTTCAAAATTCCTCTACAACAATATTACTGTTACAGATTGGTTGTTTTATAGGTGTAAGCATTATTGGATATTTCTACCTGCAAAGTTTTAATATCGCTACAGCAGATACTTATTGGTTAATGGTATTACTTTGTGTTGCACCGGTTTTTTATTCTTTATTTGGCTCCTCTAACCTTGTACTTAAAACTTCAGGTAATGAAAAGTATTCTTTTTATGCTTTACTGATCGTATTGCCCATTGAAATAGTTGCCAATTACATATTTACCCAAGCCTATGGCCTTTCGGCAGCGGTAATTATTTCCACGGCTAGTGTTTTACTTTATACGTTTTTGCTTTCGTATTTTGCATTTTTAAAATTGGGCCTTTATAATAGCGTTACAAGATATATGTTTTTAACCTGGGTAGCTAAAAAAGACAAGATATAAATTGAAACTTAAAACAAAAAGAATACTGCAATCCATTTTGGTAAATGATATGTGCTGGGCAATTGTATCCCCGTTTGTGTATATAGCTAAAAGGTTGTCATTATCAAGAGAAAATTATTTGCACAGTAAGATTGACGATGAGCATATAGCTACTTGTCAAAAAATATTTGCAGAGCAGCAAATAAAAAACGGATTGTTCAAAGGTTTGCAATTTAATAATATTGAAGCTACAGGAAGCAGTATTTATGCAAAATTACTCGGTTCGTATGAAATGGAGTTAATGCCTGTGCTAAAAGGTTTGCTGCAAAAAAAATACGATTATTTTGTAAATGTTGGTTGCGATGAGGGTTATTATGCGGTTGGTATAGCTAAAGTTTTGCCGGTAGTAAAAGTAATTGCATTTGATTGCTATAAACCAGCTCAGGAAAGGTGTAAATCCCTGGCAATACTCAATGGAGTTGCCGAACGTATTACTGTTAATGGATGCTTTACAATAAATGAATTGGAAGTCATAAAAAGTCAAAACAAGGTATTGTTTATCATTGACTGCGAAGGTTGCGAAGATGACGTTATAGATGAACGATTGATTACCCAGTTTCCTGCTTCAGATTTTATCATTGAATTACATTACGAGAAAGTACCTGAAATATTACCAAAACTGCAGACAATTTTTAAGGCAACGCATAATGTTAGTATTGTAAAAGCCCTGTCAGATCATGAAAAAGTTATGCAGTATGATTTCCCCGAAATCGGTAATTTATCTTACCAACAAAAATATTTTATTCTTGAGGAAAGAGAAAGTTATACAGAATGGTTGGTAGCAACTGCTGTTAAATAAAATGATTTACGGTACAATAGGTTTTAATTGCATCACTTCTTCCAAAAACTTTTTAGTTTCTCTTTCTACGCCTTCCACATCATGCGATTTTATTGGAGATGCTAAAACGTGGTTGCCGGCATTGGGTAGGTCAACAGCTTTTTTGTGCAAACTATCTGTACCTAATGCTGCAAACATTTCTTTCATAGCGCTTATTTTTACCACGCTATCCTGGTGAATTTGATCTTTATAATAAAACAACATTAATGTTGGCTGCGTTACTTTTTTATACGTTGCTGTGTTCATGGATGTTTCCAGCATTTCTTCTAACGCTACAGGAGCTTCCAGGCGGTAAGGCTTATTCCAATATTGCTTGTAAATAGGGCGGCTGTCATTAGGTGTATTATAATTGCTGCCTTTTACCAACCTTGCAATTTGCAAACCCCAGTGGTTATTTAATAACCACGCATTAGGGTCGTTTATAGCAATATTGGGAGAATATAAAATGAGCCCGGCTATATCATTGGGATAAGTAGCTGCTAATTGTATGGCTTGCGTACCACCCGTACTCGTGCCCATCAAAATTACTTTGTTGCCCAATTGTTTACCAATCGCAAGTGCCTGTTTTGCGCTTTCCCAATAGTTGTCTGCTGTAAGGTTTAGCAATTGTTCGGTAGTATCAATACCATGTTCTGCCAATCTTGATAAATATAAATTGCAGCCAAATATTTTTGCAATGTTCCTATGCACGGGATTGCCTTCTTCCTGCGAAGCAGAAAAACCATGCAAATACACAAGGGCATATTCCGTTTTTTGTTTCAGGCTGTCGTTTGCCCAAACAATTCTCGCTTCATTGTCTGGTTTCAATTTATGTTTGGCCTCATTATCCGCAACAAATTTGTCCAGCTCATTTATGCCCGGGATAGCAGGCATGGCTGTTGCATATTTTGGTACTTCGGGATGTGGGCCAAATAAATACACAATAATTAATACCCCCAATATATAAAGTAATACTTTTAGCCAGCGCATAGGCAATTTTTTATGAAGCTACATTTTTCTTGGTTTAGATAAAAGAAAAGGTTTGTGCAGCAAAAATATATTGTATTATCTTGTAAAAAAATGATTTTATGGGTAATGGATTATTTAGGAAATATACAATAGGGTTGACAACAGCCATTTTTATAATGGCCGCTTGTACTGACCCAATTGAAGAAGTAACTAAAGAGGAAGCTGTAACTTTTGCAAAACAAATTGAAAGTACAATAAAGAAAGGCGATGCTAATTTTTTAGATAATTCTTTTGATAAAAAAGAGTTTGTGAATAAAATGAACCTGCCCAATACTCAAACGGCCAATGAGTTTTCAAAAGGCATCACTAATAAAACATTTACAATAGGTGCCCAGATAGCTGCTTTACTGGGCGACCAGGATAGTTTTGAATTTATAAAATATTATTTAAAAAATGGGAGGAGCCATGTGATTTTCAGGATATATACTGACAAAGACGGCAGCCTCAATTACCACGATTATGAATTAATTAAAAGAAACGGTAAAACCAGGATAGCAGATGTGTACATATACATATCTGGCGAAAATTTTTCTGAAACTATGCATAATATTTATAGCAGCCTTTATGAAAAATCAGCCGCACTTAATTATTCAGAAGACGAGAAGCTTGCGGGCTTAATGAAATTAAAAGATGTAAAACAATTGATGCAAAAGGGGAGAAATAAAGAAGCAAAGGAAATGTATGATGATATACCTGCTTATTTGAAAAAGTCAAAAGCAGTTATGCTGATTAATGTGCTGATTTGCTCAAACCTTACGTCGGAGGAATACCAAAAGGCTATAGATGAATTTCAAAGCAAATTTCCTGACGAGCCCAATATGTCGTTGCTGATGATAGACGGATATTGTATGCAAAAAGAATATACAAAAATGCTTGCCGCTATAAATACCTTGGATGAACAAATAAATAAAGACCCTTTACTGGATTACCAACGCTACTTATCATATACTTTGCTGGAAAAAAAAGACAGCAGCCTGTTTTTTTTAAAGAGGCTTACCTATAATATGCCCGATTTTCAAAAGGGATTTATTGAATTAATTTCAACGGATCTTCAAAATGGCAAACAGCAGGAAGCCGATTCGGTTATTGCTGTGTACCGGAAGAAACCAAAATTTGACCAGGAAAAATTAAACACGATTGTGGGATACTCTAAAAAGTAAAATCGGTTATAAAGAAGCCAAGTTTTAAAAAAACTTGGCTTCTTTTGTTTAGAGCGCTCCAATTTTAAATATGCTTTTAAAAGCGCTTCTATATGATAATTTCTTTAACTTTCCTTAATGAAACATTTTAAGTTTTACACCAAAGAAGATATGCTGTCGCTTACAAAAGTAAGGCGCTTCGAAACCAGGATAGGAGAGCGCTTGCAGCATTTGAAAACGGAAGGCGAGTGGCCCGATGTTTTACAGCAATCTGCAGCTAAATATGTGTTGATTGGTATTCCTGAAGATATTGGTGTAAGGGCGAATTATGGAATCGGTGGCGCTGCTACGGCATGGCTTTCCTTCCTATCTTCTTTTTTAAATGTTAAAAGCAACGACTTTCTACCAGGGGATGATATTTTATTGCTCGGCCATTTTGATTTTGGCGATATAAAATTTTTGATTGACAGCTATGCTTATAATCCTGAGGAATTGGTGGAAGCTTACCGCCATGCCGTAAATATTATTGACGAAGAAGTGGAAAATATGCTGAAGGTAATTGCAGCGGCTAAAAAAATCCCTATTGTAATTGGCGGTGGCCACAATAATGCCTACCCGATAATTAAAGGTGTTGCAAAGGGTTTGGCAAAAATTGGAGCCATTCCCTTGGCACAAATAAATTGTGTAAACTTAGATGCACATACCGATTATGGTGCTACCGAAGGAAGGCACAGTGGCAATGGGTTTAAATATGCCGAGGAAGATGGCTATCTGGGCAAATATTGTATTATTGGTGTACATGAAAATAATATTCCCCAAAGCATTTTAATGGACATACATAATAATCCATTTATCGATTATATCACTTTTGAAGAAATCTTCATTTACGAAAGAAAAAATTTTATACAGGCGGTAGCACATGCTACAGGCTTTACCGAAGATAGTTTTACCGGTATTGAATTGGATTTGGATTGCATTGAAAATGTATTGAGCAGTGCCATGACGCCAGCCGGTATCTGCACTTTGCAGGCAAGGCAATACGTCAATTTTGCAGCTACAGATGCTAAGGTGGCTTACTTACATATTTGCGAAGGTGCCATACAAATGGCAGATGGGAAAAAAGATGACAGCACAGGGAAATTGATAAGTTATTTGGTAAGCGATTTTGTGAAAGCACATTCGCAGGATTAAAGCTAACGTTAACTGCAAATATTTATGGGGTTATTCAATAAACTTTTTGGTAACAACGATAAAAGCTTAAAGAAGGTTAAACTTTCATTGATTGATTATAACCAATTTTTTGAAAATGAAACAGTTGATAATACACCTCTTGAACTTTTTGACTTAGGCGAACTGAATTTATCGACGGGACAGATAATTGCATGCGATCCATTAGTTTGCTTGTATGATACTTCGCCTTTTATTAGAACTGTGCAGCCTGGGAAATATCCAGTAATTGCTTGTATTGCAAAGACAGAAAATTCGGGAGACCGTTATGCGGTAGTAAAACTTGAATTTTCTAAGGATAGAGCAACAAAATGGGAAATGGCTTTAACGGAACATCAAGATATTAAAGAGTTAAATGAAGATGATGAGTTTTTCGGTTTCCCAGTTGATGCAGGGCTTGGGTGCTTTTGCGACTTAGAGACTCAACAATTGTATAATCAGTTCGACACAGATTTTATGCAAAAAAATCCAGAAGGAAATATTTATGACGACTTCTTTGCAGCTGAATTTAAAAAAAATGCAATTGATCAAAATGATCCACAAGATATTGGAGACTGGTTAAATTTTTATTTGCCCAACAGGCCGAGCTTAAATGTGATTATGTTTCATTCGGGTTATGGCGACGGTATGTATCCTTGTTATTGGGGTACAAATGACGATGGGAAAATTTGTAGCCTTATTGTTGACTTTCAAGTTCTCTAAAAGTTGACAGAATGGAGTATACCTCTAAGGGGCTACATGTTAAAAGTTGCTAAAAAAAAAGCCATCCACTTTCCAGCAGATGGCTTTACTATTTTAATACAAAAATTACATTGGAGAAAGGTATTGTGCATATGCATAACCTTCTTCGCCGTCAGCGGTTTTAATTTTCCACCAGCTGTCATCAGTTTTTTCTACAAGCGTAACAATTTCATTATGTGCAGCCTTACCAACAATATCTCCATCTGTAGTAGGAGTGCTCCTGATATTAAGGTTGGTAGAATCGGTTGTTACTTTTAATTGAGCTCCTGCGTCAGCTTTAATATCAATGTTCATCATCAAATCGCCACTGGCCATGTTAGGGTCAATCTTTGCATACAAAGCCCAAAGTGCATCGTAATCAGCAGTCGTTTTTGCTACGCCACTTACATGTAATACACCGTCTTTTTCTGCTACGGCTAAGTTTTCTACGCCTGCATCTGTTGCTGCTTTAAGTAATTCAGCATATTTATCTTGTAATGCCATGTTGTTTGTTTTTTAGTTGTAATTAAAATTATTTCTTGTCGGTTAATTTAGAAACGTCAGACTGAACTTTTGCGGCCATCATCATTTGCATAATTTTCATTCTGTCTTTTGCAGTTACTTCACCTGCAAGTACAGCTTTACCGCCTTCAAAAGTTACAGTAACGCCTTTAATATCTTTTAAACCATCTTTTACTTTTTGTTGCGTAGCAGCATCAAGCTCTGTTGTCATAGAAGCTGGAGCAGCAGGTGGTGGTGGCGGTGGAGTTACAGTAGCATTGTTCACTACATCTTTCACGCCTTTAATATCTTTGTCCTTAATAGCTTTTGCACACATGCTTTTGCAGGCAGTGTCTTTCATTTCGCCGGTAATGGTTACTACACCATCTTTAACATCAGCAGAAGCGCCAGTAAACATAGGGTCTGCTTTAATTACGTCATCAACTTTTGCTTTAATGTCGGCATCTTTTGGAGCACAACTTGCAAAGGTTAGTGTTGCTGCTACAACAACTGCTGATAATACTTTTGTCAGTTTCATTTTTAATGATTTTTTTGTTTAAAATAATTGTTCAAAGAAAGGGAAAATAATATTGATTTATCAAATTTGATTTCAACATTAACTGTAGGTTAATACAGACTTGTTTTTTAAGTAACCGGTTGCATACCGTTAAAAAAATTATAAACAACCAAGCCTTCCGCCATCAACAGGAAGGTTGATACCATTAATATAAGCCGCCGCAGGCGAACACAAAAAAGCAACTGCTGCACCAAACTCTTCAGGCTGGCCAATTCTGCCAGCTGGTATTTCTGCAACCAGTTCTGCAAGCACTTCTTCTTCTGTTTTTCCGGTATCTCCTGCTTTTTTGGTAATTACATAATCGGCCCTGCTGGTTTTTGTAAAGCCGGGCAATACATTATTTACAGTAATGCCAAAAGGCCCTAATTCAGTAGCCAGTGTTTTAGCCCAACTTGCCACTGCGCCACGGGTGGTATTGCTTACCCCCAAACCTGCCAACGGAATTTTTACTGAGGTAGAAATGATATTTACAATTCTCCCAAACCCAGCAGCCTTCATACCTGGCACAACAGCTTGCATTAAATTATGGTTGTTGATAAGATGGTTATTAAATGCCTGTAAAAATTCTTCTGGTTTTGCATTTAAAGCCGGGCCGCCGGCGGGACCGCCGGTATTATTAATTAAGATGTGGATGGTATTGGCTTTTACAAATTCATCAATTACACTTTTAACCGTTGCAGTATTAGTAAAATCTGCCACCAAATATTGATGGTTTTGTGCTGCAGTTTTCGGCATTGTTTGCACTGCTGCCACCAGCTTTTCTCCATTTCTTGCCATTAAAACAACATTGCAACCCAATAAAGCCAATTCTAAAGCGCTTGCATAACCAAGGCCTTGTGTGCTGCCGCAAACCAGCGCCGTTTTTCCCGAAAGGTTGAGATTCATTTTTACTATTTTTATTAAAGCTATATAATTTTATATTTTCTCACATTTATTTGTTTTATGTGGATAATTCAATGCCCCCTAAAATGCCCCCATTCCGCTATATTCGCAGGCTGAAACACACTATAAATGGCTGAAAAAAATTTATTTGATTACACCGAAGATTCCATTAAAAGCCTGGACTGGAAAGAACATATCCGCCTTAGGCCGGGTATGTATATTGGTAAATTGGGCGATGGCAGCAGCCCCGACGATGGCATCTATGTTTTATTAAAGGAAGTGGTGGACAACTGTATTGATGAACATACCATGGGCTACGGCAAACATGTTGACGTGAATATTGATGGCAAAACAATTACTGTAAGAGATTATGGCCGCGGTATTCCTTTGGGCAAAGTGGTGGATGTAGTGAGCAAAATAAACACCGGCGCCAAATACGATAGCAAGGCTTTTCAAAAAAGTGTGGGTCTGAATGGTGTGGGTACAAAAGCGGTAAATGCATTGAGCCATTATTTTAAAGTAACGGCTTACCGTGAAGGCAAAGAAAAAACAGCCGAGTTTGAAAGAGGTGCATTAACTAAAGAACATAAAGAAATTGCTACCAAGGAAGAGAACGGCACGTTTGTAACTTTTATTCCTGATGAAACCATTTTTAAAAATTTTCATTTTGTACAGGAATATTTAGATAACCAGTTTTGGAATTACTGTTACCTGAATGCAGGTCTGGTGATGAACCTGAATGGCAAACGTTATATAAGTAAAAATGGTTTACTTGATTTATTGCAACGCAAAACCAATGCAGATGAAATCCGTTATCCCATCATTCATTTAAAGGGAGAAGATATTGAAGTGGCCATCACCCACGAAGGCACTTACGGCGAAGAGTATTACAGTTTTGTAAATGGCCAGTTTACCACTCAAGGCGGAACGCATTTGGCGGCATTTAGAGAAGGCTATATAAAAACCATTCGTGAGTTTTATAAAAAAGATTATGATGCGGCTGATATTCGTGGCAGCATTTGCGCTGCTATAAGTGTACGTGTGCAGGAGCCTGTGTTTGAAAGCCAGACAAAAACTAAATTGGGTTCACTTACCGTGTTTGAAGGAGGCCCAAGCATGCGCAATTTTATCGGCGATTTTTTAACAAAGGAACTGGATAATTTTTTACACCGCAATCCTGCTACTGCCGATGCACTAAAAAAGCGTATTGAACAAAATGAAAGGGAAAGAAAGGAATTATCAGGCATTAGGAAATTGGCCAACGAAAGAGCGAAGAAAGCCAATCTTCATAATAAGAAATTGCGTGATTGTAAATTTCATTACAACGACGAACCATCTGGTAAAGACAAAGACAGCATTTTAGAAAAACAAAAAGAAAGCACCATTTTTATTACCGAAGGCGATAGTGCAAGTGGAAGTATTACCAAGGCAAGAAACGTTAATACACAAGCTGTGTTTAGTTTACGTGGTAAGCCATTAAACTGTTTTGGCCTAACCAAAAAAGTGGTGTACGAAAATGAAGAATTTAATTTATTGCAGCATGCTTTAAATATTGAAGAAGGCTACGAAAATCTGCGCTTTAATAACATTGTATTTGCAACAGATGCCGATGTGGATGGTTTGCACATTCGTTTGTTGTTGATGACTTTCTTCCTGCAGTTTTTTCCTGATTTGGTTAAGAATGGGCATGTGTATATTTTAGAAACACCGTTGTTTCGTGTAAGAAACAAACAGGAAACCATTTATTGTTATGATGAAACAGAAAAGCAAACAGCCGTAAAAAAATTGGGCAGCAAACCAGAAATAACACGCTTTAAAGGTCTGGGAGAAATCAGCCCTGATGAATTTGCAAAATTTATCAATGCTGATATGCGTTTGCAGCCGGTAATGCTTTTGCCAGAAACACATATTCAACAATTGTTGGAATATTACATGGGCAAAAACACGCCATCACGACAGGAGTTTATTATAGATAATTTACAAGTAGAATTAGATTTAGTTGAAGAAGCAATTAAAAATTAGAGCGAATGTTTGAGTTTCATGGGGATAGAAGACGTTATTTTGAAATACAGGTGGACAACACCAAGAAATACGTTATTCCTTTTATTGAAAAATATAAAACGCTGGGACCTGGCACAAGAGTTCTGGAAATTGGTTGTGGCGAAGCAGGTGTATTAAAAGCGTTTACAGATAGAGGCTGTACCGGAGTAGGGGTTGAATTGGATGAACCACGTTTGGTGATGGCAAGAGAATGGATGCAGGATGAACTGGCGAATAATAAAATTTCTTTTCTTTCAAAAGATGTGTACAAGGTAAATGTAGAAGAAGAATTTAAAGGCAAATTTGACATCATTGTTTTAAAAGATGTTATTGAGCATATTTACGACCAGGCAAAATTGATTTCCTGGATGAAAACTTTTTTAAATGATGGCGGCGTAATTTTCTTTGGCTTTCCGCCGTGGCAAATGCCTTTTGGCGGCCACCAGCAAATAATGCATGGAAAGATTTTAAGCAAGCTGCCTTACTATCATTTGTTGCCCATGTTCATTTATAAAGGCATTTTAAAAGCCGGAAAAGAAAATGTGCAGGAAATGGAGGAGATTAAAGAAACAGGAATTTCAATTGAACGTTTTGAAAAAATTGTAAAACAAACGGGTTATTCAGTGGTTAATAAAACCCATTTTTTAATCAACCCAATTTACGAATATAAATTTGGCTGGAAGCCAAGAGTACAAGGTAAACTGGTGAGTAAAATAAAATACCTGCGTAATTTTTTTACAACCTGTGTTTATTATTTAATAACACCAAAATAAAAAATAGAACACAAAAAAAGAGAAATGATACATATAGTTTTTAATGAACCGGATATTAAAGTATTGCAACAAGCAATTGAATTAGACGAAAGTTTGCAGGGAGAAGTTGTACAAATAAAAGATGATTACGCAGTTGGCCCTTTAAACAATATGTATGTTGGAGAAGGCATTGCAGCACGCAATCAATGGTGGAATGAAGTACTTGCCGGTGGCGATTATGATGGCAAAGCAGACAGCGGTGAAATAGATGATTATAAAACCGCAGCAGAATTAGTAGGCACCATGCGCCGTGATGAAAATGAAGTGATTTGGATATGGGCTGCACAAAATAAACACGATGTAAGTGGTTATTATTGGTTGCTCAAATACATGCAGGAATTTCAGGGCAGGGTTTTTATTTTGTATTTGAATAACCTTCCTTTCATCAATGAAAAAGGGCATATTTTTTACCCTAACTGGATAAGTGAAATACCTGCTAAAGAATTTTTAAAAGCTAAGAAATTAGCGAGAGAAATTACCTTGAGTGAATTTGAAGTTGACCCTGATGAATGGACAAAATTATGCAACGAAAATAAAGGAGTGCGTTTATTGGAAGGGGGTAAGAAACTGACGCAGGTAGATTATGATTTTTATGATGCTGAATTAAAAAAACAAATTACCGGTGATTGGCAAAAGGCGGCAAAAGTGATTCAGCATTTTTTAAGCAAGGCAAAACACACAACAGGCGATGCCTATTTATTGTGGCGCTTAAAAGTGATGATTGCGCAAGATATGTTTGACGTACAGGGAAAAGTGGCCAATATGAAAGATTTCGAAATAAAAACCAAAGCCTAAAATGAAAACAATACTTAAACTGGAAGAAATGGCAATGTTTATTTTCAGTATTTATGTATTGTATTATTTAAGGGTTGAATGGTGGTATTACATCATTTTATTTTTAGGGCCAGATATTAGTATGTTGGGTTATCTTTTTGGAAATAAAGTGGGAGCGGTTTGCTATGATATCTTTCATCACAAAGCAATAGGCATTACATTATTTGTAACAGGCTTTATTACTAATAACTGGATGATGAAAGTGGCGGGAGTAATAATTTATGGTCATTCATCAATGGACAGGATGCTTGGTTACGGTTTAAAATATTTTGAAGGATTTAAATTTACCCACTTGGGTAACTTAGAAAAAAAGAAGGTTTAATTTATGGCGAAGGCAAACAAGGAGGATTACATTCACACCGATAGTGGTATTGGCGGCCAATACAAAACCTGGTTTTTAGATTATGCCAGTTATGTAATATTGGAAAGAGCCGTGCCCGCAATTGAAGATGGCTTAAAACCGGTACAGCGACGCATTCTTCATTCGATGAAGGAAATGGATGATGGCCGATTTAATAAAGTGGCCAACATCATTGGGCAAAGTATGCAGTACCATCCCCATGGCGATGCCAGCATTGGCGACGCATTGGTAAACCTAGGGCAAAAAGATTTGCTGATTGAAACACAGGGAAACTGGGGCGATGTAAGAACAGGTGATGATGCAGCAGCACCACGTTATATTGAAGCAAGACTGAGCAAGTTTGCACTGGAAGTAGCTTTCAATGCGAAAACAACCGAATGGGCATTGAGTTATGATGGCAGAAAAAATGAACCTGTAACATTGCCAATGAAATTTCCTTTGCTGTTGGCGCAAGGCGCAGAAGGTATTGCAGTTGGTTTGGCAACAAAGATTTTACCGCACAACTTTTGTGAATTAATAGAAGCCTCCATAAAATATTTACGAGGGAAAAAATTTGAGATATTGCCCGATTTTCAAACAGGTGGTACTATGGACGCCAGCAACTACGGTGATGGAAAACGAGGTGGTAAAATAAGGGTAAGAGCAATTATTGAAGAGCAGGATAAAAAAACACTGGTTATAAAAAGTGTACCCTTTGGCGTTACTACCACGCAACTAATGGAAAGTATTGTAAAAGCCAATGATGCTGGCAAAATAAAAATTAAAAAAGTTACCGACCATACGGCTGCTGATGTAGAAATTATTATTGAATTGGCGCCAGGCATTTCTCCTGATATTACTATTGATGCATTGTATGCTTTTACCGATTGTGAAGTAAGTATTTCTCCCAACTGTTGTGTAATTGTAAAAGACAAACCACAGTTTTTAGGCGTAAAAGAATTGTTGCAGATAGCAACTGACAACACCAAAGATTTATTGCTGAAAGAGCTGCAAATCAAGTTGGCTGAATTGCAGGAAAAATGGCACTACACTTCATTGGAAAAAATCTTCTTTGAAGAAAAAATTTATAAGGAATTAGAGAAGAAACATGAAACCTGGGAGAAGGTATTGACTGCAATTGACAGTGCATTCACCCCTTTTAAAAAATTATTAAAAAGAGAAATTACAAGAGAAGATATTGTAAAACTTACTGAAAAGCCTGTACGCCGCATTTACCGTTTGGATATTGACGAACTGAATGCTCAGATAAAAGGGTTGGAAGCGGATATCAAACAAGTAAAAAATGATATTGCCAACCTTACTGATTTTGCAGTAGCGTATTATGAAAACCTGCTGAAGAAATATGGCAAAGGAAGAGAACGTAAAACTGAAATAAAAGAATTTGATACCATACAGGTAAAATCTGTGGCTATTGCCAATACCAAATTGTATGTAAACCGTGTAGATGGTTTTATTGGTTCTGGATTAAAGAAAGATGAATTGGTAGCTGAAGTGTCTGACCTGGATGATATTATTGCTTTTACCAAAGGTGGTATCATGAAAGTGGTAAAAGTATCTGACAAAACATTTATCGGTAAAGATATTTTGCATGTAGCTGTTTTTCAAAAGAATGATGAACGCACTACCTACAACATGATTTATGTTGATGGTAAAACGGGTGTGAGTTATGCCAAACGTTTTAATGTATCAGGTGTAACAAGAGATAAAGAATATGATTTAACCAAAGGCGCAGAAAAAAGCCGTGTGCATTATTTTACAGCCAATGCCAATGGAGAAGCCGAAGTGGTGAAGATTGTATTGAGCCCTAATTGCACGGCAAGAATTAAAGAACTGGATTTTTATTTTGAAGAACAGGAAATAAAGGGCAGGAGCAGTATTGGTAATATTGTTACAAAATACCCAATCAAATCTGTGAAGTTTAAAGAAGCCGGCAAATCAACTTTAGATGCTAAAAAGTTATGGTTCGATAATAAGTTTGGCAGATTAAACACAGAAGAAAAAGGAGAGTACCTGGGAAAGTTTGATGCAGAGGATAGGTTGCTGGTAATTTTCAATGACGGCAATTATGAAATTACCGACCAGGAATTAACGCAGCGTTTTGATGCAGATAAAATATTGCTGATGGAAAAATTCAATCCAGAGAAAATTGTTACGGCAGTTTATTTGGACAATGAAAAATTGCAGTACAACATCAAACGTTTTAAAATTGAAACCACCACATTGCACAACAAATTCTTTTTTATAAAAGAAGGAAAAGATAATCGCCTTGAAACGGTAACTACTGCAGCAGAACCGATTTTAATGGTACAAAGCGGCCGTGGCCAAATGGTACGTAAAGCAAAATTTAAAGTAGTGAAATTGGTAGAAGTGATGGGCTGGAAAGCAGTAGGTGCAAAACTTACAGAATATTCTAAATCAGTAGAAATGGAGTGGGAGAAAACAGATGGAAAAGATGATTTGCAGCCAGAGTTATTCTAATCTTTTGAAAATTTTAAAAAAGCCGTTAAACAATTCTGTTTAGCGGCTTTTTTGCTTGAGGAAATTCAATTTTATTTAGGTTAACCTGCTTATAGCTTAAATTCCTGTTTTAACGAAAATTCTTTCTTTTTTAACTCACTTGTATAGGTAGTTCTACTAAACCTAATGTAGAATAAATACTATTTGTCGTATTATTTTCAAAATTGTTAACGTTTTGAGAAATAAAAACTACAAATCAAGCGTTATCAGTTTACCTATAAAACCACTCAATGCAGCAATAAAATGTGTTTAAATCCAATAACCCTGCCTATGAGTAAATGTATACTTTTTTTTATTTTATTGCTTTCTTTAAACGTTTCCGCACAGGAAAATGCTGTTATCAAGGCATCGCCAACCCGTCAAAATACATGGGATGAACAGGAACCATTTGTAAATGGTTTTGCGAGGGTTTTAAAGAATAATAAATTCTCCTTTATCAATAAATCGGGAAAACTAATTGCACCATTACAATTTGATGGCGCCAGAAATTACAGCAACCATCTTGCAGCAGTTGAAAAAGATAACCAATGGGGATTCATCAACGAATCAGGAGAATTGATTGTGCCATTAAAATACGATATCGTTTATGATTTTACCGAAACCATCACAGGTGTGTTTGGAAATAAAAGATGGTGGATCATCAATACAAAGGCAGAAGTAACAAAAGCACTGGACGTCTCAGTGTTTTATGGTTTTAAGAATGGTGTTGCAAAACTTGTAAAGAACGACAGGTGGGGAACTATGAATGTGAACGGAGAAATTATTTTTGACAAAGTTCAACCTGCTGCTACAACAAACAATATCGTTCCATTTAAACCTAAAACTTCATCTGTTACTTCGGGTATTACAGTTTGTCCGGATAATATTGATTTTGAGTACGGTTCTTTCTTCAATTGGAAATGTTTTACGGGCCATGTTGATTCTATCGGCAATACCAATGTGATTACACTCAATCCTTCGCCGCCAACACCCAACAGGCATACGCTTTACAACAGGGTAATGCCATCGGCAATTGATCCGTATGGTTTATTCCCTACCAATCCCCCTGATGGTAGCAATTTTGCTTTGCGCCTTGGCAACACACTTATTGGCGGTGAAGCAGAAGGAACAACCTATACCATTAAAGTACCTGCAAACGATTCTAACTTTTCCATTAAATATGATTACGCAGTAGTTTTTCAAAACCCGGGCCATACATTATGGTCGCAGCCGCGTTTCCAGGTAAAGGTGTTTGATTCTGCTGCAAATAAATATGTTGATTGTGCATCTTTCGAATACATATCTACTTCCAACCTTCCGGGCTTTGCCCAATCTACAGTTGATACAAGTGTTATATATAAACCATGGTCAACGGTATATTTAAGTTTACGTGGTTATGCCGGCAAAACTATGTACCTGGAATTTAAAAATGCCGATTGTGTTCGTAAAGGGCACTGGGGCTATTCTTATATAGATGTGGAAAAGCCTTGCGGACAATCCATAGAAATGAATTACGATTGTACTGCGCCCAATATCACTACTTTAAAAGGCCCTCCGGGCTTCCAAATTTATAATTGGTGGGATCAAACTTTTGGTACGCTGTTAGGTACCGGTCAACAAATTGTTTTAAACCCTGGCCCTGCAATCAACACCACCATTTGGTTGGAGATGATACCATTCAACGATTTTGGTTGCCTCGATACAATACCCGTAAAAATTGACGGTGTATTTACAGCCGATTTTGGAATGTCTGATACAAACGGTATTTGTGCACCACATTCCTTTACGTTTTATAACCGCAATTTACCTTCTACCTCTGTTACGTGGGACTTTGGAGATGGAACTACCGGTACCGGAGACTCGGTAACGCATATCTACAATAACGTTGGTAGTTATTTAGTTAAAATGGATGTGATAATGGCAGGAGGATGTATTGGTACAGAAACCAAACTGGTATCGGTTGTAAATCCTGTTGGCAGCTTCACTTATTCAGGAGGTAATTATTGCGATAGCCAAACAGTGAGATTTGATGCAATCACCAGTTTTGTAGATAGTTTGCATTGGGATTTTGGCGATGGCACTACTTTAGTGACAACGCAAACTTCGGTTATACATACTTACAATAAACCGGGTGTTTTTATACCGTCGATGATAATGAAATCGGCAGGTGGTTGCGAAACCCCAGTGCCAGGATTAGATACTATTAAAATAGAAATGCTTAAAGTTGGGTATGCCAACACAGATATAAAAATTTGTGGTAGTACAACGGTAAATTTTACAGATACATCTTCTTCTTATTTTGGCATAAGCTCGATACTATGGAATTTTGGTGATGGTAATAGCGGCAGCGGCGCCAATGTAAGCCACACCTATACTGCCACTGGTATCTATAATGTTAGAGAAACAATAACAGGTGTAAGCGGTTGTTCATTATCTACAGTAAAACCAATTTACGTTAAGGTAAATGATGCGCCTGTTATTGCAATAGCTGGTCCTGCATCTGCATGTCAGACGAGCAATATAACATTTACAAGTACTCTGCAATCAATTGATAGCGTTAATTATTATTATTGGATATCATCAAATGGTTATAGCGGCACAGGAACATCTTTTGCAGTTCCGTTTAGCTTACCGGGAAATTATACTATTAAATTAGTTGTTCGAACTGTAAATGGATGTTATGATTCAACTAGTCAGCCTATTCAAATCTATCCGACACCTGATGTTGTGCAATTGCCCAATCAAACATTATGTAATGGCAGTTTTACAACAGCCATGAATTTTACAGGCGCTGTGCCTAGTACAATTTATAACTGGACAAATACTTTTGCAGGTATTGGTATTCCGGCTAGTGGCACAGGAGATATAGCGTCGTTTCAGGCTAACAGCAATGGTAACTACACAGCTAATGCAACTATTACAGTTACACCAACTGCAAATGGTTGTCCGGGCAGTCCGAAAATGATTGTACTAACGGTAAATCCTACCCCAAATGTTATACAGCCTGCTGATCAAACTTTGTGTGGCAATAGCAATACAACAGCAATTGCATTTACAGGTGCAGTAGCAGGAGCTACTTATAACTGGACAAATAATAATACCGACATAGGATTAGCATCAAGCGGTACAGGAGATATTCCATCTTTTGCTGCAACTACCAATGGTGGTAATATAACAACTGCAACTATTACTGTTACGCCGACATTTAATGGTTGTCCAGGTACACCAAAAACATTTACTATCACCGTAAATCCAACACCAGATATTGCACGTCCTGGTGATCAAACTTTATGTAATAATAATAACACTACCGCAATCATTTTTTCAGGAAGCGTATCAGGAACAACATACAACTGGGTCAACAGCAATACCTCAATTGGATTGGCTGCAAGTGGCTCGGGTGATATTGCTTCTTTTGTTGCAACAAATTCTGGAACAACTTCTTCAACTTCAACAATCACAGTTACTCCATCAATAAATGGTTGTACGGTACCTGCAAAAACATTTACTATAACAGTTCATCCAACTGCAAATGTTGTACAACCTGCAGATCAAACTTTATGTAATAATAGTAATACAACTGCAATTAATTTCAACGGTGCAGTGCCGGGAACAATTTATAATTGGGTAAATAATAATACAACAATAGGATTATCAGCAAGTGGTACGGGAGATATTCCTTCTTTTACTGCTACCAGCAATGGATCAACAACAGCAATTGCAACTATTAGGGTTACACCAATATTTAATGGTTGTCCGGGTTCGCCAAAAATATTTTCAATTACGGTTAATCCTGTGCCAGATGTTGCACAGCCTGGCAATCAAACTTTATGTAATAATAATAATACTGCAGCCATTAATTTTACCGGCAGTGTAGCAGGAACTACTTATAACTGGATCAATACCAATACTTCAATTGGATTGGCTGCTAGCGGTGCAGGAGATATTTCTTCTTTTGTTGCAACTAATAACGGAACAACAACGGCTGTTGCAACTATAACTGTAACACCAACATTTAGTGGTTGTACAGTACCATCAAAAACATTTACTATAACAGTTCATCCAACTGCAGATGTTGTACAACCTGCCAATCAAAATTTATGTGGCAACAGCAACACTGCTGCTATTACATTTAGTGGTGCAGTTCCTGGTACAGTTTATAGCTGGATAAATAACAATACTTCAATTGGATTAGCAGCGAGTGGTATAGGAAATATTCCTTCTTTTGTAGCTATCAGCAATGGCTTTTCTGCGGAAACAGCAACCATTACAGTTACACCAATATTTAATGGATGTCCGGGCGCTCCAAAAATATTTACCATTACGGTGAACACAACACCAGATGTTGCACAATTGCCTAACCAAACATTGTGTAATGGCAATTTTGCCACTGCTATGAATTTTACAAGTGCTGTACCCGGCGCAATTTATAACTGGACCAATACTTTTGCAGGCATTGGTATTCCTGCAAGCGGTACGGGAGATATTGCTTCGTTCCAGGCATTTAGTAACGGTAATTATGCAGCTAATGCAACTATTACGGTAACCCCAACATTCAATGGTTGCCCGGGTGCCCCCAAAGTAATCACACTAACTGTTAACCCTACACCTAGTGTTGTACAACCAGCTGACCAGACCTTGTGTCGTAACAGCAATACAACAGCAGTTGCATTTACAGGCATGGTGGCAGGAACTACTTATAACTGGACAAATAATAATACCGCCATAGGATTAGCAGCTAGCGGCACAGGAGATATTCCATCTTTTATAACTACCACCAATGGGTTTAATGTAACTGTTGCAGCCATTACGGTTACCCCAAGTTTCAATGGTTGCCCGGGTACACCAAAAACATTTACTATTACTGTAAATCCAACACCCGATATTGCACAACCCAACGATCAAACTTTATGTAATAATAATAACACTTCTGCAATTAATTTTAATGGAAGCGTAACCGGAGCTACTTACAACTGGAGCAACAACAATACTTCAATAGGATTGGCAGCAAATGGCACAGGAGATATTCCGTCATTTATTGCAACGAATAGCGGAGCAACAATTGCAACTTCAACTATTACCGTTTCATCTATATTCAATGGCTGTACGGTGCCATCAAAAACATTTATCATTGCGGTTAACCCAACTCCAAATGTGGCACAACCTGTAAACCAGGCTTTGTGTAGTAATGGTAACACGGCTGCCATCACATTTAACGGAGCAGTAGCAGGAACTGTTTATAACTGGACCAACAACAATACAGCAATCGGTTTACCTGCAAGCGGTGTTGGAAATATTGCTTCTTTTGTTGCAATCAATAATGGTTCGGCTGTAAGTACTGCAACCGTTACGGTTACACCGACTTTTAATGGCTGTGCAGGAACACCAAAAACATTTGCAATAACAATTAATCCAATACCAAATATGGATCCTGTTGCGAACCAGCAATTGTGTAATGGTAACCTTACATCACCAATAAACTTTACAGGAACAGTTGCCAATACAGTTTACAACTGGACGAATACTGCACCATCAATTGGTCTGGCTGCAAGTGGCACCGGGGATATACCGTCTTTTAAAGCCATTAGCAATGGAGCTTTTGTTTCTAATGCAACAATTACGGTAAGCGCAGCAGCAAACGGTTGTGGCATACCTAATAAAACATTTACTATAACTGTAAACCCTATGCCTGATGTTATACAGCCTTTAGATCAGTCAGTATGTAATGGTGAAATAATAAATGCAACAGGTTTTACAGGAAGTGTAACCGGTGCAGTTTATCAATGGACAAACAGTAACACCGCAATTGGTTTGCCAGCATCGGGCAACGGTAATATTGCTTCACTAGTTGCAGTTAATAATACAGCAATACCAATTACAGCAACTATAACTATAAACCCGGCTACTGCAACCTGCACAGGTACGCCAAAGTCTTTCAAAATCACTATAAATCCTACGCCTGCTGTAGTTGCAAAAAATAGCAGGAATGTTTGTTTGGGCACTTCAGTACAATTAAACGCAACTGGTGCAACGCAATATAGCTGGACGCCAACAGATCATTTAACCTGTAGCAATTGTGACGCGCCTTTGTCTAAACCAATTGATTCTATTCAATACAAAGTAAAAGGTACCAATTCATTTGGCTGTATTGCTTACGATTCGGTTTTGTTAAGCGTTATCAAACCATTTAAAATGAAGGTTTCTCCCAATGATACTTTATGTATTGGGGAAACAACCAACTTGAAAGCATCACAAGCAAATACTTATTTATGGTCGCCTTCTGCAGGATTGAATACAACAACCAGTGCAAGTACTACCGCAGCGCCATCGATAACTACAAAATATCAGGTAGTTGGTTTTGATGCATACAATTGCTTTACAGATACAGGTTATGTGTTGATAACGGTTGGGCCTAAGCCAAAAGTAAACCTTGGCCCAGACAGGACGATGACAACCGGTTCAACTTTGGCATTAAACCCAACTATACAAAACGGCCCTATCATTAAATGGGCATGGACCCCGGCAACAGAACTTAGTTGCAGCAACTGTGCTTCGCCAACGGCCATTGTAAAAAATAATTCATTCTATAGTGTAGAAGTGACCAATACATTTGGTTGTGTTGCATCCGATACACTTTTTATAAATTCTCTTTGTAAAAGTGCCCAGGTATACATCCCTAATGCATTTACACCAGATGGAGATGGGTTGAATGATATATTCATGGTGAGAGGAAGGGGCATTACCGTGAAATCTTTCCGCATTTTCAACCGCTGGGGAGAGTTGGTCTTTGAAAGAAAAGATTTTTATCCTGATGACCCAAAAAATGGATGGGATGGAAAGGTGAGGGGCGTACCTGCAACACCAGATGTGTTTGTGTACACGGCAGAAGTATTCTGTGATAACGGCGTACCATACACGTATAAAGGGAATGTTACTATTTTAAAATAATTTATTAACCAATACTATGAAACCAGCTAAAAAAATAATCCTGCTGTTAGCAGTTTCGTTACTTGCAAAAGTTGCGGTAAGCCAGGATATTAATTTTTCGCAATTTTATGATTTGCCGTTGTTGAGGAATCCTGCGCTTGCGGGTATTTTTGCCGGCGATATAAGAATCACCACTGCTTACAGAAACCAGTGGCAAAGCGTAACAGTGCCCTACCGCACTTTTGGGCTTGGTGCAGAAATAAAAAAACCAATAGGCACTACAGATGATTATTTCACTTATGGTTTACAAATGTCCAGCGATGTTGCTGGTGATTCTAAATTGAGCCGCACACAGGTATTTCCTGTTTTTAATTACCATAAATCCTTGGGTGGCGATAAGGATACTTATTTATCTGCCGGTGTAATGGGTGGTCCTGTAATGCAGCGTTTTGATCCCACTAAATTAACTTTTGATGATCAGTATATGAATGGTTCCTATAGTTCTGCAAATCCTACCAAACAAACCTTTAACCGCACCAGCCTTACCTATTGGGATGCTACGGCAGGCTTGGTTTTTAGCAGTATTGCAGGTGAGGGTACAAGATATTATATCGGTGCGGCAGTGTTTCATCTTACTAATCCTAAAGTGGCTTTTCAAAAACAAAATGATATTATCTTAAATAAAAAATTTGTGGTTAATGGTGGCTTTGCAGCACCTGTTAATGATGATAACCGTATTATATTTTATGCCGATTATTTTATGCAGGGAGGAGCCAGGCAGGCGCAGGGAGGATTGCTTATCAATCATGATCTGATACAATATGACGAAGACCAGAAAACAAGTATTTCAGCTGGTTTATTTTACCGTGGTAAAGATGCTTTTGTGCCTGTTGTAAAGTTGGATTATTTTCAATACAGTATTGGTATGTCCTATGATGTTAACTCAAGTAAGTTAAAATCCGCTTCCGAATACAGGGGGGCTTACGAAGTAACCATGTCTTACAAAGCCTTTAATAACAAGTATAATACATCTGCAAGTAAAGTAAAATGCCCGTTGTTTTACTAAGTATATTTTGATGCGGTGTTTTATCAACAAAAGCCGCAGTTGGTATGGTTTTTGGCAATTATTAGCGAACCAAAAAATCCAATTTTTATGAGAGCTATTTCATTTTTAATCATTGGCTGCCTTATTCTTTTTGTACTACTTTTTACTATGATTACTTTCTTGTTTGTTAAGTTTTAAAATGGCAGGTAATTCTTGAGTATATGACTGCAAACTTTATTTGCACACCAATTATGGTGCAGAATTGAATTTTAATAAACCAATATCAGGTTGTTAAAAAAATGAATAAAGTATTTTTTTACAAATTATACCTATAATTTTGAGAAATTACCTTATCCATAAAAATGAAACCAACCCTGGTTTATGAAGAAAATATTTGGTGTACCTGTTCTGCTTTTTATTGTTTTATTTTCTCATGCTCAAATTCCTTCACTCACCAATCATGTTGTTTCAAATATTGGAACCGTAGAGTTTTTGTATGGAGACTGTGGTTTAAATTTTTTTTGTTATCAAAAAAAAGATAAAATTAAAGCAGAAGTTCCACCATGTATAATTGGTAATGGCACACATACCTACTTTATGGTGGATGGAAATAATACTTATGCATGGTCAACTGCTAAATCCTTAACAGATAACAACAGCATTAATTTTAAAGATAACGCCACGGGCCCTGTAATGGTTAGCAGCCCATCTGCAACTAGTGGCAACAATTGGAAAAGAAATTACCATTCCATCTATTCAGCACAAACTATAAATAATGCTGTGCACGGCCCGATTGTAGTAGGCATTCTTCACGGGGAAAATAAAAATGTCAGTAGTACTTGTACATCAGGCAATATTCAAAATACCATTGATCCTTATGCTACAATCGATTGTAATGACCATCTCACATGGTCTGGCGGTAATCCTTATCAAGATGGCTGGTTGGCTTATCATGCAATGGTATCTGTAGCATGGATTCCTTATACACAAGCGACAAATTTTGGGCAACAATACTTTAGCAATCAACTAGGCCCGGTTTCATGGCCAGCTAATGGTTTCATTTCAAGTGATAATACCATAGCTACAACAGGCCACTCACATCCGTCAACCATTACTGCAAACGGATACCTCTTCATTTTTTATACTGATGCAGGCCCATATGGCAATCATATTGCTTTAGAAGAAGGCCGTCTAAAAGGTGTAAAAGTGGTGAGAGTAAAGCAAGCTGATGTGCTCGATCCTTCTAAGTATGAAATCTTTTATAAAAACCTCAATGGCAAGAGTGAATGGCACGCAAGCCTGCCTGCGGGTTTCAACAAAGAAAATATGTTGAGTTACACGAAAGTGAAGGGGCCAAAATCTACGGATATCCTTAATAGTGATGAAAGCAGCAGGGCAATCCGTTTTAGCGTTGCTAAAATAAAAAATTCTAATTATTTTATAGGGGTAGAAGAATATCTTGACCTGACTACTTCCTGTACTCACAATGGCGGTCCCGTTTACAGGGTGGCGCTAAGATTTTCTGAAGACCTTATTAATTGGAGTGAAAGAAAATTACAAGTAACGTCGCCAAAATGTTTTGATGAACACAATATGCGCTATCCCATTTTTTTAGATAAAACCGGCAGCACCAATACAGAAATTGATTTGGATGATTTTTATATATTGGGAACAGGCGGGATAAATAAATCAGTTAATAAGATCAGGGTTTACACCTCAGCCACTAAATAACCGACTGTTTTACTTTACTCCCAAATGTTAGTTCAATGCAGCTATATTTTCTGTACCATCAAAAATAACATCGCTAAAATCTTTTACCACATTGTATAAAGTATCTCTTTCTACAGGTTGCCTTTTTACCTGTTTGATAAGTGTTACCAATTCAGCAGTGCTCATTTTTGGTGTTTGTTCTTCACTGCCTGCCATACTGTAAATTTTGGTGCTGTCGTCGATGGTGCCATCAATATCATTTACACCAAAGCTTAAACTCAATTGTGCATTCTGGCGGCCAAGCATGGGCCAATAAGCTTTTAGGTGAGGGAAATTATCTAAGTAAATTCTTGCGATAGCATATAGGCGCATATCTTCTGTAATAGTGCTTTCAGGCACATAGCTCATATCGTTATTGCTGTTGCGGAATTTTAAAGGAATAAATGTGTTGAAACCTTTTGTTTTGTCTTGCAGGTCACGCAATCTGCTCATATGGTCAATACGGTGTTCATATTTTTCGACATGGCCGTATAACATGGTTGCATTACTGTGCATGCCTAATTTATGCGCTTCTTCATGAATTTGCAACCAGCCATCAGCATTTACTTTATCTGCGCTTATCTGTTCCCGTATTTCGGGAGCAAAAATTTCGGCACCACCACCAGGTAAACTATCCAGGCCTGCTTCATGCAATTGTTTCATGCCTTCAGCAATTGATAATTTTGCCTTGCGGAACATATAATCCAGTTCCACAGCTGTAAATGCTTTAACATGCAATTCGGGGCGGTGGATTTTTATTTTTTGCATCAGTTCTATAAAATAGGCCATGTTCATTTTAGGATGAACACCGCCAACAATATGCACTTCGGTGATCGGTTTGCCATCATAGCTTTTTACAATATCCAGCATTTGATCAATGCTTAATTCCCAACCTTCTTCTTTGTGGGCATATAAGCGGCTATAGCTGCAAAATTTGCAACTGAATACACAAACGTTTGTTGGCTCAATATGAAAGTTGCGGTTGAAATAAGTTTTATCGCCGTGCATTTTTTCTCTTATAAAATTGGCTAAGGCACCTACAAAAGCCAGGCTGCCTTTTTCAAAAAGCACCAAACATTCTTCATCAGTTATTCTTTTTCCATCATTTACTTTTTGGGCTATATTCTTTAAAGCGGTATCGGTAGTATTATTTATTAAAATATCTATTGAAACACCCATAATTATATTTTTTGCAAATTTACGATGATAATGGAAGTTGGAACATTATTTTTTATAGTAATTGAAGATGATTATGTTAAAGATTGCACGCCCGCTTGTGGCATAAATTCAAGTAGTATTACAATTTCTTTTTCAGAATAAATGTATATCTTCCAATCCTAAACTAAACGCCGCATGAATATTAAGTTTCGCCTTACTTTATTGAGTTTTTTGCAATTTTTTATATGGGGTGCATGGCTAATAACAGTAGCCAATTATTGGTTTGGTACCAAACAATGGGCGCCAGATAAATTTGGCGATGTATTTGGGACGTTAGGAATTGCTTCAATAATAATGCCTGCATTAACGGGAATTATCGCCGATAAATGGATTAATGCCGAAAGGTTATATGGAATACTGCATATTTTAGGTGGTATTGCAATGGTTTGTGTACCTATGGCCAGTACGCCTATCGCTTTTTATTGGACGATTTTTGCTGCAATGCTCTGTTATATGCCAACAATTTCTTTATCTAATTCAATAGGGTATATCATTCTAAAAAATAATGATTATGATGTTGTTAAAGTATTTCCCCCAATAAGGGTTTGGGGAACTATAGGTTTTATTGTTGCTATGTGGGTTACAAACCTTACTGGAAATAAAGCCACCCCTAACCAATTTTATATTTCTGCAATGGCATCATTTGTGTTAGGTATTTATTCATTCACGTTGCCAAAATGCCCGCCATTAAAATTGATTTCGCAGAATGCCTCGTTTGCAGAAAAATTTGGCTTAAATGCATTTAAATTATTTGCTAATTATAAAACTGCTTTATTTTTTATCTTCTCAATGTTTTTAGGTGGAGCTTTGCAGCTAACAAATATGTACGGCGATGTATTTCTTTCAGACTTTTCTAAAATGCCACAATATGCTAATTCATTTGTGTCAAAATATTCTACCATCATCATGTCAATATCTCAGATATCGGAAACATTATTCATTTTAGCCATTCCCTTCTTCCTGAAAAGATTTGGCATTAAAAAAGTTATGTTGATAAGCTTATTTGCATGGGTATTGCGCTTTGGGTTATTTTCTTACGGTAATCCTGCTGATGGTTTATGGATGATTATCGTTTCTTGTATTGTTTACGGAATGGCATTCGACTTTTTTAATATTTCGGGTTCTTTGTTCATAGAAACAACTACCGATGCTCGTATTCGTTCGAGTGCACAAGGTTTGTTTATGATGATGTCAAATGGTATCGGCGCTTTTTTAGGAGCTACAGTAAGCGGTTTCGTTATTGGTAAGTATTTTACCCTGGCAGATAACTCAAAAGACTGGCATGGTATCTGGCTGTCATTTGCAATTTATGCTTTAGTAATCGCCGTTTTATTCGGCATAATGTTTAGGCATAAACATGACCCAAATGCTATAAAAAATACCCATCCTGAACCTGTATTACCTACGGAGTAGTTATGCAAAAAATAAACTACATCTTTTTAAACAGTAGCATAACAATTATGCTGCTGTTTTTATTTACAACTACACAAGCCCAAAATTTTTCACTCCATGGAAAAATCAATGGTTTAAACAATCTCTACATTTTTTTTAGTTATTTAGGTTATGGCAATGATAGGATTTGGGATAGTACATTGATTAAAAACAATGCATTCCAATTTAGCGGTGTGTTGAAAGGGCAAGCTAAATGTTATATAACTATTAGAAAAGATAACAGGACTAATACAGACTCAGCAGGTGTTGCACCACCTTTTTTTATTGATGCAAGCAATATGCATATTACACTTAAGTCAAAAGATTTTAAAAAAACTATTATCACCGGGTCCCGCGTACAACAGGAGTGGGCAACATTCCATAATCATAACCAGGCTATCAATAGCAAACTAAGCCAACTGGTATTTTTAGATGATAGCCTGAATGCAATGCACAATGAAGAGAAAGACGAAAAAATAGCTGCAGCAATTGAAAAGAAAATAGAAGCGAATAAAAAAAACATGCAACCGCTGATAGATAATATAAACTCATTGGACAAAAAATTTATAGCCACTCATTTATCTGGTTTGCCTGCCACTATTTTATTAGAGCGAAATAAAAATATTTACGACATAAAAAATTTACACTACATATTTAATCAAATGCCAAAAGCAAATCAACAAAGCCCATGGGGATTGCTGATTCAAAAATATTTTGCAGAATTATTAATAGGAACCAAAGGAACTGTTGCTGCAGATTTTAGCGCAAAAGAATTACATGGAGACAGCTTGAAACTTAGTGATTATAAAGGAAAATATGTACTGCTGGATTTTTGGGCAAGCTGGTGTATGCCTTGCAGGGCCGGCAATCCCGAACTTGTAAAATTATATAATGAATACAAAAGTTATGGTATTGAATTTATTGGAATTGCAAGCGATGATGGACACGAAGATAAGTGGAGGGCAGCTATAGAAAAGGATGGCATCGGCATTTGGAAACAATTATTGAGTGGGCAAGATCCCAAAACACTTGATAAGACAAATGATATTGGAAAACCTTTTGGCATAAACAGCCTACCCTCGCAAATACTAATTGGCCCAGATGGCAAGATTATTGAAAGGTTTGGTGACGGAGGAGTGGAGAGCGAGCAATTATCAAGAGTGCTAAAAAATATCTTTACTAAATAGAAGGTTATTATATCCTAATAGCATACACGAAAAAAATTGTAATAGAAAAATAAAAGCAACACAGTTAGGTGTTGCTTTTTAACATGCTTAATAATTAAGTTTAATTATTATTAATGAATACTTTTTGGCTAGTAATATTTCCATCTGCACCAATAGCAATTAATTGATAAATGCCATTGTTAATGCTTTGCGGTAAAGTAATGGTTTGTTCGCTATTGCCACCAATATGCTGTACGCTGGTACTAAATATTTTGCGGCCGGTTACATCTGTCAATTGCAGTTCGTATTTTCCCTTGGGCTGGTTGCTGAATTGCAAGTGCATATCGTTGCCCACAACAGGATTGGGCCACACAGCAATTGCACTACGATCGGTTGCATAGCTTACTTTTATAATATCGGTATATTTTACCGCACCATTTTGTGCAATACTTTTAATCCTGTAAAAAGAAGTGTTGTTTAACAATGTTGCATCAAGCCAATTATATAATGTGCTTGTTGTAGCTGCGATAGTGCCAATGATGACAAAGCTGCGGCCATCTGCGCTGCGTTCTATTTCATAGCGGTCAATACCAGATTGTGTACCAACCTTCCATTCCAGTTGCACATTGCCCGCTGTATTTTTGTTGGCGCTAAAATTTTCAAAACTAATGGGCAAAACTGCCGTACAGCTCATTCCGGTTGTCCAGGTAGGTGCACCTACAAAAGTCCCATTGTATCCATGGCCTGTTAAGTCGGCAACAGTAGTACCAGATCCTTCCTCAAAATTATATAATGCCAATAGCCCTGTTTCACTTCCGCTTAAGCAACTGCCTTTATTAGTATTGATTTCTGTAGCAGTCCTTGCTGTTGTCCAGATGCGTACACCATCTAATTTACCAGCCATGGCTTCGGAAGTTTGGTTAGCACCTATGCGTACAGGATTGGCAGTTGTTGGAAAAGATCCAGGTACGGATGCATTAGTAGCATCGAGTACTCCATTTACATAAACCATTGTACTGCTTCCATTCCATACGCCAGCAATATGCACCCAGGTATTAAGGGGTATGGTAGTAGTGCCATTTACTACATTAAAACCGCTACCATTATCTACCCAAAACGCTGCTTTATTGTTATCAATCCGTAATAAAAATTGCATGCCCGTACCGTAATTGCCAACAATAGTGGGCAAAAAGACATTGGCAGTTTGATAAACCCAGCCTTCTAATGTAATTGTATGTGTGCCTGTAAACAAACTATTCATAGCAGTTCCTATGGATATATAATCGGGAGTAGCGCTATTAAATGATAAACCATTTTGTGCCTTAGTTGATTGTAAGCATAGTAATAGGGAAATTAAAAAAAAGTAAAGGTTCTTCATGTAAAATTGATTTTAGGTGTGTTAGTGGTAGGCAAACTTAAGGATATAAGTTGTAATGTAGAGAAGCTATGCAGTTTTATTTCATTACATTAACTGAAATGTAATTTCGTTATGTTTTGTACGCCGAAATTACGTTTTGACAAATTTAATCGAAGTGCATTTCGGCATAAAATACAAAGCCCTCACAAAATTGCGAGGGCCTCAATTATATAATTGCAGTTGATTACTTCAACGCTTCAATCTTCTTTACAAAATTAGCTTTTGGTTGTGCACCAACTAATTTATCTACTACCTGGCCGCCTTTTACAAAAAGTATAGCTGGTATGCTGGTAATGCCATAGTTCATAGAAACCTGTGGGTTATGGTCTACGTTTACTTTACCAATATTTACTTTGCCTTCATATTCTTTGCTAAGCTCCTCAATTACAGGGCCTATTGCACGGCAGGGGCCGCACCATTCTGCCCAAAAATCAATTACTGTTAATTTATCACTTTCTAAAACGTCTGTTTTAAAGTTTGCATCTGTGAATTCGTGTGCCATATGTATAATTTTTTATTTTCTTAAAAGAGGACAAATTTAAGCCCAAACTTATTAATGTGAAGGAATGACATATCCACACGATGTGCTGAAAAATATTGGCATAAAAATAAGCCATAGTGTCTGCAAGGGCCAATGCCATAAAAGCCTTATGGGTATTGCATTTGCCGTTTCTGCATTTTATCTTTATAAGCTAAACTCCATTTTTATGTATTTAATTAGAGAAGTATTTCAGGCAAAACCTGGCAAAGCCAAAGACCTGGTTAAAATGTTTAAACTTGCTGGCCCTCATCTTGAAAAAACGGGGCAATTCAGCAACATGAAAGTAATGACCGATGTTGTAAGTAAGTATTGGACGGTAGTGATAGAGTCAGAAACACCAGACATTGGTGCTTTTATCACCAATTTACGTACTGCTACCATGAGCGATGAAGTTAAAGACATCATGAAAGGCTATATGGATTGTGTAGAAGGGGGCAAGAGGGAAATATTTATGATAGAATGAAAGGTTTGAAAATAAGCAAATGTGCAAATTTGCAAAATGATTCGCAGGTACTATTGCACATTTGCCTATTGTTTACGCTGTTACCACACTCACTTCCACATCAATGTTATCATTCAAAAAAACTGCCATTTCATCATTCATAATAAAACATTTTTCCAAAGTGTACATACCCACTTTGCAATTGTTCCTAAGGTCTTTTATGTTGAATTTAATAGGTGTTTTACCAGGGTTCGCCTTAATATTCTGGTCGATGAAATTGATGAAATTGGCATTTACAAATTGCGGCTGCACATCAATCACCACTTGTTTGGTAAGGCTGGTCTTTACTGTTTCCAACAAATGAATCTTGCTAAGGCTAAATTGATAGTCCTGACTGTTGTAGCGTTGTTTAAAACCACCTTCCACCAGTACAATCATGCCTTTTTCCAAATAATTCTGGTACTTCACATAGTCTTCGCTCCAGAGCATAAATTCAGCCTTGCCGCTAAAATCTTCAATGGTTAAAATGCCGAAGTTTTTACCGGTTTTGGTAAGCCGGTGTTGTGCATCAATTACCAAACCAGCTACCCTGAATTGCTTTGCAGGATTGGGATTACTGTTCACCGTATTTTTAAACTCCACATAATCTGCCAGCGAAGTAATGTTATAATGCTTCAATTCAAACTTATAATTATCTAAAGGATGACCGCTGATATACATTCCCGTTACTTCCTTTTCATAATCCAATTGCTGAACCAATGGCCATGGTTCGCAAATGGATAATTTAGGTGGCATAATTTCGGGCATCACCAAATCACCAAACAAAGTATTGGTAGTATTTGCAGATTGTGATTGAAATACCTGACCAAACTTGATGATTTTTTCAAGCCCAGTTATATCACCCGGTGCCTGGTAAAAATATTGGGCACGAATAAGATCTGTAAAGCAATCGAAAGCGCCGCTGTACACCAAACTTTCCATTGACTTTTTGTTCACTGATTTTTGATTGCAGCGTTTTGCCAAATCAAAAACGTTTTTGAATGCACCGTGTTTATCCCTTTCTATAATAATATCTTCAATGGCTTTTTCGCCCACACCCTTTAAGCCACTAAAACCAAAACGGATTTCGCCTTTTTTATTTACTGCAAAACCATTCTGGCTTTCATTAATATCCGGCCCAAGCACTTTTAATCCCATGCGTTTACATTCTTCCATAAAGAAGGTAATCTTTTCAATACTGCCGGCATGGTTCAGCACCGCTGCCATATATTCGCTGGGGTAGTGGGCTTTTAAATAAGCCGTTTGATAAGCCACAAAAGCATAACAGGTACTATGCGATTTATTGAAAGCGTATTGGGCAAATGCTTCCCAATCCACCCAAATTTTTTCCAGTTTATCTGCCGGATGCCCTTTTGCTGTAGCGCCTTCAATAAACTGCGCCTTCATCTTGTTCAGTACCGCAATCTGCTTTTTACCCATCGCCTTACGCAATACATCCGCATCTCCCTTGCTAAAACCTGCCAGCTTTTGAGAGAGCAACATCACCTGTTCCTGGTACACCGTAATACCGTAGGTTTCTTTCAAATGTTCCTCCATGTCCGGAAGGTCATATTCCACCTGTTTCTTTCCATGTTTCCGGTCGATATAATCAGGGATATAACTCATCGGCCCCGGACGGTAGAGTGCGTTCATCGCAATCAAATCATCAAATTTATCGGGCTTTAGCTCGCGCAAATACTTTTGCATACCAGCACTTTCAAACTGAAAAGTACCATTGGTATCGCCTCGCTGATACAAGGCATAAGCTTTTTCATCATCTAAAGGAATATAATCGATATCTATTGTAATACCATGATTCTGTTTAATTAAAGATAATCCCGTTTTTAAAATACTCAATGTTCTTAAACCTAAAAAGTCCATTTTTATTACGCCTGCTTCTTCAATGGAGTTACCCTCAATCTGCGTCAACCACAATTCAGATTCCTTAGAAGTTGCTACCGGCAAAAGTTCTGTAAGGTCTTTTGGAGCGATGATGATGGCAGAAGCGTGGATGCCTGTGTTACGCACCGAACCTTCCAAAATTTCCGCCTCGTGCAGTATGGTACTCCGCAAATCGGAGCCTGCATAAATGGCTCTTAATTGCTTTACATTTTCCAAATCATCGGCCTGCAAAGCTTCTTTTTCTTCCAATGATTTTTCGCCTGCTTTTGCCTCTTTGGTGGTAAATGGTGCATGCAATAATCTTTTTAAATTGATACCTGGCCGTTCCGGGACCAGTTTAGATAAAGCACGGCTTTCTGCCAATGGCAAATCCATTACCCGGGATACATCGGCAATGCTGCTTTTGGCTGCCATAGTACCATAAGTGATAATTTGCGCCACCTGGTTCTTGCCGTATTTCTGTACCACATAATCAATTACTTTCTGCCTGCCATCATCGTCAAAATCCGTGTCAATATCGGGCATGCTCTTACGCTCGGGGTTCAAGAACCTTTCGAATAGTAAATTATATTTTATGGGGTCGATATTGGTAATGCCAATGCAGTAAGCTACCGCACTTCCGGCAGCAGAACCACGGCCAGGGCCAATGAATACACCAATATCACGGCCATGGCGAATGAAATCGCTTACAATTAAGAAGTAACCGGCAAAGCCCATCTTTCTGATAACTCCGAGTTCAAATTGCAGGCGCTCTTCACTTTCGGGAGTAAGAATTTTATAACGTTCTTTTGCACCGCTCCAGGTTAAATGTTCTAAATAATCATCCTGCGATTTATAAGTTGGTGGTACTTCAAAAAAGGGGAGAAGGATTTCTTTCTTCAAATCCAGCACATCAATTTTATCAACTATTTCGTTGGTATTGTCAATCGCTTCAGGTATGTCTTCAAACACTTTTGTCATTTCTACGGTGTTCTTTAAAAAGAACTGGTCGTTGGGAAATCCAAAGCGTTTATTTTTTATCAAGATATCATCATCACTAAACTCACGGTTGGCAGGAGTAGCCTGTTTTTCGCCGGTGTTGATGCAAAGTAGAATATCATGGGCATTAAAATCTGATTGGTCAACATAATGGCTATCGTTGCTTGCAATAACTTTTACATTGTATTTCTTTGCAAATTTCAGCAACACGTTATTCACTTTTTCCTGGTCGGGTATGCCGTGGCGTTGCAACTCTACATAATAATCCTGCTGAAAAATATTGAGCCACCATTTAAATTCATTCTCACCTTCTTCTTCACCTTTTTTTAAAATAGCTTGAGGAACCAGAGCTCCAAGACAACAAGTAGTTGCAATCAATCCTTCGTGGTATTTATGAATCAATTCTTTATCGATACGGGGGTATTTGCTGTACATGCCATCAATATATCCCAGCGATGTCAACTTTACCAAATTCTTATAACCGATATCATTTTTTGCCAATAAAATCTGGTGATGGCGGGGATCTTTTTCTTCTTTGCTAAATGTTTTGCGGTGTCTGTCGGTAGTAATGTAAAACTCACAACCCACCACAGGTTTTACTTTTAATGAACCATCCGCATTTTTATGATTATAAGCTTCTTTTACAAATTCAAAAACGCCAAACATATTGCCATGGTCGCTGATGGCCAAGGCAGGCATACCATCTGCAATTGCTTTTTTATATAGGTTTTTTATAGAGGCGGCGCCATCTAAAAGAGAGAATTGGGTGTGTACGTGCAGATGGGAAAACTTCATGATAATGTCGGCTGTTTTATGTCGAATTTGCGAATGGCGAATATCGAATGTGCTTCAAATTTAAAGACATTCCATATTCGATATTTCATATTCGATATCATGTACAAATATCGTTTATAAGACGCTCTATTGCGGCACTGTTTTTCCACAAAAATATTTTTTAATATACCAGCTTGTGGGTATTTGCCTTTTGGAGCTTAATATTATTTTTACTAAAACTTAATTTTATGAAAAAAGTTCTCTCTACAACAGTTTTTCTTTTCACGCTTGTGTTATCATTTGCCCAGCCTGCTGCTAAAATAATTGTAATTGTAAAAGCTGGCCAATTTACAATGCAAAAAATCAATATAACCAACGGTTGGAAATTTGCCCCTGTTGGCAAAGCGCTTGGCACAATAAACGACAGAAAAAGGCCAGGCTTCAATACAACACATACATATGATGATTTTGGAATAGTTCTATTTGAAAAAAATAAAAGCGATAAAGTAGGTACAGGAATACTATCTGAAGTGCAATTTTATTTTGCCCCAATGGATACCACTACAGTATCGCCAAAAGGCCTTTTTACAGGTAAAATGCAAATAGAAAAATTAAAGATTTCCAGTAGTCTCACCTGGGCAGACGTAAAAGAAAGCCTGAAAGATTTTGAGCTAACAGACAGTTATATGGAACATAATTTCCGCCTTGCTTACAAAGGGCTATACTTTTATTTTTTGTTTAATGATGAAGAAACCACCTTGCGAAAGATAAGTATTGGCAAGGATATGAGGGATAAAAAATAATTTCCTTAATGCTGGCCAGATAATTGAACCTTTTTAATACACAATTATTTTACAGTCAATACGTTAAGTAAATAAAATCAATAAAAAAGCGCTAAAGCTTGCATATGCCAGATATGGGCTGTAACTTTGCGCAGCATTGGAGAAATTTATTTATAAATGTTTGTAGGACAAGGTTTAAAGATCAGAATAGATAAACAGCGTAATTTAAGAACAATCAGACGACCAAAGAACACAAGATTAAGTTGTACATACGCTTAAACCCAAAGTTTACGTATGAAAAATTTATTTTTTGTTTCTGTTGCCGTTGGCATCTTTTCAGGAACATCAATATCCGCTGAGGCTCAAACTTCAGTTAACGCAGTGAGGTTTACGGCACCTCAAAAAAAATCTGTACAATTTATTGAAGGCATTGAAATAAAGCGTGGCCCCGAAAGCAACGTGGAGAATAATGATATATGGGCTAATAAACCAGTAACTAAACCTGTTGTAGCGCCGGTTACTAAAGTTCCCTATAAAACAGTTAATACTAATAATACAGGTTCGTTTATTGAAAGCTGTACTGCTTTGCAATTTAAATACGCCCAGTTGCTGGATATAGATGTTGAACTTTTAACCAACATAAAACTATACGAAGCTATTGAAGATTGGTGGGCTACGCGTTACCGATATGGCGGTACCACAAAAAAAGGAATCGACTGCAGCGCTTTTACCAGCACTTTATTAAACGCGGCTTTTGGGATGAATCTTGCACGTACGGCAAGGGATCAATATGACCAATGCGATAAAATAGAAAGAGAAGATTTGCAGGAAGGCGACCTGGTATTTTTTAACACCAGGGGAGGAATTAGTCATGTGGGTGTTTACTTAGGCAATGGTTATTTTGTGCACAGCAGTGTCCATGCAGGTGTAACAATCAACAGTTTATCAGATGATTATTACAACAGAAAATATATTGGCGGCGGAAGAGTGAACCAGCAGCAGTAAGTTATTGCTATGAAAATTAGAAGGGAGCCGAGAGGCCCCCTTTTTTATTGGAAAGAAAATTTGCTTAATTGAAGTGTCAGGCTGAGCTAGTCGAAGGCGGGTTACTACCGAATAGAAGCCTCTTTTTTAAAGCAGCCCGGCTTCGACTAGCTCAGCCTGACAACTTTTAGAATTGATATTGAAAACTATTCTACCTTCCTCGTCTTTACATAAAAGTTAGAATTCACCACAAAACTGCTTTTATCATACCAGTTACCTAAACTCAAGCTCTGCCATTTTTCAGTCGGCTTTATCCATTGTTCAGTCTTATCTGCTTTGCCAAAAGAAACTTTTAATGGTAAATTAAAACCAGCTACACAACTATCGTATTTAAATGAAACCTTGTTGCCTTCAATTTTATATTGCAGCTCAGGAATTTTTGTGGTACGCAAATACTGATCGAATACTTTACTGAAGTTGATACCGCTTTCTTTATTGATATAATCTTCAATTTGTTTGGTGGTAACAGTTTGATGGAAGAAGGTTTTATTCAATCCTCTCAATATCATCCTGAATTTTTCATCATTATCAATTACCTGGCGAATGCTGTGGAGCATGTTGCCGCTTTTAGGGTACATATCACCGCTACCTTCCTGGTTTACGCCATAAGCGCCAATGATTGGTATGTCATTTCTTATACCTCTTCGTGTGCCGATGCAATAGGCATTGCCTGCTTCTTTGCCATACCAAAAATCGGTGAACAAGGTTTCACTGTAATTGGTAAAGCCTTCATGTATCCACATATCGGCAATATCCTTACTGGTAATATTGTTTGCAAACCATTCGTGGCCGCTTTCGTGTACAATGATGAAATCCCATTTCAATCCCCAGCCGGTGCCGCTTTGGTCTCTGCCTAAATAACCATTTTGATAACCATTGCCATAAGCGGTAGCGCTTTGATGTTCCATGCCTAAATGTGGAGCATCAACTAATTTGTATCCATCGGGATAAAAAGGATAAGGGCCAAACCAATGTTCAAATGCCTTTACCATTCTTGGAGCATCGGCAAAATGCACTTTTGCTTTTTCTAAATTTTCTTCCAGCACCCAATAATCTAAAGTAAGGTCGCCTTTTTCGCCTTTGTATATTTCACCAAAATGGACATATTTACCAATGTATGGAATGATGCAATAATTATTAATCGGTTCAACTACCGCCCAATCGTAAGTGGCGGTGCCATCGCCATTTACTATTTTGCCACGGAAGCGGCCATTGCCCACACACATCAAACTATCCGGACAGGTGATATGCATTTCTGCACTATCAGGTTCATCTACCTGGCTATCTTTACAGGGGTACCAAACGCTGGCACCTAATCCCTGGCAGGCAACGCTAACCCATGGGCTACCATCTTTGCTTTTCTTCCAAATCAAACCACCATCCCAAGGCGGGCGGCGGGCAATACGGGGTTTGCCGTGGTAATGAACTCGAAGCTTTACTAAGAGGGCATTTTTAGTTATTGGGGGAAGAGAGAAAAAATATGCATTTCCATCTTTCTTTATATCCAAAATATTTCCATCTGTTAAGCCAATTTCATTTTTCTTGCCAGGTTCTGTAATTGAACATTCAATACCATCAATCACCATCGGTTCTTGAAGGTCAATCTGCATCACATTTTGTTTCTTTAAAACTTTTAAATAGATATCATTGTACCCACTTATCGTGCTATCTAATATATTAAACTTCACATGTAAATCATATTTAGTTGCATCCCACCAATCTCTCGATGGCCCATAAGCGCCACGTAAAGTATCTGCATGTGTAAAAACCTTTAACGGTTTTAATGGCTGTGCTGATAAATGGAAAATAGATAATTGAATAATGGATAATGCTGCAAAAACTGCGGCGGCTTTTTTGAGATTGAACATCTTTTGACAGGTTTATTTTTGATTGCCTAAATTTATGACGAATATATTGAACTATGCCTTTAAAATTCTGCCATTCATCATTAATAAGTCTGAAGAAGAAATATAGCCTTTCCATTATAATAAATTATTTATTATTCATTATTTCGTTATTCATTTTACCTTCCTGCACCAACCACATGCATGCCGATAAGAAAATATTTCATTACAACGAAAGCAGCGGCCTTGCTTCGCTTGACCCTGCCTTTGCTAAAAACAAACAGGTAATGTGGGCTATGCATCAACTCTACAATACTTTAATAGAAATTGACAGCAATATGCAAATGGCACCTTCGCTGGCAAAACGCTGGAGCATTTCAAATGATAACCTAACTTTTACTTTTTATTTAAGAAATGATGTGTTTTTTACAGATGATGATTGCTTTGCAAATGGCAAAGGAAGAAAATTAAATGCCAATGATGTAGTGTACAGTTTTAATCGAATTATAGATAAAAATACCGCAAGCCCCGGCGCATGGATTTTTAATAACAGGGTTGATTCAGCAGATGGTTTTAAAGCGATAGATGACACCACTTTTCAATTGAAATTGATTCGCCCATTTCAATCCATACTGGGTATTTTAAGTATGCAGTATTGTTCCATCATTCCAAAGGAAGCGGTAGAGAAATATAAAAATGATTTTCGCCGACACCCCGTTGGCAGTGGCCCATTTAGCTTTGTGGCCTGGGAAGAAGGGCAGGCATTGGTACTGAAAAAAAACGACAACTACTTTGAAAAAGATACAGCGGGAAAGCGCTTGCCTTATCTGGATGGTATCAAAGTATCTTTTTATGATAGCAAGGCTACCGAGTTTTTAGAATTTCAACAAAACCGCCTGGATTTTATTGATGATATCGATCCTTCTTTTAAAGATGAAGTGCTAACTAAAACAGGCAACCTAAAAAAAACATGGGAAGGAAAAATTGAATTGCAAAAGCAACCTTACCTCAACATTGAGTACTTAGGTATTTTGGTAGATGATAAAAATGAATTGGTAAAAAATTCACCATTGCGTTTTCAAAAAGTAAGACAGGCTATAAACTATGGATTTGATAGAAGAAAAATGATGTTGTATTTGCGCAACTCTATTGGTATTGCCGCCGAAAGTGGCTTTGTGCCCTGCGGTTTGCCTTCTTTTGATTCGGTAAGTGTAAAAGGCTATCAATACAATGTTACTAAAGCAAAACAATTATTAGCAGAAGCCGGTTATGCAGATGGAAAAGGAATGCCTGCCATTAAATTACTCACCATTCCTATTTATGGTGATTTGGGCAGTTATATCGCCAACGAACTGCAACAAATTGGTATTAATATACAAGTTGAAGTAATACAAAAAAGTTTATTGCTGGAACAGACTTCAAAATCACAAGCCTTATTTTTTAGAGGAAGCTGGATTGCAGATTATCCGGATGCAGAAAATTACCTGAGTGTTTTTTACAGCAAAAATCCTGCGCCGCCAAATTATACCCGTTATAAAAATGCTGCTTACGATGTACTGTATGAAAAAGCTTTGTCAGAAAAAAATGACAGTCTGCGATATAAACTATATCAGCAAATGGATAGATTGATTATTGCCGATGCGCCGGTTGTACCGCTTTGGTATGATGTGGCCATACACTTAGTGCATACCAATGTAAAAAACTTCCCACCTAATAGTTTGAATTTGTTAGAATTAAGAAAAACGCAAATCCAATAAAAAAAAATATTGTGTAGATTTTTTTCTACAAATAAAACTGCCGTTAGTATGGACAAAAAATTTGTTATGCGGCAGATTAATAAAGCAAACTGTTTCATATAACGTAACCGAACAACCTGTTTTTCTAAAATTTATTTCATTAACAATTGTTAATTCCTTCACAAGTTAAAAATCGATTAAAAATGGATTAAACTATTTTTAATTTGCAGCAATTAAATCCCATTAATTGTCCTTCGTAAATTGAAATGTAAATTTTTTTGTTTTTCATTTCAATAACGGCACCTAATACACTTTTAGGGCTATTTATAATTTAAAGTTTTTATTCCAAATGAAAAAGATTACAAGTCTTACACTTGTGCTGTTGTTATTTGTTATGACAGTAGTGGCACAAAATCGAACTGTTACAGGTACAGTAACAGATGAAAAAAATTCTCCAATTGCCGGCGCTTCAGTAATCCTGAAAGGTTCTAAAACCGGAACTATTACAGGAACTGATGGCAGTTTTACGCTAACTGTTTCTGCTGCGGCTAAAAAACTAACTATTTCTTCTTTAAACTATGTCACTCAGGATGTTTCTATTACTGATCATATAGTTGTGGTGCTTAAATCAGCGGCCACAAACCTTACTGAAGTTGTAGTTGTAGCTTATGGACAATTGAAAAAACCATCCATAACAGGCTCTGTTGCTACAGTTAAAGCAGCCGATATAGAAGACAAACCGTTCAGTTCGGTTGATAAAGCTCTGCAAGGCACAGTAGCAGGTCTTCAGTCTTCATCTGCAAATGGTACCCCCGGATCTGCAACTGATATCAGGATAAGAGGTATTGGTTCAATCAATGCAAGTTCATCGCCACTTTGGGTAATTGATGGTATGATTGCTACAAGTGGAGACCTTACTGTTAATACAACTTCTGCCAATGCGCTAAGTAGCCTTAACCCTGATGATATCGAAAGCATATCTGTTTTGAAAGATGCGGCTGCTTCTGCTATTTACGGCTCAAGGGCTGCCAATGGCGTAATACTAGTTACCACCAAAAGTGGCAGGGCTGGTAAAACAAAAATTACTTTGACTACAGAAGTTGGAGCAAATAAAATTGCCCGTTTAAGTGATAATAACAGGCCAATGACAACACTCGAAAATCAAACCGTATTAAGAGAGGCGTTGATTAATGCAGGTTATGCTACCGACAATGCAACTGCCGATGCTGCAATTATTGACCCCAACGGGGTAGTAGGTTTAGATCCTAATTGGTTACAAACAAATACCAATTGGTTAGATCAGGTAACAAGAACTGGTAAGCAACAACAATATAATTTGAGCTTGAGTGGGGGTAATGAAAAAACACAATACTATGCTTCTGCAGGATACTTTAACCAGGATGGTACCACCATTGCTACTTATTTTAAAAGATATAACGGAAGCGTATCATTACAAACTAAAGTAAACGATAAAGTAAACTTTAAAGTAGGTGTTAACGGAAGCACCAGTACACAGCTTTCTCCGCCAGGTTCTGCAGCTTATGCAAGCCCCGTAAGCGGTTCTTTCTTTTTGCAGCCATGGTTTTCCCCTTATAATGCTGATGGTTCCTACCGTTACCATGATGCACAAAACGAATTCCCCGATGGATCGCAGTTTAACCCGGTTTTATTGGCTGCGTGGAATAAATCTACAGCCAAACAAATTCAAATGCGTGGGTACGTATCTGGCGATTACCAGATTTTGCCTAACTTAAAATTTACCAGCCGCTATAGTGGCGAGTATTTTAATGTAAATGAATATTCCTACTGGAATCCATTTTATGGAGATGGTTCTTCTACCCAAGGTTTGGGCCAGGCAAATAATAAACAAATTTTTGACTGGACATGGACCAATACATTTAATTACCGTGTTAATTTAAATAAAGACAAAGATTTTAATCTTGATTTATTGGCTGGTACAGAAGCCTATGCTATCAATAATAATGTATTGCAAACATCAGGGCAAAATTTCCCTTCTACAATTGACTTAACGTATTTAGCATCTGCTGCACAACCAATTGGCGCAGCCACTAATTTAACTAGTTCTTCCGTTACTTCTTATTTATCTAGTGCGGTACTTAATTATAAAAACAGGTATGCTTTATCGGCAAGTTTCCGTAGAGATGGCTCTTCAGTATTTAGCAAAGATCATAAATGGGGTAATTTTTATTCCGTTGGTGGTACGTGGAATATTAATGAAGAAGATTTTTTCAAAAACCTTTCAACTCCTATCAATCAGTTAAAGCTTAGGTCTTCTTACGGTCAAAACGGAAATACCAATGGCTTTGGTTATTATGCTGCACTTCCAACTTATGGTTTTGGTAGTGCCTACCTTGGTACTGCTGGTAGTGCGCCAAACAATGTGGGTAACCCTGATTTAACTTGGGAAAAAAACAATGCGTTTAACATAGGTCTTGATTTTGCTGCGTGGAAAAGCAGGTTGTACGGAACCGTTGAATATTACAAAAGAGTTAGTACAGATTTGTTGATCAATGTTCCCTTATCTCCAACATCTGGTTTTTCTGGCGGCCAATTAATGAATGTAGGCAGCATGTATAACAAAGGTTTGGAAATAACATTAGGCGGTAAGCCAATTGTAACCAAAGATTTTACCTGGGATGTTTCATTCAATTTTTCGCATAACACCAACCGTGTAACAAAATTATATAACCATGCACCTATCTCGCAACAAACAAGGTTTAATATTACCGAAGGGCATGATATTTATGAATTTTATACAAGGCTTTGGGCAGGCGTAGATCCTAAAAATGGCGATCCATTATGGTACACCGATGCTACACGTACCACTACAACAAACCTTGCCACCAAAGCAGGTTTATCTTTAACAGGTAAATCGGCTACGCCAAAATACTTTGGTTCTTTCACCAATAAATTTACCTACAAAGCATTTAGCTTAGAAGGACAGTTTTACTACAATTTTGGAAATTATATTTATGATACCTGGGAGAATTATTTGCTAAGCGATGGTGCTTACACTGGAGGAATGAATCAATTAAGCCTTGAATTAAAATCCTGGAAAAATCCTGGAGACATTACAAATGTTCCTAAAATCGTTTATGGCGGCAACCAACAATCCAACCGTCCATCAACCCGATATTTATACAAAGGCGATTATATACGTTTAAGGAATTTGCAAGTAGGTTACTCTTTGCCAAAAGCTCTATTGACAAAAGCACATATCTCTTCACTTGAAGTATATGGTAGAGGAACTAATTTGTTTACGTTTGGCGCAGATAAAAACCTGCCAACAGATCCAGAACTAGGTGCTTCAAGCATTGGCGATTTTCAGGTGTTTATGCCTAAATCATTCACTGTAGGTATAAAACTTGGCTTGTAAAATTTAGAATAAACTTAAAAACAGAAATCATGACGAATACATATAAAAGAACAGCAGTTGTTTTTGCTTTGGGCATAGGGTTGTTTACATCCTGCTCAAAGAGTTTCATCACAAAAACACCCAACGACTCTCTTGACAATGGTAAGGCATTAACCGACGTAGCTTCAATGCAGACAGCGCTAAATGGTGCTTATGCACAGTTAAGGACTGACGCGGCTATAAAGGCTACAGCATTATTTGGAAGAGATTTGCCAGTTATCGGCGATTTAATGGCAGATAATACCTTTATTGAAACGAAAAATTCGGGCCGTTACCTAAACCAGTTCAATTACAGTCTAACATTTTCGGATGGTGTGTTTGGTGGGATTTGGAATTACGCCTATACAGCCATACTAGATGTAAATAATATTATTGATGCAAATGTAGCTGGTGCAGATATGATAAAATCTCAGGCTTATGCTTTACGTGGATTGTTATACTTTAAGCTGGTTAATATTTATGCCCGCCCTTATACAGATAATCCCAATGGCCTAGGCGTACCATTAATTTTGCACTATAGCCCAACACTGCTGCCTACACGAGAAACAGTGAAAAACGTGTACGCGCAAATCATCAGCGATTTAAAAACGGCGTTTGCAACAGCGCCTGATTATGTTAATGCATCGCAACTAAGCAAATATGCTATTGAAGGCCTTTTGGCAAAAGCGTACTTGTACATGGGTGATAATGTAAATGCTAAAGCTGCAGCGGTAGATGTAATTACCAATGGCGGTTTTACCCTGGTGAATACTGCAACTGCATACAAAGGCTTTTGGGCAAATTCAGGTGTGCAATCCAACAAATCGGAAGTGATGTTTGAAGTAGATATGGATGCTGTAAATAATAATTCATCCGATGATTTGGGTGGTATGTATGTTGATGGTTACCAGGATATTTATGCTTCAAAGCAATTAGTTGATTTATACAGTGCCACTGATATTAGAAAATCGGTATTGCAAAGTGGTTTCACTAAATCTGGTGCAGCAACATCTATTGTACTTAAATACCCAAATTATAATAGTGCAGACAAAGACAATTCAAAAGTAATACGCATAGCAGAAGTGTACCTTATTGCTGCAGAAGCATCGCTTCCCGGCAATGAAACAGATGCGAAAAAATATTTGAATTTGTTGATGGCCTCTCGAGATGGTGCATTTGCTGGCTATACATCTACTGGTGCACAATTATTAAATGATATTGTAACCGAAAGAAGAAAAGAATTGGCTTTTGAAGGAGACAGGTTTTATGATTTAAATAGATTGAAATGGGACATAAGCAGGGGTACAGTAAATGCAGGTTCTATTCCGCAAGGGCTTAATGTAATACCTTATACTGAATACCGCAGGATTGGGCCGATCCCACAGGGAGAAATACAATCCAACGCAAATATTGCAAGTCAACAAAATCCAAACTACTAGGTAATAACCTTAGTTAAAAATATTGTTGGAACTTAAAGTAAGAGAGGCTGTCTATATTAAGACAGCCTCTTTTTTATTTTCAAAATTAGTATTATAAAAAAAAGAAATTTTCGATAACTGGTTGTAGTTAGTGTTTCTTCAATTTACTTTTAAACACTTTTTCAAACTTTTCCAATTTGGGCCTTATTACAATCTGGCAATAAGCCTGGCCGGGATGATTGTTGTAATAATTTTGATGGTATGGTTCTGCAGGATAAAAAATATCAAACTTTTCTAGCGTAGTTACAATAGGATTGTCCCAGGCACCGCTTTTATCCAATTCAGCTTTATATTTTTCTACTTTTGCTTTTTGTTCTTCGTTATGATAAAAAACCACACTTCTGTATTGTGGCCCGGCATCAGCACCCTGCCTGTTTAACGTTGTAGGGTTGTGTACCTGCCAAAATACTTCCAATAATTCATCAAAACTAATTTTAGAACTGTCGTAAACAATGTTTAAACATTCTGCATGGCCTGTGGTTTTGCTGCAAACTTCTTCATATGTGGGGTTTGGTACTGTGCCGCCGCTGTAGCCGCTGGTTACACTTTCTACTCCTTCCAATTGTTGAAAAACCGCTTCGGTACACCAGAAGCAACCTGTGCCAAAAGTGGCCGTATCTAACGTAGCTTTTACTGACATTTTTTTATTCTCCTTTTTTGTTGTTTTATTATTTTTTTGTGCAAATGAAGTTGTCGCCATAAAAACAACAACTAAAACTAGTAATGGTTTAAGCATTCCTTTTTGTTTATATAATATACGCAAAGTTATTTTAGTTAGTTTGCAAAACAATTCTTGTTTAGGTAAGATTAACAAATCGAAATGGTAGCTTATGCGTTATTCATCTTTTAAAACACGGCTTTTATTTTTAAGCTTGTTATTGTATGCTGTATCTTCATGCCAGCATAAAACATCAACAATGGAATCTGTTAAAGCCTATGCCTTTCGTTTAAAACCTGGGCAAGATTTGCAGGAAGGAATACTGAAACTGGTAAATGAAAAACAGATTAAGACCGGTTGGATAAGTACCTGTGTTGGCAGCCTTACAAAATATAATATTCGTTTTGCCAACCAACCCAACAGCAACAGCGATAGCGGCCACTTTGAAATTGTAAGTTTAACTGGAACGGTTTCTATCAATGGCTCACATATTCACATGAGCATTAGCGACAGTACAGGCAAAACTATTGGCGGGCATTTAATGGAAGGCAATATAATTTATACCACTGCCGAAATTGTTATTTTAACCAGCAATGATTTTATTTTTAAAAGACAAAAGGATGGTACAACGCCATGGGATGAATTGCAGGTGGAGGACGTAAATAATAAAAAATAATCAACTTACCCCTTAGATAAAAGCTCAATAGAATTACTGAACTTGAACGGAGCATCGCCGCTGAAGTTCAGCTCTGCACGCTGTTTATCTCCTAAAAATTACCAGTAGTACTCAACATTCACCACCAAATCCGGGTGCAAACTTTTTGCAACAGGGCAGGTATCGCCAACCCTTTGCAAAATCAGTCTTTCCTTTTCGTCCAATTGAAGCGTAACAGGAAAATGCAGTATTACATCAATTTTGCCCACTCTTCTTGGGTCAGGCAGCATGTGTTTTGTTACATTGATCGAAGTGCCGGTAAGGTCGATATTTAAATCCTGGGCTTTAATGCCGATGGTGGTTATAACGCAAGTTGCCAGCGCCACACAAAGGGTATCTGTAGGAGAGAACCTTTCGCCTTTTCCCCTGTTATCTGTAGGAGCATCAGTTTCAATAACAGTCCCGCTTTGCAGATGCGTACATTCGCAGCGCAGGTGGCCTTTATAAATTACCGAAGCAGTCATAATTGATTAATTTAGTTTTTGTTAAATGCAGCAGTTATTTCATCAAAAGTATCATCTTTAGCAACTACAACCTAAATTTGCATAAATTTACGTAAGTAAACATTACACATGAAAAAATTACTATTCTTACTGACTATCCTATCATTTTCTTTGAGCGGCTTTGCACAGGAAAGAGAGAATGGCAAAAAGGCTAAAAAAGAAGAAAAACGCAAACGTATTGATGCTTTGATAAAGCAGGAGGAAGAAGGCGTAATCGCTTATAAAAAGCAAACCGCTTACGGAGTTAAACTTACCAGTGATGGTTATGGTTTCTTTTTTGAAGTTGGGAGGGCAAAGTCTGTAAAGAAAATGATGTTGTACCAGATTGAAATAGGCGAACGTAAACACCAAAAAGAAGAAAAGCAAAGTAATCCTAATGCGCCATCATCTCCATTGATCTACGGCAAGTTAAATTACTTTTATCCAGTAAAATTGGGTGTACAACAGCAGATATTGTTAGGCAATAAAAGCAACAAGAATGGGGTAAGCGTTTCTGCAAATCTGGGTGGCGGCCTTGCTATAGGTTTATTAAGACCTTACGAAGTGGAAGTAGATAAAAACGGTTCAAGAACTTTTGTGCGCTACGATTCTCCCGACAGCACCTTGTTTATTAATGGGCCATATTACGGAGGGCCTAATTTTGGAACCGGATGGAACCATTTAAAAGTAACGCCAGGTGTTTATGTAAAACCTGCTGTACGTTTTGATTATGGCAAATTAAATGAACTGGTGAGTGCCATTGAAGTGGGAGTTACCGGTGAATTTTATTCGAAGAAAATACCACAGATGTTGTACAATAAGCAGAAGCAATTTTTCTTTTCTGCTTATTTTGCCATTATGTTTGGGAAGAGGAAGTAAACAAAATTTACAGTTTACTGTTTAGGGTTTTCGGTTGGCAGTTCTTAATATTTGACTGCTTTTAATATTCAATACAAATAAGGATTTATACAGATGATAGAATTACCGGTAATTGACGGAACAGTAGAACAGAAACCTAAAAAGCCCAATTGGCTCAGGGTAAAACTGCCTATTGGTGAAGAATATAAACATGTTCGCAATTTAGTAGACCAACATAAGCTGCATACTATTTGTGAGAGTGGCAACTGTCCTAACATGGGCGAATGCTGGGGTGCTGGCACAGCAACGTTTATGATACTAGGCAATATTTGTACAAGAAGCTGTGGCTTTTGCAATGTAGCTACCGGCAGGCCTTTGGAAGTTGATTGGGACGAGCCGCAACGTGTAGCCGAAGCCATCAACCTGATGAAAGTAAAACATGCGGTTATTACCTCGGTAGATAGAGATGAATTAAAAGATGGTGGCAGCATTATCTGGTACAATACCATTAAAGCGGTAAAGGCATTAAACCCCGACACTACTTTAGAAACATTGATACCCGATTTTAAAGCAGAGAAAGAAAACATACAGCGCATTATTGATGCTGCGCCAGAAGTGGTGAGCCATAATATTGAAACTACCGAAAGGCTTACCAAACAGGTACGCATACAAGCAAAGTACTGGCAAAGTATGGAAACGCTTAAAGTTTTAAAAGCAGGTGGCATGCGTACCAAAAGCGGTATCATGCTGGGTTTGGGTGAAGAAAAAGAAGAAGTTATACAAACTTTGAAAGACCTTTACGCCAGCAATGTAGATGTAGTTACAATCGGGCAATATCTTCAGCCAACAAAAAAACATTTACCTGTTTCCCGTTTTGTACATCCTGATGAATTTGCAGAGTACAGGGAAATAGGTTACAATCTTGGGTTTGATTATGTTGAAAGCGGCCCATTGGTTCGCTCAAGTTACCATAGCGAAAAACATGTGATACAAGGATGGGGAAGAGGGAAATGGGAGGAAGAAAAGTTAAATAGTTAATTAGTGTAATTGTTATTTTAAGCAGACAGTTTCAGTTTACAATTTTTACCAATTCCCAACTCCTAATTACAAATTCCTAATTACCTGCCCAGCCATTCTTTAAAACCATTCACCCTTTCACGGCTTACAATAGTTTCGGCTGTTGTTGCAGGCAATACTTCTAATTTTAAACGGCCGCCGAGCCAGGTATGTACTTTTTTTACCGCTTCAATATTTACCAGTAAATGACGGTTGATGCGATAGAAATTATCGGGTTGCAATTGCTCTTCCAATTGCGATAGGTTGCTTTCCAATAAATATTTTGTGCCATTAAAATCTACAGCGTAGCAAAGTTTGCCATCGGCAAAACAATAAGCGGTACTTTCTGTTTTTAAATAACTTAATTGCTGCCCACGTTTTATCAATAAACGTTCTTTATATTTTACGGCATTCATATCCTGCATCAATTTTAAAATCTTATCAGAAAAATTATGCTGTGTTTTAGGGTAGAGCTGCTGGTATTTTTCTAAAGATTTGAACAATTCATTTTCATCAATAGGCTTAAGTAAATAATCAATGCTGTTTACTTTGAATGCTTTTAAAGTGTATTGGTCAAATGCAGTTGTGAAGATGACGGGAGTGTTGACTTTTACCCTTTCAAAAATATCAAAACTTAACCCATCTGCTAATTGTATATCCATAAAAATAAGGTCGGTAGCTTGTGCAGTGTTTAAATAGCGCACACTCGTTTCAATGCTATCAGCCTTATGTACAATTTCAATTTCATCGTTATAGTTGTGCAATAATTTTGCAAGCCGGTTGGCTGCAGGTATTTCATCTTCTATAATCATTATTTTCATAAAAAGCTAATTATCTATCAGAGGAATGGAGACGGTAAAATTGGTTTCGCTTTCAGTAACTTTCACCGTTTTTTCGCTTAGTAATTTATAGCGGTTGCGAATATTATCCAACCCAATACCGGTTGATTCATTTACCTGGTTTTTCATTTGCAGGTTGTTGCGGATTACCAAACTTCCATTTTCTGTAAATACATTTATCTGCAAAGGTTTATCTGCCGAAACAATATTATGCTTTATCGCATTTTCCATCAGGATTTGTAAAGAAAGCGGCACAATTCTTTTTTGCAGTTTTTCTACAGGTATATCAATATTTACATCAAGGTTTTTTTCAAATCTTGTCTTTAATAAAAAGGTGTAAGCATTCAATACTTCCAGTTCATCTTTTAATGAAATACTTTTTTCATCTTTCACTTCTAAAATATGCCGGTACACTTTTGATAACTGTTGTACAAAATTAACTGCATGTTTTGGGTTTTCGGGAATTAATGAACTTAATGTATTTAAATTGTTGAATAAAAAGTGAGGGTTTACCTGAGTTTTTAAAGCATGCAATTGTGCCTGCAGGCTTTCTCTTTTAAGCATTTCTTTTTCTTCTACCGATTTGCGTAATTGTTTTACAAAATAAATGCTTTCGTAAATGGCTACGCCGGTTAAAGAACAGAATAATGCAGCTAAATTAGAGCCAATCAACATATCGAGAAGCTTTATATTAGGGTCTGATTTAGTAACAATACCACAAAAATCTTTCAGAAAAAAACTAAGGAAACTTGTTGAAGCAATAGTGAAGAAAAACATGACTATTGATTGTACTACTAATCGCTTACGGGTATTTTCAAATAACGGATATCTTCTTCTTGCCCAAATCATAATGTACCGGTTCCCAATCCATATTACAGCAGTAGTTATAATTGTAGTAGTATATACCTGCCATGTAAAATAGGGCGGCCTGCCAAACTTACGCCCCATAAAGATTATAGGAATCAACAAGGCTGATAACGGAATCATTATGATCGTTACCAGCCTGTCGTTAAAACCTATTTCACATTCGGTTTTTCTCATGCTTTAAAGTTACAATAATTTAAGGGATAGGCTGCCTTGCAATCCTTTAAACCAATTATTTTGCAGCGTAGCTATTATAAATTTCAACGGCCTGTTGCAGTTTAGCAATATCGCCATTTATCGTTTTTGCTTTTTCAACAGCTTCGGTGCAGGCCACTAAATCAGTTGCTATAAAAGATTCTACTGTTCTTTTGCTGATAAGCTTCAGTTTTTTATCGGCGTAAATAAAATAGTCACCTATTTTACCTTCGGTACCGCTGTTGAATACTGCTTCTGTTCCATTGTAAGAAGCCTTACCCGAAGCATTACTTGCTTTTTGTACAAAATCTAATTTGCCAATGCAGATGGTTTTAAAAAAATCGCCACTAACACAGATATAACTGGCGTCACCAATTGTAATGGCGTTAATGCCATTGCCTTCATACACTTTTTTATTGCTGCCAGTTTCATCAACAAAAGTCACTGCTGCCGATTTTTTGATATTGTCTTTTATAAAACCAGTTTTAGAGCTACCATCAGCCAAAGTAATGGTTGCCTTGGTATATCCTTCGGGCACGGCTGTTTGCGCATGTGTTGTTATTAAAGAAAGGCTGAGCGCCAGTGTAGAAAGAATTGCTTTAATTTTCATGACTTTGAATTTGATTGTTAAAGATGTTAGGTTAAATACTATTTTTATAGTGCAAGAGTAAAACATGAAAATGTATTGCAACAGCACAAAAGAGTGAATTGAAGAAAAAAGGGATTGAATTGAAAGTTGGCCTACCTAAAAATTATAGTATCATGAAAAATGTTTTTTGTTGTATTGTATTATTGTTTGTTTTCAGCGGTTTCACCTACGTTAATGCCCAGCAAAAATGGGTGAACGTAGATAGTGCATTTCAGCCCCTGCCAGCCAATTTTCATGTGTACAAATGCACCGAAAATTTAGATGGCAAACCATTTATTGCCTATTATGCCGAAGCAAAACTCAAGGATAAAAGTTTAAATTTTACTGCCGATACCACTAATGGCCGAAGAATAACACCAGCAGAATTTTACAAAAGAGAGCATCAGCCATTATTGGTGGTTAATACTGCTTTTTTTAGTTATGAAACCAATCATAGTTTGAATGTGATAATTAAAGATGGAAAGATGCTGGAGTTTAATACGCATACTATTCCACTGAAAGGCAAAGATACTTTCCAATATAAGCATCCTAACGGAAGCGCACTTGGGATTTCTAAAAGAAGAAAAGCTGACGTTGCGTGGCTTTATGCAGATTCTTCATTAAAACGCCCCATTGCATTTGAAAGAAAACCGGAAATAATTACAGATTCATCTAAACGAATATCCAAGTATTCTTTTGTGCCAGAATTATTTCACTTGCCTAAAAGAGAAAAAAGACGTGGGATTAATGATAAATGGAAAATGCAAACTGCTATTGGCGGAGGTCCGGTACTGGTACAGAATGGTGAAATAAAAATCACCAACAACGAGGAGTTTAGGTTCGCCGGCAAAGCCATCGATGATAAACATCCCCGTACCTGCATGGGTTACACGAAAGATGGCAGATTGATTATAATGGTTATAGAAGGACGTCACCCTGGTATTGCGGAAGGAGTAAACCTTACCCAGGAAGCAAAACTATTAGTGGATATTGGTTGTGTAGAAGCTTTGAATTTAGATGGTGGAGGTAGCAGTTGCATGTTGATCAACGGAAAAGAAACTATTACACCAAGTGAGAAAGGAGCAGAGCGGCCGGTACCTGCAGTGTTCATCATTAAACAAAATTGAGTACAAGCTTTTTAACATTTTTTAATAGTCATCACTTTTTAAAGTTAGACTTAATCAGGTAACTTTAATTGTTAGATTTTATAACATGAAAACTGCTTATCGTTTTCCCATCTATTTGCTAATCACTATTTTTACCTATGCTTTTTTGGGTTGTGAAAACATGTTGGATGAATATCTTAACGAAAAGCAAATGGCACCTAAAAAATTACTATGTAGAACATGGGTGAAAACAGATGAGACACACACGCCTGCCAATGTAATTCCTAATCTTTTTATTAGTTATTTGCCTTGCGCAAAAGATAACGCTTATAAATATGATAGCGACGGACATTTTGAAATGAACCAGGGAAATTCAAGCTGCTATGCTACACAACCTTTTGTAATGGAGGCAGGCAACTGGGAGTTATTGCAAAATGATACCAAGCTAAAGACTACAGTTTCAGGAAACAAGACACGTTTGTACACTATCGTTCTGCTGGATACTAATTATAATTTTGTAACCACTTATATAGATAGTTCAACTCCCACAAGGGTATTGGTGAAAGAAAAATTTTCACCGCAATAGTTTTTTATTTTTCCCAAGCAAGCGCACTTGCACCTAAAATTGCTGCGTCCGATTCCTTTAAATGGCTGATCAATATTTTTACTTTATTTTGAAAGACCTGTATCAGGTTGGCTTCCATATGCTCTTTGGTAGGTTTTAAAATAAAGTCGCCCGCCTTGGTAAGTCCGCCAAATAATATGATGGCTTCAGGGCTGCTGAACATGATGGCGTTTGCCAATGCAAGCCCTAATATCTTTCCGGTAAATTCAAAAATTTCCAAAGCAGCTTTATCACCTTGTATGGCGGCATCGTATACAGCTTTTGAATCCAGTTCATCTTGAGGTAGAGCTCTTAGTAAACTCGGCTGGTTTGATTTTTCTAAAACTTCAATTGCCGTTAATCGTACACCCGTTGCCGAAGCATACACTTCCAAAGGCCCACGCTTTCCCGTGCCTTTGTGCAAACGTCCGTCGGGCATAACAATAGTATGCCCCAATTCACCTGCAAAACCATCGTGGCCGTAAATCAACTGGCCATTGGCAACAATACCACTGCCAACGCCGGTACCCAAGGTAATCATGATGAAATCCTTCATGCCCTGAGCTGCACCGTACATCATTTCTCCAATGGCTGCTGCATTGGCATCATTGGTTAAAGTAACAGGCAGTTTAAATTTCGATTCCAGCATTTCTGCCAATGGAATGATGCCCTTCCATGGAAGGTTGGGTGCATATTCTATTGTGCCGGTATAGTAATTACCGTTTGGTGCGCCTACACCAAGGCCTTTTATTCTTCCCCTGCCTCCCGAACTTTCGATCAATTCGGAAAGGGCCGTATATAATTCATCAATAAAACTTTCTACTGTAGTATGTTTTTTAGTAGATATTTCACTGCTGAACAAAACATTACCATGCCTGTCCACAATACCAAATTTGGTACCAGTTCCCCCGATGTCAATACCAATTACCAATTGTTCTAAAGCTGAAGCCATATCGTAAATTTAAAAAATCAATCCCCAAGTTATTTGGGGATTGTAAAGTTATTAATTAATGAATAATGTTTGTTATTGCATTTTTTGATTAGTGCCCGGTACTTTTTACCTTGCTTAATTCATCAAGGTCAATGCCTTGATCTTTAAGGTCGTTTTTAGATTTAATAGCATAATAAGCCAAATATACAAAGCAACCAATTCCAACAAAATAAGACAAGCTGATTCCTAAAAGATGATCACCAGCCAAATAACCTTGCAACAAGCTGATAAGACCGCCACCCATTATCATAAAAATTAAAAAGTTAGAACCTTCACTTGTATGTTTACCTAAGCCAGAAATAGCTAAAGTAAAAATACAAGGCCATAATGTTGAACAAAACAAACCAACACTACAAATAGCATAAACACTTATTTGAGCATCTGGTGAAAATATGGCCACCAGTAAGGCAATAATACCAAAGAAGCTAAATATTAATAATTGCCTTGCAGGGTTGCCCTTACTTAGAAAGTTGGCAAGTATTAAAACAAGGATTACCAAGCTATATACATAAAAAGGTTGAAGGTCGTGTTTTGCAATAGCATTTACCAATAAGAAAACACCAAAAGCCAGGTAAGGCATTAAAAATTGCAATACTTTTTTTGTACTTTCCGCAAAACCAAATGCGCCAGCAGAAGCCGTCCAACGCCCTATCATTAAGCTAGCCCAAAATAAAGAGATATATGGTGCAGTTCCGCTTGTAGGAGTACCTAATTTTTGTTTCATAAATTCTGGCAAGTTAGCGGCTGTACTTACTTCTACACCTACATAAACAAAAATGGCTAACATGCCTAACAGCAATTGAGGGTATTTAAATGGCGAACCTCGATCAATCCATGTTGATTTTTTTGCTTCTACCAATTGCTCTGTATTACTAACTAACTTATTAGGAACAGACGAAAAATAAAATATAACTGCAACCAATAAAAAAGCAGCTCCTAATATTAAATAAGGTGTTTTTACAGAACTTAAAGAACTTACCATTACAGTAGATATTGAGCCGAAGATTGCAAGGTTGACAATTAAGGGGCCAATAGTAGTACCGAAATTATTAATACCTCCGGCCATATTTAGGCGTTGGGAACCTGTGCTAGCACTACCCATATTAATGGCAAGTGGATTGGCGGCTGTTTGTTGTAAAGAAAATCCCAGGCCTATTGTAAATAATCCGGAAATAAACAATGGAAATGATTCTGCACTTGCTGCTGGTATAAATAGTAGAGTGCCAATTGCAGATACAATCAAACCTATACTGATACCATTTTTATAACCAATCTTATTTAAAAGATCTTGTCCCAAAAATTTGCTGATCATAAAATAAATCAAAGCACCAACAGAATAGGCTACATAAAATGCAAATGATACCATTTGTGCCTGCACTTGCGATAAGTGTAGTTTTTCTTTAAATACAGGAATTAGTACATCGTTGCTGGCTGCAACAAATCCCCAAAAAAAGAATACACTTATAAGTGTTCCAAACTGTCCCCATTTTGTCTTGTTTTGATCGACGGCGGTATCCATATTAATCAGATCTTTTTGTTCTATTGGCATATCGTTATGTTTTAAGTGGCTGAAAATAGAATAATTTACTGATTGGAAAAAATTTGATTGCATTAAAAATTTATTAACCACAATTTGTGCATGCTATCTCAATAAATAATTAATAATCAAATAGTAGATTATTATTTTTATAATTTGGATTTATCAATCAAAAGTTGCTAAATTGTAATACAGATTACCTAATTGCTAACTAATGGAAATACTTCATGTAACTGCTGAATGTTACCCCTATGCTAAAGCTGGTGGGCTTGCAGATGTGGCTGGTGCTTTACCAAAATACCAAAATGACCTTGGACATATCGCCAAAGTGGTAATACCAATGCACCGCACAAAATTTTTATTGGAGAATGTTTGGGAAACGGTTCACAAAGGATCTTTTAACATGGGCCAGTATTATTTTGATTATACCATAATAAGAGAACAAACCAATAAGTTAGGTTTCGATTTGTATTGTGTAGACATATTCGGTTTATTCAACAGGGAAAAAATATATGGCTATGATGATGATTCGGAAAGATATACTGCTTTTCAAATTGCAGTAGTTGATTGGTTAAGCAGGTGGCAGCACCGCCCCGATGTGGTGCATGTACACGATCATCATACCGGCCTTATTCCTTTTATGATGCAAAGTTGTTTTGCATACCGGCATTTGGCAACTATACCAACCGTACTCACAATCCACAACGCACAATACCAGGGTTGGATGGGATGGGATAAATACAATTATATTCCTGCGTACGATAGCTGGAACTGGGGTAAGCTGGATTGGAATGATGCCATCAATCCATTGGCATGCGGTATAAAATGTGCATTAAGGGTTACCACAGTTAGTCCAAGTTATATGGATGAATTGAAATATAACGCCAATGGCCTGGAACCTTTATTCGAATACGAAAAAGGAAAATGTGTCGGTATTTTAAATGGCATTGATAATGCGGTTTGGGATGCATCAACAGATACTTATATTTTAGATAACTATTCGGTTAAAGACGTAGATGCCGGAAAAAAACTGAACAAGAAAAAACTCTGCGATGATTTTGGATTAGATGTTGAGAAACCTCTTTTCGTTTTCATTGGCAGGCTGGTGGGGGAGAAAGCTGCTGAATTATTACCCCAGGCCATCAACGATTCCATCTATCATATTAATGGACGCATGAACTTTTTAATTTTAGGCAGCGGCGATCCTTCGGTAGAAATGCAGCTGGAAAATATGAGGGGCAGCCTGATGGGTTTTTACAATTCTCAAATTGGATATAACGAAAAACTTGCCCATCAAATGTATGCTGGTGCTGATTTTTTGTTGATGCCTAGCAGGGTGGAACCTTGTGGATTAAATCAGATGTATGCCTTGCGCTATGGCACCATGCCCATAGTAAGAAGTACCGGAGGCTTGAAAGATACTGTAATAGATTTTGGGGATAAAGATGGATTTGGCATAAGATTTAATGATGCTACAGTTGGCGATATCACTTATTCTATTTATAGGGCCACAGAATTATATACCGATAAAAAGAAAATGACCACATTAAGAAAAAAAATGATGCAGATAGATAATGGATGGAAAGTAAGTGCAGGACGGTATATTGAACTCTATCAATCAACTTTGTGAAACCAATATATCACAAATTAAAATAAAAATTTTTTGCCAGCTTATAACGATTGCATAAAAAATATCAATACATTTAATTACTAATTATTAAATAATTATGGACACGAAATCTGTAGTAGCGGTGATATTGGGTGGCGGTGCCGGTTCCCGCCTATATCCTTTAACCACAACACGTAGCAAACCTGCCGTACCAATTGCAGGTAAATACCGCTTGGTGGATATTCCCATTTCCAATTGTATGAATTCAAACATCAACAGAATGTTTGTATTAACGCAATATAATTCGGCTTCGCTGAACAAGCATATCAAAAACACTTACCAGTTCAGTAATTTTAGTAAAGGCTTTGTTGATATTTTGGCGGCGGAACAAACGCCTGATAGTTTGGGTTGGTTCCAGGGAACGGCAGATGCAGTGCGTCAATCTTTAAAACATATACGCAATAACGAGTTTGATTACGTGCTTATTTTAAGTGGCGATCAGTTATATCAAATGGATTTTGCAAAGATGATAGATAACCATGCAGCGCAGGGTGCAGATATGACCATTGCTACAATACCTGTTGTAGAAAGAGAGGCGCCGGAGTTTGGTATATTAAAAGCTAATGAAGAAAACCTGATCACTTCTTTCATAGAAAAACCTAAAAAAGAAATATTGCCTGAGTGGGTGAGTGATACTGGCGCAGAAATGCAGGCACAAGGAAGAAATTACCTGGCATCGATGGGTATTTATATTTTCAATAGGCAATTGCTTTTCGATTTATTGGAAACAGATAAAAAAGATGCAACAGATTTTGGTAAGGAAATCATTCCTTCTTCTATAGATAAACATAAAGTAGTTAGTTATCAATATGAAGGTTATTGGACAGACATCGGAAACATTTATTCTTTCTTTGAAGCAAACCTTGCATTAACACTTGAAATTCCTTTATTCAATTTATTTGATAACCGAAACGTGGTGTATAGCCGGGCACGTATGTTGCCGCCTGCAAAAATAAGCGGCACTACTTTAGAAGGAACCCTTATTGCTGAAGGTTGTATCATTAATGCCAGCCGCATTGAAAATAGTGTAGTGGGTATTAGAAGCCGTATTGGGCAAGGCAGTACCATGGTAAGCTGTTACATGATGGGAAATGATTATTACGAAACACTGGAAGAATTAAAACATAATGTAGACCGTAATATGCCCAAACTTGGTATTGGCGATCGTTGCTATATAAAAAATGCAATCATTGATAAAAACTGCCGTATTGGAAATGATGTTCGCATTAATGGTGGCCAGCATTTGGCTGATACGGACCATTCTTTGTACGTGGTAAAAGAAGGTATTGTGGTATTGAAAAAAGGAGCGGTATTGCCCGATGGTTTTGTAATTTAAAATGCTGCAAATAAGTAATGATATTACATTAAAAAATCCGCCAATCAGCGGATTTTTTTTGCTGTATATATAATAATGTGTATTTTGTACACAATTAACGATAAAATCAATTGCTATGTCAATAAACATTCAGCGACCTGCTGATAATCTTAAACCACGCCTTCCATTAGCAGAGATCATTAATATGAGCGTTGGTTTTTTTGGTATTCAGTTTGGCTGGGATTTGCAGCGTGCCAACATGGGACGTATTTATGAAAATCTTGGCGCCAATCCCGATCAGGTTCCTTTATTATTTTTAGCTGCACCATTAACTGGCTTGCTGGTACAACCAATTATTGGTTATTTAAGTGATAGAACATGGCATCCGAAATTTGGAAGAAGAAGGCCGTATTTTTTTATTGGCGCATTATTGAGTTCTATCGCTTTAATATTTATGCCTTACAGCAGCGCCTTGTGGATGGCTGCAGGTTTGCTTTGGGTGCTGGATGTTTGCGGCAACATTAGTATGGAACCGTTTAGGGCATTCGTTACTGATAAATTACCCGATAGCCAGGTGAACAAGGGTTTTATTATGCAAAGTTTAATGATTGGGTTAGGAGGTAGTATTGCATCTTCTTTGCCGTGGATATTTAAAAATATATTTGGCATGGGCAATACATCTGCCCAAGGCGGTATTAGTGAAAATGTAAGATGGAGCTTTTATACCGGTGCGTTTTTCTTTTTAGGTGCAGTTCTTTACACTGTACTTACTACAAAAGAATATCCGCCGACAGAAACAGATATTAAAGAAAAAGCCAACGAAGGCAAAAAAGGCTTTTTTGGAATAATACAAGAAATATTTTCGGCATTAACTAACATGCCTAAACGAATGCAGATTGTTTCCTTAGTGCAATTTTTTACCTGGCCGGGTTTATTTTTAATGTGGTTTTACTATACAACAGCTGTTGCCACCAATGTGTATGGTGGTGTAAATAATGCAGACCCCTTATATGCAAAAGGTGCCGACTTTGCCGGATTAACATTGGCTTTTTATAACGTGGTAACTTTTGCTTTTGCTTTTATATTGCCTGCCATTGCTGATAAATTAGGCAGAAAAACAACACATTCTTTATGTTTGCTTTTTGGAGCATTAGGTTTAATAAGTGTTGGTTGGGTAAAAGATCCTAAAATGTTATACCTCAGTATGACAGGCGTAGGTATTGCATGGACGAGTATTTTAAGTATGCCTTATGCTTTAATTAGCGGAAGTTTACCGAGAAACAAGATTGGTATATACATGGGTATTTTTAATTTCTTCATTGTATTACCCGAAATTATTGCGTCTTTAGGTTTTGGAAGTATTATGAAAAATCTGTTGCACAACGACAGGTTATTTGCGGTGCAAATAGGGGGAGGCATGTTTATAATTGCTGCCGTTATTTGTTATTTATTTATTAAAGAAGATAAAAAAGTTATTGCATGAAAAGAATATTCGTTACAGTTATAAGTATTTTATTGTTTGTTAATGTTTTTGCCCAATCAACTGATGGTTACAAATGCTACCCAACCAATTGGTGGGTGGGAATGAAGATGAATAAGATACAGGTAATGGTACATGGTGATAAAGTCGCCGATCATTTTCCCATGATAAAAATGGGTGAAACTGGTGTAAAATTGACAACAGGTGTACGTTTGGCGGCTATCAACCGTGTTGAAAATCCTAACTATGTTTTTCTGGATATTATTATTGATGCAGAAGCAAAGCCCGGCAAATTCAATTTCCCTTTTTTAAAAGATATCAATATAGAATATGAATTAAAAGCAAGGAGAAAAAATTTAGGAAGGGATTATGCACAAGGCGTATCATCAAGAGACCTTATTTATTTAATAATGCCCGACAGGTTTAGCAATGGTGACGAAACTAATGACAGGGTTGCAGGAATGAGAGATCAGTCGTTGAATAGAGATACTGTCTTTAACCGCCATGGAGGCGATTTAAAAGGTGTAGAGAATCACCTTGATTATTTACAACAGTTAGGGGTAACTACTATTTGGCTAAACCCAGTTTTGGAAAATGATATGCCCGGCCGTACCGAACATGGATATGCTTTTACAGATCATTATACCATTGACCCAAGGCTGGGTGGTGAAAAAGCCTACCAGGAATTGATTGATGCAACACATGCAAAAGGTATGAAGATAATTCAGGATGCGGTATACAATCATGTAGGTTCTTATCATATTACTGTATTAGATCCTCCAATGAAAGATTGGTTGCATCAATGGGATAAATACACCAACACTACTTTTAAAGACCAGGTTTTGTTTGATCCGTATGCCAGTAAAAAAGATGAAAAGCAGATGGTTGACGGATGGTTTACAAAACAAATGCCCGACCTCAATCAAAACAATCCTTACTGCAATAATTTTTTAATTGAACATGCCGTATGGACAGTGGAAAATTTTGGAATAGACGGATGGCGCATTGATACTTATGCATATAACGACCTGGAATTTATGAATCGTTGCAACAAAGCATTGATGGATGAATTTCCACAGATAACTATGTTTGGAGAAACCTGGGTGCATGGTGTACCTAACCAAAGTTACTTTGTTCAAAATAATTATAATATTCCTTTTAAAAGCAATTTACAGGCATCAACAGATTTTCAAACTTTATGGGGAATTACAGATGCTATGACAAAAGATTTTGGCTGGACAGATGGCGTAAATAATTTATACACCACATTGGCGCAGGATTTTGTTTATAAAGATCCTACAAGAAATGTTATCTTTTTAGATAACCATGATATGGCCAGGTTCTATTCGGTAGTAGGAGAGAACATGGATAAATATAAATCCGCTTTATCTTGGTTGTTAACCTGCAGGGGTATACCAGAAATTTATTATGGTGATGAAATTGCAACTACTGGTACTACCAGCCCCAATGATGGTCATGTCCGTTTAGACTTCCCCGGTGGATGGAAGAATGATCCTGTAAATAAATTCAGTATTGTAGGCCGCACACAAACCGACCAGGCCATTTACCAGCACCTTGCTACGTTGGCTAATTTTAGAAAAGCATCTTCTGCATTAACCACTGGTAAAATGATGCAGTATGTACCTGAAGATGGCGTGTATGTTTATTTCAGGTACGATGACAAACAAACCATAATGATTGTGATGAATACCAGTAAAAAAGAAAAGACCATTTCCTTTGATAAATATGCTGAAAGAACAAATGGCTTTACTAGATATACAAATGTAATTTCAAAAGCAGAGAGTGATATGAAGGATTTTAGTTTAGGAAGTTATAATACGGTTGTATTGGAATTGATGAAATAAAATTTTGTAGTCAGCTTATGTAGTTTGATATTAATTGCATCTAAATGGGCGTAAAGCCCTTTTTATATGAAGCAATTTTTATTTCTATTGATATTTTTTTTTCTGTTACAACACATATTTGCGCAGGCAACCAATTTTACTGTGGAAGAAATTGACAGCATTGTTAAAAAAATTGATTTCAATTGCATAAGTGGAGGTATTGTGGATTATGAGTTTCATAAAAAAGGGCAAAAGAAAAAAGTAATTGGCGGCGGTGCAGATTGGTTTTATACAGACACTTCTGGAAAAGTATTATTGAAAGTTAATAAAGAAATCTCACTTGCATCAGAAAATATGGATATTTATTATTTTTACAAAGATTCTTTAATCTTTTTAAAGACATCAAGTGCAACTTATATTGATGGCAAAAAGAAAATCAATTGGCAAGGGGTATACTATTTTCAAAACAGCCAGTTAATTTTTAAAGATGATGATTTGAAATTTGTTTTTAAACCGGAGAGTTATCTTAAAACTGCAAAGCAATTTTTTGATTCGGACCAAATTTGGAGAAGACGTAGATAATTAAAATAAAAACTTCGTTTTATCTGAAGCTTATTAACTGCAAGTGTTTTATAAAAATAAATTCCAGATATTTCTATTCATCCACTTTGGATCTTCAGCTGCTTTTTTCATAAATTTTTTCAATACCTCGTCTTTGCTCTTGCTCTTTTTACTAGCCGGACTTTCAATTTTCTTTTCATCCACACTCACCACATCTACTTTAGTTGCTATCCAGCTGCTGTACATCCGTGGCACGGTTACGCCCATAATCATTCCGGGCAAGCCATGAAGGCCAACAGGGCCGCCACTAATGGTTATTTCATCGGTATAAAAAGCAAATACATAGACACTGTCAAATAAAACGGTATAAGCTTTTCGGCAATTAAAGCCGGCAATAACACGACTTTCGGTAGGTATTAGTTTCCATTCTATATCTTTAATACTATCTGTAAAATTAAATTCATCTCCCCAAAAACTTCTATTAAAAGCACATCTGCCGGTATTGAAATCGTAATACCAGGTATTGCCTTCATAATAGGTATCATTATCCCATTGCGATTTATTTTTTTGATCTAACCGGTCGAAAGTATAGATACTTTTATTATTGGCAAACGAATAATTATAATAGGCGATAGTAAATTTTGTAGTATTACTTTTATAATTCTCCTGCCAGTTACTTTCATTATCGTTATTATCAAAGTAGCTGTCAAATCTTTTGTAATTGTTTGTTTTTAATTCAAACTCAATATTGGCTTTATTAATAAATTTTTGCTGTGCCGTAGCGTCACCAATTGCAACCAATAAAACTATTACAACAACAATATTTTTTTTCATATTTATTTTTTTAATGGTGTTGTAGTTGTGTTATTGCTTGACGCTGCGGCAATTTTTTTATTGTGTGTAAATTCCCATGTAAATGTAAGCAGCCAGTATCTTTTAAGCGTATTGTAATAAGTTTCGGTAAACTTATAGGTACTAAAATTTCTATCGTAACCACGGTTTTGATTCAGTATGTCATTTATACCAAACTTTATACTGAACTCTTTTTTGTAAATGTATTTTCGCACATCCGCATTCCATCTAATGTAATTGTTATTCTGGGGAAAAGCAGGGTCTTTTTGTCGGAAATTAAAATTGGCATTGGAGTTAATGGACAGTTTTTTTGTAATGTAAAGTGATCCCTGAGCATCGCCTTTAAACGTCCAGTAGTTTCTGTTACTTGATGTGTTTATAGATGATGTGGAACGGGTGATGCCAAAGTTTGATCCAACATAAAAATCATATTTATCTTCTACATATTTCCTTACAGACAATCCTCCCGAGTATGTAAAATTGTTATTGGTATTTTTAATTGCATTTACATAATCAATATTTCTATTGAAGTCAGTACTAAGTTCAATAGCCAAACCAATTTTTTTCTTTCCTGAACCCACTGAAAAATTGTATTCAATATTTCCCGATAAATTTTTATTGCCATTTACATTTACTACCTGGTAAATGTTTCTGCCTAAGGAATCAATGCGGTTAAATTCTGTAAAAGCATTATTGGTTGTACTGTAATTAAAGTAGCTCCACACTGAATTTTCACTAAGGGGCTTAAACCACTGAAAGCCGCCAGAAAAATTATGTGTAAAAGATTGTTTTAAGTTCACATTACCGACAGCAATATTTAACGGGTCGCTGTTATCGAATATGGGTTGCAGTTGTTCCAAAGAAGGAGCATCTGTATTACCATAGTAATTAAAGCGTATTCTTTTGTTGCCTTTAAGTGTTAAATAAAAATTTGCAGTAGGGAAAAAATTAGTGAAATTATAATCTTGCTTAACTCCTGTTGAATTATTGTTCTGCTTAAAATTATTAAATGCAACAGCTGTTCCAATTGCCGCAGTAATTTTCTTCTTTACAAGTCTTAAAGAAACGCCGTTTCGTTGTGTAAATCTGTTGTAATCAAAATCGTTGCTGAGTGAATCTATTTTAGCATTATACTGCGCTGTGCCATCTTTTTTAAAAACATTTTTATCATTGGTACTGTTACTTATTGTTGTAATAGAATTAAAGCCAAGCGATAAGTATTTGGTTAGTGGTTCGGTATAAATAAGATTGGCGGCAAAAGCACTTGAATTGGATTGATTCAATGTTTTTTGGTCAATAGTATCTTTATTTACAATGAAAGCGCCTTTATAAAAATTATTAAGAGCAAATAGTTGTGTTTTTCCATCCGATTGGTTTATAGTTTCATTTACCAGTGCAACAAATGTGCGGCGGTTCTTTTTAAATTTATGGCTCCACAACAGCGAACCCTGGTAATCAATACGTTTTTCATTATTGCCCGATCGCCGTGTACTGTTATTAAGAAAACTACTGTCATTGGTGAGGTTTTCTTCGTAATAATTATTATTGGATTGTGTATTATTAATGCTGCCTTTTGTGCTGAATTTTATAGTGTTGTTACTGTCTATTTTACGTTCAATAAAAAAATTCATATCTTGTTTTTCGCTTTTACTAAACGAAGTGCTATTACTGTTGTTGGCCCAACTACTATCGGGTAAAAAAATCTTACTAAATGTTTGGTTAAAACCGGGCACATCTATTTTTGAATAACGATAACTGCCGTTAATATTCAGGCTATCTCCTTTATATTTATTACTGTAATGCAAGCCGGTATTCCAGTTTTTAGGAATGCCACTTCGGCCATTACTATTGTTATCTTCGTAGTCGTTACCACTCCAGGCATTTCCATCACTGGTAATGCCAAGTGAAGTAGCCGAGCCGCCATATTTATCTCCATCTCCCCAGCCTAATCCAGTACGCCCTGTATTGCTCATAAAGCCATAACCACTTATTTTTCTTTTTCCTTGAAATGCATTCAGCATAAAGCTGTTGTTATAATTATCGGGAGTACCTCCAGCAACTTCGGCCTTGCCAAAATAGCCTTGTTTTTTATTGGCCTTCAGTTTCAGGTTTACAGTTTTCTCTCTTGTACCATCATCTATTCCAGTAAAAGCAGCCTGGTCGCTTTTTTTATCATATACCTGCACTTCCTGTACAGCATTGGCTTGTAAATTTTTTAAAACCATACCTGGGTCGTTGCCAAAAAATTCTTCACCATCAACCAAAACATTCTTAACTGTTTCACCCTGCGCTTTTAGTTGCCCGTCTTTGCCTACCTGAAAGCCCGGCATCTTTCTTAATAATTCTTCTACGCTGGCGCCGTCTCTTACTTTAAAACTGTCGGCGGTATAAACAGTAGTGTCGCCCTTGATACGAATAGGGCTGCCACTTTTTATAATTACTTCTTCCAGTAGTTTACTCTTGTTAAGTAGCGCAATGCTGCCAAGTTTAATTTCTGCTGTGCTTAGTGCAATGCTATCTACATAATCAGCATAAAGCGAATGTGTGGTTAGTAACCTGTAATTGCCAGCCTTGATATTTGTTAGTGAAAAATTCCCATTCACATCAGTTCTGGTAAATTTGTACAGCACTGAATCTTTCGGCCGTAGTAAAGCTATTACAACATTTTCTACAGGCTTTTTTTCTGTTTTATCGATTAGGGTACCCGAAAGCGTAATAGATTGGCCAAATGCTTTGGAGCATACGATTGACAGTATAATAATCGGCACAATGCATTTGTGCATATTCGTAAGGGTTTAGTTTGTGCTTAAAGGGTATAGGTATTAAAAAAATGACATTATCGAAATTTGGCTATAAGTAAAAACCCCACAAGGTCAATCCTCTTTGTCTGTCGTTTTCTTCCTTGTCATCGCCCCAGTTAAACCAATCTTTCGATTTATCTGCTATATATGCTTTAAAGCTGGTAAAAGTGTAAGGCTTTTTTACAACAACTGGTTTTATACTTGTAACATCAACTCCATTAACCATTACTTTGGTTGCAAGGTAAGAAGTGTACATTCTTGGTATCGTTACACCCAATATCATTCCCGGCAATCCACTGATAGAGCAGGGGCCGCCAGATATAGTAATTTCATCAGTGTAAAAAGCAAAAACGTAAACACTATCCATAATTTTACCTACGGCTTTGCGGCAGTTAAAGCCAGCTATTTGCCTGTTTTCATTGGTAAGCTTCCAGTTAATTACAGGAATAGTGTCATCTAGAATAAACTTAGATCCTGCTATCTCTTTCTGCATATTTATTTTTGATGTATTGAAATCAAAATACCAACTGTTATTTTCACCACTTTTCATCCATTCAGGCATTTTTAATTTTTCATCCCAACGGCTAAACTTGTAAATACTTTTATTATCGGCAAATGTAAATGTGTAATAAGATGTTTGAAATTCAGGTAGATTATCTTTCAACATTTCGCCCCATCTGTCGTTACTCATTGTTTTTTTAATATTAGCCTTTACCTCGTATTCAACCACTGCTTTATCAATAAATTGTTGTGCATGCAGGTTGCTGTAAAAAAACAACAGCGTTATGCAATAAATTACTTTTTTCATTTTTTATAATTGATGTGTTATAAAGTTATTTTGTTTTTGCGCTTGCGTTTTTAAAATTCCAGGCAAAGCCTATCATGAAATATCTTTTCAACCTGTCGTTTGTTGTTTGAGTAGTAGTGTTACCGTAAAAATCTCTTTCTACACCAATGTTTTGGTTTAAAATATCTCTTACTAAAAAATAAGCAGTGTACTCATCTTTTTTAAATGTGCGGTTTAATCTCGCATTCCACAAGTTGCTGTTTAAGTTGGTAGGAAATTGCGCCGTTTTTTGGCGAATATTCAAATTATAATCAGAATTAATTGACCAAACTTTTTTGTAGTAAACCGTTGCGTTTAAACCGGTAGAGTTAGTATAATATTTATTTACAGTACTGTTTTGAGTTGTGGTGTTGTGATTAAATGAAAATTCATTGTTTATTGAAACATCATACTTTTTATCTTTCGATTTTGATAAATACACCTGCATGCCAGCACTGAGTGTATTTGATTTGCTTAACTGGTTTTGAACGTAGCTTACAAATTTATTGTAGTTGAAATTAGGGTTAAAGTTTACACGCATATCTGCCTTTTTCAATTTAAAACCTACGCCACTCCAAAAATTAATGGAAAGATTGCCATTTGTATTCATTGGCTGCGACGTGGTTTTGCCACTCGTCAAGTCGGTTACAGTACTATTGTTAATTGCATTGCTTACAGCCCTAACATTAAATGACTGGTAAGTATAAACATCTTTTAAGAAGTTATAGCCATTATGCGATAGGTTGAAACCGTTGGTAAATGAAGGCTTAAGATCTGGGTTGCCAATGTACTGATAAAAATAATTATTGTTGTTGCGCAATGGCTGCAACTGGTTTAGCGTGGGCTGTGTAGTGTTGCCATTATAATTAAACCTTAAGCTATGGTTGGGTTTATAAGTATAAGTAAAAGTTGCAGATGGAAAGAAATTGGTATAATTTCTTAAATATTCTTTGTTCATCGTTTGGTCTTTAAAATCAAAATGTGTAAAACCAAAGCCGCTGCCAAAATTGTATTTTATTTTTTTTGAGTTAAAACTAACTTTAACCGAAGGCTTATTTACAACAATTGATTGCCTGAAGTCATTAGATAGTGAATCTACAGTTGCATCATATTTGGCAGTAGCCGGGTTATAACTATAAGTGATTTGATCATTAGACCCCTTATTGAAAGATAACTCGTGCGACAATTCCAAAGAATATTTTTTACTAAGAGGTTCAGTATATGCAAGTTTTGCAGATAAATTTTGAGTGGATTTATTGTTTTGTATTTGCTGGTCCACATTCTGGGTAAAATTATTATACACAACATTATTGTACGATTTTAAATAATTGGTGCCATCAGTATTCAATAAATTCCAGTCGGTATTTAAAGATAATGTTCTTCTGCCTTTTTTAAATTTGTGTTTGAATAATATATTACCTGTTAATGCCTGCTTATCCGAATTTAATTTAGAATCGGAATTACTTGTATTGATCAAATTGCCTTTATCGCTAATTGTAGAAGCATTTGTCAAGGCATCGCTTTCTGTATGATAAAAATTTGCTTTTGCTGTAAATTTTACCGTATTGTTGGAATCTATTTTTACTTCGTAACTGGCATTTGTTTTAAAGTTGTGGCGATTAACGCTGGTGTAAGTAGATTGATTGCTATTTAACGCCGAGTCGGGGTATTGCGTTTGTGTAAACTGCGTTTGGTGGTTATTATAAATCTGGTTATTGAATTTTGGAGAAAAATTTAAGGTCTGTTTATCGTTCCATTTGTTAGTGTATTGCAAACCGATATTGGTGTTTTTTATAAACCCGTTCTCAGTATTTACATAAGGCTCGCCGTCGCTGCTACCGCCGTTACTCCACATCATCATTACACCACCATCGTCATCCATGCTCATGGTCATATTATCATTATCGCCGCCATATTTATCATTATCCTGCCAGCTTAATCCATCTTGGCCTGTATTACCATTCAATATAAAGCCGGATATTTTTCTTTTACCCTTAAAAGAACTAAGCATTAAGTTGGTATTATACCTGTCATCCTTATCATTTTGTGGGCCGCCAGCAACATCTATTTTTCCAAAGTAACCTTTCTTTCGGTCATCTTTCATTTTAAGGTTGATGGTTTTTTTCGAGTTACCATCATCGATACCTGTAAATTCTGCCTGGTCACTTTTTTTATCAAATACCTGTACTTCTTTTACAGCATCTGCTCTTAAATTTTTAACGGCCATACCCGGATCATCACCAAAAAATTCCTCACCATCTACCAAAACCTTTTCAACAGTTTCACCCATGGCTTTTATTTTTCCATCTTTATCAACTTGTATGCCCGGTAGTTTTTTTAATAGTTCTTCCACATTGGCATTGGCACTTACTTTAAAGCTATCGGCTGTGTAAACGGTAGTATCGCCTTTAACTTTTATGGCACTGCCACTTTTTACAATAACTTCCTGCAGCAATTTACTTTTGCTGGTAGCAGCAATGGTACCCAATTTTGTTTCTCCAGCTTTTACTTCTATATTATCTAAAAGATCGGCATAAAATGGGTGAGAGGTCATTAGGATATAACTACCGGGTTTTACATTTTTCAATGTAAAATTGCCATCGGCGTCGGTACGTATAAATTTATATAGAATAGAATCCTTTACCGTCAATAAGGCTACAACAGCATTTTTTAATGGCTTTTTTTCAGTTGTATCTTTTAAAGTTCCGGATACAGTGGTGTTTTGGCTGATTGCAGACAGGCTAATACAAAATAAGCCTACCAGCAGGGCAGAAAGTTTGAGCATAAACAGGGGTTGGTTTTGTTTTTAATGGCGATAACTAAATTCTTAGTTAAAAGTCGTAATAAAAATCCTAATTACTTAATTACAAATCTTAAATTTACGTTAAAGCAAAAATCACCTAATCGGTGATTCATTTTTAATCTATTTCCATAAATGACAACTTCAAATTCATCAGCGGCAAAAAAGAAAATAATAAAAAAAGTGGAAAAGGAATTAAAGTACGAGGAACTACACTTTGTAGACAGTGCAAAATCAGTATGGAACTATTCTTTATTTAGTGATGAAGATATTACCAATTATCAAAACGGTACCTTGTACAATGCCTATACAAAATTTGGCAGCCACCAGCTAGAAGTTTTAGAGCAGGAAGGTTTTTATTTTTCTGTGTGGGCACCCAATGCAACTGCAGTTAGTGTAATCGGCGATTTTAATGCCTGGAACCCCGTGGCTCATAATCTATATGTACGATTGGATAATTCCGGCATTTGGGAAGGCTTTATCCCTGGCTTTAAAAAAGGCGAAGCTTACAAATATCGTATAATTGGCTACAAAGGCGTAGTATTAGATAAAGGAGACCCATATGCCAATTATTGGGAAGTAAGGCCCAATACCGCATCCATAGCATGGAAAATGCAGGACGAATGGAAAGATGCTGCCTGGATGAAGAAACGTAAGAAGAACAATGCATTGACCTCACCATGGAGTGTGTACGAAGTAAACCTGGCCAGCTGGATGAGGCCGGTAAAAGATAATGAAGAAAGCCTGAACAGTTACGAACAAATTACAGAACGATTGGTGCCATATGTAAAGGAAATGGGTTTTACACATGTGGAACTGATGCCTGTAATGGAACACCCCTTTGACGGAAGCTGGGGCTACCAGGGCACGGGCTATTTTGCGCCTACATCACGATTTGGTACACCCGAAAATTTCATGACCATGGTGGACGCCTTTCATCAAAATGATATTGGCGTAATACTGGATTGGGTGCCTTCGCATTTTCCTTATGATGCACATGGCCTGTTTATGTTTGATGGTACGCATACGTATGAATATGCAGATATGCGTAAAGGCTTTCATCCCGACTGGAACAGCTATATTTTCAATTACAGTAGGGGAGAAGTAAAATCTTTTTTAATAAGCGGAGCAAGGTATTGGTTCGATAAATTTCATATTGATGGTATAAGGGTAGATGCGGTGAGTTCTATTTTACGGCTCGATTATTCAAGAAAAGCAGGAGAGTGGGAACCGAATGTATATGGCAGTAACGGAAATTTAGAAGCTATTGAATTTGTAAAACACCTTAACGAGACTATTTACAGGGATTTTCCAGATGTGCAAACCATTGCCGAGGAATCTACCGACTGGCCCAAGATAAGCAAGCCAACAACCGAAGGCGGCCTTGGTTTTGGCATGAAATGGATGATGGGTTGGATGCATGATACGCTGGATTATTTTAAAATGGATCCATTATTCAGGCCCCATCATCAAAATAAATTCACTTTTAGTATGGTGTATTTTTTTGATGAAAATTTTATGCTGCCCCTAAGCCACGATGAAGTCGTGCATGGCAAAAGCCCGATGCTGTACAAAATGCCAGGAGATGACTGGCAAAAATTTGCCAACCTGCGTTTATTGTATGCCTATATGTTTACGCATCCCGGCACTAAGTTGTTGTTTATGGGTAACGAATTTGGGCAAACCAGCGAATGGAATTATAAGAGTGAATTGGATTGGGAATTATTGCAATTTGACAGCCACAGCATGCTTAAGGAATGTGTAAAGGACCTCTGCCTTTTATATAAAAATGAACCAGCCTTGTACGAACTGCAATTTGATGCTGATGGTTTTGAATGGATAGACCTCAATCACAGGCAGGAATCGGTTATTGTTTACAGAAGAAAAGGCAAAAAAAAGAAAAACGATGTACTTATCATATTGAATATGACGCCGGTAGTACGTACCAACTGGAAAATCAATGTACACGGTAAATCGGAATGGAAAGAAATTTTTAACACCGATAGTAAAAAATATTGGGGAACAGGTGATACCTTTAACCCCGAAATAGGCCTTCATTTGGTGGATAAAAAAACCGGCCTTTACGAAATAAATATACACCTTCCAGCGTTAGGAGCAGTAATACTAAAGTAACAAACAACACACCCTAAATTAAAATGAAAAACTTTCTTACTATTATTTCAATTGTTGTCGCAACACAGGCAGGTGCACAAACGACCGACAGCTCCACTTATTTTTATCAAAAAGGGATTGAAGAAAAAACAGCGAAACATTATTTAGTAGCTTCTAAAAATTTTGATAAAGCAATTAAATTAAATCCAAAATATACAGAGGCTTATTTAGAAAACGGTTACGCAAATATAGAGATGCGTAAAACAGATGCAGCCATTACCAATTTTGCAAAAGTAAATGAACTGGATCCTGCAAATAATGCCGCAATAAGCGAACTGATGAATTTGTATTTTAATTACCGTCAGTTTAGTAAAGCAATTGAGTTTGCGCAAAAATGTAAAGACTGTGCCAATTCAGGTAAAGTAACCGGCATTAGTTATTTTAACCAGGAAGATTATGGTAAGGCAGAAAAAGCATTGTTAGAAGTAATTGCTAAAAATGCGACAGATGCAGAAGTAAATTATACATTGGGCCGCACCTACATGGAATTGGAGCAGAATAAGAAAGCTATTTTTTATTATGAAAAAGCCTTGGCGATAGATACGACTAGAAGTGCCTGGTATCACGAATTGGCTTTGCTGTATTATACAATTGATAATTACAAAGCGGCAGTAGTTAATTTTAATAAAGCTGCTGAAAAAGGATTTCCGCAAAGCAACGATTTTAATGAAAATCTTGGTTACTCCTATATCTACTCAGGGGAGTTTGCAAAAGGAGAAAAAATATTGTTGGATCTTATGGCAAAGAAGCCGGGTAATACAGATATTCTAAGAGATATTGCCCAGGCATATTACGATCAAAAATTGTATGACAAGTCTTTAGAGTTTTGTCAAAAGCTAATGGAACTGAATAATAAAGATGCCAAAGCATTGTACCAGGCTGGTATGTGTTTTCAAAAGAAAGGAGAAAAAGACAGGGGGCAAGGTATGTGTGATAAAGCCATTGAGTTAGATCCTTCCCTTGCTAAAATGAAAAAACAACAGAGCATGCCAGGTGGTGGCCTGTAATATAGGTGTAAAAAATTTTAAGCCTTCGCTATTAATCTGGCGAAGGCTTATTAATGCCCGTTTGGTTTTGCAAAACTTTTTTCACCAGCCTTAACGGCAACCACCAAATAATTCTCTCTTGGCGGAATAGGGCAGTTGTATCCTGTAGTGTAGGCGCAGTATGGGTTGTAGGCTTTGTTGAAATCTATAGTTACAGCGTTGTTTTTTATATCTGTTGTTAAAATATCAATGTAGCGGCCGCTGCCATAGCTTTCATCTCCCGATGTGGCATCAGTAAAAGGAATAAACAAATAATCTTTGTATTGGTCATTCTTTGTTAAAGATTTGGATTGATAAACGGTGAGTTGCAAAGCGGTGTCATGTATTGTAAAAATTAATTTACCGTAACGGATAAAATCTTTTTGCGGAATTTTAGTACCCGATGTTTTCATTATCACCAGAGAGCTGTCGGTTGCTTTTTGAAAGCGGCACTGCACTTTAAAATTTTTATCTGCAGAAAAAAATCGAAAAAACTTCTTGTCACTTCCTCTTACTACTTCATGTGAAGCAGCATAATTTTTTTGATAGGCACTGATGGAATCAATATAAGTTTTATTTTTTTGTGCAAAAGATACTTGCAGTATAAACAGCGTGACTGTCGAAAAAAAAATTGCCTTCATTGGTATTTGTGATAA
>Ga0265327_10000384_pt1 | contig 83284 bp, 80 predicted proteins | sample 41621metaG_FD_202089 | JGI IMG/M metagenome (GOLD analysis project Ga0265327, IMG submission 202089) | Rhizosphere microbial communities from Carex aquatilis grown in University of Washington, Seatle, WA, United States - 4-16-21 metaG | ecosystem: Host-associated > Plants > Roots > Rhizosphere...
AAATAGACGAAACTCGTCCGCCAAAGATTTTTTCTGAATGAACGCAAGGGATAAAAGCGGTCACCCAATCAATCATTTTGACCACCAAAATCTGTGACCAAATTGTGACCAAATGAGACCAATTTGTGACCAAATCCAGACAAAAAAAGACCACTCCAAACGGAATGGTCTTTTTCTATGATGCTCTCAGAGCCAATAAATACGCCAGTTCTGAGTGGTCTAGAGTGGTCTAGACCAAATTGCGATTTGGTGGAGCCGGGGGGAATCGAACCCCCGTCCGCAAGCCCTCCACAGACAGTTCTACATACTTAGCCTTGTTGTTTGATTTAACCGGAGCAACACCAACAGACAAGCGGTACTCAAGCGAGTTACCTTTGATTTAATACTGTATTAAGTAACCCAATACAATACGAGTCTCTCTTTATGACGCTGCTGTGGTTGCCCACCCGACCGAGAGACCCTTCGGTGCAGCGTCCAACCGGGATTAAGCGGCTAGAGCGTAAGTTTCGTCGTTTGCGACTATACTTGTTCAGATGGATTTACGAGGAAACCTGAACCCTCGGTATGCCCTGCACTGCTTTGTAACCCACGTCGAAGCCATGTCGGCCCCATAAACTTGTGTGTATAAAGACTTTATCCCGGCAGCATAGTTCCACCGGGAGATCAATTATACGCCTTTCAAAAACAGACGTTGGTTGATAGTAGGTAGTCGATAGTTAAAACCAACTAATAACTAACGTCTATCGACTACCAACTAAATCACTGACCGCTACCGTTACTGTTGCTCGTGTCATTGTCACCAGCCTTGCGGTCTTTGTATCTGCCGCTCGGGTCGGTATTCATTGCCTTGCCGCTAGTACCCGCAGATTCATTGCGGTTTTTCTTGCTGGCTTTTTTATTGGCTGGGGCGTTGCTGTCGCCGGTGTTGCTGGCGCCGGGGTCATTGTCACCGGTCTTGCGGTCTTCGTACCTGCCGCTCGGGTCGGTATTCATTGCCTTACCGCTGTTGCCAGTAGTTTCATTGCGGTTCTTTTTGCTGGCATCTGCATTGTTATTGCTGCTGCTGGCATTGCTGTTAGTGTCACCGATGTATCTTGTGTCGGCAGCGCTTGCCAGTAAAGGCGTTGCGGCGTATGCGGTCAACAGGATAGCGATTAATAGTTGAGATGGTTTCATCATTGGTTCTCCTTTAAAACTTAAATAAAAATACAGCCATCGCTTAACTGCCGATGGCTATGCTTGTATTCACTATGATGAAAACCGCGACGTTATTCTGTGCGTTCGCGCACACTTCGCGCATTTATATGGGGAATGGAAAACGGTGATTATTTGTTGTGGGCTCTGACAATCCGGGCTTTTTCGCGTACCCAATCGCGTTCTTTCTCGGTTTGTCTCTTGTCGTATTGCTTCTTACCCTTGGCCAGGCCGATCTGTACCTTCACCCTGCCCCGAGTGTAGTGCACATCCAGCGGCACCAGTGTATAACCTGCACGTTCCACCTGACCGATGAGCTTGGCGATCTGTTCGCTATGCAGCAGCAATTTTCGGGTGCGCGTGGCATCGGGGGTAATGTGGGTCGAAGCCGAGCCTAGCGCCGTGATGTGGCAGCCGATGATGTATATCTCACCACGCTGGATAATGACGTAGGCCTCTTTGACGTTGACCTTGCCTTCGCGGATGGCTTTGACTTCCCATCCTTCCAGCACGATCCCTGCCTCAAACTGCTCCTCAATAAAGTAGTCGTGAAAGGCTTTTTTGTTATTAGCAATACTCATAAATTAATTTTGCGGGCGAATCGCTTAGAATTACGTATTTTACAGTATCGCGTTGCACCCATGGCTCAAGTCGAAAAAACAGTGCTGGTCCCCTACTCTGCTGCGCAGATGTTTGCGCTGGTAGATGACGTGGAAAGCTATCCCAAGTTCCTGCCCTGGTGTGGCGGAGTGGATTTGATCGAACGTACCGAAACTGCCACGCAAGCGACGCTGCACATCAATTACCATGGCGTGAAGCAGAACTTCACTACACGTAACACCAAACAATTCCCTTCCCGCATGGACATCACCCTGGTCAACGGGCCTTTCAGCCAGATGGAGGGGCATTGGCAGTTCGTGGCGTTGACCGAGACTGCCTGCAAGGTCGAGTTCAGATTACAATATACTTTTGCCAATGCGGTGCTGGAAACGCTGATCTCTCCGGTGTTCAGCCACATCGCGGCAACTTTTGTCGATGCTTTTGTCACAAGAGCCGAAGAATTTTATTAAATGGAAGCCCGATAAATGGAAGCCCAGGATCACGGTATCAATGTCGAAGTCGCGTATGCGCTGCCCGATCAGCAATTGATCGTTTCATTTACCACCCCTCCCGGCACGACTGCCGAGCAGGCCATCGCGGCTTCCGGCATTCTGCAGAAATTCCCTGAAATAGATCCGGCTGCCATGAAGGTCGGCATCTTCGGCAAGATGGTCAAGCCGGATACTGTGTTGCGCGAGCTGGATAGAGTCGAGATCTACCGCCCGTTGATCGCCGACCCGAAAGAAGTACGTCGCCAGCGCGCGGCGGAAGGCAAAGCTATGAAGAAGGGTGGCGGCGATTTGGAGTGAAGATTTACCGGGCAATCACAAGTCTGTATAATCTCGTTTTGCCACTAAGGATTTTCTTATGCGTCTGCTAGAAACAGCACTCACTTTCGATGACGTGCTACTGGTTCCCGCCCACTCCGATGTCCTGCCGCGCGATGTAAGTCTTGCCACTCAACTCACGCGCACCATTTCGCTCAACATTCCGCTTATCTCTGCCGCCATGGATACCGTGACGGAAGCGCCATTGGCGATCGCGCTGGCGCAACAAGGCGGTATCGGCATCATCCACAAGAACATGCCTGCCGCGCAACAGGCTGCGCATGTGGCACGCGTCAAGCGCTTCGAATCCGGCGTGGTCAACGACCCTATCACTGTTCCACCCACGATGTCAGTGCGTGATGTGATGCTGCTTACCCGCCATCACAAAATATCCGGTCTGCCGGTAGTCGATGGCAAGAAAGTCGTCGGCATCGTCACCAACCGCGATCTGCGTTTTGAAACCAATCTGGATCAGCCCATCAGCAACATCATGACGCCGAAAGAGCGTCTGGTAACGGTGCGCGAAGGTGCCAGTCTGGAGAAGGCCACGGCGCTATTGCACAAGCACCGGCTGGAGCGCGTACTGGTAGTGAATGCAGCTTTCGAATTAAAAGGCCTGATCACCGTTAAAGACATCCAGAAATCATCCGACTACCCGCTGGCATGCAAGGATGAACGCGGCCGTCTGCGCGTTGGTGCGGCAGTAGGCGTGGGCGACGGTACTGAAGAACGCGTCGCCGCATTGGTGGAAGCCGGCGTGGATGTGTTGATCGTGGACACCGCGCACGGCCATTCGCAAGGCGTGCTGGATCGCGTCAAATGGGTGAAAAAGAACTTCCCCGACATACAGGTGATCGGCGGCAATATCGCCACTGCCAAAGCCGCCAAGGCACTGGTGGATCATGGCGCTGATGGGGTGAAAGTGGGCATAGGCCCCGGCTCTATCTGCACCACTCGTATCGTTGCCGGTGTTGGCGTTCCGCAGATTTCGGCCATCAGCAATGTGGCGAAGGCGCTGGAAAAGTCTGGCGTTCCGTTTATCGCCGACGGCGGCATACGTTATTCCGGCGACATCGGTAAATCCATCGCCGCAGGTGCGCATAGCGTGATGCTGGGCGGGCTGTTCGCCGGTACCGAAGAAGCGCCTGGAGAAATTGAACTGTTCCAGGGACGTTCCTACAAATCCTACCGCGGTATGGGTTCGGTCGGCGCCATGCAAAAAGGCTCTAGTGATCGTTATTTCCAGGATAACGAAGGCAATGCAGACAAGCTGGTGCCGGAAGGTATCGAAGGCCGCGTGCCATACAAAGGCAGCGTACTGGCGGTGATCCATCAACTGATGGGCGGCTTGCGTGCTTCCATGGGTTACGTCGGCTGCAAAACCATAGACGACATGCGCAAAAAAGCAGAATTCGTACAGATCACCGCTGCTGGGATGCGCGAGTCGCATGTGCATGATGTGCAGATCACCAAGGAAGCGCCGAATTACCATATAGAGTAGTCGTTAGTCGATAGTGGGTAGTCATTAGTTATGGCGGGATATCGTGATTTGAAGGTTTGGCAATCTGCTATGCAGTTGGCAGAAGATGTTTACCGTCTTACAGAACATTTGCCTAAGCATGAGTTATTTAGTTTAACCAGCCAAATGAGGCGCGCCGCCGTTTCTGTACCATCTAACATTGCAGAAGGGCATGGTCGCAATTCGTCAAAAGAATTCAATCATTTTTTGGGTATTGCGCTGGGTTCTTTGAGCGAACTAGAAACACAATTACATCTCGCACAACGATTAACTTATCTTGAAGAACAGAAAGTAACGCTTTTACTAAAGGCAACTGACGAAACGGCAAAAATGCTGCAAGGCTTAAAAAAATCTCTAGCTAAAAACTAACGACTACCGACTAACGACTATCCACTAATGCCTTATCACTCCAAAATACTTATTCTTGATTTCGGTTCCCAATACACCCAACTGATCGCCAGACGGGTGCGCGAGGCCAATGTTTATTGCGAACTGCATTCCTGGGATGTGAGCGACGACTTCATTCGTGAGTTTAACCCCGCAGGCATCATTCTTTCCGGCGGCCCCAATTCAGTGTACGAAAACGAAACGCCGAAAGCGTCGCAAACCGTATTCGAACTGGGAGTACCGGTACTGGGCATCTGCTACGGCATGCAAACCATGGCGGCGCAACTGGGCGGAAAAGTCGAGAACGCCACCAAGCGCGAGTTCGGCTATGCCGAGATACGTGCGCGCGGTCATTCGGCGTTATTCAACAACATACAGGACAGGAGCAACGCCGACGGCCACGGCCTGCTGGATGTGTGGATGAGTCACGGCGACAAGGTCACCGAACTGCCGCCCGGCTTTAACATCATCGCCAGCAATGACTCCACCCCTATCGCCGGTATGGCGGATGAACAGCGCAGATTCTATGCGGTGCAGTTTCATCCGGAAGTCACACACACCAAGCAGGGAAAAGCCATTCTGCAGCGTTTTGTGCACGACATCTGCGGTTGCGGTGCCGATTGGAACATGCCGGATTACGTCACTGAAGCCGTGGCGAAGATTCGTGCGCAAGTAGGCACAGACGAAGTGATCCTGGGCCTTTCCGGCGGCGTGGATTCTTCCGTCGCCGCAGCCCTCATCCATCGCGCCATCGGCGACCAGCTCACTTGCGTATTCGTGGATAACGGCTTGTTGCGCCTGAATGAAGCAGAACAGGTGATGCAGACTTTTGCCAAGAATCTGGGCGTCAAGGTCATCCATGTGGATGCCAGCGCAAAATTCCTCGGTGATTTAACGGGCATAACCGACCCTGAACAGAAGCGCAAGATCATAGGCCGCGAATTCGTCGAAGTATTCCAGGCCGAGTCTGCCAAATTACCGCAAGCCAAATGGCTGGCACAAGGCACGATCTATCCGGATGTGATCGAATCTGCCGGGGCCAAAACCAAAAAAGCCCATACCATCAAGAGCCATCATAACGTCGGTGGCCTGCCGGATACGCTGCATCTGAAACTGCTGGAGCCGTTGCGCGAGCTGTTCAAGGACGAAGTACGGGAATTAGGCGTGGCATTGGGTCTGGCACCTGAAATGGTGTATCGCCACCCGTTCCCCGGCCCCGGCCTGGGCGTGCGCATACTGGGCGAAGTGAAACGCGAATATGCAGACTTGTTGCGTCGTGCCGATGCGATCTTCATCGAAGAATTGCGGGCGAGCGGCTGGTACGACAAAACCTCACAGGCTTTTGCCGTGTTTCTGCCGGTGAAAAGCGTGGGCGTGATGGGCGATGGCCGCACTTATGACTATGTAGTGGCATTGCGCGCCGTGGTCACCAGCGATTTCATGACCGCGCATTGGGCTGAACTGCCTTACGAACTGCTGGGTAAAGTATCCAACCGCATCATCAATGAAGTGCGCGGCATCAACCGCGTGGTGTACGACATCTCCGGTAAACCGCCGGCAACCATAGAGTGGGAGTAAGCTTATTATGAGCCGCGGATTCGTCAAGGAAGATGTCCTGGAACATGCCGGAACCGACCTGCTGGAACGTCCGGTCAGTAGCGAACCAAATTACGTCACGCCTACCGGCTTGAAACAGTTGCAAGATGAACTGCAGAAGTTGGACGATCTACGTCTGCAACTGATGCAGAAAGAGGACGATCCGTTTGCCGCACAACAGCTGGCAGAAACAGCACGCGACTTGCGCTATTATGCGGCCAGACTGGAAAACGCAGAGCTGGTGGATACTGCCAAGCACCCGCAGGATGAGATACGCTTTGGCGCGATGGTGAATGTAGAGGATGAACAAGGGCAGCTTCAGGAATTCATTATCGTCGGCGAAGACGAAGCCGATATTGCACATAACAAGGTAAGCTGGGCTTCGCCTCTGGCCAAGGCTCTGATAGGCCACAAAGTAGGCGAAACTGTAAGCTGGAAGCGTCCGGCAGGCAATACTGACCTGGAAATCACTGCGATCAGATATCGCTAAGCCAGTTAACTAACGATTCAACATCTCGAACCACAGAGATTACCAATGTCATGCTTGCTGTGCATGATATTTGTGAGCTCCGTGGTTACTATTTTTTATTTAAGGGTTTATTTTGCTTTCCACTAACAATATCACGATGCAGTTCGGCGCCAAGCCGCTGTTTGAGAACGTCTCGGTCAAGTTCGGCGACGGTAACCGCTACGGCCTGATCGGTGCCAACGGCTGCGGCAAATCCACCTTTATGAAGATTCTGGCCGGAGTGCTGGAGCCCAGTGCGGGTAACGTGTCGCTGGACAAGAATGAACGCATGGCCTGGTTGCGCCAGGATCAATTCGCCTACGAAGACATGCGCGTGCTGGATGTGGTGATGATGGGGCATGAGGCGATGTGGTCTGCCATGCAGCAGCGCGATGCCATCTACGCCAATCTGGAAGCCACCGAAGACGATTACATGAAGGCCGCCGAACTGGAAGCAGTGTTCGCCGAGCACGGCGGCTACACCGCCGAAGCGCGTGCCGGTGAATTGCTGCACGGCGTAGGTATCCCTATCGCCCAGCATAGCGGCCCGATGAGCGCCGTGGCGCCCGGCTGGAAGCTGCGCGTACTGCTGGTGCAGGCCTTGTTCTCCAACCCTGATGTGTTGCTGCTGGACGAACCCACCAACAACCTCGATATCAACACCATCCGCTGGCTGGAAGATGTGCTGAACAATCGCGATTGCACCATGGTGATCATTTCCCACGACCGCCACTTTCTGAATCAGGTATGCACCCATATCGCTGATATGGACTATGCCAAGCTGACCGTGTATCCGGGAAATTATGACGACTTCATGCTGGCTTCTACGCAGGCGCGCTCGCAACTGTCCGCGGATAACGCGAAAGCCAAGCAGCAGATTGCCGACTTGCAGGAATTCGTGCGCCGCTTCTCAGCCAACGCCTCCAAAGCGCGCCAGGCGACCAGCCGCGCCAGACAGATCGACAAGATCAAGGTGGAAGATATCAAGCCTTCCAGCCGCCAGTACCCTTTCATCCGCTTTGAATATGACGAGCGCGATAAATTGCATCGCCAGGCGGTTGAAGTGGAAAAATTAAGCAAGTCTTACGACCGCAAGATATTCTCCAACTTCAATATCCGTATAGAAGCCGGCGAACGTATCGCCATCATCGGCGAGAACGGTATCGGTAAAACCACGCTGCTACGGTGTCTGGCGAATGATCTGAAAGCCGATCACGGCAGCGTTAAATGGGCCGAAAAAGCCACCCTGGGCTACTTTGCGCAAGAGCATACCGCGGAATTCGAGACCGACATGCTTTTGGGCGAATGGATGCAGCAATACACGCGTGCAACTGACGACGACCAGGTAGTACGCAGCATGCTGGGGCGTCTGCTGTTTTCCGGCGATGACATCAAGAAACCGGTACGCGTGCTTTCAGGCGGAGAAAAAGGTCGCATGATATTCGGCAAGCTGATGTTGGCCCGTACCAATGTGTTGCTGATGGACGAACCGACCAACCACATGGATATGGAATCCATCGAGTCGCTCAATACTGCGCTGGACAAATACAAGGGCACGCTCATATTCGTCAGCCACGACCGCGAATTCGTAGGTTCGCTCGCCACCCGCATACTGGAGATCAAGGAAAACGAGATCATCGACTACAGCGGAAATTACGAAGAATACCTGACCAGCCAGATAGACTAGACAGGCATTCTGGACTTAGTGCGCCGCTGCCTTCACCAGCACAGGTTGGGCACGATACAGATTCGGGTACATGCGCTTCAATGCTTCAACCTTAGGCAGGTCGTTGAAAACGATGTACGGATAGTGCGGGTTCAACGTTAAGAAATCCTGATGGTGATCTTCCGCCGGGTAAAATCCAGTGTAAGTCTCGACATGCGTAACAATCGGTGCGTGGAACAGCTTGCTGCGGTCAAGTTGCGTGATATAACTCTGCACGATCTGCTTTTGCATATCATTGGTGGGGAACACCGCAGAACGATACTGCGTGCCTGAGTCGGGGCCTTGGTAGTTCAACTCGGTTGGGTTATGTGCCACCGAAAAGAATATCTGCAACAACTGGCCGTATGTGATTTGCGTCGGGTCGTAGGTAACCTGTACCGATTCAGCATGTCCGGTATCGCCTCCGCTTACCTGATCGTATGTCGCTGTCTCGCGACGACCACCCGCATAACCGGACACCGCTTTGGTGACCCCACGTACATGCTGGAATACGCCTTGCACACCCCAGAAACAACCTCCAGACAGAACCAGAGTCTCCGCATGATCGGTTGCAGTCGCATGCTCATCCATCGCCGGGGGCGGTATGGCAACGACTGGCTCTGCAGAGTAGGCAATGCCTTGACCCAGCGACATGCCGATGACCAGAATGCCTGCTGCCTTGCCCCAGATAGTCTTTATCTTATTCATCACGTATAACCTTTCTTACCAAATTAAATACTGTTTCAGGCGGCGCCAGGAAGGAATTTCATGGCGGCACCATTCATGCAATAACGCAGACCTGTCGGTTTCGGTCCGTCATCGAAAACGTGGCCGAGATGGCCACCACAGCGCTTGCAATGCACTTCAGTGCGCGTCATTCCCAGCGTGTTGTCATCACGGGTCTTCACCGCATTATCCAGGGGCTGCCAGAAACTGGGCCAGCCGGTATGGCTGTCAAACTTGGTCTTGGACGAATATAGTTGCTGCGAGCAGGCGACACAGGCGAAAATTCCTGCCCTATGTTCTGAATTCAACGCACTGCTATAGGGTAGTTCCGTGCCTTCCTGACGCAGTACGTTATACGCACTTGGCGACAACAGGCTGCGCCACTCTGCGTCAGTATGCATGACCTCATATTTTTCCGTTGCCCCCGCCTGTGCCGCACGTGCAAGAGGAGTAAGCAGAGGGCTCAGCCCAAGCAACAGGCCGGTGGAAGCTCCACTGATAAGAAACGAGCGACGGTTCAGATTCATGATTGATCTCCAGAGTAAATATATTGATAGTCTTTTGCATGTTTCGTTCGAGGGAAGATGCGAATATCTGATTCACGTTGATATGTCGGCGCAAACCATGTTTCCTTACAAATAAGATCACAGGACGATCAGCGAATAAAAAAAACCAGGCATATTCGCCTGGTCGAGTGGGTAATGGAGAATTACTACGGAGTATACCTATTCGTTTTAGGGTGATCGCCAAGCATTTCGGCATCACTGAAAATCGAAAGCGCATGCGTTGCATCTTAATCGGCACCAGCCCCTGACACCACGCCGAAACTCCCGAATTTAGAGGGGAGTTCTTCCTAACATAAGTCAGCGGGCTCCTACATGCATATCAGCCTTATGCTGATTCTTAATTCCTGCATATGCTCTACAATCAGCTCAAGGAAATACCTCAATAGTCAAAACTCGCGATTTCGTCTGATATGAGCCACATAGGGAAAAAACATCTACATCATGCAACACGCTGCGCGTTCCTTATGGGCCACACTGCTGATAGTGACCGTCTGCGCGGCAAGTATGGTAGCGATCATTCTATTGTTTGGCGGTAACCTGCTAAAACCTGCACTTGAGCATTATGTAAGTTATAAATCGCATCGCATCGTGAAAGCTGACGATATGCGCTTACAATTTTCAAGTTCATTGCGCCCCACCATCAAATTTCACAATCTATATATTCAGAATGCGCCATGGGCTTTTCAAGGGCAGCCTTCATCAAGGCCATTAATTGCAGCCAAAGATATATCCTTTTCATTTGTTGCATTCAGAATGCCATTCACAGAGAAACCGGGAATCGTAGAAATTTCCATGTCGGATGGGGAAGTGAATCTTGAGAGCATGAAAGATGGATTAAGAAATTGGCGGCTGCTTGAACCGGATTATCGTGGCCCCGGAAAGTACCTGGTAATGTCGCTAAGGGCAAAACGCAGCAAGCTCCGCTTTATCAACCATGGTATCAACCTGGATTTGATAGCTGAAAGCAATCCCATCCGTACAGCATCCTCTATTCCTGAAGTCGCTAGCGGACTGCCTGCTGATCCCTTGTCGAACCGGATCACTTTTAATGGCACTTATCATGACAATGCGTTCGCAGGAGAAGCTCTGACGGGGCAAACAATCACATTTCATGTGACCGGCAAAAAGTTTCCTATTCATGGTGTTGTCCATTCCGGGAAAGCGGAATTGAATATAAGCGGTCAAGTCGGGGATATTTTCAAAGACCAGCTCATAGACGCAGATTTCCATTTTTCAGGCGCTTCAGCATCTACCCTCAACCCTTTCATGAATGCACATTTTCCCAATACTCCCCCAATAATCGCCTATACCCATTTGGTTAAAACAGGCAACGACTATTACGCCACTCATCTACAAGGGAAATTGGGTGGCACGGATATCTCAGGAAATCTGGCGTATAGCCACATTGGAAACCGACCCTTCATTAAAGCAACTTTGACCAGCAACGAGACTCAGTTAAATGATCTCATGGCTATGATGAGAGAACATGGGGATTCGAATATTGCGTCCAGCGACACTAAGCTTCCCATTGCTAACAACCCGGCTTCAATAGAGTTGCTCAAATCCCAGGATTTGGACTTGGTACTCAATGTGAATAAATTAATCTCGCCGGCACTACCCCCCATCGAAAATTTATATTTGAAGGTAACCCTGAATAACGGAGATTTAAAGGCGAGTCCTGTTCACGCAAAACTATTTGGCAGTACAGTGAATGCGGCGCTGTCACTAAATACGCAAAATCAGCCGACATACGCTCAGATCGTTATTGATGCGCAAAATCTTGCCATCGATCAAGCACTATCCCACACCAAATGGCGGGACATGATTGCCGCCCCGTTAACAGCTCATATCAATATGAATGGAACCGGGAATTCGCAAGCCAGCTTATTGGATAGCGCATCAGGCAACATGGATTTTAAGATCGGTCATGGTGAGATATCTAATAAACTGGATGCGAAAATGGGGCTCGACTTTGGAAAATTGGTTTGGTTATCACTCAGAGGAGACACAAGCATTGCGGTGAATAGCGGCGCAATTCATCTTGATTTCAAAAATGGCTTAGGCCTAGCACACTATATAAGCATTGATACCGCGCAGACGATTACGCGTGGGACGGGCAGTATCAATCTGGGAGATGGAACATTGGACTTCCTGCTGACCCCTAAGCCGAAAAATCCGACTATGTTCTCACTAAGTTCCAATATCCGTATTTACGGGCTTCTAAGCAAACCAGCCTTTAAACTCGAACACAAGCCTTCTGCTGAACATGCATCGCAACATTGATATGTTCTTATATGTGGTTTTATACGCATCTAGTATCTACGCAAAGTAAACAACCCGGATACCAGAAGTATTTTATGCTAGTGGATAAGCACATGCTTTGGCTATACTCCTCACCATGAAAGCAATGATACTGCAAAGCCAGGGCCAGCCCTTACGCCAAGCCGACATCGCCAGACCTGCCGTTGGCGAAAACCAGGTGCTGCTGCAGGTAAGCGCATGCGGCGTGTGCCGCACCGACTTGCACGTGCTGGATGGTGATTTGCCATCGCCGAAACTACCGCTGATCCTCGGCCATGAGGTCGTCGGTCGGGTGGTGGAAAAAGGTGCGGGTGTAAACCATTTCACCATCGGTCAACGCTTAGGCGTGCCGTGGCTGGGCCATACCTGCGATCATTGCCAGTACTGCGACAGTGGCAGGGAAAACCTGTGCGACCAGGCCATGTTCACCGGCTATACCCTGGATGGCGGTTATGCCGAGTACGTGGCAGCCGACCAGAACTATTGCTTCCCTCTACCTGAAGGTTATAGCGATGCTGAAGCGGCACCTCTGCTGTGTGCAGGTTTGATCGGTTATCGCGCGCTGCTTGCTGCCGGCAATGCGCAGCGGCTTGGTATCTATGGCTTCGGTGCTGCGGCCCACATCATTGCCCAGGTGGCGCGTGCGCAAGGCCGCAAGATTTTTGCCTTCACCAAACCGGGGGATATCCCGGGACAGAGCTTTGCGATGGAATTAGGTGCGGCATGGGCAGGCGATTCGACGATGTCGCCACCTGAAGAGTTGGATGCCGCCATCATTTTCGCCCCGGTGGGTGCACTGGTGCCGCTGGCGCTACGGCACACCGCCAAAGGCGGCACGGTGGTATGTGCCGGCATCCACATGAGCGATGTGCCGCAGTTCCCTTATTCCATCCTGTGGGGCGAGCGGTGTGTGCGGTCCATCGCCAATCTTACCCGTCGCGATGCGCAAGAATTTCTGGCGCTGGCCCCCGAACTTGGCGTTAGAACTCAAGTGCAGACTTTTGCGCTGGAACAAGCCAATGAAGCTTTGGAGCACCTGCGAAACGGAAAAGTGCGAGGAGCAGCCGTGCTGCTGTGCAATCAATAGCGCAACCGATCTTGCGATGGTTAGCCGGGCACTGGACTATGCCACCAGCCGCCGCCCAAGGATATGAATAAAGCGGTTGTATCTTGAAGCTGTTGCGCCTGAATTTGAAAATAATTGATTCTGGCCACGTGATACTGAATTTCAGCAGATAAAACCTGTAAATAATTGACCATACCGGCTTCATAATTATCCCGGTAAAGCTTTGATGTAAGCTCGGCATCTGCAACAGCCTGAGCCTCTGTCCTGGCTAATTCCGCGTCATGCTCCAGCGCGCGCACGCTATCAGCCACTTGTTCAAAGGCGGCAAGCGTGGTCTGTTTGTAGTTTGCAGCGCTCACTTCATATGCATCGATTGCCGCCTGATGGCGTGCACTGAGTTCGCCGCCATTCAAAATGGGAGCTGCAGCGCTTAAGCCCAGGCCCCAGATATTGCTGTCCAGCAGCTTACTCAAAGAACTGCCAGCCAGCCCATATGTCGCATTTAAATTAAAACTGGGAAACATCGCTGCCCTGGCTACCCCGATATCTGCACTGGCGACATGCAATTGCGCTTCAGCAGCGAGAATGTCGGGCCTTTGTCGCACCAGTGCCGACGGCAAGGAAAGCGGCAAATCGTTGGGTAACGTAAAGTCCGTCAGCAATAAATGGGGTGACTGCCATTCAGCGGGAGATTTTCCTTCCAGTGTAGCGAGCAAATTCTGCGATTGAGTCAGTCGTTGCTTTAACGGAGACAACAAGGCCTGGAAAGCCTCGAGTTGCACGCGTAAATCCAACTCATTCCGGTAAACAATCAATCCGGCCTGATATTGCTTTTGGGCAATGGTGATCTGTTCTTTTTGCAATGCTATCAGGCGCTCCAACTCATCTATTTCGGTCTGATAACCTGCAGTCGCAATAAGCGTATTGACTATATTTCCGGTAAGTATCAGGTAAGTGCCGAGTTTAATGTTTTGTTGCTGGTCGACCTGTGCGGCCAGGCTTTCAACTGCGCGATGTTCGCCTCCAAAAATATCAAGAGAGTAACTTAATGTTGCGGTCAAAGTCGTCAGAGTAAATGCCTTACCCTGTCCGGAATTACCGAAAGCGGCAGGTGAAGATTTTTCCCGGTCGGCAGAAAACGCCGCATTCAGCTGAGGATAGAAAACTCCATAACCAGCTCGCAGATTATCCTGGCTTTGCTTGAGGCTGGCCTGAGCCGCCTGCACTCCCGGGTTTTCTTGCAGTCCCTGGGTGACAGCCGCATCCAGTTCTTTGGAATGAAACAATTGCCACCAGTTTGCAACGGGGCCTACCCCTTCCTGAAAACGCTGGGTGACTCCTCCAACCTCGGTTGTCTGCTTGGGATCGCCTCCGTAGTTGTAGTGGTCCGCTGTAGGCGGCAGGGGACGCTTAAAATCGGGGCCTACGGCACATCCTGCAAGCAATAGCCCAAAAAATGCGCACAGATACGGCCGTTGCAACAACAGAGGCCGTTTATTATTTCCTTGGTGCATTCGTCTGCTCACCTATATACACATCCACCAGTTGGCCGGGAAATATTGCAAGATCCTTCTGCTTTTCAAAGCTGAAAATAACGGGCAAGACGCGCACGTCCACTCTTTCCGTACGCTGGTTGGATAACTCGATTTTCGGGGATACACTGGGTTGTACCCTGACGAATTTTAACGGGACGCTGATTTCAGTCCCCTGAATAAACATGCGCGCCTGAATTTTCGATAGATTTGGCAGCTTGTTAATCAGGATCTCATCAACAAAACAACGTACGGCTAGATCGTTGTTGTAATTGCCCATCACCAGAACCGGGGTCGCTGCGCCGGTATACGTGTCATAAACACCCTGGCTGGATATATAGCTGCCAACGGCAGTGTTTATAGATAGCACGGCACCATCGGCAACCGCTTTAACAATATATTTAGCCAATAGTGCGCTTGCTGCCTGATACACTTTGGCCGCCACCTGATACTGCTTTTGTGATGCCTCCAAATTTGCCTCAGCCACCTTGACTGCATTCTGAGCCGTATCCAGTGACTCCTTGCTTACCGATCTGGCATCGAGTTTCCATGAAATGGTCTGTTTCTCCAGCTGGTCCTGCAAGCTCTTCAGATTGGCTTGAGCCACTCGTATCTGTGCGTTCGCGGATTCCATCTGCGCTTTTTGCTGCTCGGTAACAGACCGCTGCACCGAGTCTTCCAAAGCCAACAATTGAGCGCCCGCCCTTACCTGCTGGCCCTCTTTAACGTAAATCCTGGTTACGGTCCCCGCAACTTCAGGGTAGATATTGATGTTTGCTCCACTGCTTTGAGCCGTTTCAATGATGCCGTTGGCAAATATGCCGTGCTGATATGGATTTGATGCGGGCGCATAGGCAGGAGACTGGGCCTTCTGTTTCAAGCCAAACACATAGGCTGCACCAAGCCCAAGCAAAATACCCAAGATGGCCAAAACCATCAGCAACTTATTTTTCATTCACGGTCCTTTGAGTGCCAGTAATCTTGCCATCTTCCATATGCATAATCGCATCCGCAAATTCCAATATCCGGTTGTCATGCGTCACAATGATGATGCATCGTTTTTCGTTAAGCGTATGCGACTTAACGAATTGCACGATTTCTCTTCCCGTTTCTCCATCAAGTGATGCCGTAGGTTCATCCAGCACCAGAATATCCGGCTGGCTGACCATTGCGCGGGCTATAGCGACACGCTGTTGCTCACCTCCACTTAGTTTAACCGGCGGTAAATTGGCTTTATCCTTCAGCCCTACGACTTCCAGATACCCTAATGCTGTTTTGATTGCCAGATCCCAATTCACTTTTTTCAGAATCAGCGGGATAGCGATGTTCTCAACCGTAGTCAGCCTGGAAAACAGATGGTAATCCTGAAACACGAAACCCATCCTGTTCAGCCTGAAATCTGCCAATTGATTTGGAGTCATATTCCACAGATTCGAGCCATCCACCAAAACGTTGCCGGCATCCGGTTTAAGTATCCCTGAAATGATGCTGAGCAATGTCGTTTTTCCGCTACCGGACGGCCCCACTAAATAAAGCATTTCGCCATATCGGGCCTCAAAACTCGCATCACTTACCGCAACGGTTTTCGCCTCCCCTTCGCCGAACCATTTTGTAATGCCAGATGCCTGAATCGCAATATCAAACATATCAGCCCCGGAAAATATCGAAAGGCTCAATCTGCAGCACCTTACGCACACTGATATAACTGGAAAACGCCGCGATAATCAATACCATGCCTAACGCAAAGGCCAGATTGGTGTAGGTGACCTGCGCCGCATAGTCCGGCAATCTGAATCTGGCGAATAACATCATCATGGTTGCAAGTCCGACTCCAAGCCCATACCCCATCAACGAAGTAAACGTGACCTGAAAAAGTATCATTGACACCAGTTCGCTGCCTTTGGCACCCATCGCCTTAAGAGCTCCGAATTTCTCAAGGTTTTCCAGCACGAAGGTATAAAAAGTTTGCCCGGATATGGATAACCCGACAATAAAACTGATGATCGTCATCAACATGACGTTGATGCCCAGACCGGTCTGATATTTGTAAAAATCGGATATCTTATTGATAAACTGGTCTCTGGTGAGCGCTTCATACCCAAGTTTATGGATTTGTAGCTGTATATAGGGGATATCCATTTCGTTTTTGGGTTCTATCAAAACGAAGGAAGTGGTGAACCTGGACGAGGGAATATAAGTAATAGCCCGGCTGTACGTAGTATACAGGGTTGGTACGCCGAAGATTCCTGTAGCCTGGACTTTGGCGATGCCTACTATTTTTCCGCGATGATCGTTAATCTCGAATTCATTGCCGATCTTTGGATTTTCGAGTTTCTTGAACTCTGCGTCCTTGACCACCAAAAAAGCATTCTCGGCAAAAATATCCTCTATCTTTCCCTCGATCAACGCCGGCCTTCCGTAAAGCGTAGCATCATCCAGACCGATAACAGAGACCGCCTGGTAAGAGCCACTTCTGAGCTTTACCAGTGCACCGCCAAAATAAACGGGGACAGCATATTTGACGCCATTGATGCTTCTTGCCATATCCAGAACTGTATCGGGCAGCGGGATGCTGCTGTTCACGTTGTTGACGGCTGGATCCATCACCCAGACTTTTGCACCCACATTAAGAACCGCAGCTGACGAACGAGCCAGAATCCCGGAAAACATGGACATCATCATCACCATCAGAAAAACTGCAAAAGTAATTCCTACCAGCAGTGCGGCAAATTTCCCCTTATCATTGATAAGAAGTTTAAATGCGATTTTTAATAATCCTGGCATAAAAAACCCTTAAAACATGTATGCCTCGGTCGCGTAACGGCGAATCATGCGGTGGGTATTGAATACTGACGCATTTTTGCTGATCGCGTCTTTCATTACTGCAATCCAGCCGGCCCTATCCTCGTAATATAAGGGCAACACCACCTTACCCAGCTTATTGTAGAGATCGTTTGCATCATCGATATCGCTGCGTATCTCCGAGGTGCCTACCGCCCAACCGGTGACGCCTTCTATGCAGCCTTCAAGCCACCAGCCGTCCAGCACGGAAAGACTAGGCACGCCGTTGAAGGCAGCTTTCATACCGCTGGTTCCCGATGCTTCCAGCGGCCGTAGCGGAGTGTTGAGCCAGACGTCCACGCCGGAAACCATTTCCAGCGCCAGCTTCATGTCATAACCCGGCAGATATACCACGGTCACCTCGTTGGCCAGTTCGCGCATGTGCTGATGCAATTGCTCAATGAGATATTTTCCACCCTCGTCATTAGGGTGAGCCTTGCCGGCCATTACCAGTTGAAAGGGATGTTCGCGGTGCAGGCTGCGCAGGCTTTGCAGATCGGTAAACAGCAGGTCGGGGCGTTTATAGGCCGTCATGCGGCGCGCAAAACCAAGAATGGGGATGGTCGGATCCAATGCCTGACCGCTCGTTTCCTTGATGCGATCGAGCAATTTCTGTTTGGCATTTGTGTGCGCATCCCAGATCGCCTGATTCGGCAGCTGATCCACTCGCACCAGCAGCTCCGGCTCGTGACGCCAGCCAGGGAAATAATTGTCGTACAAGGCAGCGAACTGCTCACTGGTCCAGGTATCCGGGTGAACGCCGTTGGTGATGGCATGCACTTCATACTCCGGGAACATCTTCTGCGAAACCTCCGCATGTTTCTTGGCCACACCATTCACATAATCTGAAAGATTCAGCGCCAGCCGCGTCATGTTCAGACTCCCCTCGCCAGCAAGCTTGCGCACCTCGTCCATATCCATAAATTCGCCATCGGCTATGCGTTCCACCAGGCCGTAGTCAAACTGGTCCTGCCCAGCTTCTACCGGGGTATGGGTAGTGAAAATGCATTGTGAGCGCACACGCGGCACGTCATAAGGGGATTCCCCCGCGTGCAGGTCCTGCTTGCGGTATTCAAGATTGTTTAACAGCTCCAGTGCGAGAAATGCGGAGTGACCTTCGTTGAGATGATGCTTGCGTACGTGGAACCCCAGTGCTTGTAACATACGCATACCGCCCACGCCCAACACGATCTCCTGTTTCAGGCGGTACGCCGCATCTTTGCCGTACAGGAAATGAGTGATCTCGCGGTCATCCAGCTGGTTCTCCGGCAAGTCGGTATCCAGCAGCAGCACTGGCACCTCGGCACCCCCCTGCCCCTTGATACGGTAAAGCCAGGCACCCACCCAGACCGTACGACGCTCTATCTCGACCGCCACTTTGGCATTTACCTGCTCGGCGCGAGATGATGGCTCCCACATGTCCGGTGATTCACTTTGCCTCCCCTGCTCGTCTATTTTTTGCAGAAAATACCCTGCCCGACTGACCAGGGTTATACCCAGGATAGGCAATGCCAGATCGGCTGCCGAGCGTAGCGTGTCGCCCGCCAACACGCCCAACCCACCGGAGTAGGTGGGAATATCATATGCCAGCGCGATCTCCATGGAGAAATAGGCGATGCTTGTTCTGGTGGTGAATTCACGCAGCATGGGAGTCGACATCGGTCAGGGTCTGTTCGGTTTTGTTGTTCATATTGATCCTTGCATTTCGGTTAGGCCACGGAAAAATTCCGGTAAAAAAGCCGCTTCGCGCCCTCAACTGCGAACAGGTAGGTCAGTACCATGGTCAGTAGCAGTAAAAAGAACAAAGGAGGCGGCGCCACGAACCCCAGCACTCCAGCCAGGGCGGTAAACGGCAGGACGGCTGCGATCAGCACCACCGAGACGGAGGTGATGCTAAGCAGCAAACCGGGCCTGCTGCGGAACGGATTTCCGCGAGTACGAATGACGAATATAACCAGTACCTGAGTAGCAATGGATTCTATGAACCAGCCGGTATGGAATAATGCTTCGCCGGCATGGAAAATATGCAACATAATGAAAAAAGTCAGGAAGTCGAACACCGAGCTGACCGGACCCACCATCCACATATAGTTTCGGATGAAACGGGTATTCCATTGCCTTGGGTGCGCCAGATATTCATGGTCAACGTTATCCATGGGGATAGGCAATTCTGAAATATCATACAGCAGATTGTTGAGCAGAATCTGAGTCGGCAGCATAGGCAGGAACGACAAAAACAAAGTCGCGCCAGCCATGCTGAACATATTGCCAAAATTGGAACTGGTGCCCATCATGATGTATTTCATGATGTTGGAAAAGGTGCGCCGCCCCTCCATTACCCCGGCATGAAGTACGTTCAGATCCTGATGCAGCAATATCATGTCCGCCGCCGCCTTGGCTACATCCACTGCACTATCCACCGAAATACCCACATCGGCGGAATGCAGGGAAGGCGCATCGTTGATACCGTCGCCCAGATATCCAACGGTATGCCCGTGCGATTTCAGCGACAGTATGATGCGATTCTTTTGCACTGGTGTGACACGGCAGAACAGATTGGCCTCGCGCACCCTGACTGCCAGCGATAGATCGTCCAGATGTTGTAACTCGCTACCGGTGAGTACGCCAGTGACCGGCATCCCCAGTTGTTCGCATACATGACGCGTGACCAGTTCGCTGTCACCGGTCAGTATCTTCACCGTGATCCCGCTCGTCGCCAGCGTTTTAAGAGCGTGCGCGGCACTGGCCTTGGGTGGATCGAGAAAAGCGGCAAAACCGACGAAAGTCAGATCACTTTCATCATTGAGCACCGCATGCGGATGATCCAGCGGCACTTTGCGCGAGGCAATGCCCAATACCTTGAAGCCGCTGCGTCCCAGCTCATCCTGTAACGCCTGCATCTCGGATAATGTGGCCTGATCCAGGGGCCGTTCACTGTCGTCCTCGCCCATGATGTAGCTGGTGGATAACTTCAGGATGTCCTCGGGCGAACCTTTCACCACCAGCAGGCGTTTTTCGCCGTCGTCTAGCAGTACCGATACGCGCCGGCGTTCAAAATCGAATGGGACCTCGTCAATCTTGTTCCAGCCTTTAACGTCTATCTCACCATGTTCAAGGATCGCATCGTCCAGCGGGCTGCGCAAACCGGTTTCGAAATAGCTGTTTAAATAGGCCATCTGCAGCACCAGAGCGCTGTCCCTGCCTTTTACGTCCAGGTGTCGCTCCAGTCGTATCTTGGCATCGGTCAGTGTACCGGTCTTATCGGTGCACAGTACATCCATGCTGCCCAGGTTATGAATAGCAGCCAACTGCTTCACGATCACGTGCTTCTTCGCCATGCGCATGGCTCCGCGCGACAGCGTCACTGTCACCACCATGGGCAGTAACTCCGGCGTCAGCCCTACCGCCAGCGCAATGGCGAACAGGAATGACTCAAGGACCGGGCGGTGAAACAATGTGTTGGTAAGAAATGAAAACAGCACCAGCAGAAAGGTCAAACGCATGATTAACATACCGAAATTCTGCGTGCCTATTTCGAACGCGGTTGGCGGAGGCTTGACCAGCAGCGAGTCAGCGATGTTGCCAAGTGCGGTAGCGTCTCCGATGCGGCATACCATCGCTTTTGCCATACCGCTAATCACTGACGTGCCCATGAAAACAGCATTTTGTGCCAAGTCGATTTCTTCCACCGCACTGTCCAAATCCTGCGCATGCTTCTCAACCGGATAGGCCTCGCCTGTCAATAACGCCTGATTCACAAAGAAATCTTTGGCTTCCAGCAGGCGGCAGTCCGCCGGAATCAGAGAGCCTGCAGCCAGCATCACCACGTCTCCCGTCACCAGCTCCGCCATAGGGATCTCCTGCGCTACGCCGTCGCGCAGTACCGAAGCACGCACCGCTACCGTCTGTTTCAGCTTTTCGGCGGCTCGACCGGCACGATATTCCTGAATAAAATCCAGCGTCACGCTGATCAACACCATCACCCAGATGATGACAAAACTGGTGATTTCTCCAGTCACGGCAGATACTGCGCTTGCGGCAAGCAGGATCAACACCAGAGGGTTTTTGAAATGGCTGAAGTATTGCAGGATGAGCGAACGTTCGCCTTGCACACGCAAAGCATTGGGGCCGGAACGTGCCGACCGTTGCTGTGCCTGTTGCTGGTCAAGGCCGCCGTTATTCGACTCCAGTTGCAACTGGAGTGAAGCAACGGGGATATTCCAGAACTGCGGTATATCCAAGTATTAACCCTTTCCACAACAAAATACGAAAGCAATATCCGACTGATCAGATCATCAATTGCTGAATTAGATAATATGCTCTCAGTACAAGGCTTGCCGGCTTTTGATATGCGTCAACGCATGCTCACTATCGTTACTGCGTAATATTCGAATGCAGATCCTTGGAGACCTTGCGCAGGGTAAGGTCACCTTCGGCCACCTCGATTTTGAATCCCAGCGAAGTCACTAGCCCTATCGTTTCCAGATTGCTGGCCAGCACCAGCCCTTCCATGAATTGCAGACCTTTATCTCGCGCCACTTCGATAAGCGAATTCATCAATTTATGCCCCACCGCCTTATGCTGCCACTCGTCGCTTACGGCCAAGGCGAATTCGCATGTCACCCTATCCGGGTTGATGACATAACGGCATACGCCTATCTCCTGATCCTTGCCGGCCTGTTGCACCAGCGCTATCAATGCCATCTCGCGGTCATAATCGATCTGAGTCAGGCGCACCAACATAGAGACCGGCAGCTCCTTCTGGATATGCATGAAACGAAAGTATCGTGAAGTTTCCGATAGAGTCTGAAAGAAATCCTGTTCCAGTCTAGCATCTTCGGGACGAATGGGGCGTATGGTGACCATGGTGCCGTCAGCCATCTGCCACTCATTGATAAGATGGACAGGATAGGGATAGATCGCCATGTGCGCATAGCGATTCCTGGAAGCCGGTGCAAAATCCACGATCACTCGCGCATCCACCGCCATCGCGCCCTTCTCGTCTATGATCAGCGGATTGATATCCATCTCCTTCAGCCAAGGCAGTTCGCACACCATCTCGGAAACCCGCAGCAGCACGCTCTCCAGTGCCTCCATATTGATTGGTGGCATATTGCGGAATGACCCCAATAGCTTGGATATACGCGTGCCGGCTATCAGTTCCTTTACCAAAAAGCTGTTGACAGGAGGTAACGCCACGGCGCGGTCTCCCATCACTTCCACCATCACGCCGCCTGCGCCGAAAGTGATGACCGGACCGAACACCGCATCGGTAGTCACTCCTATCATCAATTCGCGCCCGTTGGGCTTGACCACCATGGGCTCGACAGAAACCCCGTCGATAACCGCGTTCGGCAGAAGTGATTGCACATGGCTGATAACCTCCTGGTAAGCGGCGTACACCGATTGCGCGTGCATCAGATTCAACCTGACGCCGCCGGTGTCTGATTTATGGGTGATTTGTTTGGAATTGACCTTGATTGCAACAGGGAATCCCATCTCTTCAGCCAGAAGCACTGCTTCGCCTGCAGAGCGTGCTACTGCGGTAGTGGCCACCGGAATGCGAAATGCTGCCAGCAATGCCTTGGATTCCGTCTCTGTCAATATATTGCGCTTTTCGGCAAGCACGGATTCTATTAACAGCCTGGCTCCTGCGACATCAGGAGCATCCTGGTGCGACAGCGGTCCGGGTATCTGCGCCAGCTGCTGCTGGTTGCGGTAAAAATTGGTGATGTAGGAGAATGCCTCGATGGCGGCCTCCGGTGTACGGAATGTCGGTACGCTGGCACTGACGAAGGCTTCGCGTGCTGCGCCGATCTGCACATGACCCATCCAGCAAGTAAGCAGCGGTTTATCGAACTTGGCCGCCAGAACTATCATGGCTTGCGCCACTTCAAGTGGTTGGGTCATGGCCTGCGGGGTGAGTATCACCAGCACACCGTCCACCCCGGCATCTCGCATGCAGATACTGGTGGCCTCCACAAAGCGGGCAGCGGTTGCATCACCAATGATATCCACCGGATTATGGTGCGACCAGGTGACGGGCAACGCCTGATTGAGCGCAGCCATCGTCTGCTCGGAAAATTCGGCCACTGCGACACCCAAGTCCTCAGCGCGGTCTATCGCCATCACTCCCGGCCCACCACCGTTAGTAATGATGGCAAGGCGATTGCCGATGAAGTGGCGGTTAGCGGCCAAGGTTTGCGCAGCCGAGAACAGGCCCCCAATCGACCTCACCCGAACCGCTCCTGCACGGCGCAAAGCAGAATCGAACACATCATCGGCACCCACCAAGGCACCGGTGTGAGACGTCGCCGCCTTCGACCCGGCAGCATGGCGGCCCGCTTTGATAACGAACACTGGCTTGTTGCGCGCCACTGCTCGTAGCGAACTGAGGAACTCGCGGGCTTTATGGATACCTTCGATGTAGATCAGGATGCTTTCAGTTCTGGCATCTATCGCCAGATAATCAAGAATCTCGCCGAAATCAATATCCGCCGAACTCCCCATGGACACCACTGTAGAGAAACCAATATCGTGAGCGGGCGCATAATCGAGTATGGCCGTGCATAGCGCACCGGATTGCGATACCAGCGCCAGATTCCCGGATTTGACCTGCCCGTTGAAAAAGGTGGCATTAACACCGTTAGCGGTATAGATAAGGCCCAGGCAATTGGGGCCGAGGATACGCATGCCGTATGTTTTCGCCTTGGCCAGCATGAGTTGCTCTATCTCGACGCCTAGCTTGCCGATTTCGCTGAATCCTGCCGACAGAACCACAGCGGCCGGCACGCCATGCTTGCCGCAGGCCTCGATGATATCGGGCACAGTGTTTGCAGGAGTACAAATCACCGCCAGATCGACCGGCGTTTTGATCTGCTCTATGCTTTGATAGGCGCTCTTTCCCTGCACTATGCTGTGCGTCTGGTTGATGGCATACAAGCGGCCTTTGAACCCGTTTTCCAGCATATTGCGGAATACCATTCCCCCCACCGAATCGACGCGGTCATTTGCGCCTATCACGGCGACTGATTGGGGTAAGAACAACTTGCTAAGATAATGAGGTTTCATATGCTCAGTAATTTGAAGTGCCGATGACTGTCTTGTATACCCGCCGCTATGTGCGAATAGCTCTGACGATTATGACCGCGCTATGGCAACGCGACCAGAAGGTTTAAATACTCAGTTGAAGCTTAAGAAAACAAATAACCGCTTATGCCAAAGATCATAGCAATGAATAGCAGTAAAAAGATAACCATAGCTATTTCGATCTCATTATCCAGAAACCAATATCTGAATTGTTCGATGAAAGAACTGGTTGGGTAGGTTGCTTGGTTAATTCTGAATTCAAACGGTACCCCTGATTTTTTCATTTTCAGTCTCCTTGTGGATTCACAACCATCATATTCAATCTAATTTTGGAGACCTTGATATATATCAATTCTAGAACCGACTGATTTAGATATTCTAACTTTGCGAGGTGAAGCACCTCAGTTTCAAGGTTGATTTGAAAAGTACTTGATTTAAATAAATATTAAATCAATGAGAGTTTTCAGATTATAAATTCATCAATGCACTGTAGATAGGAAATTTTATGGGAAGCCAAATCGCTAAAACTGTCAAAGCTGTTAAAACAGTTCCTGCACCGCATGCACCTGTCGCATTTGATCTGGAACTACATCGCTTAATTGAAGTTGAAGCATACGAACAAGCGGCTAAGGACAATTTCAAGCAACATCCCAATGTCTATTGGCTGGCTGCTGAAAAGGTTGTAGGGAGAGATTTCTAGCAGGTAGAGAACCTACAAAATTTTCGTTACAAGAGGTTGGGGATGTAATCGAAAATTGTTACGAACGCTGATAATACAACGATATCAGCCATTCAATACCTTAATGAACCTGCAATATCTCCCACAGTAAAAAACTGCCGGATCCGACTCAAGTGCAACAACACTTGTTATTCTTTGATAATACTTGGCGGAGAGGGTGGGATTTGAACCCACGATACAAGTTACCTTGTATGCCGGATTTCGAGTCCGGTGCATTCAACCACTCTGCCACCTCTCCTCTATTTAAACCAATTGCGAATCTGAACCCTTTTCAAGGTTGCAGATTCTAACACGCAAGTGTCACCCGCGCCCGCCTTGAGCGCTGGACAAGCCCACAAAACTTGGGGAAACTCTCGTTATGCTGCGACTGCTTCCAACTCTGGTTTTTGTTATGTTGCTTGCCGCTTGCAGCAAGCCCCCCAAGCCATTGGCACCACCACAACAAAGCCACGAAATCGTCGTGGTTACCTATAACAGCCCCACGACTTATTTCGTCAATGGCAACAATGAATTCGCAGGGCTGGAGCATGATCTGGCCAAGCTGTTTTGCGAGCAGTTGGGGCAAGGCTATAGAGTGAAATTTCTGCCAGTCAGCGGCGTGGGGGAAGTCATTCCTACACTGCTAAAAGGTCGGGCGCATTTCGCAGCTGCCGGGCTGGACATCAATCGCCTGCGTAGCCACTTGGTACGTTTTGGGCCAGCGTATCAGCAAGTCCAGCCACAAATGGTGGTGAACCATGACAGTGCTGAAAAGATCAGCAACATAGAAAATATCACCGGCAAACTTCTTGCTGTACCGGCAGGTAGCAGTGATGCAGAACGCCTGGCGACTCTGGCAGTGGATATGCCCGGATTATTCTGGCGTGAAGTACCGAAAAGTGGCAGTGAAGAACTTCTGGAACAAGTGGCAGAAGGCACGCTTGATGCCACAATCGCCGATTCGCATCTGGTCTCCATCGTACAGAATTATTACCCTAATCTGGATGTTGCATTTAATTTCGGCGAGCCACGCAAACTGGCATGGGCATTTCCCAACAACGGCGACCCATGGCTATATGAACAGGTGCAGGATTTCTTCAGCCGTATCCAGCGGGATGGAACATTACATAATCTAATGGATCGCTATTACGGACATTCGGAACGGCTGAATACGATTGATATCACTGGTTTTTTATTACAGATGCGCACCACGTTACCGCAGTATGTGAAGCTGATGAAACAGGCCGAAGCGACGACGCAAATAGACTGGAAACTCCTGGCTGCTCTCAGTTATCAAGAATCGCATTGGGATACTTTCAGCACCTCGCCTACCAATGTGCGCGGCTTGATGATGCTGACAGAACATACTGCCGACAAAATGGGCGTTAAAAACCGGCTGGACCCCAAGCAAAGCATCATGGCGGGTGCCCGCTACTTCCAGTTGCTGAAAGAAGAGATTCCCGAGCGCATCGCAGAACCGGATCGTACCTGGCTGGCACTGGCATCTTATAACGTGGGTTTGGCGCATCTGGAAGATGCTCGTGTACTCACGCAACGCATGGGGCTCAATCCCGATGTATGGGCAGATGTGAAAAAAGCGCTGCCCATGCTCACTCAATACCAGCATTATTCAACGCTCAGAAACGGTTTTGCGCGCGGAGGAGCCGCGGTGATCTTTGTGGAATCCATCCGCACCTATTACGATATTCTGGCGAAATATGAGGCCAAGAATGAGGTAATCCCGCCACCCCCTAAACCCTCCAGAATGAATGTGGCATGGGCAGAATTGCGGGCCATGGCGTTGCCTTAACAGCTTGCTATTTCGGTTTGCTGACTTGGGCCTCCAGCAGCTTTTCGATTCTCTCAAGACGGGCAGCAAAATCCTTCAACATCACGTCTTGTAGTTTTTCATCTTCTTCCACCTCATGCACACTCTCTTCCACTTTCTCGACTTCGCTACCGATCAGAAATACCGACAAATGCGCCGTCATCAGGGAGATCAATACCACTCCGATAAAAATGAGTAGCGCAGCGAATATACGTGCCGATACCGTGGTGGGAACAATGTCACCGAAGCCGGTATGAGTCATTGTGACCCATGCCCACCAGATACCGTCGCCCACGTCCCCCATGCTTGGGTCGAGGTGGGTCACAATAATGCCCGAGAGCGCCACTACAGTCGCCGAGATTGCAAGGATGGTAGGAATCTTGCCCGTAGACAGAAACTCGCGCAATCGCCTGGAAACCTTTACCAGTAGATAAAGCATGAGTATCAGCCGCAAATTGCGCAGCATAGCCGCGACCGGCGAGTAGACAGAGTTGTGAACCAGCCCCGCGCCAATAATGACCAGATTGAGCCAGTTATTTTTCAGGTAGCGCTTCTTGTCGCGTACCAGCAAGGTCATAAAAGATGTTTCCAGCGCGAATATCAGCCAGATCACAAAATCGTAGAACACCACATCGTCAGGATCTATGACGCGGGCTCTTTCCAGATAAAGCTGGATGGGAATCCACAACGCCACACCCAGGATAGGCCACTCCAGCCAACGCCCCCATTTCAGCGCAACAGGCCGTTCGTTAGGATCTATCCCGCCGATACCTAACAATTTGTGCAATTTGATGCTCATCACTACACCCCTCTGAGCAGTTTCAGTTAACCCAGCTTTTTTTGTTCACCCATATACGGCCATAACACTTCCGGAACAGTCACACTGCCGTCCGCGTTTTGATAGTTCTCTAATACAGCTACCAGCGTGCGCCCCACCGCCAGCCCGGAACCATTCAACGTGTGCAGCAACTCTGTTTTACCGGATGCGTTACGGAATCTTGCCTGCAAACGCCGTGCCTGAAAAGCCTCGCAGTTAGAGACTGAGGATATTTCCCTGTAAGTATTTTGCGCAGGCAACCACACTTCAAGATCATAGGTCTTGGCAGCACCAAACCCCATGTCGCCGGTGCATAACGAGACGATGCGGTAAGGCAATCCCAATGCCTTCAGGATATTCTCGGCATGTCCGACCATTTCTTCCAGCACGGCATAGCTGGTTTCAGGATGCACGATCTGTACCATCTCAACTTTATCAAACTGGTGTTGACGTATCATGCCCTTGGTATCTTTACCGTAAGAGCCTGCTTCGCTGCGGAAACAAGGGGTGTGAGCAGTGAGTTTGAGAGGCAGGTTTTCTATCGCCACGATCTCGTCACGCACAACATTGGTGAGAGTGACTTCAGAAGTGGGAATCAAATACAACTTGCTGTCGTTATGCGGCACCGCAAACAAGTCTTGCTCGAATTTGGGTAACTGGCCGGTGCCTTGCAGTGTTTCAGCGTTCACCATATAGGGCGTATAACATTCGGTGTAACCGTGCTGTTCAGTCTGCATATCCAGCATGAACTGGGCAAGTGCACGATGCAGTTTGGCGATACCTCCACGCATGAAGGTAAAACGCGCGCCCGACAATTTGGCACCGGTATCGAAATCCAGCCCCAATGGCATGCCGACATCGGCATGATCTTTGATCTCAAAATCGAATGTACGCGGCGTGCCGACTCTACGCACTTCTACGTTATCGGCTTCGGATTTTCCCTGCGGTACGCTGGCATGCGGGAGGTTAGGCACGTTGAGCAATAACTTCTGCATCTCAGCCTGAATCACTGCCAGACGCTCTTCATCTGCTTTCAGTTGTTCGCCCAGACCAGCCACTTCCGCCATGATGGCGCTCACATCCTCACCTTTGGATTTAGCGATGCCGATCTGCTTGGAACTGGCATTACGTTTGGCCTGCGATTCCTGGGTACGAGTCTGTACGGTTTTACGCTCAGTCTCCAGTGCGGTAAAAGCGGCGCAATCGAATACAAATCCGCGAGTGCCGAGCTTGCTCACTACATCTGGCAAGTCGTTTCGTAATTGCTGAATATCTAACATAAAAACCTCAAACCCTTTTTTTCTTATGCAATTTTTTCACTCATGCAAGCATTCATTCAAAAACATGCATGATACTTTTTAGCACCAAACCCATATGGCACAGCACATCTAGCGGCTTGATGTACAAGACCCGCAACCCCAATGAAACCAGAAATCTTTCCCGCCGCTGTTCAGCCTCCCAAGCATGCAGATTGCGCGGCAGTACGTTCTGCAACTCGATCACCAGAAACTCTTCCGGGCAGTAAAAATCGACGACGGTACCACCCAGATCGTATTGCCGCACAAACAGCCGGTCTTGCAATTGCCCATGCTGTAACCTCTGCCACAACGCAATATCCGCCGCAGTCGCGCCTTTGCGCGCGGGGAGACGGCGTATTTTTTGTTGCGGCAGATTATACAATCCGGGTATCTGCATCATTTCCCCTTTTTGGCTTTTTTATCCACGGCTTGTTTATCCAAATCTCGTAAATGCGCGAGCTTTTCCGCTATTTTACCTTCCAGACCGCGTGGCGTGGGCTCATAAAATCTGGTTTGCGGCATCCCCTCAGGTAAATAGCTCTCGCCTGCAGCATAAGCTTCCGGCTCATCATGCGCGTAGCGGTATGCTTTGCCATAATCCAGTTCTTTCATTAGCTTGGTAGGAGCATTGCGCAGATGTAACGGTACCGGACGCGTCTGATCTTGTCCCACGAATGCCTTCATTTTGTTATACGCCATGTAAGACGCATTACTTTTGGCCGCCACCGCCATGTACATCACCGCGTTCGCCAGCGCCAGTTCGCCTTCCGGAGACCCCAGTCGCTCATAGATCTGGCAGCCTTCCAGTGCCAGTGTCTGTGCCCGTGGATCAGCCAAACCAATGTCTTCGATCGCCATACGCACGATGCGTCGCCCCAGATACAGCGGGTCTGCGCCGCCATCCAGCATACGCATCAGCCAATATAGCGCCGCATCAGGATTGGAGCCGCGCACCGATTTGTGCAATGCGGATATCTGGTCGTAGAACTCTTCGCCGCCTTTGTCGAAACGCCGCAGCTTGCTGGCCAGCGTACTTTCCAGGAACACCTCATCAATATGCTCTTTGTTTGCTGATTGTGCGGCGTTGAACAACTGTTCGATAAAATTGAATAAACGCCGTGCGTCGCCATCGGCATACGCCAACACTTGCTCGCGTACTTTGGGATCGGTAGTTAGCCCCGGCTGCAATGCCAGCGCACGGTCGAACAGAATACCCAATTCAGCTTCGGATAAAGGCTTCAGCACAAACACCTGGGCACGGCTGAGCAAAGCGGAATTGACTTCAAATGAAGGATTTTCTGTGGTTGCCCCGATGAAGGTCAGCAAGCCGCTTTCGACAAACGGCAGAAACGCGTCCTGCTGCGATTTATTGAATCTATGCACCTCGTCCACGAACATGATGGTGCGGCGACCTGATTGCTGCAGGGTGAGTTGCGCACGTTCCACAGCCTCACGAATATCCTTGACGCCTGAGAGCACCGCCGACAGCGGAATGAATTCAGCATCCACCGATCCCGCCACCAGCCTTGCCAAGGTGGTTTTACCTACGCCCGGAGGACCCCACAGAATCATGGACGGTAACTTGCCCGAGGTGAAAGCCAGGCGCAACGGCTTGCCCTCGCCCAGCAAATGCCCCTGCCCTACGACTTCGTCCAGCGTTGCCGGACGCAGCCGTTCAGCCAAAGGAGCATGAGGCGCAACATTGGTGAATAGGCTATCTGTCATGATGCTGTTGCCATTTCCTCGATACGCGCGGTGATTTTTGCCAGTTGTTGCGGCCGGGTGTACTGCTGGTATTTCGCCGCAAACTTTAGCGCATTGTTGCGATAATCAGCGGTATTCAGTATTTTCAGCAATAATGCCGATAAATCCGGCGGCGGCGATTCAGCGTCTACTAATTCCCCCGCGCCCAAAGCCCGCACTCTTGTCGCCAGCAAAAACTGCTCTAGATGATTAGGCAGCATCAGTAATGGGATTCCCGCCTGCAACATACCTGCTGTTGTGCCGTGTCCGCCATGGCAGATTACCAGATCACAATCCGCCAGCAGGCCCGCAAATTTGATAGGCTGATCGAATATCCTGACTTTGTTGCTGCTAAGTTTCTGCCGCAGATTGTCCGCAATACCCGGAGCACAGATCAATGCATGATGGCCTTGCGCGTTGATAATCTCAAGCAGCGCCATAAAATCGCGGTGGCGTGGTTCAAGATAAACCAGAATACGTTTTATTTTACTATTGCTGTCCGCGCTTGCTTCCAAATCCGGCCAGGCTGTTTCGAGCCCCATTTCTGTTTCGTACACTGCGCCCCAATAAGTCGCACCGCTACGCTGCGGATAGTGATCCAATTCCGGCAAAGTACATAAAAAAGACTCTGGCGTATCAAACAAGTCGCTGAGCGCCCTCATGGGTTTGGCGCCGCAAGCGCCTAACACTGCATTCGCCGTCCTTAACACGATCTCATCCGACCCCGACAGACGCTCATAGGGCACGCTGGCCCAATAGCGCAGGTTAGGCGTAGGGTTCAATCGCGGAAGGATGCTGAAACCGGTACCCAAAGGTGCTGCAGTCAATCCCATGCTACGTGCTGCCAACAATGCGGTTGGAGCATGACTGGCGATCAATACATCCGCCTGAAACAGCATGAACATGGCGCGCCAGGCGCTGACCACGCCGGACAAGCCCGATGCATCGTGATAACCGAAGCGCAACAATATCTCGGCATAGTTCAACGGCGGCTCAGGCAAACCTTGTATCACTGGCAACCATACGGGTGCTTGCAGCACGGGGATAGGGCTATCGGTCATCATACGACCTGCGTGATGCAATTCGCGTACCACCATCACCACCTCATGACCGCGCGCTTTCAAGGCATGCGCGAATGGTAGAAACTGTGAGATGTAGCCATAGTTGGCACCCAATTCCCAAGCAAAAACGATGCGGCTCACTGACCCTCCCCCTTTTGAGATCAATAATATTGATCGATTCAGTGATTATCATACCAGCGACTTTCTCTCAGGTTTAACCCGCCCTCCAGAATGCCCATAAACAAACTTAAAAGATCACCATAACTGATTGAAAAGTATTAACTTGTACTGACACTATCATGCATAAAATAACTTGACACAATTTGCAAAAAACAGCGATACTTATATCAGTTGCTGCAAATGGCATTTATTTCTCAGGGAGTACCCATGGATTTTGCAAGACATCGACCGTTATTTGCGGCCATCACCATTGCTTTACTTTCCCTTACTTCCGGTTTAACGTTAGCAGCAGAACCAGCAGCACCTGCATCAGCACCTGAACTGCAAGCACCCCCCGCTCCCCGTTTTGATATCACTGCTTTCACAGTTGAAGGCGATACCATACTGGGCGCTGATAAAATCAATGCGCTGGTAAAACCTTACATAGGAGCTTCAAAAGATTTTGGCGATGTGCAACAAGCACTGGAAGCAATCCAGGATGCCTATCAGGCTCGTGGCTTCAGCACTGTACGCGTCAACTTGCCCGAGCAGGAATTGGAAAGCGGCGTTATTCACCTGATCGTTACCGAACAAAAAATCAGCTCCATCAAAGTTGAAGGCAACCAGCATTACTCGAGCGAAGCTGTGTTGCGTGCAGTCCCCAGTTTGCAGGAAGGCACTATCCCCAACACTAAAGTGATTGGTAAATCGCTCAAGCTGGCAAACGAAAATCCCACCAAGCAAACAGCAGTGTTGTTTGCGGATAATGAAAAAGACGAAAACAGTGCAGATGCAACGGTAAAAGTGATTGATGACAAACCTTGGAAGGCGTCAGTCACGTTGGATAACACCGGCACCCGAGAAACCGGGCATGGCCGTATCACGCTTGCTTATCAAAATTTCAATATGTTTGATACGGATCAGCGGCTCAATGCGCAATTCATCACCAATCCGCACTTACCGCAGAATATATTCAACCCCGACCACAAAGTACGGGTTTATGTATTTGGTTACACCATCCCATTGGCATCAATTGGCGACTCTGTCGATCTCATCGCCTCGTACTCAGATAGTACTTCCAGTACTCCGATCGTGCTTCAGGGCCTGATCGGCAATATCAGCGGTAAAGGCCTGGTGTTAGGAGCACATTACAACCACAACCTGGATAAGTTGCCGGACTACGAACACAAGCTAACTTTCGCATATGATAGCCGTGCCACCAAATCATCTCATGACGACCTGGGCAATCTGCTTTCCGCAGCACTCACGACTACACCTGTGAGCGTTACCTACTCTGGTCAGTGGACACCCAATCCGCACACGATAGCTTTCAGCGTCGGAGTTTCCCGTAACATCGCCGGCCTCGCCGAACATGGGGATAAGGAAGATTTTCAGAATGCCTTTGCAAATAGCACATTCTCCAAATTGAATTTCACTCTGGATTATGCGCGCCCGTTGCCCAAGGACTGGCAACTGCATGCCTCCTTTAGCTCGCAACTGTCTTCGGATAGCGTGCCTTCCATCGAAAAATTCCGCATCGGCGGCATGGATACCGTGCGCGGTTTTCACGAAAGTGAACTGGCCGGTGATGAAGGCTTTCGCGCGAGCGTGGAACTCTATACTGCCAACATCGGCCAATTCATGAAGAGCGATAAAACAACATTGCGTGGCGTATTCTTCGCAGATTCCGGACGCGTTGCTGACAACCAGGACACCAGCGGAACGACTGTCACAGCCCAAACCACGATTGCCAGCTTCGGTGCAGGGTTACGCTACACCTACGGCACCAATATAGTGGGCCGTTTAGATCTGGCACAGGTACTCAAGGGTGACACCAATAACGGCTCCGGCAACACCAGAAACGGCGACCACTATGTGAACGGCAGCATCGCATATCTGTGGTAAATGAATCTCTAGGGGATTCCCCTAGACAAGAATCAGGCGGAACCCCCGGTTATATCAAAAGAAGCCTGATGGTAAGCACTAGGCGACAGGTTTAGTATTCATCAACGGGGTAATGTTTTACGCTTGAATGCATATAAGTTGAATACGAATAAGAATAGTAAAGGTAGGGCGGGAACAGCCGCTAATAAAGAAAGATTGAACAGCGATATCATCGCTGCAAAAGGGAGCTTGCAATGACCATCAAACCTGAAACCAAACATGCCAGAAACCCGCGCGCGCCTCATACATTTGATTTGCGTCGCAAGGCACTCCATCTGGCGGTGGCCTCCTGTTTCTCTGTTACTCCTGTATTTGCTGCAGTAGTAGTTCCGCCGACCGTGGGTAGCTATACCTATGGCACAAAAACACCGGGTATGGTCACCAACGATGTAACAGTCGGTAGCGCCCGCACCATCTACAATAACGACAAAGCCATTCTTAACTGGACCGGCGGCTTGAATGTCAACACTGGCGAATCGCTGCGCTTCCAGCAGGTGAATGCTGCAAGCAGTGTGCTCAACAGAGTTACGGGGGGCAATGCGACCAACATACTTGGCACGTTATCTTCCAACGGTAAGGTTTACCTGATTAACAATGCCGGGGTTGTCATCGGCGCCGGCGCCCATATAGCAACAAATGGTTTTGTCGCTTCTTCTCTTAATCTGAGTGACGATGACTTCACCAACGGCATCAATCGTTTTACCGCTTCCACGACAGATGCCACCGGGGGGGTCAATAATGCAGGCACCATTACCACGCCGAATGGCGGATTCGTTTATCTGATAGGTGCCCAAGTCGAGAACAGCGGCGTAATTAACACCCCTAGCGGCGAAGCGATACTGGCGGCAGGCAGTTCGGTAGAACTGGTGGATTCAGCCGACCCATCCATGCGTGTAAAAGTGAGCGCCAAGGCTCTCCCTGTCAACCTGTCGCAATTAATGACACAAAGTAACGGCAATATTTTTTCGGTATTGAATAGCGGCAAGATTTCTGCCAACAGTGCAATAGTCGGCCAGAACGGAAAGATTCAGCTACGTTCCGCCGGCGCACTCACCACCACTAGCACATCAGTACTGGAAGCTAAAGGCGATATCAGTACCAATGGTGGTCTCATTCGCGGCTTTGCCGATGGCGCAGGACACTACTCCGGATCATTCGATGTGTCGGGACGTAATGGCGGGTCGCTAGAGACCTCCGCTGCCTTCTTGTATCTGGAACGTGGTCTTTCGGTCGCGGCAAGCGCATTCGCCGCAGGTGGACACAGCGGGAAATGGCTATTAGACCCTTATGACTTCGACATTGGAGCCTCGGAAGCCTCAACCATTCAGAGCGCTCTTAATGTTGGGATCAGCGTTGATGTAGATACCGGCAATAGCTATTTCTATGGCGGATCCAGTGGCTATACGATGGTCAACGGCACCGGCCCTACCAACGTTGGCCGTATCACCATGAGTAATGCCAGCATCGATGTCAATTACGGCGGATCTGTCTCATTGACATTTAATGCGGATGAAAAGGTCATCATCACTAATTCCAGTATTACCGGCAGTGGTGGTGAGTTTGACTTTGTAATCAACGCCGGCCTTGATCGCTCTTCAGCAGGAACTATCGGGGGCGTTTCCATCATAGGCAGCACGATACGTACCAACGGTGGCGGTAGTCTGGACATTTACACCAACACCGGCAATATCGGAATAAGCGGCTCGCATCTCTCAGCCGCGAGCCCATCGGTTTCCGGGTCGTCAAGCGAGATAGACATAGCCGCTTATAGCGGTAGCGTGAACATCAATAACTCCGACATCACTTTTATCAATACCACCCCATATGCTGGTGATATATACATATACGCCGACGGTGGTAACGTTAACATTATTAATCAGTCACAAATAGGCTCGAATAGCGGCGATGTAAACGTAGATATCGAAGCCGATAGCGGCGATGTGAACATAGGTAGTTCCACTATCGGTGTTAAAACCGGCGCGCTGGGCTCCAGCGCCGTCACTATCCTTGCAAATGGCGGCAATATCGCGATGACTGGTGCTGACGCAACCCATAGTATCCGTGCTCACCAGGTGAATCTGCAAGCACAGATGGCTGCTGCCGGTACTGGAAATATCGGCACCTCCAGTCACTCCATAGTGACCGAAGCCGATAGCCTGAATGTAGGCAATTACCAGACGCAGAATGCGTTCGTCACTGACTTAGGCGTGTTGCAAAATGCCAACATCCAGGTCGTGAACGATGCCGAATTACAATTACAACAGGGCGCACAACTCACTAGTAGTTATGGCTCCTCGATCAATATCTATGCGAATACGGCGCTGATCGCAAGTGCGGGCGATATAAATCTAACTAATAGCGCTATTGATTTCTATACTGGATCGGGTACGGACGGTTCATATGCCATCGCGACCAGCGGCGGTATTCTGCTGGACAACAGCTCTATCTCTACGTATGCCTCTTATGGCGGAGCGGCCAGCCTGAATCTGTTCGCTAGCAATCTGTCGCTGAATCATTACAGTAGCATCCAGTCCGATTTCGTTGGCGTGAATTACAGCATAGGCGGTCCGGGAACTGATGCGGCCAAACGCCTTGCTCTTGCCCAGTTCGCCAAAAACTCCAAGGTGAGCATAGGCACAGGCAGTTCTATAACTGGCAGTGATGGTGTTGGCATCCTCACCGGCAAGCTCGACATCGTCGGCGGTTCCATCACCTCTCATAGTGACCTTGACCTTGTGGTAGCAGGTGATATCAACATCACCGGTGAGAATAGCGGCGGTTATTCCGCCTCGATCAACGCCGACACCGAAGCATTCATCACTTCCGGCGGCCATATGAAGATCAATTCCAGTGCTGATGGCACGGGTTCGGCATCCATTAATGTTGCCAGTAACCAAACGTTATTCATGAACTTCGTGGGCCGGGGTGTACTCAACAACGGTTGGACGGTAGATGGGGTGGCGAATGCCTTTGACAGTGCAGTCCCGCAGCAAAAGGGAGAAACCGGCATTTTTGTTAACGGTGGTCCTGGTGTGATCGGTACCAATACCTTTGTGACTTATGGCAAAGCCACGAGCATACCCGGTGTCACTGGCACTACAAACAATACCCTGCTCACCAACCCTCTGGGCAATTCAACGATAGCGGATAACCAGGACGCAGCTGACAAATTCTTTGGCAAGGATGACGATGGGGATGGCAAAGGGGATGGCAAAAAAGGTAAAGACAAACCCAAGGAATGCTCCGGCAGCTGATTTATCCTTAACAATTTTAAAATGGGATGACATGATGAAAAACTCTATCTTTTATGGTCTGTTAATTTCTGCGTTGGCGATGGTTCTCCCGATCTCGTCATACGCTGCTAGCGCTGCCGTGGTATTGAACACCAGCGGCATCGTCTCGGTGCAGCGTGCGGATGGCAGTGTGCAGGTTCTGGCCAAGAATTCGGAAGTGCAGCAGGGTGAAGTGATCACCACGCAAAAAGGCAGCTATGCGCTGTTCAAATTCACTGATGGTGGTCAACTAACGTTACAACCGGAAACCACCATCAAAATCGATCAGTATGGTTTTGATGCCGCTAAGCCGGAAAGCGACAGCTTCGTATTCAGCCTGGTCAAAGGTGGCCTGCGCTCTGTAACCGGCCTGGTTGGGCACCGTGGTAACCGTGATGCTTATAAATTGAATACGGAAACGGCTACGATTGGTATTCGCGGCACTGATTGGCGCGGCTTTTTGTGCAAGGATAGCTGTGGCGGCAAGCCTAATGGTCTATACCTGAATGTGATCAGCGGTATCATCAATGCAACCAACGCAGGAGGCTCTGTGGATTTCAGTGCAGGCACGTTTGGCCATATCGCCAGTTCCTCCACGCCACCTTCCTTCCTGTCTAAGGACCCAGGAGTAGGCTCCAAGGATAAGGACAAAGGTAAAGGCGGAAGCAGCAATTGTGTGGTGTTATAGCAGCTGCGATTTATAGGATTTAGAGCTAAGGCAAGGCACCGTAAATGCCCACTTCTTGGAGGTGGGCATTTTTTATTGCCTGCCCTTATTTATGTTTCAATCCCCCACTACGTCGGCACCGGGTGGCGGAACGAATTGGAATGCCTTGCTTGAGAGCTTGGGGTTTCTTTCCAGGGAAGTGAACTCTATCACCGTGGTCTGACTGAAATTGTCGTGCAATTCCATTTCAGCCAGCTGGTCACCACGAAATCCCAGTAGTACATGGTCAAACCCGCTATCTTTGTCTTTGGGCGTAGCTTGCACCCATTCCAGGTCGCCCTGTTTACCGACATCTTTCAACACAAATATCTTCTCGACATCCAGATCGCCTGCCAGCAAAGCGGCAGGGCTGGCTCCCAGTATCTTATCCAGCGTGCGCACCGTTACCTGATTCAGGTCGGGGTCATACATCCACACCTTATGCCCATCGCCGACGATCAGTTGCACATACGGGGTTTTGTAGTCCCAACGAAACTTTCCCGGGCGTTGCAATTGCATCAAGCCAGTCACCTCTTGCAATTTACGTCCATTCCGATCAATGACGGTTTGCCTGAACTGGGCTTTCATGGATGGCGTCGAGTCATAAAATGCTCTCAGACGCACCACTGGGTCGGCGTGAACTGTGTTTGGTAATAGCACTAGATTTGGCAACAGCAATGCCAGAACCAGCCAGGTTTTAGAGGTCATATTCATGTTCATTAATCGTTGGATGCAACCAGTACTTCGCGGTTCCCATTGGATTGCATCGGCGATACCAGCCCTGCACGCTCCATATCCTCGATCAGCCTTGCCGCACGGTTGTAGCCGATACGCAGATGCCTTTGCACCGATGAGATAGAGGCACGACGCGACCGCAGTACGATAGCCACGGCTTCATCGTATAACGGGTCGGTTTCGCCGCCGGAGCCGCTCTCGCCCACAGCTTCACTATCACCGCCTTCATCGCCACCCGTCAGAATACCTTCGATATAGTTGGGTTCGCCGCCTTGCTGTTTGAGATATTCCACCACTCTATGCACTTCATTATCTGAAACGAAAGCGCCGTGTACTCTCAGCGGATAGCCGGTACCAGGAGGCTGGTACAACATGTCGCCCTGCCCCAGCAATGCTTCCGCCCCCATTTGGTCGAGTATGGTACGTGAATCGATCTTGCTGGAAACCTGAAACGCGATACGGGTAGGGATGTTGGCTTTGATCAAACCGGTGATGACGTCCACCGATGGCCGTTGTGTTGCCAGGATAAGGTGGATACCGGAAGCGCGTGCCTTTTGCGCCAGTCTGGCAATAAGTTCTTCCACTTTCTTGCCAACCACCATCATCATGTCGGCCAACTCGTCTATCACCACGACGATCAACGGTAACTCCTCCAGCGGTTCCGGTGTCTCCGGCGTCAACGAAAATGGGTTGGTCAGTGGCGTACCCGCTTTTTGTGCTTCTTTCAATTTCTGGTTGAATCCGGCCAGATTACGCACCCCGAAGGTCGCCATCAAACGGTAGCGTTTATCCATCTCGGTGACACACCAATTCAACGCATTGGCGGCTTGACGCATATCGGTCACCACCGGTGCCAGCAGGTGAGGGATGCCTTCATACACGGATAACTCCAGCATCTTGGGGTCAACCAGTATCAAGCGGATGACTGAAGCATCGGCTTTATAAAGCAAGCTGAGTATCATGGCGTTGATGGCGACCGATTTACCGGAACCGGTAGTACCTGCCACCAGCACATGCGGCATCTTGGCCAGATCGGCCACGGACGGCTTACCCGAGATATCCTTACCCAGCGCGATAGTCAGCGGGGAATTCATGTCGGCATAGGCCTGACTCCCCAGTATTTCCGTCAGGCTCACCGTCTGCCGTTTGGGGTTGGGAATCTCCAGCCCCATACAATTCTTGCCGGGGATGGTTTCTACCACACGCACGCTAATGACTGACAATGCGCGCGCCAGATCTTTCGCGAGATTAGTGATCTGACTACCCTTGATGCCAGCCGCAGGTTCGAACTCATAACGTGTGATCACAGGCCCCGGCAAAGCGGTGGTGACTTTGACTTCTACATTAAAGTCCATCAATTTGCGCTCAATCAGACGCGAGGTGAATTCCAGGGTCTCTGCGCTTTGCACTTCCACTACGCCCTGTGGCTCGTCCAGCAAGTGCAGTGGTGGCAAAGGAGAATCCGGCAGTGCCTGGAACAGCGGGCTCTGACGCTCTTTTTCGATACGGTCGCTCTTGGGAACTTCAAGCACCGGCGCTTCGATCTGCACTGGCGGGTGGTCTTCTACACGCTTGCGTTCAGTCTCTACATATTCTTCGCGCTGCTGCTCAGCAGCTGCGCCTACTTTTCTATCCTGCCAGTCCTGCCATGTACGTATACTGAATTCATAAACCCATTCGATACCGGTGCCCAGTTGCTCGATGATGTCGAGCCAGGATAATCCGGTATAAAGGCTGAATCCCACAGCAAATACCAGCAGCAACGCCAGAGTACCGCCTGCGTAACCCAGTATCTTCAGTACCACCCCATCTACTGCGACTCCCAGCATGCCGCCGTGAGCCAGGGGTAACAATGCGTGTAGTCCTCTTAGATGAGAGGCTTCCAGCGCGCATGAAGCTACGAGAAGCAGCGCAAATCCGCAAAAGCGAAAAAGTACCAGGGGACGATCCGCCAGACTCACGCTCTCTATGCGTTTATATGCCCACCATGCACCCATCAATATCAGGCTGACCCACCACCATGCAGAAATGCCAAAAAGATACAACAGGATATCGGACACCCAAGCGCCAAAGGTTCCGCCAAAATTATGAATACCCGTATTGTTGGTCGCACTATGCGACCAGCCCGGGTCTTCCGGATGGTAGGTGTAGAGAATAGCCGCCAGGAATAACCCTGCTACCACACGTGCAAACAGTCCAGCTTCACGCAGTAATACCGTGGATCTTTCCGAATTGCCGTTACGTGTATTTGCCGGCGGAGTTTTATTTAGCAGCATAGGTTGAAAAATAAATTCTGGGCGCCATTTAAAGATGGAATTATACCAGCGCGGAGACGGTCTGACAGGATGACTGCGTTCGGTTAAAATCAGCCTGTTTTTTATAATTTGAAAGCTCGAGTAAATGCCTACCAGACATGTCCCGTTATTAATCCTTGGCTCAGGCCCAGCCGGTTATACCGCCGCAGTTTATGCTGCCCGCGCCAATCTTAAACCTGTACTGATCACAGGCATCGCGCATGGCGGGCAACTGATGACGACCACAGATGTTGATAATTGGCCTGCAGATGCAGATGGCGTTCAGGGCCCCGAGCTGATGGCGCGCTTTCAACAGCATGCCGAAAGGTTTGGCGCAGAACTGATTTTCGATCATATCCACACGGCAAAACTGACAGAAAAGCCGATTACTCTCATCGGCGACAATGCGACCTATACCTGTGACGCACTGATCATCGCTACCGGCGCTTCTGCCAAGTATCTAGGCTTGCCTTCAGAAGAAAAATTCGCGGGCAAGGGCGTATCTGCCTGCGCCACTTGCGATGGTTTTTTCTACCGAAATCAGGAAATTGCCGTCGTGGGCGGGGGCAACACTGCAGTGGAAGAGGCTCTCTATCTTTCCAATATCGCCAGCAAAGTAAGGCTGGTACACAGGCGCGATAAATTCAAGGCCGAAGCCATCATGATAGACAAGCTGATGGAAAAAGTCGCAGCGGGTAAGATCGTACTTGAATTGAATTCAACGCTGGAAGAGATCCTGGGCGACGACACAGGTGCGACGGGGATGCGTCTCAAGGACGTGAAGTCCGGCACCACCCGCGAGATTCCGGTGACCGGGGTATTCATCGCCATCGGCCACACTCCGAATACCAGTCTGTTTACTGGCCAACTGGAAATGGAAGGCGGCTACATCGTCACCCAGTCAGGTCGTGGCGGCAACGCCACCGCAACCAGCGTACCCGGAGTATTCGCTGCTGGCGACGTGCAGGACCATATCTATCGCCAAGCGGTTACCAGCGCCGGTACAGGTTGTATGGCGGCGCTTGATGCCGAGCGCTATCTATCGCTATCCGGTGCATCCTAGTGTACGCCTTTCCAGGTTAACAACTACTCACTAGCATTATGGCCGACGATCTGGATCTGTTTCGTGAAGCGGTGAAGGATGCCAAACCGCTCGCCAAAACGCTTAAGGATAAACGCGTTGTGCTACGCCCTGCTCCTCCACGCCCGATCCCTAAGATGTTGATCGCGGATGAACGGCAGGCACTTGCCGATTCACTGTCGGATGATTTCATCCCCGCTGAAGAATTGGAGAGCGGCGAAGAGTTGCTGTATCTGCGCGATGGCCATGCCCCCGATATCTTGAAGAAACTGCGGCGCGGACATTGGGTGACGCAACAAGTACTCGATCTGCATGGGTTGCTAGTGGAAGAAGCGCGCACCTATACCGCGCAGTTTCTGAATGAATGCAAAAAACGCGGCATACGTTGCGTACGTATCATTCACGGTAAAGGCCTGGGCTCCAAGAACCGGCAGCCTATATTAAAGAACAAGTTAAGAGGCTGGCTGATGCAGCGTGATGAAGTGATCGCCTATTGTCAGGCAAAGCAGGTGGATGGTGGCAGCGGTGCAGTGGTGGTACTGTTAAAAGCCAGCTAGATCTTCTCTATCAGGCAAACCGCCTCGGCAGCAATCCCCTCACCGCGTCCGGTGAACCCCAATCGCTCTGAAGTCGTGGCTTTGACGTTCACGCAATCTACTGCAATGTTCAAGTCTGCAGCGATGTGGCTGCACATTTGCATGATATGAGGCGCCAATTTGGGCGCTTCGGCGATCACGGTCGCATCCACATTCACCACCGCATACCCTTGCTGCTTGAGCAGCCCTGCTACATGACGCAGCAACTGACGTGAATCTATGCCCTGATAGCGCATGTCGGTATTTGGGAAGTGTTTGCCTATGTCTCCCAAAGCCGCCGCACCCAGCAGCGCATCGCATACCGCATGCAGCAATACATCGGCATCGGAATGCCCCTCCAGGCCTTTATCGTGCGGAATATCCACCCCGCCGATGATACAGCGCCGCCCGGCAACCAAAGCGTGCACATCGAACCCGTGACCGATTCTTATCATATGTTATTTCTCAAAATCAATTCTGCCAGTGCCAGATCTCGCGGATAAGTCACTTTCAAGTTGCAGCTGTCACCCATCACCAGTTTGGGTGCATGGCCCAAGAACTCTATCGCTTGCGCCTCATCGGTGGGGAGTGCCGTACCCAGTTTCTGCAGCGCATCTTTCAGTAGCCCGAAGCGGAACATCTGCGGCGTTTGCGCCTGCCAAAGATTCGTCCTGGGCTCAGTGCCGACAACCCGCTGGTCGGCGCTGCTGCGCTTCAGCGTATCTGCTACCGGCATTGCCAGCAAGCCGCCAACTGCGTCGTATTCCAGCTCCTTAAATAACCGATCCAATAATTCATGATTGATGCATGGCCGCACGGCATCATGCACCAGTATCCAATCGTCTGCACTACATTGCAATTGTTGTAAGGCATTGAGCACAGTTTCAGCTCGTGTAGCGCCGCCGCAAAGCATCATTCGGCATTTAGGCAGCGCGTAGTTTTGCTTATCTTCTGCTGCCAGCAGCACGTAGACTTCGGTTACTTTCGGGTGATGACAAAATATCTCCAGGGCGTATTGGATGAGGGGTTTGCCTAATACAGGTAGATGCTGTTTCGGAAGTTCGGTTCCCATGCGGCTGCCGAGTCCGGCAGCGGGGATCAGTACGTAATTGTTGACCATAAGAAATCATAGCATGGTTGACCATACCGAATTCTGTCAAAACTCACGTGTAAAGTGCCGTGGTGAGTGCTTCTAGCAAGTATTCATGAGATAATCCATGCATGTCGATTTGGTTATATTATGGCTTGGCCGTCGCTGTCCTGCTCATCGTAGTCATCAGCGTATTCGCTTACCGTTTTGCAATGCTTTTGCAACAACTCCATGCCAGTGAAGAGCGCTGGAAGTTTGCACTGGAAGGTGCGGGAGACGGCGTGTGGGATTGGGATGTCAAAGCCGATGATGTGGTGTTCTCACCACGTTACTGTGAAATGTACGGTTTCACCGATGAAGACGTCACCCTTAAATCCAAACAATGGCAGGAACGTATCCATCCTGACGACAGAGAACGGGTGAGAATAGATGTACAGGCATATCTGGATGGAGAGACAGATCACTACTTCAACGAACATCAGGTGATTTGCAAGGATGGCAGCATCAAGTGGGCGCTGTCTCGTGGCATGATCGTCAGCCGTGATGATGAGGGCAAGCCGCTGCGCATGATAGGCACCCATGCAGATATCACCGAGCGTAAAAACATAGAACAAAAGATCCGGATGATGGCGCATTACGATTCACTCACCGAATTGCCGAATCGCATCCTGATTGATGACCGCCTTAAACAAGCATTGGCGCAAGCCCGGCGCGAAAACAAGTCGCTGGCCTTGATGTTTCTGGATCTGGACAAATTCAAGCCGGTCAATGACACGCTGGGTCATGATATTGGCGATGCACTGCTCAAACAAGTAGCAAAGCGGCTGCAGTTAAGCGTTAGAGCTTCGGATACAGTAGCGAGGATAGGCGGCGACGAGTTTATTGTGTTGTTACCCACCATAGATCAAACACAGGATGCGGTCATCGTTGGTGAAAAGATTCTGGAGACACTCAACCAGCCGTTTGAGATCGCAAGTCATAAGCTCAGCATCTCATCCAGCATCGGTATCGCGTTTTTTCCTCAAGATGCTGCGGATGAACATAGCTTGCTCGTCAATGCAGATACTGCGATGTATCACTCCAAGAATGCCGGGCGTAACAACGTCAAGCTCTACAGCGAAAATATGAAAAAGGGCAGTTAGGCTCTTTTATTTAAAAACGCAGTTAAGCCTATTCTTCCTTAGATGTCGGGTTCGCGCTGATCTTATGTATGCTCAGATCGGCACCTTCAAACTCCTGTTCGGCATCCAGGCGTATGCCGATAACCGCTTTAAGTACTCCATAAACTACAAAACCAGCCGCCAGGGCGATCGCAACTCCCAGCAGGGTACCTAATATTTGCGCGCCTAGCGTCACACCGCCCAAACCGCCATACGCCTTGGTTCCAAAAATACCGACAGCAATACCTCCCCACGTGCCGCAAAGGCCATGCAATGGCCAAACACCGAGTACATCATCTATTTTCCAGCGGTTCTGTACCAGCGTGAACGCCCATACAAACAGGCCGCCCGCCACCAAGCCGGTAATCAGTGCGCCTAACGGATGCATCACGTCGGACCCCGCGCATATCGCGACCAGGCCTGCTAACGGACCATTATGTACAAACCCCGGATCGTTCTTCCCCATCAAGGTCGCTGCCAACGTGCCGCCAACTAGCGCCATCAATGAATTTATCGCTACCAGTCCCGACATCCCCTGTAAATTCTGCGCCGACATCACATTAAAACCGAACCAACCTACCGTAAGTATCCAGGAACCCAGGGCCAGGAACGGGATATTGGATGGTGGAAATGCATGCAGCCGACCATCCTTGCCATAGCGTCCGATGCGCGCGCCGAGCATGATAATCGCGCCTAAAGCGATCCATCCACCCATTGCGTGTACCACTACCGAACCGGCAAAGTCGTGGAAAGATGCCCCGGTATTGGTTCTAAGCCATTCCTGTATGCCGAAATGATTATTCCAGGCGATGCCTTCAAAAAATGGGTATACAAAGCCGACTAGAATGAAAGTCGCTGCCAACTGCGGATTAAAACGCGTACGCTCGGCAATTCCCCCGGAGACGATGGCAGGAATTGCAGCAGCGAAAGTAAGCAGAAAGAAGAATCTAACCAGCTCATATCCATTCTTTGCAGCTAGCGTCTCTGCGCCTTGTAAAAAATGTATGCCATAGGCGATGCCGTAACCAATAAAAAAATAGGCGATGGTAGATACGGAAAAATCCACCATGATTTTTACCAAGGCATTTACTTGATTTTTATGACGCACAGTACCGGCTTCAAGAAAGGCAAATCCGGCATGCATGGCAAGTACCATGATGGCACCTAGCATGAGGAATAAAGCGTCAGATGCTGATTGGTAAGATTCCATAGTGACTCCGCACAAAATGGAAACCTACAAGCAACTATTACGCCATATGACTAACTAATTGATTTTCAAATATTTTATATTAAATATCCAGGCAAAAATGCACTCTTATAGTGCGCAGCACCAAAATGGTGTCACCATTTTAGTGCGCTTTTGCCGTGATAGGAATGGGTTGGGCCAACCTGAGCATGGTATCTATAGACTGTTCCATCATGCCATTGAACAATGGCAGGAAATAAGGAACAGAAACTGCCATAACAAGGAAGCCTGCACCCAATGTCAAAGGGAAACCAACCGCGAAAATATTGAGTTGAGGCGATGCACGTGTGAGTACACCCAACCCGATGTTGATAAGCGTGAGGGCGGCCACTACCGGCAAAGACATTTGTACGCCCCAACTGAAGATATTTTTACCCGTAATCACCAAAGCCAAAAGACTCTGCCCGGCCATTGAAGACCCCACAGGCAAAGTATTGAAGCTCTCAACCAGTGTGGCGATCATCATCAGATGGCCGTTCAATGTCACAAACAGCAGCATGGTCATTACCCCGATAAACTGCCCCATCAGAGGTACTTGCGTGGAGTTTTGAGGGTCGAAGAAGGTGGCAAAACCCAATCCCATCTGCAGACCTGCAATATGGCCCGCCATTTCCATTGCAGTGAACACCAGCCGAATGGCGAAACCCAGCGTAAATCCTATCAGCAGTTGCTGCGCCATAATCAGCATCCCCTGTGCAGATGCTGGTTGAATGTCTGGCATTGCTGGTAGTAATGGTGCAACAATAATGGTGAGGACGATGGCAATGCCAATTTTTACACTTGCAGGGACGCCCGTGGCCCCAAATAAGGGCGCAGACATCACGAGCGCAATGATACGGAAGAATGGCCAGAAGAATTCAGCGATCCATGCGTACATTTGCGTTGAGGAGACATTGAACATGGTCTTAGGCCAAAGGGAGGAGAATCAACCTATCATGTTTGGAATGCCGATAAATAAGCGTTCCATATAATCCATCATAATGCTCAGCATCCACGGCCCGCCAATAATAAGAACCGCAACCAGCACCAATAGCTTGGGAATGAACGACAGGGTCATTTCATTGATCTGCGTTGCTGCCTGAAACAAGCTGACCACCAAGCCTGTTGCTAAAGCAGCCAGCAACATCGGTGCCGACACCATTGCACCTACCTCGAGAGCGTTCTCGACGATAGTCAGCACTGAAGTGGGGGTCATCATGTGTAGAAACTCTGCACCAAAGATCCGATGATCAGGCTCCAGCCATCTACCAGGACAAAAAGCATGAGCTTGAACGGAAACGAAATAGTCACCGGGGATAGCATCATCATCCCCATCGCCATCAACACGCTGGCAACCACTAGGTCAATGATCAGGAATGGGATAAAAATGATGAATCCTATCTGAAAAGCTGTCTTCAGTTCAGAAATGGTATATGCAGGAACCAGTATTTTCAATGGGACGTCTTCCGGGCCTTGCAATTGAGGAGACTTTGAAATTTTGACAAACAAGGCCAGATCTTCCTTGCGTGTCTGTCTTAACATGAATTCCTTAAGTGGCTCAGACCCTTTTTCCAGCGCCTGCATGATATTAAGCTTATCTTCCTTGAATGGCTGATATGCTTCCACATAGATTTTATCGAACACCGGACCCATCACGAATAAGGTCAGAAATAATGACAAGCCGACAATGACCTGATTTGGTGGCGATTGCAGAGTTCCCAGCGCCTGGCGCATTAACGATAGTACGATCACGATACGCGTAAAGGCAGTCATCATCATCAACGCAGCTGGAATAAAAGTCAGCGCGGTGAGTATGATCAGCGTTTCTAACGATAGCGAATAGTTTACTGCACCGCCGGCACCTGGCGTGCTGATAAAAGCAGGAATCCCCTGCTCTGCAAAAGCCAGAGAAGGCAGAATCAGGGCCGCGACTAGCCCTACCCAGCGGATATACTTCATTTTGTAACTCCACGAGCAGCCATCACTTCTTTAAGCCTTACCACGAAAGAAGGAATCGTTTTCTCAGTTGTAACCACATCAGCCTCATCTGGTCGCTCCATTTCCAACAAGCGTACCACATGCCCCGGTGCTACGCCCAGCACCAAGCGCGTTTCGCCGACATCCACTAACACTACACGTTCCTTTGGCCCAACGGCAACCGCTGAAATAACGCGTAAACCACCCGCAACACCCCCCTGCCCCAGAGATGATTTCTTTAACAGCCAAACCAGTCCGGCAATGAACAGCAGCACTATTCCCAGACCCATCAGCATGCGCAACAGGCCGGAAAATGGGGATATGACAGGGAGTGGCTGCGACTGTTGTGATATCTCTGCAGCAAAAGACAGTACAGGGGAACCCAGCAAAGAAAATGCCGCAACAAAAACGCTGCGGCATATCCGGGAATACAACGAAATCATCGTATCTTTTTCAGACGCTCTGATGGTGTAATGATATCAGTCAATCGAATACCAAATTTTTCATTAACGACTACAACTTCACCTTGAGCAACCAGGCATCCGTTTACAAAGACATCAAGCGGCTCACCAGCCAATTCATTCAGCTCTACAACAGAGCCTTGAGCCAACTGCAACAGAGTACGAATAGGCATCTTGGTATGCCCCAATTCAACGGTCAGTTGAATTGGAATATCCATCACCATATCCAGATTTCTGGCGGTCTCAGCATCTAAACCCGCATCAGCACTGATATTACTAAAAACCGTTGCTGGTTGTTGACTCATAGTAGTAGCCTCCTTGGCCTCGCCTTGTTCTGCCATTGCCGATGCCCAATCGTCGGCAGTAAATTGTTCGTTCCCTGCATCATCACTCTCTGTTACTTTTTCTTCTGCCATTAGGATGCTTCCTATATGTATATTGTATCTTCAGCTGTCAGGAAACGCTCTACCTTGAGCGCATATTGACCGTTATGGACACCATATCCACATTCCAGCACCGGAATTCCTTCGATGTGCGCTCTGACATTATTTGGCATTTCCAGAGAGATCACATCCCCGATCTTCATTGCCAGCAACTCACGCACAGTAAGTTCGGTTTTGCTCAAATTCGCGGTCAGCTGAATATCGGTACCTTGCACTTGGCCTGATAAATAATCGACCCAGCGCTGATCGACTTCCATGCGCTCACCCTGCATACCTTCGTACAGTTGATCGCGTATCGGCTCAATCATAGCATAGGGCATACAGATATGGAACGCGCCGCCAACCGAACCCAACTCGATGTTCAAGGTGGTGGTGACGACCACTTCACTTGGATTCGCGATGTTCGCAAACTGCGTATTCATTTCCGAGCGAATATACTCAAATTCGATGGGATAAACCGGCTCCCATGCCTTTTTCAAAGAATCTGTCGCCACATCCAGCAAGTTCTTGGTGATGCGTTGCTCTGTTGGCGTAAAGTCGCGTCCTTCCACACGCATGTGGAAACGTCCATCACTACCAAACAGATTATCTACCACCAGAAAAACGAAATTTGGATCGAATATCAACAATGATGTGCCACGCAACGGATGCATGTGCATCAGGTTAAGATTGGTCGGTACCGGTAGATTGCGGATGAATTCTGCATATTTCATCAACTTGACAGGGCCCACCGACACTTCGGCTGTTCTGCGCGTAAAGTTGAATAAGCCCTGGCGGAAATTACGAGCGAAGCGCTCGTTGATGATTTCCATAGTAGGCATGCGCCCACGTACGATTCTGTCCTGACTGGCAAGATTGTATGATTTGACCCCAGCACCGGCGTCGGCATCATCTACAACGTCAGCATCGGTATCCCCAGTCACTCCTCGCAGAAGAGCGTCAACTTCGTCTTGGGATAAAATATCGTCAGCCATTACCTAAACCTCTTTATGATCGAATTATTATTAAGTTTTTAATGAAGCTTAATTATTGAACGATGAAGGAGCCTGGGAGAATCACTTCCCGCACTCCTCTACGTTCATCCTTGTAATCCAAGGTATCATTAATGACGTTACGCAATTCTTCTTTGAGCTTCACGTCACTACCTGGTTGCAACATATCCTGCATGCTCTTGCTACGTAATGTGCTACTGATACGGTCAGCGATCTTGGAACGGTTCGCTTCAACCCTTGCACCTACGCTCTCGCTTGCAACGTCAAGCTCTAGCTTCGGTACACGCATAAAATGACTCACTCCATCAGTTGATGCTAGGTTGACAATAAATTCATCCTTGAATACTACCGTCGGGATAGGTGTGGAATCATCAGAGTCATCAGCCTCTTCCTTATGATGATGCTTCTTGCCACCTGTCAAATACATCGCTGCGCCACCGCCGATAGCCACGGCCAGCAAGATGGCGATCACGATCATCAGCAACCCTTTTTTTGGCGCTGCAGGTGCAGCGGCAACCATTCCCTCTTTTGCCATACTAGAAACTCCCAAAAAGTAAACTGTCAGATTCGGCGATTATTATTTCTTATGCCGCTTTTGTACAGTTTATAAACTCAATTCACACAAAAAACAAGAGGGACGTGCTATTTCAGCCATTTCTTTCATCATAGGTCTAACATTTAAGCAAACAAATCAACCATGCCTAAATCACGTACCGGCTGAACTGTGGTCGTTACAGTTTCCGCAGGTACTGCATCAGCCCCCGTCGTCCCAAAACTGAAATCATTGTTCGAAGTATTGTTCCTATTATTAGCCGCTTGTTGTTGTGCTGCCTGATCCTGCTGCTGTTGCGAGAATGTACCTACGTTTACGGATACACTGCCCATGTTTATGCCACTATCTCCCAGCATTTCACGCAGTTTGGGTGTTGCCGCCTCGATTGCTTCTCGCACTGCCGCGTGCTGCGTCATGAACGACACGTTGGCCTGCCCATCCGACAAACTGACACGTACTTCCAGCGGGCCCAGTGATGGCGGGTTTAAATGCAATTCAGCATTTTGGGTCTGTGTCCCAACTATCCAAACCACCTTCTCGCCAAGTGCACTATCCCAGGTCTGGCTTCCTACAGGGGGGCCCACCTCCGCGCGATTGTTATTGATGTTGTTGACTGTGGCGGCGGAGCTAATGACGTTCAAAGGAGTTTGTTGTGTTGGTGTCTGGTCTGTTGGAGTCGCGGCCAGTTTTGTGGTTAACTCATTCACGAACGCATTAAGGGCTTTATCATCTTTAGAGCTTGCAGAGGTGTTTGCAGGATCTAACTGAATGTCGGGTTTTACACTTGCTGTTGGCACCTGAGTATTGATGCTGATGTCTTTCGGCAAATCTTTGCCAGTAACATCAGTGACGGCGGCTAAAGTTGGCGGAAGATTGCCGACTGCAATCACCGGTGTTGCTGTTTGCGATTTATCCAGTTCTGCCACATCGTCTGCACCGGATTTTTTAGCTTTTTTCAGTATTCCGGCCAACGCAGGGTCAGCGGCTAGGAGCTTATCCAGACTTTGATCGATTGTGCCAGCATCTGGCTTGTCACTTCCAGCCAATTGATTTATATCAATATTTATTTGTTTTAATAGCACGTTAGGATCAATAGCAGGAACGTCTTTCGCATTCGCGATCAAAGCGTCTATCTTCGCATTAGCATTGGGATCGATCTTGGTATCAGTGGCATCGCCAGACTTCATGATCTGTGCGACTGCCATGGCGATTTGCTTCGCCAATAAATTACCAAATGCCCCCTGCGTACTTGGTGTACCCTGATCTGAACTAGCATCAGCAGCCCCAGAGGCCGCCGTAGCCGCTGTAGAGCCAGTTGCATCCGCATCATTAGCGGATTGACCAGTATTGGAGGCTCCCGCACTTGCCTTAGCAGTGGGGGTGGGGGCAATATTTACAACAGAGATACTTTGCATATTTTTTGCTCACCAGTAATGACTTCTTTACAGGTAAAAGCAATCTGCGTGCCAAGTCTATTTTTGAACAGGAATTTTCTCTGAGATCTGTTCGGTATGATGCCGTCTATGGCTGTTTTGCGAAAACTCATCAAGCATTTTTTGTTCTTGCCGGTTTTCTTTGACCTGCTCCGCCTGAACATGACGTTTACGTAATGCAAGGTAAGCCTTTACTTCACGTTCTCGCTCTTGCCAGAATCTTTGCGCTAATTCCCATTGCTGCCTGCACCGTACGATTTCTTCTGATTGAGTCCTGATCGCCAGCTCGAGTTTTGTGATGAAGCGGCGGAAATCCATCATGACCGATACAGTCATGCCATTCCTGGCAGACCCATTGTATTTTCTTCGGTAATCTTCCAGATACCCTTCCAGCTGATGTTTCTTTTGCTCTTCTTGCGCCCATCTCAAACGAACTCTTTGCAGTTCCTGAGCCGCAGTTTTGCTGCGCTCCTGAGCATAGTCGATTAATATCTGCAAACGAAAGGTGGCCATTATTTAGTCCCTATCGAAGGCGCATCGCCGACCAGCGCATCCAGTTGTGCACGACTGTCTGCCACAGTTACCTGCTCATTCATCTGCTGGCGCAAGAAAGTCTCCAATTGGGGATAGATGGCAATAGCTTCGTCCAGTTCTGGGTCACCGCCGCGCACGTAAGCACCGACGCTGATCAAGTCGCGACTTCTTTGGAAACGTGAATAGCGTAATTTGAAGCGACGCGTTAGTTCAAGCTCTTGCTCTGTGAGCAATACAGGAGCCACCCGACTGATAGAGCCTTCAATATCGATCGCAGGATAATGTCCGGAATCCGCCAGATTACGAGACAAGACGATGTGGCCATCGAGAATGGCACGAGTCGCGTCCGCGATAGGTTCGGCAGGGTCATCCCCTTCAACCAATACGGTATAAAAGGCAGTGATAGATCCTCCGCCTTCTATACTATTCCCCGCCCGTTCCACTAATTGCGGTAACTTGGCAAACACCGATGGCGGATAACCTCTGGTGGCCGGTGGTTCGCCAACCGCTAACGCGATCTCGCGTTGTGCCTGAGCATAACGGGTAAGCGAATCCATCATCAGTAACACGTTCTTGCCCTGATCGCGGAAATATTCGGCAATCGCAGCGGCATAAGCAGCACCCTGCAAGCGGGATAATGGTGGGGTATCTGCGGGTGAAGCCACCACGATAGAGCGCGCCATACCTTCTGGGCCCAGAATATTTTCAATAAATTCTTTGACTTCGCGACCACGCTCACCTATCAGGCCCACCACATTGACATCAGCAGTGGTATAGCGTGCCATCATGCCCAACAGCACACTCTTTCCGACGCCGGAACCTGCGAACAGGCCCATACGCTGCCCTCTGCCTATTGGCAGCAATGCATTGATAGAGCGTATGCCGACATCCAGTGTTTCCTTGATAGGGGAGCGTTGCAAGGGATTAATGGGGCGACTATAAAGTGGAATCTGCTCATGTAAATTCAGCGGCCCAAGATTATCCAAAGGACGACCACTGCCATCCACCACACGCCCCAACAGTTCCGGACCTACCGGTACATGCTTGACCCTATCCTCATTTCGGCGGCGTAGCAGATGTTGACTTTGTCCGGGGCGCGGAGGGGGAGGCTCGGCTTCGAACAGACTGACGCGAGCGCCCGGTTCTACTCCGTACACATCGGTCGATGGCATTAACAATAATCGGTCGCCGGAAAACCCAACCACTTCAGCATCAACCGTATGGCCATCAGATAATTCAATAACGCAAACGCTGCCGACCGGGGCTTTTATCCCAACCGCTTCCATCACCAGACCCGAAACGCGGGTCAGTCGACCAGTGACGACCCAGGGTGAAACGCGCGGAATCACCTCGCGGCATTCATCCAGCAGGTGGCGGCAACTTTCTATGAGTGTAGGAGGATTATTTGTCATGCTCCAGCCAGGTATGATCCTGTCCCAGAGCAGCGGCAATGCGTTTCCAACGGCTAGGCATGGTGGCATCGATTTCAGCCGTGGTACATTCGATACGGCAACCACCGCGTTCGATACGATGATCTTCTACAATCTTCCAGCTGGCCTGTGCCAATTCCGCTTTGAGTAAATCACGTACCAGCAGAGCATCATCCGGATTCAAATGGATCTCAGGATGCTGCATGCCTTGCTGCATCCCTTCCATTGCGCTTTTTATCAGGGGTATCAGTAGCTTGGGCTTTACCTTTAACGCCTCGCGCAGCATCTGTTGTGCAATATCCAGTGCTAACGTCACCGCATCATGCGTGACGGACTGCCTGACGTCTTCTACAGCGGTAGCAAACCCTGTAAACAGCGCTGCCAAAGGCTGGGCGTCCAGCACAGCTTGATCGTAACCCTTGCCGTGCCCTGCTTCCAGTCCTTCTGCGTGTCCCGCCGCATAACCTTCTGCATGCCCGGCTTCCAGCCCTTCTACCAGACCGGCCTCATACCCTTCACGATGCGCATCGTGGTAGATGCGACCAATATCGTCAGCGCTGGGGAGTTGTGGTGCCGGGGGCTCTTCCGGAAGGATATGCTCTTCCTCTTCGATCAACACTTCTTCGGTTTCGATCTCAGGCACGACCTCTTCTACTACAGCTTGCTCATCCAGATCAGCAAGCTGCCATGGCTGGTAACCATGCGAGTTCTCAAAGGGAATAAAATTAGCGGCCATAAACTAGTTCGCCCGCAGAATCAGCCACGAATCGCTAAATTCCAGTCCTGGAATAAGCGGTAGCTCGCGACCATTAAACAAATGCCTCATCGCTCTTGCCGGCAAGAATAATCTGGCCTTCATCAGCCAGGCGGCGAGCAACTTTGAGTATCCCTTTCTGTTCAACATCCACTTCGGAAAGTCGCACCGGACCTTTGGCTTCCAAATCATCCCGCAGCATTTCTGAAGCGCGTGAAGACATATTCTTGAATACTTTTTCTCTTAATTCAACCGAAGCGCCCTTGAGCGCGATAACCAGCGATTCAGCTTGAACTTCACGCAATAGAAGTTGAATACCGCGATCATCAATATTGATGATATCTTCAAATACGAACATTTCATCCTGAATTCTCTGCGCCAATTCAGCATCAAAGTCTCTGATATTGTTGATGACATCAACTTCTGCCCCGCCGCCCATATGGTTAAGGATCTCGGCCGCAGCTTTGACACCGCCCATTTGACGTTTCACCTGATCACCTCCTGCCAGCAACTGGGTCAACACGTCATTCAATTCACGTAATGCATGTGGTTGTATCCCATCCAGCGTAGCGATACGCAGCATCACATCATTACGCAAACGCTCAACGAATCTGGCAAGAATGGCACTGGCCTGATCGTTCTCAAGGTGAACCAGAATAGTGGCAATGATCTGTGGATGTTCATTCTTGATAAGCTCGGCGACTGCCGGGGCTTCCATCCATTTCAATCCTTCGATACCGCTGGTATCGCCGCCACCCATGATGCGATCCAGCAATGATGCGGCCTTATCGCTACCCAATGCCTGAGTCAACATGGTACGGATGTACCCATCTGCACCCATACCCATCGAGGTGCGATGCTCGACATCTTCACGGAATTCTTTTAACACACTCGCGATCTCATCGTGCGTCACGTTGTCAAGATGCGCCATGGATAAGCCGACTTTTTGCACGTCGCGCGGAGACAAGCTTTTAAGAACCTCGGCAGCAACCACTTCATCGCCAACGCTCATCAGCAGGATAGAGCTTTTTCTTACGCCATCTTCACTCATGCCTTGTTCACCCAATCTTTAATCACAGTTGCGACTATTTTAGGATCGTCCTTGACCATTTGCTTGAATAGTTCCAGTTCTTCTTCATACCCCAGCACACGGGCCGCACGTCCGCCAGGCATTTCGCTTCGCTCTTCGGCAAGCTCTTCCATGGCCAGCTTTTCTTCCTCGGCGATTCTGGCTTCTTCCGCCATTCTTTCTTCTTCCGCCAGCCGTTCAGTTTCCAGTGCAGCTGCCAGTACTTCTGCCTCAGTGGGGATTCCTAACATCTTATAGACTGCGGGCTTAATTACCGCAAGCAGCAGGTAAAGTACCAGACCGGCGATGAGGAGGTATTTAACAATATCTTTAGCCATTTCTTGCATAGCAGGATCTTTCCAGAAGACAACGTCGTCACTACTTGTATCCGAGCTAAACGCAGCGTTCACAACGTTAAGTGTATCACCACGCAATGCGTTGAACCCCATTGCTTCTTTTGTCAGGTTATAAACTTCAGTTAATTCTTCTTTGGTAAGTGGCCGATAAATGGTATTTCCTTTTTTATCCTTGGCCATTTTATTATTCACTACAACGGCAACCGACAAGCGCTTGATCGTACCCACCTGCTTCTTCACATGGCTGACGGTTTTATCTAACTCATAATTGGTTGTTGCCTCTTTATGGATAGGAATAATCGGTGGGGTAGCACCAGGCCTGTTGTTATTGACCGTGATGGGTGCGGTCGCTGCACCTGGTGGCTGGTTGGATAATGCACCTGGCACTCCGGCTGCACCGGTACCGTCACCCAGAGTTTCAGAGGTTTGCTGACTGCGCACCGCTGCTTCGTCAGGGGTAGGGTTAGGCCGATATGACTCCGCAGTTTGCTCAACCTCGGAAAAATCCAGCTCGGCTGCCACTTGGGCACGCATATTGTGGTCGCCGGTGATGGGTTGCAGAATGTTCTCGATACGCTGAACGTAGGTCTGCTCAATGCCATGCAGATATTCCATTTCGGCTGAATCCAGGCCGAATTTGTTTTTCTTGTCATCCGCGGTGAGCAGGTTACTATTCTGGTCGATGATGGTGACGTTCGAAGGCGGCATGTCGGGTACGCTGCTCGCCACCAGATGCACGATACCGTCTATCTGCAATTTATCCAGTTCGCGACCCGGGTACAGATTGACCAGGATGGAAGCGGATGGCTTGGTCTGCTCGCGCACGAATACCGTATCTTTCGGCATTGCCAGATGCACGCGGGCACTTTGCACGGCAGAAATCGCTTCGATGGTATGGGTGATCTCACCTTCCAGAGCACGTTGATAGGCAACATTCTCCTGGAACTGGGTGACCCCGATCTTCATGTTATCCATCAGATCGAAGCCGATTGCACCACCTTTGGGTAAACCTTGAGAGGCCAGCTTCAATCTGGCTTCGTAGACAGAGTCTGCAGGCACCAGAATCGCCCCGCCGCCTTCTGCCATCTTGTACGGGACATTGAGCTTTTGCAGTTGCTCGATGACGGCACCGCCGTCACGATCTGACAGATTACTGAACAATGGCCGATACTCAGGCTCTTTTGACCAAATCACAGAACCGATAATGATGGCTACAAAAGCTGCAATCCCAACCATCAACATAATCTTGCGGTTAGGAGTGAGCTGATTGTAACTGCGCTTCATCGCCGCCAATGGCGTTTCCGGTGCGCTTTCCAAATCGTCAATTGTTGTGGAATCCATTAAGCTTTCTAACAATCATAAGTTACGCAATTGTAAAGTAATCTACTAGCAAGAGATTACCGACACAAATTTTTGTGATGCTTCAAAAATAACGCGCATCACCCTCATATTCCAGCACATTTTAATCTCGATTGCCTAGCAAGGCCATCAGCAGTGACAACAAATTTACAAACAGATTATAAATATCCAGGTATAGCGCCAGGGTTGCCATCACATAATTAGTCTCGCCGCCTTGTACGATACGGCTCACATCGAACAGAATGTAACCGGAGAATATCAGTACGGATACCCCGGAAAGCGCAAGCGCCATTGCCGGGATTTGAAAAAATGCATTTGCCAGTGACGCCACGATCAAGAGAATCAGCCCCACGAACAGAAAATTACCTAAAAAGCTGAAGTCCCTTTTGCTGACTGTCGCAATCGTCGCCAATGTCATAAAGATCACGCCGGTACCGCCCGCAGCCAGACCCACGATTTGTCCGCCGTTTCTCAGATGCAAAGCCGCTTGCAGGATCGGCCCCAACATCATGCCCAGGAATCCGGTCATAACCAACAACAACAATACGCCTATCGCACTATTCTGGTTTGCTTTTATCCCTGCGAATAATACGAACATCACCGCCAGCATCCCCAGTATCGTCATGATCGGATGCTGCGCCATAAACAAAAAATTCATATTCAGCCCGATGCTTGCACCCAAAACGGTAGGCAGCATGGACAAGCCTAAGAGCATGTAAGTATTGCGGAGTACCTTGTGTGTGCCAGTGGAAAGCTGCGCGGATGCAGTGCTGCCCTGATATTCTGATTGCATGTGGCTGATTTCCTTATATTTTTTATTGTTATATTAACTTCATGTTGTTTCAAATTCTACCTCTCACCTCATTGATACGCATTATAAAATCACAAATTCAATGGGTTTGGGGCAAGCGTAACCAATGCGCGAAAAAAACACAAGTGCGGCAGCAATAAAAATAGGGTAAATTTTAGAGCGAGGAGACGGCTATGTAGGTTGTTACAGCAGTACGTGCAGCAAAACTGGTAGCTCCAGCAAGTTGTGTAGCCAATTGCGGCTGAAATGAGTTGCCGAATGAGGCACCGGTCGCAAAATTCTGCGTTGCCGCCTGCTGCAGCGGCTGTGCAGCCTGGGCGGCCGCTTGACTGGCTATCTGAGCAGCCTGCAAAGCGTGATTTGCAACATCCACGTTACTTGCCGCCACCGCCTGCGTCTTATTGTCCTCAGCACTACTCGCAGCCTTACTCGCCTGCGCCGCAAAGCTGGTTAAGGTCGCGTACGTAGCATTAGGATCTTGGTTGTACGCCTTGGTCAGCTGCTTTTGATCTATGCTGTAGCTGCCATCAGCCTGGCGATCTATACCTATCTTCTGCAGCGAGGCAGTAACGTCTTTACTGGTCTGATCAAGGGCTGCAAGCGCCTTTTCAGCTTTTTGCTGCTCACGGTAATTGGCATTGGATACTGCCGCATTCGCCAGTGACAAACGCAACCCGCTGAGACCACTCACAACGCCCAGCACAACAATCTCGAAATCGCTTACTGTAGGCGGTACATTCAGGGTCTGGATGGCAGTGGCTAAAGCCTGGAAGCTTTCCAGCGACAATCGGGACTGTCCGGATGCGCTGATAAATGTGATTGAACTGGGGGAGCTTAGAGTACTGTTGTTTGCGGCATTTTGAGTGACGGTGCTCTGGCGGACAATCGCCGTTGTTGGTTCAACGCTATCATTACTAAGAATCGCAACGTTTGAAACCGCCATTTCCCTTGCCTTTCCCGACCACTATTTCATCAGAAAGCCTCAAAGATAATATAGTCCTGCACCTGGTAAAAATCAAGCCATCCTGACGAAAAAAAATCAAACGAAAGTACTTAAGCTCACTTATCCGACAGCTGCAACTCGCCTTCAGCCATCCCCAAAGTCGCCGCATTCTTGACTGCCGCAACAAATTCGGCATCCTCATGCAGCTCCGTCATCGAAGCCGGATGAGGCCTGCCATGCATGCGTGCCAATCTGGACATGGCAACCGCTGAAACTTTGATATCCAGATTATCCAGCAGCTCGTCCGCCAGGTCCGGACGATTACAGATCAGCACCATGTCGCAGCCGGCTTCAAATGCAGCGATCGCGCGCTGCGTAACGTCGCCTGCCACCACCGCACCTTCCATGGCCAGGTCGTCGCTGAACACCACACCATTGAAACCCAGATGGCGGCGTAACACTTGATAAACCCAAATCTTGGAAAACCCGGCTGGTTTGTCATCCACCTTGGAATAAATGACATGCGCAGGCATCACCGCTTGCATACCGAAATCTGCCATACGGCGGAAGGGTTCCAGGTCGTCCTGCTCGATCTGGCTAAAACTACGATCATCCACCGGAATCTCCGTATGCGAATCCGCTGCCACATGACCATGTCCGGGGAAGTGCTTGCCTACAGCCGCCATGCCGCCTCGTTTCAGACCTATCATCAGCGCATGCGCAATATCTGAAATGGCTTGTGTATCACGATGGAATGCGCGGTCGCCGATCACCGAGCTATTGCCGAAATCCACGTCCAATACCGGCGTAAAGCTGAAATCCACACCATGCGCGCGTAGCTCCGCGGCCAGCACCCAGCCTATCTGTTCGGCCAGATCCTTGGCGCGTTTACGATTCTTGTCCCATACCTTGCCGAGTTCGCGCATGGCTGGAAGCCTTGTGAATCCTTCACGAAAACGCTGCACCCTGCCCCCTTCATGATCAACTGCGATCAACAACGGTGGTTGCCGTACGGCATGGATCGCGGCTGTCAGTGCCTTTAACTGCGAAGGCGATTGATAATTGCGCCCGAACAGGATCACGCCGCCGACCAGCGGGTGTTGCAAACGCCGAATGTCGTCGGCATTGAGTTCCGTACCTTCGACATCGAGCATGATGGGGCCTAGCGACATACAATTTCTCCCGGCTGATTTTTTAAGCTAATTTTTTAGGCTATGCGTTAAGCGTAAACGGATTAAAGTCGGTATTGTAATCGTAATAATCTTCATGTTCCGTAGCTTTGAGCCAGGCAACGATTTTATAGGTCACTGGGGTGAACACCACCTCCACCCCGACTTTCGCCAAAAACTGCGCCAGTACGATCATCGCCATTTTATCGTCCGGAAATTCGCCGGAACCATAGAACGCCAGAGGGAAAAACAGTATCGAGTCCACGGCTTCACCAAAGATGGTGGAACCTATGGTGCGCGTCCAAAGCCATCTTCCCTGTGTCCATATCTTCATCTTGGCCATCACGTAAGAGTTCACGAACTCTCCGCTCCAGAAAGCGATCAGCGAAGCCAATGCGACACGCCAGGTCGACCCGTAAACGCTGTCGTAAGCTGCCTGGTCATGCCAGTAAGGCGCAGCCGGCAAGGCGACCACCATCCACGCCATTACCGACGCGAACGCCAGCCCGGCAAATCCAGCCCAGATCACACGCCGTGAACTGGCATAGCCGTATACCTCGGTCAGAATGTCGCCAAAAATAAATGATATAGGAAAAAACAGCACACCAGCGCCAAAGGTCAAGGTACCCACGACAGGCAGCGATATCTGCGTGACCTTGCCCGGACCGATCAGGTTGGAGCACACCAGTACCACCACGAAAGCCACCATCACCAGGTCATAGTAACGGTATTGACGGCGGGGATGGCTGGCGGTGGATGGTGTCCCGATGTTAGATTTCATGGCGCGATTGTAAGCTATCTTTTGATATCCAGCCTGTCGCGCAAGCGATCTCCCAGCATATTCACCGCCAGTACCAGCGACATCAGACTCACGCCTACAGCAAGCACATAATGCGGTGCGACCAATAAGTATCTGGTGCCATCACGCAGCATCGATCCCCAGGAAGCTGCCGGTGGTTGTATGCCCAAGCCCAGGAAAGACAGACTGGCTTCAGCAATGATCAAGCTGGCGATGCTAAAAGTCATTTCCACCAGCAATGGGGCGAGCAATAAAGGCAAAATATGCCGCCCCAGTATCCGTGGGATGGAAGCCCCTAAAACCTGCGCTGCCAACACATGCTGCCTGCCTCTTATCGCCAGGACTTGAGCACGCGTCAGCCGGGTATAGCCTACCCATGAGGTCATGCATAAAGCTAGCATCAGATTACCCACGCCGGGGCCGAGCACGGCGGCAAATGCGATCGCCAACAAGATTCCGGGGAATGCCAAAAATACATCGGTGATGTGCATGAGCAATTTATCCAGCCATCCGCCAAAATATCCCGCCAGCAGTCCTATCGTAGTACCGACGCTAAAAGTGACCATAGTCACCGTCGCCGCCACGGTCACCGACACGCGTGCACCGCTAAGCAAACGTGCCAGAACATCGCGACCCAGATCGTCATACCCTAACCATGCATGCCAGTCAGGATGGGACAGGATGTGCTGTAGATGAATGGTATCGGGAGACAAACCCAGACAGGGCACGATGAGTGCTACCAATAGCCAGAACAGCACGATCAAGGCAGGCCAGCTGGCTTTCATCAGCGACCGGATTCCGTTCTTGGGTCCAGCCTGCCGTAAGCCAGATCGGTCAGCAGATTAATCACCACATAACTCAGTGAGATCACCAGTACACAGGCCTGCGTCACCGGATAATCGCGTTTTTCTATGGACTCCACCAGTAAGCGCCCAATTCCCTCCCAGCCGAATACGGTCTCAGTGATCACCGCGCCGGCTAACAGCGAACCCAGTTGCAAGCCTACCACCGTCACTACCGGCAACAATGCAGGTTTCAATGCATGGCGCAATATCACCAAACGCTCAGGCAAACCTTTAGCGCGTGCAGTGCGCACAAAATCCTCATTCAAGGTTTCCAGCAGACTGGCACGCGTCATGCGTGTGAGAATAGCGGCAAGGCCGCAGGCCAGCGTCAATGCAGGCAATACAATGGAAGCGCCGCTTTCCATGCCGCTGATCGGCAGCCAGCCTAGCCACAGTGAAAAAACCAGCATCAATAATGGCCCCAGCCAGAAATGCGGCATGGCAGACAAGGTAAGCGCAGATAAGGTAGCGAAGCGGTCAGGCCAATGTAAATGGTGCAACGCAGCAGCAATGCCCAGCGGCAAGCCTATTATCAGGGCGAACATCAATGCCAGCAATGCCAGCTTGAAGGTGGCTGGAACGCGTTCTGCGATCAGCGTGGAAATTTTTGTGTGCTGATGGATGGAACGGCCGAAATCGCCATGCGCTACATGTTTCAGGTAATGGCCGAATTGCACCGGCAACGGTTGATCCAGCCCCAGTTCCGCACGCAATTGAACGCGGTCGCCACTGGTGGCGGAGTCACCCAGCATCACTTCCACCGGGTCGCCCGGCACCAGATGCACCAGTAGAAACGTCAGCAATAGCACACCAAAAACGACGGGTAGCACACCCCATATACGTTTAATGGCGAAACTCAATCGCTGATATCCACTTGGGTGCCTACCGGCACACGTTCAAACAGGTCCATGACATCGGCATTACGCATACGGATACAGCCCTGCGATAGCGGCACCCCCATAGGCTCGGTATCCGCCGTGCCGTGGATATAAATGTAGCGCTGCATGGAATCGCAATCTCCCAGACGGTTAAAACCGACTTCGCACCCGGAAAGCCAGAGGATGCGCGACAATATCCAGTCATGCCCCGGACGCTGGGCGGACAATTCAGCAGACCACTTTTCACCCGTAGGCCTGCGCCCGACGAATACGGTATTTACAGGATGCCCGCTGCCTATCTTGGCGCGTATGATGTGCTTGCCGCGCGGGGTTCGATAACTATTCTTCTTTTCCCCTGCTCCATTCAGCGCCGTGGAAACCTGATAAGACATCAGTTGCTTGCCTTGATCGTCTTGCAGAATCAGACTCTGCTGGGGAATCGAGATTTTTATTTTCATTCGACTTTTACTTTGCTGTTATTTAACAGCCGAAAATTCCAGCGCATTACCGTCAGGGTCGCGACAAAATACTGCGGCACGTCCTGATTTACTCATGCTATAGCTCACGCCTGCCTTTTCCAGTTCGGCAACTACCGGTGCCACATCATCCACCGCGAATGCGATATGTGTATCACGCCCGCCATGCGCAGGACGTTGAACATGCTCATAAGGATTAGGCACTGCCATCAGGTGCACCTGGTTTTGTCCAATGTCGTACCACACTCCCTCGAAATCAAATTTGGGACGGGCCGGATTTGGGGTGAACCCCAATACACCTTCGTAAAACTCGCGCGCACGCGCCAAGTTCGAAATAATCAGCCCGGTATGCATCATGCGTTCAATCTTTATCATTCCACATTCACCTTTCTTTTTGCTACAACTGCCAAACCATCCCAATTACCATCTGCAGCCGGCGTATAACCACTGACATCATTACGCATCGCGGCAAACTGGCCTTCGTACCACAGCGGCACATACGGCAGCAGCTCATGTACGCGCGCGGTGACCGCCTGCCAGTCGGCACGGTCTATCAACGCATCCAACTCGGCATCCTGTAACTGGCCGCGATTGGCACCTTTGGGCGGTACATCTGCGCTGTGAAATGCCAGCCGATAGATCTCCGGCGTTTTGATACCCACCCAGGTCAGGCCGTAAAGCTGGAAATGCCCTTGCTTGATATCATCGAAAAAGGTACCCCAATCCAGGCTGCGTATTTCCAAGTCTATACCACTGGCGCGCATCTGTGCCTGCATCACGGTGGCAAGCCGCACCCGCTGCGCATCGGTGGACGTTTTATAGACCAGCCTCAACGGCAATTTTATCCCCGCCTGCTGCAACAGATTTTTTGCCTGTTCTGGGTCATAGGGATAGGCAATTAATCGGGCATTCCCTGCCCAATGCTCAGGCGGCAGGATAGCAGTCGCGGCACGACTGCCACCGATAAGGATATGTTGCAGGATAGCGTTACGGTCTACCGACAACGTAACCGCCCGCCGCACTAGAGGATTTTTCAATTGCGGGTCTTGCAGGTTAAACCCCAGATAAGAAAAATTGGTACCGGCAACCTCCTGCACGCTGATGCCAATTTGTTTTTTCAGATAGCTGACCAACTCCGGCGACAGATCGCCTTGCAACATGTCCACTTCGCCGCGCAACAACTTGAGTACCCGCACCGTGGGATCACGCACCTCTTCCAGCACGATCTGCTGATGATCGCTGACGCGCTGCAGCTTAACTGCGCGCTTCCACGCTATCAACTGCAACGGACCGCTGCCTATCGGTTGCCTGGCGAAATTGTGGTGCCGGTAGATCAGCCTGGCAGGCATAATACCGATGATCAATCTTGCAGGGAATTGACTATCCGGCTCGCGTAAAGTGAAATCTACGACATCGTCGCCTAGTGCTGCCACATGCATGATGTTGGCAAACTCTGCCGTGTGCGGCGAGTCTTTAAGCGCAAGTAGCGAGAGATAGGTCGCCGCCACATCAGCTGCCATCAGCGTAGTGCCGTCATGGAAAAGACGCCCGTTTTGCCCTAATGTAAAGCGGTAATGCAAAGCATCTGTCTGCTGCCAGCTTGCCAACACGGGGATGGGATGAGAGTGCGCGTCGAAGTCTACCAGCGGACGATAGATCAAGCGATTGATACGCTCAGAAGCGGCATCGGTGGCGTAGCGTGGGTCTAGCGTAAGGGGCGCTTGCGCAAGCGCCATGCGAATCTCGGAATGGGCGGGCGGTTTTGTGCAACCAACCACCATCCACAGCACTATCCACAACACCGTGCAACGTGCGAAAAACCTCGTCATGATGAGAGTTTACTGGATAAGCGACCAAGCTGAAATGCCGTTTGATCTAATGTAGTAATATGCATTTCCCTTAACCACATTCTACGGAGAACGCCATGAATAGCACCATAAATAAAAACGTACATATACTGGGTCGCATTCTTTTAGCAGTGATCTTTGTGATGGCCGCCATAGGCAAGATCAAGGACCCCACAGGCACCATAGGTTACATGCAATCCGTAGGCCTTCCCGCGATTTTGTTATGGCCGACCATTGCCTTGGAACTACTTGGCGGTATCGCCATCGTCGTTGGTTACAAAACGCAGCTTGCAGCATTTGCTCTGGCGGCGTTCACTATCGTAGCAGCGGTGGTCTTCCACCGTAACTTTGCCGACCAGATGCAGATGATCATGTTCCTGAAGGATGTCTCTATCACAGGTGGCTTGCTGTTACTGGCATCCAGCGGCGCGACTGCTTGCAGCATGGATAGCTGCAAAAAAAGCTAGTCCCGGTCGCAACTAGTCCTTGTCGAATACTGCGATGGATTCCACATGCGCGGTATGCGGAAACATATTCACCGCGCCTGCCGCCGTCAGGCGGTAGCCTTGCACCTGCACCAGTATCGCCGCATCTCTCGCCAAGGTGGCAGGATTGCATGATATGTATACGATGCGCTCCGGCGCGGTTGCCGGGGTGATCGCTTTGACCAGTTCCAACGCGCCGTCACGCGGTGGGTCTATCAGCCATTTATCAAAATGACCCAGATCCGGCAATGTGGATTCATTGATCTCGAACAGATTCATTTCGCGGAAATCCACCTCCAGCCCATTTAGTTCAGCGCTTTGTTTCGCCCGTGCCACCAGTGCAGCACTGCCTTCCAATCCCAGTACTCGCGCTCCGCTGCGCGCAATAGGCAAAGTGAAATTACCCAGCCCGCAAAACATGTCGGCGATATGTTCGTTTGCTTGCGGTGCCAGCAACGACATGGCACGACGCACCAGCATACGATTGATATAAGGATTGACCTGGGTGAATTCGGTAGGCTTGAACGGGTAAGTCAGTGCATATTCCGGCAGCGAATAACTCAGCGACGGCGCATCCAGTGGATGGAACGGCACAGCGGTATCCGGCCCCTTGCTTTGCAACCATATCTGTATGCCGTGCAAGTCTGCGAAATCTCTCAGTAACATCTCATCTTCACTGTTGATCGGCGCCAGGATACGAAACACCAATACCGTGCTGTGCTCGCCCACCGCCACTTCGATCTGCGGCATCTGTTCAGCAATGGATAACGCCGTAACCAGCGTTTGCAAAGGGACAATCAATGCAGAGACATGCGGCGGCAATACGTCACAACTTTTTAGATCGGCAACGAAACTGGAACGTTTTTCGTTGAACCCCACCAGCACTTTGTTTTTAACCTTTACAAATTTCGCCCTAAGTCGCGCCTTGTGTCTATAGCCCCAAGGCATGCCAACGATGGGCGGTAACACCCTTTGTGGCTTCAGTTTGCCGATATGCCATAGAGCATCTTCCACCACTCTTTGCTTACTGGCGACTTGTGCTGAAAACTCCAGATGTTGCATGGCGCAGCCCCCGCACATACCAAAATGCGGGCATTGCGGTTGGGCACGAAAAGTGGATGCCTTGAAGATTTGTACTACGCGCGCTTGCTCGTAACTGGGCTTTTTGTGAAAGCTGCTATAACTGACTTGCTCGCCTATCAATGCACCTTCGATAAAAATAACTTTGCCATCCACATGGGCGACGCCGCGACCTTCCTGGTCCAGCGACTCTATGGAGACAATATTTGGGGTGGCGGTATTTGCAGACATGCTTTAGAACTCTGAGGCGCAGATAACGACAGACATCTGCGCTTAAAATTTAACTCCCGCCGCGCTTACGCAGATTGCCGCGTTGCTTGGCAACCGGATTCTCTGCCTTCGCCCAACCGGCTTTTCTTGGCGGACGCGACTTGGGTTCAGCAGCGGTTTCTGCTGCCGTTTTTTTGCTTGCGTCTGTCGCCGGTTTTTCCATCGGTTTTCTGATGCCCGATTTCGAACTCCTGATTGCCGGCGAGCCAGGCTTGGCTTTCGGCGTGAACGGTCGACCGGCTTGATCTCTTTCACGCGCAGACATCTGCCGTTGCGGACTTCGGGGAATGGCAAGCCCCGCCCATTCCAGCAATTCCCTTACATCCTTATCTTCCATCGCCAGCATCTGTCCGCGTTTCAGCCGTGAAGGCAGGCTAACCGGACCGAAACGCACACGCATCAAGCGACTGACCATCAGGCCTATGGCCTCGAATAAACGCCGTACCTCGCGATTTTTACCTTCGCGCAACACCACCTGATACCAATGGTTGGCACCTTCACCACCTTTGTCCTGGATCAGATCAAAATTGGCAACGCCATCTTCAAGCTCTATGCCATCCGTCAACTGTAGTAACTGCCCTTCGCTCAGCTGTCCCATCACCCGTACCGCATATTCCCGCTCGACTTCATACCGTGGATGCATCAAGCGGTTGGCTAACTCACCAGAGGTGGTGAATATCATCAAGCCGCTGGTATTGATGTCCAATCGCCCCACCGACACCCACTTGGCACCGCGTATGCGCGGTAATTTATCAAACACGGAAGCACGCTTTTCCGGGTCGTCCTGACTGACGATCTCCCCTTCCTGCTTGTGATACAGCAATATCTTGGGCAATTGCGGTTCCGACTGCAGACGTAACGGCCTGCGATCCAGACGCACCACATCGTTGCCGGTGATACTTACTCCCAATGTTGCCACCACACCATTCACCGTCACCCGTCCGGATTCGATCAATGCTTCCATGTCGCGTCGAGAACCCAGACCGGACAAGGCCAATACTTTTTGCAGGCGCTGCGGTGAGGCTGCTACATTTTTCTGCGCTGCCTTTTGTCGACTGGACGGGGCCTCCGATTGCTCATGGCTTGCTTCCGGCCTGCGTCGATAGGACTGAGAATCAGCCCGTGTTTTTTTAATCATTATATTTAAGGTTAAATTTCCATTTCCTGCTGCGGCAGGTTGTCAATAGGAGGCAATTCTTGCAAGGAACGCAAATTCAAATCATCCAAAAAGTTTTTCGTCGTGGCAAATAGAGAAGGCCTGCCGGGCACGTCTCTATGCCCAACCACGTCTATCCAGCCACGCTCTATCAAGGTACGCAATACCGTCTGATTGACCGCCACACCTCGTATCTCTTCGATATCGCCACGGGTCACGGGTTGCTTATAAGCAATAATCGCGAGAGTTTCCAACGTAGCCCTGGAATATTTCGGGGGCTTTTCCGGGCTTAACCGTCCCAGCACTTCGGCATACTCTATTCTCGCCTGAAAACGCCACCCACTGGCGATCTGCACCAGTTCCAGAGTGCGTTCGTTCCAGTCGCTTTTCAACTCGTCCAGCAACATGCGCAAAGTGGCTCGTTCCATTTTGCCTTCAAATAACCGTAGCATTTCTTCCAATGCCAGCGGCTGCGAACTGGTCAGCAATGCGGCTTCCAATATGTTCTTCAGTTGCTGTATGGATTGCGTTTCCTGCATCATGCCATGAGCTCCGATGCTTGCACATAAATCGGAGAATAAGCGGCTTGTTGCGTCATTTTTACCAGCCCTTCACGCGCCAGTTCCAGCAAAGCCAGAAAATAAGTCACCATTTTCTGCACGCCCTCACTGATCACGAATATCTGGGTGAATTCCAGCATTCCCTCTTGCTGCAAGCGACGCAGAATCAGGCTCATATGCTCGCGCACCGAAAGCTGCTCACGACTGATGTGGTGATGCGTATAGTGCTTGGCACGCTCCAGCACACTGCGCCAGGCAACTAACAAGTCTTCCATTTCTACAATCGGTAATTGTACTTTTGCTACATGTTCAAAACACGCTTGCGCCACCAGCAACTCCCGACCAACCTGCGGCAATGCATCGATCTTTTGCGCGACGAGCTTGATTGCTTCATACTCCAGTAACCGTCTTACCAATTCCGCTCTGGGGTCATCTTCCTGCTCTAATTCCACCGGCCTCGGCAGCAACATGCGGGATTTGATTTCTATCAGCATCGCTGACATCAATAAATAATCTGCCGCCAGTTCCAGCTTCGCGGCATGCATTTTGTCTACATAACTCATGTATTGCTGAGTAAGGTCCGCCATCCGGATGTCCAGGATATCCAGATTATGCTTACGGATCAGGTACAACAACAGATCGAGCGGTCCCTCGAATGCATCAAGGTAGACCTCCAGCGCTTCAGGAGGGATATACAGGTCTTGCGGCAAACTGGCGATGGGTTCGCCATGTAGACGTGCAGAAATGACCGGAGGTAGCATAACTATAGAGATTTTTTAGGAAATCTTCTTCCCGTGAGTAGCATGAAGCATGAATACGTCCTCCACCAATTCTGACCTGGAACTGGCAAGGTGCCCGGAAAGTTTAGAACTGATCTAAATTAGTTAAAAATTTAGCGTGTTCTAAACAGCTTTATCTAAAACTTAGTCCAGCCCGTCGCTCAACAAACTCGCTCTGCCTTTTCCGCCGTTATCATCAAAAGCCGAGTCATCCACCTCGTCACTGGCACTTTGAATTCCCCGTTTGACTTTTTGCGGGAACACAAATAACCATTCGCCCAGCATCTTTACGAAATCCAGCATACGATTGGCGTCTTCCGTCGTAGGCAGCTCATCGCCCTCATCGTCGTCTTCATCCCTATCCAGCCCGACCCATGACGCCCAAAGTGCCATATCATCACTAATGACCTTATCGTCGGCGGCCTTCTCGATTCTGGAATATAAAGAGCCTTCGGAATACCCGACTTCTTTCAGCATCGCTGCTACAGCACTGGACGCTAACATCACCGCGCCAGCGGGCGCATTCAAGCTTTGCACTGCTTGCTCAAAAAACGCTCTCGCACGAGGGGGGAATGATGCATCCGCTGCATACTCTTGTGGTTGCTGGTGATAAAAACCAGCGAGTTGATCAAATAACTGCCGGGTACAAGCCAGCACGATACCGTCGCATTGTGAGCATGCATAGGTACCCCACGTTCTGTCATTACCCTTAAAACCGGCAGTGTTTACCATATTGGGATTTTCAATGCCACAATGCGGGCATCTTTTTAGCTCCATCCCAATGATTCTTCTATCCTGCACCATTACAATCTCCCATCAAGAATACCCTAAGCCCATAACTTCACGCACTTCCCTCATGGTTTCGCGCGCTAATTTTCGAGCTTTTTCACAGCCGTCAGCAACAATATTCTTCACCAGAGTAGGATCTTCTGCATACTGCGCAGCTCTTTCCTGTATCGGATTCAGCTCGTTCAGTACTGATTCTATCAATGGTTGCTTACATTCAATACAGCCAATACTAGCGCTTTTACACCCTGTTTGCACCCATTCACGTGTTGCATCACTCGAATAGACCTCATGCAATTGCCAAACCGGGCATTTTGCCGGATCGCCCGGATCGGTACGGCGTATCCGTGCAGGATCCGTCGGCATGGTCTTGATCTTTTTAGTGACCGAATCCGGCGCTTCACGCAACGATATAGTGTTGTTGTAGGATTTGGACATCTTCTGTCCGTCCAGCCCGGGCATTTTTGAGGCTGGCGTAAGCTTGGCTTCGGGCTCTACCAGTATCATCTTGCCTCCGCCTTCCAGATAACCCAGCAGCCTTTCCCTGTCTCCCAGACTCAACCCTTGCTGCTCTTCTACCAGCGCCTGAGCAGATTCCAACGCATCATCATCCCCGCTTTGCTGATAACGGGTGCGCAACTCCTGATACAAAGCACCTTTTTTACTGCCTAATTTCTTAATCGCGGCTTCGGCTTTTTCTTCAAAACCCGGCTCGCGACCATAAATATGGTTAAAGCGGCGCGCGATCTCGCGGGTAAATTCGATATGCGGTACCTGGTCTTCTCCCACAGGCACTTGCGTTGCGTTATAGATCAGAATGTCCGCACTTTGTAGTAAGGGGTAACCCAGAAAACCGTAAGTGGATAAATCCTTGTTGGATAGCTTTTCCTGCTGGTCCTTATAGGTGGGGATGCGTTCCAACCAGCCCAATGGCGTGATCATGGATAGCAAAGTATGCAATTCAGCATGTTCCGGCACTTTGGATTGAATAAAAATGGTCGAATTGGAGGGATCGACGCCTGCTGCCAGCCAGTCGATCACCATTTCCCACACATTTTCTTCGATGATCTGGGGGGTATCATAATGGGTAGTCAATGCGTGCCAGTCAGCCACAAAAAACAGACATTCATGCTCATGTTGCAGCTTGAGCCAGTTTTTTAGTACACCGTGGTAATGACCCAAATGCAGGTTGCCGGTGGGGCGCATGCCCGATAAAACGCGTTCAACTGCCATAATTTCTCTGACTTAGCCTTGTAATAACACTGTTGAAACGATCAACGTCTCAACCACTCGAATAAACGGCAATAGGATCGCACCTAAAATATTGCTAAACATCAACACTAGCAGAATGATAAAACCATACGGTTCGATTTTAGCAAATTGCCATGCCAAACGACTAGGCAATAAGCTTACCATGATGCGGCCACCATCAAGTGGTGGTAATGGCAGTAAATTGAGCACCATCAGCATCACATTGATCTGAATGCCTGCCACTCCCATCAGTCCTAGCGGCAAGCCAAAATATGGCGGCAGCCTGGGTGATAGATTGATCGCCAGCGCCCATATGATTGCCATCACCAAATTAACGGCGGGCCCTGCCGCGGCCACCCACAGCATGTCGCGCTTGGGCTGGCGCAGGCGACCGAAGTCGACCGGCACCGGCTTCGCCCAACCGAACATGATGCCGCCAAAAAATAAAGCGATAGCAGGGATCAGCAGCGTACCTACGGGATCTATGTGCCGGATCGGGTTCAAGCTGATGCGCCCCATCTGATACGCCGTCATATCGCCAAAATACTTGGCAACATAGCCATGTGCGGCCTCATGCACGGTGATGGCAAAAATCACCGGTAGTATGTTGATGGCGAAACGCTGCATCGCGCTTAGTTCGCTCATGGCTTGTATTAACTGGTGCAATATCATACGGTTTCCAATCCAAACGGGGCAATTTCGCCCCGGCCTAGCCTGATCAATTGTGGAACATCTGTAGTAAGGTCTATCACCGTAGTCATCTCCATACTGCAGGCACCGGCATCAATCACCAAGTCTAGCTGATGTTCCAGTTTTTCCCGAATCTCCCAGGCCTGATTCAAAGGTTCGGCATCCTCCGGCAGGCTCAGGGTCATGCTGAGCATGGGCTCGCCCAGCTCCTCCAGTAAAGCTTGCGTCACGATATGATCCGGTACGCGTAAGCCTATGGTCGCACGTTTCGGATGTTGCAAGCGTCGCGGAAGCTCGCGCGATGCTTCCAGGATAAAAGTGTAACTGCCTGGCGTATTAGCTTTCAACAAGCGGAACTGGCTGTTATCCACTTTGGCATAGATTGCGATCTCGGTGAGATTACGGCACACCAGAGTGAAATGATGCTGTTCGTCTACGCCACGTATGCTGCGTATACGCATTTGCGCTGCCTTGTCACCCAACAGGCAGCCCAGCGCGTAGCACGAGTCGGTAGGGTACGCAATGACGCCACCCTGTTGCAGAATCTCGACTGCATGCTTGATCAGTCGCGGTTGCGGGTTTTGCGGATGAATAGAGAAATACTGCGCCATTTAACTTAATTTCTATTACTGTTTAAATTCTGGCCAGTCATGCCACACTGGTGTACACAATGCAGGCAGATCCGGCAAGCGTCCCATCTCGATATAAGTGTGACCAGTACCGTGGTAATCAGAGCCTTTGGAAGCCAGTAAGTCGAACTGATGTGAAAGTTTTGCAAAATGCTGATATTGATCCACGCTGTGACTGCCGGTGACCACTTCGATCGCCTTGCCGCCCATTTCGCGGAACTCGTTTAACAGCTTCAGCATATTGGTACGCCCCAGATCGTAACGTCCTGGATGCGCCAGCACTGCAATGCCGCCACTTTGATTGATCCAGCCGATCGCATCAGCTAAATCCGCCCAACGATGCTCGCAGTAACCAGGCTTACCTTTAACCAGGTATTTTTTGAACACGCTGCGAATATCTTTGGCATAACCCTTTTCTACCAGAAATCGCGCAAAATGAGTGCGACCGATGATGCCTTGTCCTGCGAAGCGATAAGATCCTTGCAGGCTATCTGCGATACCCACGCGACTAAGACTTTCCGCCATCGCTTCAGCACGAATGTGCCTGCCCTGGCGTATTGCAGCCAAGCCATCCACCAGCAGCTTGCAATCCTTGGCAATCTTCAAACCCACGATATGCAAGGTGCGACGATTCCAAGTCACCGATATCTCTACGCCATGGATGAATTCGATCCCAAGCTCAGCGGCAACTTGGGCAGCCTCATCCAGGCCGGCGACGTCATCATGGTCAGTCAGCGCTAACACGCCAACCCCTTGCGCGACCGCATGATGCACTAATGCCGATGGCGTAAGCAAACCATCGGATACCGTGGAATGAGAGTGAAGATCGATGTGGGATGACATGAGGTCGGGGTTATGGATACATAATACGGCTTGAGAAGCAGGCCGAATCATAGCAAAATAGCGAACTGACTGAAACCTTATCGCACTTTGAGTATCTTATCCCCATGAAATTCCTGTTCGACCTTTTCCCTGTCATTCTGTTTTTTATTGTTTTCAAGTGGTATGGCATTTATGCCGCTACCGGCTGTGCCATCATCGCGACACTGGCGCAAATCGTCTGGGTCAAGTTACGGCATGGCAAGCTGGATACCATGCTGATTGCCAGCGGTGTGATCATTGTGGTGTTTGGCGGTGCGACTCTGTTGCTGCATGACGAAACTTTTATCAAATGGAAACCCAGCGTGCTTTATTGGTTCTTTGCCATCGTGCTCTATGCGACGGAAGTTTTCTGGCACAAGAATATTATTCGCAATTTGATGCAAGAGCAGATCACGATGCCCGACAAAATCTGGCGCTTGCTGAATTTTGCCTGGGCAGCTTTTTTCACCTTATTAGGCGCCCTTAATCTCTACGTAGCCACACATTATGACACAGCAACTTGGGTCAATTTCAAACTGCTGGGAACTACCGGCCTGATGTTTGCCTTTGTTGTCGCACAGAGCCTTTATCTGTCGCGCTTTATGGAAAAAGATTAAGGAGCCCAACCATGCTTTATGCCATCGTCGCAGAAGATGTTCCCAATAGTCTGGAAAAACGAGTCATGCATAGGCCTCCGCATTTTGAACGCTTGCAGAAGCTGCATGCGGAAGGGCGCCTATTCTTGGCGGGACCGCTCCCTGCCATAGACAGTATAGATCCAGGCCCGGCAGGTTACTCCGGCAGCCTCATCGTTGCAGAATTTCCCTCGCTGCAAGAGGCGCAGGCCTGGGCCAATGACGACCCGTTCATGCTTAACGGCATCTATGCCAGTATCATGGTGAAGCCATTTCGCAAAACCCTGCCATGAGCGTAAATCTGCTGCGGGAACGTCTGTACACATTACAACCCAGCAAACTGGAAATCCGCGACGATAGCGCTTTACACCAGGGACATAAGGGCAACAACGGTGGCGGCCATTATTCCGTTACTATCGAAAGTTCGCTTTTCAATGGAAAATCAACGATAATTCGCCATCGTTTGGTTTATCAGGCGGTGGGGGATCTTATCCCTGCACGCGTTCATGCGCTAAGCATCAACGCACTGGCGCCAGATGACAATATTTAGCAATATTTAATTAGTCCAACTCAACTACTAGACCCAAGGAACATTCAATGCGTTTACTCACTCAACTTTTTGCTGTGCTGTTGCTCAGTGTAGCTATCAGCGTTCAAGCCGCAGAACCTCCAGCTGCCACCGTGAATGGCAAGGCTATCAAACAGGCTACGGTAGATATGATTCTTAAAGATATGGCAGCTCGCGGACAGCAGCCTGACGATAACACTCGTGCCGTGGTGATTGACCGCCTGATCGGTCAGGAAGTAGTTCTACAGGAAGCGCAGAAGGCCGGTCTGGATAAAACGCAGGATTACATTCTGCATCAGGAATTGCAGGCGCATGAATTGCTGGTTGGACTTTTTGTACAGAATTACATCAAAAAGAATCCGGTCGATGAGTCTGCAGTCAAAGCCGAATACGAACAATTCAAAGTACAGTGGGGCGACAAGGAATACAAAGCCAGTCACATTCTGGTCAAGTCCGAACAGGAAGCCAAAGATATCATTTCACAACTGGCTAAAGGTGGCGACTTTGCCAAGATCGCTGCGGACAAATCTCTGGATAGCTCCAAAGATAAAGGCGGCGCACTTGATTGGCTGCCTCCCGGCCGCATGGTAAAACCGTTTGCCGATGCCGTGGTGAAACTGCAAAAAGGCCTGTATACGACAGTGCCGGTACAGACCCAATTCGGCTGGCATGTGATTAAGCTGGACGATGTGCGTAGTGCAGCACCTCCGACTTATGACACAGTAAAAGATGCCCTGCGTAACAACCTGCAAAAACAGCAGTTAGAGAAGCTGGTGAGCGATCTGCGCGCAAAAGCCAAGATCGTGGACAATAGCTCCAAGACCAAGAAATAAATCTCTCGTCACAATCGGCAGAGGACATAAAACGGCATCTGATTTTTATCAGATGCCGTTTTGCATTCATCACCATAACTTCACAATTTTTACCTCACAAAACGATGACTTAGTCTTATAATTCGCACTCTTTGCGGGGGCAAGCGTGAAGCATGAACTGGAACATGAACTGGGATATCAATAATGAGTATTAAATCTGACAAATGGATACGCCGCATGGCAGCGGAACACGGCATGATAGAACCGTTCGAGCCGAATCAGGTGAAGCAGGCGAATGGCCAGAGACTTGTGTCGTACGGCACCTCCAGCTACGGTTACGATATTCGTTGCTCCAGTGAATTCAAACTTTTTACCAACATCAACAGCACCATTGTTGACCCCAAGAACTTTGATCCGAATTCCTTTGTCGAAGTGAATGCAGATTTTTGTATTATTCCCCCCAATTCTTTTGCACTTGCCCGCACCGTGGAATATTTCCGTATCCCGCGCAACGTATTGACCATTTGCCTGGGAAAATCCACTTATGCGCGCTGTGGCATCATTGTGAACGTCACTCCTTTTGAACCGGAATGGGAAGGTCATGTGACGCTGGAATTCAGTAACACCACACCGCTACCTGCGAAGATCTATGCGAACGAAGGCTGTGCGCAGGTTTTGTTTTTTGAAGCCGACGATGACGATATCTGTGAGACTTCTTACAAGGATCGCGGCGGCAAATATCAGGGGCAGCAAGGCGTAACGTTACCGAAGATATGATTGAATAATATTCATATGGCGCAAGTTGAAAAATCTCTGGAAACAACCATCGTTTGGCGCGATCCGAAAGGCAATATCGTGGCTTGCGTGGAAAAGAATAAGGTACTGCGCGAAAATCTGGATGAGATACGCCAGATCTGCCAGGATGCACTCGAAGACGCTGTACTGATGGACTGTGACGAGCATCAGTTTCGTCAAGTGCTGACCGATCTGGTTCAAAGTTTGAACAACCCTTACTCCGCTAAAGACTAAACAGCGATGTCCGCCAATGCCAATCACGGCCTATCGGTCATTTTTACTATTCTGGATCATTCCGCCTCAGGAGTATGCATATGAAATTCCGTTTCCCTATCGTCATCATAGACGAAGATTTTCGCTCCGAGAATTCATCGGGACTAGGCATACGTGTATTAGCCAAAGCCATCGAAGATGAAGGCCTTGAGGTGTTGGGTGTTACCAGCTATGGCGACCTGACCTCGTTCGCACAGCAGCAAAGCCGGGCATCCGCTTTCATCCTGTCCATAGATGACGAGGAATTCGTTGAAGGCTCTCAGGATGCACTAGATAATCTACGCAGCTTTGTGGAGGAGATACGTTATCGCAACGAAGAGATTCCCATTTTCCTGCATGGTGAAACGCGCACTTCACGCCATATACCTAATGAGATTCTGCGCGAACTGAACGGCTTTATTCACATGTTCGAGGATACCCCGGAGTTTGTGGCGCGTTACATCATCCGCGAAGCCAAAACTTATCTGGATAGCCTGCCGCCACCCTTCTTCAAAGCACTGACCCATTATGCAGCTGATGGCTCCTATTCCTGGCATTGCCCGGGCCATTCCGGCGGTGTGGCATTCCTGAAATCACCTGTTGGGCAGATGTTCCACCAGTTTTTCGGCGAAAACATGTTACGTGCCGATGTGTGCAATGCGGTAGATGAACTAGGCCAATTACTCGACCATACCGGCCCCGTCGCTGCTTCAGAGCGTAATGCAGCGCGTATCTTCAATGCCGATCACTTGTTCTTCGTCACCAACGGCACTTCAACATCCAACAAAATCGTTTGGAACTCAACTGTCGCACCTGGCGACGTGGTGGTGGTAGATCGCAACTGCCACAAGTCAGTGTTGCATGCCATTATCATGACCGGCGCAATCCCGGTATTCCTGATGCCGACGCGCAATCACTTCGGCATCATCGGACCGATTCCAAAAAGTGAGTTTGCCTGGGCAAACATACAGAAAAAGATCGCCAAGAATCCTTTCGCGCTCGATAAGAATGCCAAACCGCGGGTGCTGACCATCACCCAATCCACCTATGACGGTGTGTTGTATAACGTGGAAGAGATCAAGGAAATGCTGGATGGCAAAATAGATACCTTGCATTTTGACGAAGCCTGGCTACCACATGCCACCTTCCACGACTTCTATGGCGACTACCATGCCATAGGCGCGGACCGTCCGCGTTGCAAGGAATCCATGGTGTTTTCTACACAGTCCACGCACAAACTGTTGGCAGGGTTAAGCCAGGCCAGCCAGATCCTGGTGCAGGACGCAGAAAACAACAAACTGGATCGGGATGTGTTCAATGAATCCTATTTGATGCACACCTCTACCAGCCCGCAATATTCCATTATTGCTAGTTGCGACGTGGCTGCAGCCATGATGGAAGCGCCTGGTGGTACGGCACTGGTAGAAGAGTCGTTGATGGAAGCACTGGATTTCCGTCGTGCCATGCGCAAAGTAGATGAAGAATGGGGCGTGGATTGGTGGTTCAAAGTTTGGGGGCCTGACGATCTCTCCGAAGAAGGCATAGAAGAACGAGATGCGTGGATGCTGAAAGCCAACGAACGCTGGCACGGCTTTGGCGATCTGGCCGAAGGCTTCAATATGCTGGATCCGATCAAGGCCACCATCATTACCCCTGGACTGGATGTAGATGGCGATTTTTCTGATGAGTTTGGCATTCCCGCCGCTATTGTCACCAAATATCTGGCTGAACACGGCGTTATCGTGGAAAAGACCGGGCTTTATTCATTCTTTATCATGTTCACCATCGGCATCACCAAAGGCCGCTGGAACACGCTGGTTGCCGCACTGCAGCAGTTCAAGGATGACTACGACAAGAATCAGCCGCTGTGGAAGGTGCTCCCCGAGTTTGTGCAAAAGCAGCCTCGCTACGAACGTATCGGACTGAAAGATCTATGCACCGAGATCCACGGTATATACAAAGCCAACGATGTCGCACGCATGACCACGGAAATGTATCTGTCTGACATGATTCCCGCGATGAAGCCTACAGACGCATTTGCCAAAATGGCACATCGCAATATAGATCGGGTCTCCATCGATGATCTGGAAGGTCGCGTGACGGCGGTATTGTTAACGCCTTACCCTCCAGGCATTCCCTTGCTGATCCCTGGCGAACAATTCAATAAGATTATTGTGAAATACTTGTGCTTCGCCCGTGATTTTAACGAACGCTTCCCTGGTTTTGAGACCGACATTCACGGGCTGGTGAAAGACGCATCGAACGGAAAATCGCGCTATTACGTGGATTGCGTTGCAGCATAGTTTACAAAACAATACTTCAAACCTTCAGCGCTTAAGCCTCTTTCCCGGTATGTTTCCTGCCAGCGCTTGACGTCGTAGGCAGGAAAGAACGCATCCCCGGCGAAGTCTGCATCAATCTCTGTGATGAACAGTTGGTCTGCAATAGGCAAACCCTCACGATACAATTCCGCGCCGCCTATCAAATATGCGATCTCATCTGCGCTGCACAAACGCATCGCCTCTTCCAGGCTATGTGCGATCAACGCCCCGGGCACGTGGTATTCAGGATTGCGCGTGACGATCACCGTTGTTCTGTCAGGCAATAATCGTCCCAGAGATTCGAAAGTCTTGCGACCCATGATAATGTGATGGCCGGTAGTGAGCGCGCGAAAGCGCTTCAAATCTTCAGATAAGCGCCATGGTAGTTTATTGTCCAATCCGATCACACGATTACGTGATACGGCAGCGATGATCGCCAGCTTCATACAAAAAACTGGGGCTTATTCAGCCCCATGAGAAAATTAACCAGTTTCATACTATCGGCAATTGCGTATAGCGAAACCATCTCCCAATACCGTAGAACCGTTGCCAAGGCTGGATATCTGACTCAGCCCCGGATCGCCCGGCAATTGCGTAGGGATAACATTGCTGGTTGGTGCTATGCCAAACTGACCGGCAGAGAGCGTCAGTTCTCCCGCTTCATTCTTTACTACAATCTCGCCATCATGCACCCCAACATAAATCGCCGGAACCAGGACCTCAGCATTTTCAGGATCTTTGGCATTGGGATTGTCATCCAGCTTTGCCTTGCCTTTCACGCACTGTGATGTTGAACAATCATCCACATCGAATACAGTACCGCGAATACCAATGGTCGCTGTTGCCGTATTCAATTTGTAAGCATCACGATTCCCCCGCTTTCCTATCAGACCACTCACGGTACGCAAACCGCCTTTTAATAGGCTGAATGTGGAAACATCCTTTTCCGGCTCCTCTTTTGAGAAATTATGCTCTTTGATTACAAATTCAGTTCCTGGCTTGATGGTCATCACAGCACCATCGGAAAACTTGATTTGCGCATAAGCACCTTTCTGCGTGATGATCGTGTCCCCCTCTTTCACGGCAGACCCTCTGGAAAGCACCACGGTACCTCCTTCGCGCGTCGCAGTCATGGTACCTGCAAGCTCTGTGACTACACCACCATCAGCAAATACCATTGTCGAAATCATAGTGATCGATAATACCCACAAACAATATTTCATCGCATTAATTAGTTGCATGATCCTGCCTCCGCTTTAAAGTTACCTTGATCAGTAGTAGAGCGTTTGCTCTTGCCAGTGGATTCACGATCGATCGCAAACAACAGATACCCGTAAAGTGAAGAATCCACGCCACGTGGTGCCAAGGATTGCATGAATGCATCGCCAGCATTCGCACCTGCAGTTGTTGTGTCAATGGTAAATTCCCCACCGTTTGCGATAGTCCATGATATTGGGTAGGCATTCTCAGTGAGCGGGTTGTTGTTAAAGTCAAATCGACCAGAACCCTTGCCCCCTACCAATATGATCCCGGATTTATAGGTTTTCCCTCCAACAACAACGGTATTACCAGTCGTCAATGGCAAGTTCTTACCCACATCCAAATCGATCTCGCCAGAATTCACGATACTCGCCGAGACAAAACCAGGGCCTGTACCGCCTACCAGAATAAGATTGTTGCCTACACTCAAATTCAGGGTAGAGATCGGATCCAGTTCTGCGAACGCGTTTGACTTGGATGTGCTGCCGTTAATAACTGTGCCACCGGTCAATACCATATCCCCATCAACTTTGATCTTCTTGCCATTCATTGCCTGAATGATTGCACTGGCGCTACCGGTAGCAGTGGTGCCTGCTCCAGTCTGCGTCGTTACGCCACCTGTCATATAGAAATTACCATGAACCGTCAGGTCCAGCGTATTCGCAGTAATAAATGCATTTGCCTGAGCTTCCGCATTATTGGTACCACCGGCAAAACTAACCCCGCCAGGGCCGCCTCCTACAACACCATGCGGACCACCTACAGAACTGCCCACCTGGCTACCACCACCAATGACATTAAAGTCACCGGCAGTTGTAATTTTAAGTTTTCCGCCAGCGTCAATAATGGCATTACTCGAAATGAGCGGCTTTCCTCCTGGCCCGATCGGTTCGCTATTTGTACCCTGGGTTTTGCCCCCTATCACGGTAAACACGTCGGCATTGATTGTGATATCGCCGGTAGCCTTGACAGTCAGGTCATTGTTCTGGGTTGCAACATAATTGGTACCTGATACGCCGCCGCTAAAGGTCACCGTGTTGGCAAGATCCAGATTGATGTTACGTGCCAACAGCTTGCCCGGGCCCTCTATGGTGATATTACCCGTTGTCGACAACGAAATATCACCATTACCTGCATCGATATTAAGTGTTGCGGGCGTACCCAGCGTCAGTGTACTCAACGTTATCGGACCTGATGATGTGAAGTAGATACCGCCGCCTGCAGCCTGCACCACGGAGAAGCCGTTGGAATCATCAAAGAATGTCAACTGGCCGTTTGCGTTAGCGGTATCTGCCGCATTTCGTGACTGGAAGTCCACCGCGCCTACGTCATTAGCGAAATTAGTAAGAGTGATATCCGCACCCGGATTGTTAAGGGTTTTGATGACCAGATCCCCATCTCTTCCCAAATTGATAGCGCCGGTTTGCGAAACCGTGCCGGTTGTAACTATATCGGTCAGACTACGATTAGCGGGATCATTGGAGATATTAGTGACGCTCACCAGATTCAACGCACCTGCCTTGTTGATATATTCCTTGCCACCATTGGCAGCATCAGTTGAGTGAAGTACGAGTCCATTCGTGCCTACAACTCCACTATTCAGGTTGCTTCCAATATGGATACGATTTGCAGCAGACCCGATATCATTGAATGCCGTCAGCACAATGTTGCCGCCGCCGGCAGTTGTCGTATCAAGCAATTCAGAACCGTTACCTGTTATATTTCCCGAAGTTCCAGAAGTACCCGCCGTGATATTCAGACTATTGCCTGCAGTAGCGTTATAAACCACGCTTCCCGTCAATGCGATATCACCCCCATTGGTAATAGTGAAGCCCCCACCGGTTGCCCCCAGCCCGGTTGGTGAAGCGAGCGCACCAACTGTCAACAGCGCCGTATGTGTGCTTGAACCTCCAACCGTTAAACCACCTGTAGTTGTCACTGAATTCAACTCAGCCTGATCTAAATCAAAACCACCGGCACCGCCAAGACTAATTGTCTGTCCTGCTGAATTTGCCTTGATGCTGACCGCGCCAGACCCTCCATGAATAGTCCCGGCATCTAAAGTAACGCTATCTGCCAACAAGTTGATCGCAGACGCACTACCGCCATTAGTGATATCGCTGGCACCGGTATTATTAGTTAGAGTGCCGGTACCCGCATTGATCGTAACGCCGCCCGTACCGGTGATGGTGTTGTTATTGGTCACGCCAATACCACTCAGGTTGACTGTACCCGTACCGCTTGTAGTCACGGCTGCACCTATAATTTGAGCGCCAGTTGTGGTTATCCCGATATTGCCGCCGCTACCCGCGGTGATAGCACCCGTTGTGGTCAGGTTGCCGGTATTAGCAAGTGTGATATTCCCGCTTGGCGTCTCGCTGATGCCGGTGACCGTCAAGGTGCCTGCTGTATTAGTCAGTGCAATGTTGCCGCTACTGCTGTTACTTGCATTGAAGCTGGCAACTGTATTAGCTCCATTTATGGTTGTCCCTGTGACAGAACTGGTGGTCAATAAGCCGGTGGTGTTCACTACGCCTGCGCTTTGGCTGATGGCCCGACCCGAAGTCAGGGTCACAGTGCCTGCGTTGCCGTTGACGTTGCCTGCCAGGGTGATGTCGTTGGCGCCCGTGGTCACCAGGGTGACGCCGGTGCCGGTGACACTGCCCGTGGTCACAGCAAGGTTACCACCGGTGGTGGTGATCGAGGCTAAGCCGGTACCGCTGTTCACGGCACCGGTCACGTTCAAGCCACCGGTCGTATCATTGATGGTCAACGCGCCGTTGCTGGTGAAGGCACCAAGGT